>BNJS01003710.1_pt1 | contig 89752 bp, 92 predicted proteins | sample 8540461 | NCBI WGS metagenome assembly BNJS01 (sample SAMD00202454, study PRJDB9452) | human saliva metagenome | isolation source: human saliva | place: Japan | reverse complement strand
ACTTTAGCTCTTACTTCTTACCTCTTACTTTACCTATAGAAAGGTTTATATGACGTGGTTCTGAGGATACAGTGAGTTTTTGCGTCCTGGCGCGACGGCGTGCTGCATACTTTTCACCATTGGCGAGTTGCCATACGTTCTCCTGAAAACCGTGTTTATTTCTTCTTTTTCTTTTTGAAGGTTGAAATAGTTTCTTTTCATTGCTTGTTAATCTTTAAAATCTTATTAAAAATGAGTACTTTGTCTCTCTATTTTATCAATAGCGAGGGCAAAAAGTACATCTTTTTGGAATGACAAAATTTTTATAGGTAAAGGTAAGAGGTGAAGGGTAAGAAACAGTTAAATCTTTATTTTCACAATGATTTAATTGAAATAAAATTTGATTATTATACCTTTATTTTTTCTTGTGTAAGACTCTGTATTCTTCGTAACATTGACTGATAGCTTCAAGCACTTGCAGGTCGTTTGCGGTCATTATAAAGTCGTTAGAATAATTGCAAGAACGGATGATTTCTTCGAGTTCAGAGCGATCTCACTTGCAAAAAGTTCTAATAGGGTTTCTTGGTCGTAACGGGTGGAAAGAGCATCGCTCAATTGATTATCTTTGCGTATCTCTCCCAGTTTTGCGCATTTCCTTTCCTTTTAGCACTGAAACGATCGACTCAGCAAAGTCGACGGGGTTCATCACGGCACTCGGTACGCGCCCTACGGCACTAGCACTGAACGGCTTTCATAGCCTATTTCTAAGCCCGAAACGCTATAGCGTGTATTGTTGTTGATAGGAGCATTTTTAGCATCAATATCTAGGTATCCGGTGAGTTTATAAAGGGGTAACCACGACCTCTTCCAAGGCGTAGGCGAGTTCGGTCATACCTATTTTAAGTCGCTGGAATTTTATCTATCATTGGTAATCCTTATTTTAGTAGATTTATACCCCAAAAAGATATATAAAGCGTATCATTAGCTGTTACTCTAATGGTGAAAAATCTCCTTTTTCATTGGTTGTGGTTCCTCGTACTTTATTGAGATTCAAGATATGTACATTAGCCATTGGCTTGTTGTTCTGCACACTATACACGTGACTTGCAACTCAGTTCTTGAGGCTGCCAGTATTTACTTTACGAAACAACAACATCAAAACCACTGTATCTTCTTCATCATAATCGATTCTTTTTAAGGGTAAAGAGGTTTGCAGAGGTGTGAGAATTGATATCAGAACTGTCATCCCATACTGCCAAAGTGCTGAAACTTTGGCAAAGTTCTCAATTATTAGTTCTTCACATTGAAGGCTTTTTCTTTAGGATAGTAAGCTACTGAACCTAAAAGATTCTTCGATGCTGGAGACAATTGGTTGTGCTTCGCCATACGGTCAGAACGTGAAGCAGAACCAGTTTTGAGTTTGTCCGGTGTTCAAAGCTACAGCCAAGTCGGCAATAGTATTGTCTTCAGTTTCACCTGAACGGTGAGACATTACAGCAGTATACCAGCGCGGTTAGCCATATCTACGGCTGCGTGGTTTCAGACAAAAGTACCGATTTGGTTTGCTGATAAGGATAGAGTTTTGCAATACCTTTAGCAATGCCTCTTTCAAGGATAGATACGTTAGTAACGAACAAGTCGTCACCTACTAATTGAGACGCGATCTACCGATTTTTATCAGTAAGGAGTTTCCAACCATCCCAGTCGTTTTGATCCATACCGTCTTCAATAGAGATGATAGGGTGTTGGCTACTAATTCAGCGAGTAGTCAGCTTGTTCAGCTGAAGTACGTACTTTACCTTTAGCACCTTCAGAAGATAGTATAGTCGTATTTACCATCTTTGTAGAACTCAGAAGAAGCACTAGTCTAAGGCGATTTTTGATATCTTCACCCCATTTGTAACCAGCTTTGTTTACTCGCTTCTTTGATAGAGTCGAGGTGCATCTTCGATGTCTTTGAAGTTAGGAGCGAAACACCTTCGTCACCTACAGCAGTTCCTAAACCTTTGTCGTGTAATACTTTTTAAGGTTGTGGAATCACTAGCACCCATTTGGATAGCTTGTGAAAAAGTCTTTTTGCATTCACAGGCATAATCATAAATTCTTGGAAAGCAATAGGCGCATCGGGTGAGCACCAGCGTTGATGATGTTCATCATAGGCACTGGCAGAAGTGTGAGCACTTACCCCACCTACGCAGCGGTACAAAGGCAAACCAGAGTTCTTCGGCGGCAGCTCTAGCAACCGCTAATGATACACCAAGAATAGCGTTAGCTCCTAATTTAGATTTGTTAGGGAGTACCATCAAGAGACAATCATAGTTTGGTCGATAAAGGTTTTGTTCGAAAAACGTCCATACCTACGATTTCTTCAGCGATGATATCGTTTACATTAGCAACGACTTTAAGTACGCCTTTACCCATATAATCTTTACCGCCGTCGCTGCAATTCCAACAGCTTCGTATTCACCTGTTGAAGCTCCTGAAGAACAGCAGCTCTACCAAGGAGCCATTTTCAGTTTCTACATCTACTTCTACAGTTGGATTTCCTCTTGAATCCAAAATCTGACGTGCGTGCACGCTTACAATAATACTCATATGTTTTGTTATTTAATTATTTACTTATGTAGGGGTGGTCAGGTGTCAGATGTCAGTGTATGGGACATTTTGGACTCTGACTTATCTGACTTAGTAATGCTAATTGTTAATTATCAATTGTTAAAAGCTTTGTCTTGCCCAAAAGGAAAGGAGGTCTCGATACCCTAAAGCGCGGAGTAGGTGTATAGCCTTGTCGCGGTGATGTGACTCATTTCAATGCATATAATATCCACTGGGCAAAAGCTAAAAGTCATTTGATAAGATAGTAAGTGATTGGGTATAATCGCCTACTCTTTTGCCATTCGCGGTCAATGATTTCAGTAGCTCTGTCCCATAAAGCTAATACTTCTGCTTTTTAGTAGTAGGGAACTGTCCCTTCTAAATGTAAAAAGCGTGTGTTGTTTTTCGTGGAGTCTTTCTTTGAAAAAGATAGTCCAGTAACTCATCAAAAACTCTTCTACCATTGCTGAAAACGTACGCAAAGTTTGCAATATTGAACTCAAAGAGGTCTTTCTCGAGAAAAGCCTCAATCACGTGCGGGTGAGGGCACGTGCATCTTTTAGATTAGTAGCAGTGCTTAAGGGTAAAGTAACTCTTTCATTATTATTATTTTTAGTTATCATTTCTGCAAATTGGTCGAACAAATAGAGTTTGCATCGTTTAGTCCTGGGCTGCTTCAGGATGGTACTGTACTCTAAAACATTTCTTGCCTTTACATGCCGACCCATCACGGTATTGTCGTTTAGGGTGGGTATGAGTGATTTCCACGATTAGGATTTGCTTCTGCCTCTGCTCTATTCACTGCAAAACCATGGTTTTGTGAGGTAATCTCATCTTTGCCAGTAAGCAGATTTCTTTCACGGGGTGGTTGATACCGCGGTGACCATTGTGCATTTGTAAGTGCTAATACCATTGGCTAAGTGCAATAATTTGATGTCCTAAGCAAATACCAAAAATAGGCAAATCTTCTGCTATCATTTGTTTTACTTGAGTAATCACCTCAGTGAGCGGTTCAGGGGTCGCCAGGTCCATTAGACAAGAAATAGCCATCAGGATTCCACGCTGAGCTCAGCTAAAAGGCGTGATTGTACAGAAATACTTTGATGTACATATCACGAGCTGCCAAGTTGCGTAAGATATTTTGCTTGATACCAAAATCGAGTGCTGCTACTTTGTACTTTCGCCTCAGGATTGCCAAAAATAAGGTTCAGTAACCGACACTTTCGATGCCAATTCTAAACACTTTTCATATTAGGGACCTCTTGCAGACGAGCTTTGAGTGAGTGCTAAATCATCGAGTTTCAGTGGAAATAACGGCGTTCATTGAGCCATTGTCGCGGATGTACTGACTCAAGCGCGTGTATCTACTTCATAAATAGCTACCAAGTGGTTACGGTCTAAAAAGTTTTCAGGGTTTCCTCGGCAGAGACGGGAGGCTTCATAACTAAAATTTCTGCATACCAGCCCTGCAATTTTCATACCATTTGATTCGTAATCATCGGCGGCAATGCCATAATTACCAATATGAGCATTGGTAGTTACCATAATTTGACCAAAGTATGAGGGATCAGTAAAAATTTCTTGATAGCCCGTCATACCTGTATTGAAACACACTTCGCCAAAAGCAGTACCTTCATAACCAACGCTTTTTGCCGCAAAAAGGCAGTGCCATCGGCAAAGGAGCAAAACTGCTTTCTTTTGTTGATACTTCATTGTGCTGTTTCGCTTAATTTGAGTGCAAAAGGTACAAAATAATTAACAATTAACAAGTAATGAGGAAGATAATCAGAAAGTCCTAAATCTTCCATTACCATTTCTTCATCATCTTGAGTCTCTTCAGCCTTTTTAGCTATAATTTTTCTCATACGGCGATCGTTGAGATTGTATTGAGCTAATAAATTGTCTAAATCGTCTAAAAAGATTTGGTAATCGCTACTTTTTGAAATTGCCATTCTCCATATTGAGATGGATATTCTCCGTTTGATGGTGCACTACAAAATAAATAGGCTGACTCCTTTTGTGTTTTGCAGTAAATCTCTGTAATCAGTAATGAATTTTTGGGGTAATATCCTTTAATATTTACGTGCAAGGTGAGTTTTCTTAGCGAGCTGTCCATTACATCTTGTAACTGCATTACCTGCATAAACTGTATGCGAGGCTCTCCTCTTTGGTTGGTTTCTCTATTAAGGAATCCTTCTACTACTTTGAATTTGACATACAAAAAACGCCTTTCAGGAACTCATATATTTCATGATAGTTCAAATAATCATCTCAAAGAGTTTAAACTCATAAGAACCATCGTAATCCTCAGGGTGAGAAGCCAAATCCTTTACCATTTTTGCTAGTGCGGTGCTGCAAATCAGCTACCATACCTGCTACTGTGAGTTCGCGATTGATAAAAAGAATTCAGGTCTTGCAATTGTGACAGACTGATATTGCAGAAATTGTGCAATTCGTGTTTGAAATCATCTAATGGGTGTCCTGAGATATAGATACCCACTACCTCCTTCTCACGGCGCAACTGCTCGAGGTTGCCCCACGTTTCGCATTTAGGCACAGCAGGTTCAGGGACATCTACTTCACTCTCACCCCCGAAGAGACTCATCTGAGCAGAGTTCTTGCTCTCTTGATATTTGGTACCAAAACGAATGAGCTTTTTCGAGGAATGGAATACCATCGGCTTCGGCGTGGAAATACTGAGCGCGGTGCACATTGGTGAACGAGTCAAAACCTCCTGCCAAGGCGATACTTTCAAAGGCTTTCTTATTGATGCTCTTATAATCTACGCGTTTTGCCAAATCGAAAATAGAGGTATAAGGACGCTCTTGGCGTTGTTCTACAATCGTATCGACAGCAGCTTTTCCTACCCCTAGCACCCCATCCCAGAAGCGTATATCGCCGTTTTTATTTACGGTAAATTTGTACAACGATTCATTCCACATCAGGGAGGTAATACCTTGATTCCCCATACGGTGGCACTCTTCTAGAAGAAAGTAATCGTTTTGATATCATTCATATTGTTAGACAATACTGCTGCCATATACTCGGCAGGGGTGGCTTTCAAAAAGGCTGTTTGATATCACCCAAGCACTAGCAAGTGGAGTGTGATTTGTTAGTACATAAAGCCGCAAACTACTCCCAGTCTGCCCATATCTTTTCGAGTTTTTGAGCGTCGTGTCCTTTTCGAGGCTTGGGTAATAAGCAGGTTTCATCTTAGCTAGCTACGGCTATTTGTTTCTTACCCATCGCCTTACGCAATACGATCAGCTTCACCTTTGGTAAAAACCTGCCAACTTCTGCGATAGCAACATCACCTACTCTTGATATACGGTAATTTCCATAAGTTTCTTTTGAGGTATTCCTCCATATCGAGGAGGTCGTACTCAATAGGCTCAATGCCGTGTTTCCGCTTGATAAAACTAGGAATATACTCAATGGTCCTGGGACGATAGAGGGGCATTCATCGCTATCAGGTCGGCAAAAGACCGTAGGTTTCAGCTCTCGCATATACTCTGCATACCAGTGGACTCGTACTGGAAAAATCCCAACCGTTTCACCGCGCTGGAAGAGTTCATAAGTCTTTTTATCGTCGAGCGGAAAAGCCTCTGCATCGAGCTCTATATTATGCGTTTGTTTTGATATTTTTCAATAGTATCTTTGATAAGTGTGAGGTACTGAGCCCCAAGAAGTCCATTTTCAGCAACCCTGCGCTCTCTACTACCAGGTTATCGAACTGAGTCACAAACAAGTCGGAATCTTTAGCTAAAAGCTACAGGCACAAAGTTGGTGATATCGTCGGGGTGATAATTACCCGTAAGCGTGGATACCCGTGTTGCGCACTGAGCCTTCAATAATGTTTGCTTGTTGAATGGTTTGGGTGCTCTCCTCCTCCCCTTCTCCTGCTAAAAAGGCGTTTCAGTTCATCTACTTTTGTGCAATTCTTCACTGCGCACTTTTTCTTTAAGGGTTTTATCGTCCCAACCGAACATCTTCCCTAAAGACGACACTCCATTAGGCACTAAGCCCGCTAATCTATTTGACTCTTGCAGAGGGTACATCCAGCACGCTGAGCCGTATCTTTGATTGCCGATTTGGCAGCCATTTTACCATAAGTGATAATCCGTGCTACCTGACTCTCGCCATACTTATCAATCACGTAGTTGATAACATCTTGACGCCCTGAGTCCTCAAAAATCGATATCGATATCGGGCATCGACCCGATCGGGATTAGAAACGCTCAAGAGGAGATCGTACTTAATAGGATCCATATTGGTAATATCCAAACAGAACGCCACTGCCGACCCTGCAGCCGACCCACGACCAGGTCTACTGATACACCCATCTTCCGCGCTGCTGCGATAGTCTTGCACAATAAGAATGCCCTGGGTAACCCCGTTTTTCGATAATGGAAAGCTCGAAGTCAAACGCTCGCGCACTTCATCGGTAATTTCGGGATGTTGCGTTTAGCTCCTTCCAAAGTGAGATGACGCAAATAGTTGTTTTCTCCTTTTTGCCTGTAGATCATCCTTCACCTGAAATTCTTCGGGGATATCAAACTTAGGCAAGAGGATATCACGCGCCAAGCCATAGGGTTCTGCCTTGTCAATAATTTCTTGAATATTGAGAATCGCCTCAGGAATATCCTTGAAAAGCGCCTTCATTTCGGCTGAAGTTTTGAAATAATACTCATTGTTAGGCATTCCAAAACGATAACCACGACCGCGCCCGATAGGTGTTTTCTGCTTTTTCGCCATCTTTTCACACAACAAAATATCGTGGCATTGGCATCTTTTTATGTAGATAAAAAGTATTGTTTAGTAGCGATGAGTTTGACCCCGATATTTCTTAGAAAACTCTACAAGGGTTTTCGTTTACGCGATTTTCATCTTCTTGGTTGTGGCGCATCACCTCCAGATAGAAGTCATCGCTCAAACTGTCTTTCCACCACAAGAGCGCCTCTTCAGCTTGCTTGGTACCGATATTCAGTATTTTAGAAGGAATTTTGCCATTCATACCCTGAGAGCACCATTAAGTCGCTTTTGTAGCTGCTCTACAATCGCCTTATCTATACGAGGGCACATAGTAAAAGCCTTTGGTAGAAGCGATAAAGCCATTTTGGTAAGATTGTGATAGCCCTGTTTGTTTTTAGCCAAAAATCACCACTTGGTAGCCGTTGTCTTGTCGGCTTTTTATCTAAGTGATTTTCGCAGATATTGAAACTCACAACCTATAATAGGTTTGATGAGCGTTTCGGTAGGGGTTTCTCCCTTTTCTTCAGCCTCTTTGTTTTTAGCGTCCGCTTCTTTGTTATGCCCTTGTACGGCTTGCACAAAGTGGAAGGCAGCCATCATATTGCCACTATCGGTAAGCGCTACGGCAGGCATCTTTTTCTTTAGCGGTGATTTTTACAAGGTCTTTTTATAGAGGTAGTAGATTGTAATATAGAGTGTTGCGTATGGATTGTGCAGGTGGGCAAACACCGCATCTTTCTAACATGATGAAGCATCGGCGTGAGGTTCAGTAGTTTGCGCAGTGCTACTACTTTTTCGCAAGGCATCGGAAGCCTCTTTGAGGTTCACGTGCTTGAGTCCGATAAGACCTATAGGTGAAGTGTGATGTCCTTGAAATTCTTTGATATAGTCGTTGCTAAAAGTACACTTCTTGGAAGCCTTCACCACGCCGTATCAATTCAAAAGAAAACAGCGTGTAGTTTAGCTTCCACGTCGGCAGTGGCGTTGTGCGCTCGGCAAAGGTACACCAAAAAGGAAAGAGTGCAACTCGGTGAGGGTGGGCAACTTATAACGACCTCCTTTTCCGCCAGCTATCTGGCAAAGGTTGGCAGTTGCCTCCAGTACAAGTATCGATTACGGGCATCTGTGTAAGCGGACTCTCCACCCATAGCGGTAAAAACTCAGCCCCCATAATATTGATATCGAAACCGATGTTTTTGTCCTACCACGTATTTGCGCTTTGCTGGTGCCTCATTGAACGCTTTGAATACCTCCGGCAGTAGATACTCCTTGTGCTTTCTGCTAATTGGGTAGAATACCGTGTACTTTTTCGGCATCATAAGGCACATCGAAAAGCCATCGGGCTTTATCAAAAAAGTCCTGATGTTCTATGAGTGCGCCCCACTGATCGTGCAATTGCTAAAGCAATCTGCACGGCGCGAGGCAATTGTCTCACTATCGGTAAGGGGGCATCCCAACGGCGGGGTAAACCCGTGGTTTCTGTATCGAATATTAAATACATTTTCGTTTAGATAAGAGAGATAAGAGTTTATTTTTGTGAGGGGCAAAGGTACAAAAATAATTATGGATAACAAATGAGGTGTAATAAAAACTTTGCCAAAAGCTGTGAGTGTATTGAACTACAATCTTTGGCAAAGTGGTAAAGATTTTAATTTTAGCAGATTTTACTATAACTAAATAGGTTTTACTATGTTGTTATCTCAAATCTACAACAAATGTTTGACAATTAGGATTTACTGTGATTTCCTTTGTTTCAAAAGGTGGTATCATCAACACTATTATAAAAATTTTAAAGTGTGTTTTAGATAATTACTATGGTTTTGTACCTGCTAAAGGAATAGGAGTTAGAAAAGCAGTTTTACTCTTACCTTTTTCAATAAGTTCTTTATGCTCTTGGATAATCTGGGCCGACGTAAACAGATTTATTTAAGTAATTATTAATATCTACTGCAGAAACCTGATCAACATTTACATAGCCAAATGGTTATTTTTATAGCCTCTCGTACGAAGATTTTTATCTTTGGCAACATCTTCAAGATTACCTAAACAATGGTCGTTGGGAGGCATTTACAAAAATAATCTCTTGATTCTAAATTATGAAAACAACTACCCTTTTTCATCACTTCACCCCTCGTTGCTTTATTGGTTTCATTTACAGAATCTTCATATGTTTTTATATAAAGAGACTGTAACACCAGGAGCAGGATGTAAAGTTTTTGTATTCAGAACCGAATGAGGCTTTACCTGTTGGTTCTGAATGATACGATGTAGTTACATAACTGTATATCATCATCAGATGAATCACTTTTACTACAACTTGCTATGATAACTCCTATCATTAATAGCAATGAATTACATTTTTCTTCATTGTTAAAAGAAAATTGAATTTTATACCTACTCTGTTTAGGCTTTTTCGGTTTTCGCCATTATAAAACTCCCGCTTCGGAAAGAGTTTTATTTTTCACTTTAACACATAAAAAGCGTGGGACTGTATCTAAATCTTATTGGTCCTCAGGTGTCGCCAAACACCCACAACTCAAATAAGTACAGCCCACGCCAGGCGTGAGCGTTTTCACTTAGTTATGTGCAGTTGCTTTATCAAAATTGGCGATTTTGAGGGAGCTCAAAAATAAATTAGTTAAACGCTAAATATATGTTTTATGTTATGTTCTTATTCTCTTATATTTAAATATTCTTGATTGCTTATTTTCGGGGCAAGATTACAACATTTTTCACACTACACAAATATTTTGATATTTATTTTTACATATGAAAATTAACTACTTCATTATCAATATACATTTTCTCTCTTATATATTTTAACAATAAAAAGTAAGAAGAGATTATTAGATAAATAAGATGTTACAAACTTTTTCTTTACCTTTGCCTATCTAAATCGTTTTTCTATGGCTCCATATTATGTTTTCAGTGGTTTGGGTGCTGATGAAAGAGTTTTTAAAACCTATCTTTCGGTGAGGCTGAAGTAGAACATATCCACTGGATACCGCCTTTTTGGTTACTGAAACACTTGCTCAATACGCCCAGCGCATCGCTCGAAGCAATTACGACTCTCATTCCTGTGCTTTGTGGGACTCTCTTTCGGAGGAATGGTGGCTGTGAAATCGCTAAAATACTGCCGTGAAAAAGTGATTTTGATTTCCTCAGCAAAAACACGTGATGAACTGCCTCCATCGTACCGTAAGGAAAAGCTGCACTTACACAAATTTTGCCTTATTCACTGATGAAGAGAGCTAATGCATTCACTTATTGGTTATTTGGAGTAGATACTACTGAAGATAAAGCCCTGCTAAAAAGTATTTTAGAAGAGACTCCTACTTCTTTTTTGCGCTGGGCGATAAGTGCTATTATAGGGTGGCAAAATACTGAAATCCCTACGAATTTTATTCACTATCACGGCGATAACGACCATATACTTCCTTTTAGATATATCAAAAACGCACAACAGAGTGGTAGGTGGCGGACACTCACTGGTGCTCTCTTTTTAGGCAAAATATAAAAACTTTTCCCTATATTTGCGCGATTTTATGAAAAACGTCTTTTACATACCTTTCATTTTCTAAAACAAAAAGTCCGCAAGCACCCTATCAAAACCGTAATATTGGTATGCTGCCTCGTGTGGTATGCTTTCTGTCTGCCTCGTCAGCTCTTCCCACAACCTTATGCCACAGTGTTGGAAAGCAGTGAGGGTAAAGTGACTCAGGGCTAAGATTGCTAAACGACGGACAATGGCGTTTCCTGAAGTAGACAGTGTACCCTACCGCTTTAAAATGTCAGTTTTACAGTTTGAAGATGCTCATTTTTATCAGCATTGGAGGGTAAATCCTATATCAGTAGCCAAGGCTCTCTATCGCAATATGAGCAGTGGTAAGGTACAGCGCGGGGGCAGTACGCTCACCCAGCAGGTGATACGCATTGCTCGTGAGCACCAACAGCGCACTTATTTCGAGAAACTTATTGAAATGATATGGGCTACCCGATTTAGAGTTCCGCTATTCTAAGGAGAGTATCCTCAAACTCTACGCCTCTCACGCACCCTTTGGCGGCAATGTGGTAGGGACTTGATATGGCAGCGTGGCGTTATTTTGGTGTTGCTTCTCACCAACTCTCGTGGGCACAATCGGCTACGCTGGCGGTCTTACCTAATGCTCCCAGTCTTATCTTCCTGGTAAGAACCAAGAGCGCCTCTTGCAGAAACGCAATGCGCTACTACACAAACTCTTACTTAAAAATATCATCGATAAAGGAAACCTATGATTTGGCGCTTCTCGAACCTCTTCCTGCTGAATCTCACCCTATTCCACAACTCGCGCCTCACCTGCTTACTTTTGCTTCTAAAACTCGAGAAGGTCAGCGAATTACCTCTACAATATCGATAGAGTTGCAAGAGAAGATAAACAGCCTTGTAGCAGGGCTATTACATCCACTACTCGCAATCCGAAAATCTATAATATGGCAGCTTTGGTGGTAGAAGTGAAAACACGAAAAGTGCTCGCCTACGTAGGCAATACCCCTACCGATACCGACCATCAAAAAGATGTGGATATCATTCACGCCCTCGCAGTACAGGCAGTGTGCTCAAACCTTTTCTCTATGCAGCGATGTTACACGAGGGAGAGCTTTTGCCTACGCAATTAGTCCCTCGATATTCCTACTCAAATAGGTGGCTATTCACCTCAGAATTTTAGCAATAGTTTTTGAAGGAGCTGTTGCTGCCGATATGGCTTTTTAGCCAAATCACTAAACATTCCGTTTGTATGGCTTTTAAAGCAATTTACTACTTATCGTTTTCTACGATGTCTTACAACACTTGCAACTGAAAACATCAACCGCCACCCGACCATTATGGTCTTTCCATTATATCGGAGGTGCCGAGAGCAATCTGTGGGATTTGGCACAAGCATATACTAATTTAGCTTCGGAAACGGAAGTATTTGCACGCACTCAGCACTATCGTACTCAAGAATTTCAGCACTTGCGTTATACCGATACTGCCCTAGATTTCGGGAAAAACACCTCGCGAACTACCTACACTCAGGGCGGGAGCGCTCTACAAGATGTTTAGTGCAATGAAGGAAGTGAACCGCCCTACTGATGATGTAGCGTGGCGTTACTACGAGTCGTCGCGCAAGATAGCGTGGAAAACGGGCACCAGCTTTTGGCAATAAAGATGCGTGGGCGATAGGTGCTACTCAGAATATGTGGTGGCTGTGTGGGTAGGGCAATGCCACAGGTGAAGGACGTCCCACCCTCACAGGGCTACCTATGCCGCTCCAGTGATGTTTCAGCATCTTCTACGCTCTCCTCCTACTTCGTGGTTTTCAGAACCCTTAGACGACCTGCGCGAGGTAACCGTCTGTGCCAATTCTGGTTTCCTTGCTAAACCAGAATGCCCTAAAGCAATAGTACTCAGCAACATCGCTCCTAAGGAAGTAGGGCAATGTCCTTATCATAAGCTCAGTACACCTCGACCGTGATGAGCAGTACCAAGTAAATACCTCGTGTGAGTCTCCACAAAACATTGTAAACAAAGCGTGGTTCGTGTTACCTCCCGTAATGGAATGGTATTACAAACAGCAGCACATTCACTACAAGCCACTGCTACGTCCCGATTGCACACAAGGCAATCTGCAAAGAGCTTAGATTTGTTTACCCCAAAACACCAAAAGCATACTCTACACCACTAAAAACTTTTGGAGGCGAGCAACAACCCTTTACAGCGAAGGCTGCCAATCGCGAAGGCAAAGGTTTTTGGTATTTAGACGATAGTTTCAGGTACTACCGAAACCTTTCACGAAATGAATGTCTTTTGCCTCCAAAGGCGACCATATCTTGCGCATCATCAACGAAAAAGGCGAAGAAAGAGCTATTAGTGTGATGTGCAGGTAATCACTAAAAACCTTGCTAATTTTCTAATTATTTGTACTTTTGTCCTTTCAAAATAAAAATTATGAACAGACTCTCATATTTATTACTTTCATTGTGGTTTTAACCTTCACCTCTTGTGATGCATGGCGAGAAAAACAAAAAGAAAAAGCATCAGGCGTGCTACCGAAGAGTGCGCTCAGAAAACGCATATCAATGGATTTGCAATATACTTTCACGACTATACTAAAGACACTTTGCTCCCCATTGAGATTAAAAATTAAGCATTATCGCAACGGTAATACAGAAACTATTCGTGACACCGTTCCTACTCAAAAATTATCAAACCTATAGAGATTATTATTTGAACACTCTATTGCATTAGAAGATACTGTATGGGTGAGTACTCTAAGCAAAAACTAAGAAAATCTATGGTTTTGAATATCAAGTATTCGCTTGTTATACAATGTTCAGCGCTCAGTATTGTTGTGGTTTCAGAGCAATGACTACAGAAGGAGACGAAAATAAACATAATGTTGTACATTTTATTACAACAAGTAAAATATCATTAACTATATAAACAAATATGTACGATTCTTTAAAATCATTTCGGCAAGCTCTTCCTTTTACTGAGGAAGAACTCAGCGCGGTGAGACCATTTTGAAGAGCGCATCTTTGCTAAAAACAATGCTTTTAGAAGCTCCTCAACCTTGCAAACACCTATTTTTCATGAGAAAGGCTGTGTGCGCCATTTTCACACCAAAGATGATGGAACGGAGAAGACCTGTGATATTTCACTTGAAAATCAATGGACAACTGCTTTTATGAGCTTTTAATAAAGGTACCTTCCAATCTGTCGTTGCAAGCCTTAGACGAGACCACCGTTTATTGTATCAGTAAAGAACAACTCTTTGCCCTTTATGCTCTGCACCACAACTTTGAGACTTTCGGCAGGTTGATGGCAGAACAAATCTTGCAGCGCGCCACCGATACCGCTAGCGTATCTTGCTGCCGATAAACCCGAAGAGCGCTTTTTCAGCATCTGTTGCACTCACGCCCTGAACTCTTTCAGCGAGTACCACAGAAGCACATTGCCAATCTACTAGGTATCAGCCCTGAAAGTTTAAGCCGATTGCAAAAACGTATGCACACATCGTAGCAAGTCAACGAGTGAGGAGCTCATTTGCAGCCGTACTTTTGCCCCAAATTTAAAAAGAACGGCGTAATGAAAACACCCTAATGATTATCAAATCGCCTTAGACGATGTAATGGAATTCATCGACAACGACCTTTTGCAAGCCAAACTTCCTGAAGTAGAAACTGATTACAAGGAAAACCCTTCCCTTCTGAACAAAGTGCGCTGGGAATTATCTATCACGAAGTAGCCCTAAATTTAGGCTTTTTTAGCAAGCAGTACAAAGGCTATGCGCAAAGAGTCTCACTATTTTATCAGAATGCGAAGCCAATCCCGAAACACCTGAGGCATTACAACCTTTTATCCTTTCTTACGAGGCTTCGGCAATAGCTTTGGTAGCTGGCGAAACTTTCAAGCTCTCAGCTTATTGGCAAGAGTTTTAAGCTTTTTGAAAGCGGCTATTAAAAATACGGAGAGGTGCACTATCTTCCCTAATTTATGCGCGGTAGCGTAGCCGAGAACTTACACTTTGCTTTTATTTCAGCAAGCGTGCTTTAGCCAAAATTGACTTTGAAAATATTATCCGAAAAAGAAGCCCAAAACGAGTACGCTTTCGTGGAAGATACTGAGTTTTGTGTATTGGGCTTGGGCAAAGCAACACCCTCAGCGCAAATATCGCGCGCAAGCTATCGCTCATCTGCAGCCATACAGCGGACCCTCATTACTTAGCAGGACGCAAACGTTCAGAAGAGCTGCTGCAATTCACAATTGAGAATTGACAATGATCAATCACGCACTTTTGCCAAAGTTAATTGCCCGTCGTGCTACGACTGCCTGTGCAGCTCGCACCTTTGGCAAAGTTTTTACTTTCTACTCCGTAAAATCTTGCTAATTTTCTAATTATTTGTAATTTTGCAAATCGACAAATTAGCAAAATTAAACTAATGATTACACAATTACAAGGAAAAACTCGTAGAAAAGAACCCCTACTCACGTGGTGATTGATTGTCACGGGGTGGGCTATTTTGTAAATATCAGCCAAAATACCTACTCAGCACTACCCGAAGGGGAAGCAATTAAAGCTATACACCTATCTGCAAATCAAAGAAGACGCCCATACACTTTATGGCTTCCTCACCAAAGCCGAACGCGAAGTGTTTGTATTACTGCTTTCGGTATCGGGAGTGGGGGCTAGCACCGCCCGCACTATGCTCTCATCGCTCACTGCTGCCCACGCGCAGTGCAATTATCAACGGTGATGTAGCAACTATTCCAAGCGAGTGAAAGGCATAGGGCTAAAAACCGCTCAGCGTGTAGTGCTCGACTTAAAGGACAAAAATGCTCAAACTACAGGACTTTGAAGAGGTCCGATGCAACGCTCTAAGTACTGCACAAAGAAGAAGCTCTTTGCTGCCTTAGAAGTATTAGGATTTGTACGCAAACAAGCTGAAAAAGTAGTCGATACCATTGTCAAATCAAAGTAGCGAAGAGCTTTCGGTAGAAGAAATCATCAAGCAAGCCCTCAAACGTTTGTAAAAATTTCGTCATTAACATAATTTGTCATTCGTAATTATTTTTTCGTATCTTTTGCCCGCTAATTGATTGATAGAATGAAATATATCTCTATATATACTATTGGCTTTCACTGCTGTAAGTTGTGGTATCTACAACTTCACAGGAGGAAATGCACAGGCGATGCTAAAACCTTTCAGGTGAACTCTTCCGTAACGATGCACCTTTAGTAGAACCTGGGCTCGACCGCGATTTTTACCATTGCCTTACAAGATTTGATTAACAACCAAACCAACCTCAGCCTTACCGACCGCAATGGCGACCTTGTATACGAAGGCGAAATTGTAGAGTTCAACATTACTCCCTATGACAGCTACCTCAGGACAAACTGCTGCCCAAAACCGTCTTACTATCAGCGTAAACGTACGCTTCACCAATCGTCAAAGAAGATAGACTTTGAAAAACGCTTTTCTTTTTACTATGATTATCCCGCCGCAAGTCAGTTGAGTTCAGTAAAAGGAGGGCTATTCCTACAGATATTCGAGCGTATCACCCAAGATATTTTCAACGCCTCACTCGCCGATTGGTAAATCAACAAATCGGTATATTGATAAATCGACAAATTAAAACATTGACTGTAAAGGAATTCATAGAAATTATTAGGCATCCCTACACTATTAACGATGATCAAATATATGAACTCGATGAAATAGTGAAGGAATATCCTATTTTCAAGCAGCAAGGGTGTTACAACTCAAAATATTGCATTCTGAAGGAAATTACAAATCAACAAAGCTCTAAAAACTCGCTGCTGTACACGTAACCGACCGCTCAGTATTGTTTGATTTTATCAACTCTAAAAACTATTATCCCTGATTTTTCAGCATTGCGCCGTGATTTTGAGCGCATTCGCAAAAGCTCGTGAACGCAAAGAAGCTGAAGATAGCTGAAAACACCCCACCTAAAAGTAAGTTATATCGACCGTGAACCACGATCTTACCGACCCCGGACTTACCCAATAAATCAATTTTTGAAGAACCTATCTTCCCTGAAGATTTGGTAAATCACCAAGAGTTAGCTGATGTTTTCATAGCTAAAAGAACCTGAGGAAAAACCTAAAAACCGATGCCGATAACATCTCTCAATGGCTGGAAAATATCTCAGAAGAACACACCGTGAGGTAGCTTTTACAAAGATGACAAAGTAGCCGAAATTTCAAACTCATTGATAAGTTCTTGAGAGTAATCCCAAAATCGAAGCGTCAAGAGACTACGTATCTAGCGTGAATTTAGCCGATGAAGTAAAGTCAGACCCTAAACAATTAATGACCGAAACATTGGCTGCAAGTATATGTAAATCAGCGCAAATTCAAACAAGCTATTCAGGCTTATGAAATATTAATTTTGAAAAATCCAGTGCTTACTTTGCAGCCCAAATAGAAAAATTAAAAACTACAGCAAAATAATTTATAAGAAAAATGACAACATTTAACATCTTTTTAGTGCTCATCGTGGTAGTATGTTTTGCTACTCGCTTTGGTAATTATGGTTCAAAATCCCTAAAGGAGGCGGACTCTCTTCTACTTTTTGGAGGTAACACTCAAGTAGTAGGAGCGTAAAGAAAAACTGGCGACTTCCTCGAACGCAGTACTCTGGACGTTTTTGCTACTGCTTTAGCTGTGCTTATCCTTATTACCAACACATAATAGCTAACAACAGTAATGGTGTAACTGGCGACTCTAAATTATTGAGACGGTGAGTACTCCGCTGCTCCAATAAACCAACTCAATCAGCAAGCACCCGTTAACAACAACGCTACTCAACAAGTCGCCTGCTACTCCTGCCACATCTTCTAACACAGGAAACTAAACTGACAAAAAGTCAGTTATTTCAGATTGGCACACTTTCTGAAATACCCTCTTCGATTTTTATAAAGGGAATTAAAATACTAAATGAAAGGTTGAAAACAGAACTTTGACAAAGTTTTTAGAACTTTGTCAAAGTTTTTCTAACACCTAACTTCTATTTTCCTAACCTTTTCTCAAAGTAAACAAATAATTAAAAACTCAAAACAATAATGGCAAAATTGAATATCAAACCTTTAGCTGATAGAGTAGTGATTGAGCCTGCAGTGGCTGAAACTACTACTGCATCAGGTAATATCATTCTGATACTGCAAAAGAAAAACCTCAAAAAGGTACACGTTGTAGCCGTAGGTGCAGGTACTAAAGACAACCCTGTTACCCTAAAAGTAGGTGATACTGTACTCTGATGGCAAATATGCTGGTACTGAACTCAAATTAGAAGGTAAAGACTACCTCATTGTGCGTGAAAACGACGTATTGCTAGTTATCTAATCTAAACATTAAAAATTAAAAATGGCAAAAGACATTAAATTTGATATAGACGCTCGCGAAGGTCTTAAACGTCGGCGTTGATGCATTAGCTAATGCAGTAAAAAGTAACCTTAGGTCCTAAAAGGACGTAATGTAATTATTAGCAAATCATTCGGTTCTCCTCAAGTAACTAAAGATGGGGTGAGCGTTACTAAAGAAATTGAATTAGAGGGCAACTCTCCATATGGGCGCTCAAATGGTAAAAAGAGGTTGCTCTAAAACCAACGATCTCGCTGGTGATGGTACTACTACCGCTACCGTTTTTGGCTCAAGCTATCGTAAAAGAAGGGACTCAAAAACATAGCTTCTGGTGCTAACCCAATGGATTTGAAACGCGGTATCGACAAAGCTGTTGTAAAAATCGTAGAACACTTGGCTAAAACAAGCTAAAGAAGTAGGTTCTTCTTCTGATCAGACAAGTAGCTTCTATCTCAGCTAACAAACGATGATACTATCGGTGAACTTATCGCTCAAGCCATTCGAGAAAGTTGGTAAAGAAGGTGTTATCACCGTAGAAGAAGCTAAAAGGTACTGATACTTACGTAGATGTAGTAGAAGGTATGCAATTTGACCGCGGTTACCTTTCTCCCTTACTTCGTTACCGATTCAGAAAAATGGTAGCTGAACTCGATCGTCCTTACATCTTGTTGTACGACAAGAAAATCTCTACTATGAAGGATTTGCTCCCAGTATTAGAGCCTGTAGCTCAATCTGGTAAACCACTTTTGATTATCGCTGAAGATATCGATGGAGAAGCCTTAGCTACCTTAGTAGTAAACAAATTGCGTGGTACCCTTCGCATCGCTGCTGTAAAAGCACCTGGTTTTGGTGACCGTCGCAAAGCAATGCTCGAAGATATCGCTATCTAACCGGTGGTACTGTAATCGCTGAAGAAAGAGGACTTTACTCTCGAAAACGCTACTGTAGATATGCTCGGTACTGCCGAAAGAGTAAGCATCGACAAAGGATAACACTACTATCGCGTAAACGGTGCAGGTAAATCTGAAGACATCAAAGCACGCGCAGCTCAAATCAAAGCTCAAATCGAAAATACAACTTCCGATTACGATCGTGAAAAACTACAAGAACGTTTGGCTAAACTTTCTGGTGGAGTAGCTGTATTATATAGGGAGCTGCTACAGAAGTGGAAATGAAAGAGAAAAAGACCGCGTGGACGACGCTCTTCACGCTACTCGTGCAGCTGTTGAAGAAGGTATCGTAGCGGGGGTGGTATTGCTCTTCTCCGTGCTAAAAAACGCTTTAGCACCTAAACCTGCAAATGCGACGAAGAAACAGGTATTAAAAATTATCCTCAAAGCATTAGAAGCTCCTTTGCGCACTATCGTAGAAAACGCTGGTGTTGAAGGTTCTGTAATCGTAGCTCGTGTACTGGAAGCTTCAAGAGATGCTTACGGATACAATGCCAAAACAGGTGCTTATGCCGATATGTTTCAAAGCAGGTATCATCGACCCTAAAAAGGTAACTCGTGTTGCTCTTGAGAACGCTGCTTCAGTAGCTGGTATGATTCTCACCACCGAGTGTGCTTTAGTTGATATCAAAGACGACAAAGCAATGGCTATGCCTCCAATGGGTGGTGGAATGCCAGGAATGATGTAATCGTAAATTCATAACATTATTCATATTTTTAAATATGAAATTGGGGAGAGTTTCACAGAAACTCTCCCAATTTTATTCAATCATAATAATTACATACTTTGATAAGCTCTGTGACCAAATCTCACTCCCAAAGAAGAAAGTTAAATTCTTTAGCCGATTTAGTAAGGTTGCTCAATATAGTATTAGATCCTACTACAAAAGGGCCTAAACACTCAAAGGCAAGACCTATATTTGTTTTTAGAAATTTGATTGTATGTAAGAGGTAAATAAAGCTCCTAAAAACTCTGATTCTACTCGTGGAGTAAGCACTACTCATTAGCATAAGCCGCTGTATAAACATTGCCTTTACTAGTAAGATTAAAAACGAGTAGCTAAATTCACAAAAGAAAGGTCAGTGCTACGCGATAATCTACACTCAAGTTCAAAGTAGTAGGCAAAGATACTTTTTATCTTTTCGGTAGTAGCTCTACTATCAACAAAAGTGCTTTTTAGTTTTTCTTCTGATAAATCATCCATAGTAATGCTAGCAACACCAGATGCAGGCATACGATAACGTTGGAGTCCTTTAGTAGGCGTATATTGTCAATCTACCTATATCCATTGTAGAAAACTCCTACTCTCAAATCGTGAGAATTATTATAACAATGAGGACAGCCATCTTTATTATATTCATATACAGCTCCTATATCAAAACCTACAGTAGAAGCATTTGATTTGAAGTATAAATCATTTGCGTTAAGGTTATCAAAAACTCACCAAAGAAGTACCTCCATTGAGTACTTTCCAACTACCCCATTTGAGACCTGATGCTATAATGAGTACTTTTAGTAGAGTTATTTTCTGTTGTAAGTGAAGCTGTAGCATCTTCAAAAGTTTCTAAATCCGCATACACATTCCCTGAACCTTGTATCACTTTTAAACTAGCACCTCCTTTAATAGCATTATGACCATCAAAATAGAGCACTCCTGCCCAAGAAAAACCTATCTCCGAAAAGATATGTGCTGCCACATCTTGGTCGTTCAAAGTCAAGTTATAAGGCTGAGTCAAATCTAAATCTTTTCCATCAGCAAATATTGATTGTAAGAGTTTAGCATCAAAATTTCTCACGTTACCCAAAGCGCGCACACGAGAAAAAATACCCACTGTGTGTTGGTTATTAATTTTCATATAGAGTGATGGACCCAAAACATCTATATTTAATTTAGCATTAATGCGATGATTAAGTAGAGGGTTATTAGCATCACTACGAGTATAATCATTAAAACTGTTCATTAGACCAGTATCCATTTTTGATAGCATTATTTGCCAAATCAAAAATTTACCAAAAACAAGTTCGCATCCCAAGAGCGCTTGCTACTAATCATATAAGCGGGATTCGCAGTAGTTTGTATCACCCCAGTAATAACTCTCTCTAAGCCCCGCAAAACGATTGCTGAGCTTCCATTACCATTGTCGTTAAAAACAAAGCTGATAAAAATTACTTTTTCATTGTGTAAAAACATTATAAATTTGCGTGCAAATGTACAACTTTTTATCAAATATCAAATAAAAATAGTAATTCATTTTGTACTCTTCCTGCTTTTACTTACTTTTTGCCGTCATAAACGTATTAATTATAAAAAAGATGAATACACTTAAAAACACTATCAACTGTAGCTTTTTCTCTACTTGCTTTTTGGAGTAGCTACTGCTCAAGAAGAAGATGGTCTTGTGCCTGCGAGTGCTCTACCCGCTAATGCACAAACTTTTGTAAATCAGTATTTTTCTGCTAACAATATCGTTTCAGTATGGCAAGAATGCTGAAAAAGGCAAGATGGAAGATTACACCGTTCTCTTTGCCGATGGCACTGAAGTAGAAATTTCTCGCAGATGGCAACTGGAAAGAAGTAAAAGCGCGCAACGGACAAGTATCGCCTAAAATCGTTCCTGCTAAAATTAGCTAAGTACTGTACAAAAGAAAAGTTCCTAAAGCGATGATTAAAGAAATCAAAGGGCGCACTAAATACGAAGTAGACCTTACTAATGGCGTAGAGCTCATCTTTAACTTAAATGGCAAATTCTTAAAATAGACGACTAATATGAAACGTTTTTATTACTCATCGCTGCTACACTTACCTTCAGCGCAGCCTCAGCTCAAGACTCTAAAGTAACTTTCAACGACCTTCCTGCCGATGCTATCAACTTCGTGCGTGAGCATTTCTTGGTAGATCATATTGCTTCGGTTTTGGAAAGACACCGATTACAACGACGAGGAGTACACCGTTATCTTCCGCGACGGACTTGAAATAGAATTCAATGGTAACGGCGATTGGAAAGAGCTCAAAAGCTCGTCACGGCAAAGTGCCTGATCACGTAGTATCCCGAAAAATATTGGCTCACGTAAGCGCTACTTTCCCTTGCAGATCTATCAAAGTATCACGCAATCTCACCAAAAAGAGATATCAAGCTGAACTTACTGACGATCAAGAACTCAAATTCGACGAAAAACTTCAATTTTATTGGGGTAAATAATCTCCCATCAATTGTTAATTGAATGTACGACCCTAATCATTATCGGTGGAGGAGCTGCAGGCTTCTTCACCGCTATTATACCTCAGAGAACCGTCCTGATTTTAAAATCGCTATCCTCGAAAAAGAGCAAAGAAGTACTTCACAAAGTGCAAATTTCCGGGTGGGGGACGTTGTAATCTCACCTAATGCTACTTTCACCCCTCAAGAACTCGTAAAGAACTATCCACGAGGCAGTGAGAACTCCTCAGTCCGTTTCACCGCTTTATGTGTGGCGATACAATGGAATGGTTTGAAGCGCACGGCGTCTCTCTCAAAAACAGAACCCGATGGTCGTGTATTTCCGCTTCTAATTCTTCAGAAAGCGTTGTAAATTGCTTCCTCAACGAAATCAAACACCACATTGAGCTCTTCACCCAGCAAATGTGCAAGCCCTTTCTCCTCCCGAAGGTTGGGAAATCACTACACCTAACTCAACCTATAAGGCTCACAATGTAGTAATTGCTACCGGAAGTAACCCTAAAAATATGGCAGCTATTAGCTAATTTAGGACATACTATTATTTCTCCTGTCCCTTCACTTTTCACTTTCAACACTTCTACCCAATGGGCAAAAAGAGCTATCGGGTATTGCGGTAAATGCCTCTGTACGCTTGCTCAGTCAAGATGGAAAAATCGCTCAAAATTGCCGAAACTGCTCCGGCTTTTTCACTCACAATGGTTTTAGCGGTCCTGCGGTGTTGCGCGCCTCGGCTTAGGGGGCTCGCGTGTTAGCCGAATGTAACTACCAGATGCCTAATGGAAGTGAACTTCACCGCTCACAACAGCTGAAGCACTTACTTATGATGAAACGCTTCTCTTCTTGCAGATTGCAAACAACACAACGGACGCAAAACTATGCAAAAACCTCGCGCTTTTTGACCTCCCTAAACGCTTGTGGAATGCCCTTTTAGATAGCGCCGGGAATTGCCCTGCGCAGTCGTGGGCAGAGCTCAACAAATCGCAATTGCGCCACCTTGCCGAAATCCTTACCCAATGCCCGTTTTTCCTATAGAAGGCGAAAGCTACTTTCAAAGATGAATTTGTAACATGCTGGAGGTGTAAAAGCTCTCCGAAATCAACTTCAAAACCTACGAGAGCAAGCTGCACCTCACCTTTACTTTGGCTGGTGAGTACTGATATCGATGCCATTACTGGAGGATTCAACTTTCAAAAACGCCTGGACGGGAGGCTATATCATTGCTGAAAAACTTTTTAAAAACACTTTAACTTCCAAAAAGTAAAATTAACTTATAATCTATTCTCAACACATAATCTTTTAATTCTTGCTTCATTCATACTTAACTTTGCCATCGTAATTAATTTATAAATAAAATAGCGAAAGCTATGGGACTCAAATTTTTAGATGATATAAAAGCTGGCATTCGCAGTCTTCGCATAAAAAGATATCATTTGCTACTACATCAACAATGGCGATAATACCCTTGCCGACCTTTGGTAAAAATTAGACCTGAGTGTACCTACTGTTACCAAAATGGTAGGGTGAACTCATCGATGATAGCATTGTAATGGATTTTGGAAAAATAGAAGACCCGAGCGTGGTCGCCGCCTAATATCTACAGGCTAACCAAAAATTCTGGCCTACTTCATTGGCGTGGACATCTGCCATTCTCACGTGAACATAGCATCACTGCGACTTTAAAAAGGTGAACTCATCAGCGAAGAACTCTCCGATTCCTTCTCACCGAATCTCAACCTCAGAGCGATTCCAAAAGACTTTGCGAGTCATCACTCAATTTATACATAAATCAAAAAGTGCCCAAACACAAAATCCTCAGTATGGTATCAATATATCCGGACGTGTAAATACCCTTACTGGACACTAGCTCTATGCAGTTTTTATTTCGATGAACGCCCTCTTACCGAAATGTTTCGAAAACGAACTGAACATCAATGTTTCTATTGATAGATGATTCCGTGCAATGACCTATGGTGAATACATCAAAGGATGCGTGAATGAGTGAGAAAAACGTGTTGTACGTGAACGATAAGCTGGGGCTTAGGTCTCAGCATTATCGTAGGCGGACAATTGTACTATGGCAAACCCGTCAGGATTTTGCAGGAAGTTTGGTCATATTCCTGCCTTTGGCAACGAAATACTCTGCCATGTGGCAAAGGTTGCCTCGAAACAGAGGCTTCTGAGCAGCCTTACACCGCAAATTCTTGGAAAAAACTACATAGCGCACTCCTCTCTGCTCACCCAAAAGCGGATACAACCCCAATGATCCTATTAAGCATGACGACATTATAGAGGTTGCCTTACAGAAGATATGCTGCCATCGAACTCATCGAAGAAATAGGCAATTCTTTAGGGAAAAGGCACATCGCAGGGCTCATCAATCTTTCAACGAATTGGTTGTTATCGGAGGAACTCTTGCCTATGCAGTGACTACCTAATGCTCCTTGCAGTGCTATTAGAAAATATTCATTGAACTTAGTAAGTCAAGATTCCACAATCAAAAGATATCTCATTGGGCGAAGCAGGTCTTTTTAGGGGCTAGCCTCCTCGCTCTGCAGTAAATTCACTCGGATTGATATGAAAGACGAGACGATTAGTAGCTTTTCGAGCGACTCTCAGCATAATGGACGACCTGCGCGCCAAATGTCCGTGGGACAAAAAGCAAACAATGCAGAGCTTTGCGCCATCTCACCGATGAAGAAACTATGCAGATTAGGGCGATGCTATCCTCAGCAACGTAACCTCAAGAGTAGAAAGAATTAGACGACCTGCTCTTACATCGTTTTCTATGCCAAAATAGGGCGGTGAACCAGCTAGCTTTAACATCGCTAGATGTAGCCAATGGCGTGAATGCGAGCTCATTGAGCGACACCCCATATCTACGGCGATGTGCAGGTAAACAACGAGGAAGATGTAAAGCGCAATTGGGAAAAATAAAAACTCAAAGAGAGCAACAAAAGCGTTTTGGTGGTGTACCTAAGAGTCTGCCCGCCTTAGTGAAAAGCTGCTCGCATGCAAGATAAAGCTGCTGGTGTAGGTTTTGATTGGGACAATATCGACGATGTTTTTGCAAAATAAAAGAAGAAATAGATGAGCTACACGCCGAGTAAAGCTCAAAGACAAAGCAATATAGAAAGTGAGTTTGGCGATGTGTTGTTTTAGTCTCATCAACTATGCTCGCTAAAGGTAAACCCCGAAGATGCTAGAGCGCACTAATCCAAGTTCTATCGCTCGCTTTTCAGTACTTAGAAGAAAAAGCTACGGCACTGAAGGCAAATCGACTCAAAGATATGACCTTGCAAAAATAGGAGACCTATTGGCAAGAAGCTAAAAACCTATAAAAGCAACAAAACTATGACCTAGATTTAGACATCTTAGACAAAGAGTTCAAGGGCTAACATTCATCCACGTGTATTCTGGGATTGCCGTTTTTGGAAGAACTTAGCTTACAAGTACTTTATGATTGCTCGCACCTAATGCGTGGCACTGATAAGAAATACATTTCATCGAAAGTCTTTTTCTCTAGATGATATTCTAAAAAGCAGTAGAACGCTCTCCTGAAGTTGATGCTGTATGCTAGAAATTATTACAGATATATTTATGATTATGTTTACTAAAGACAGCAAAAGCACATAGAAGAGCCTCACTGTTAGAAAACTGATGGACTTAGAACTTCTCTCTGATTATTGTTCTAGTGGGGGTACTAATTTAGCTTTTTCGATATAGAACGCTATCCAGTTTCTCTATAAGGGCGTTTGCAAAACCTTCCATAACATAATTCAAAAATAACTGATTATCAGAACAATACAACTTTTTGTAAAAGTGTAGGAGCACACAAAGAGGTGTAATATAAACATCACATTTGTAAAAACAATGGCAATACAAAAACCAAGTATACCGAAAAAGGTACTCGCGACTTTTTCACCTACTGAAGTAGCTAAACGACAACTTCATTATCAACACTATCAAAAGAAAATGCATTCAAGCAATACCTTTGGTTTCAACCTCTAGAAACCCCAAGTTTTGAAACTACAATGCCCTAATGGGCAAATACGGCGAAGAAGGCGACCGCCTCATCTTCAAGATACTCAATTCAGGCGACTTTACAAGTGTAAACCAAGAGAGATTGGGAGCTAAAAACCCTCAAAAACTCACTCCTCAACTCTCCGAAAAAGCCCTTCAGCTACGATCTTGCGTGTCCTTTGCTCGCTATGTAGTACAACACCGGAAAACCTTTCCCACTTTTCAAACGCTATCAAATACAACCTGTATGGCGTGCTGACCGTCCACAAAAGGACGTTTTAGAGTTCTATCAATGTGATGCACGATGTAGTAGGTACCCAGTGCTAGCAGGAAGTGGAGTTTGCTACAACCTTATGATAGTGTTTACAGCCCTCAATCTCAAAGCGTAACTATTAAAATAAACAACGAAAAATCCTCAGTGGCTTTGCCGAAATGATGGCGAGCGATAAACTCATCGACTTTACGGTAGCTGACGAAATTAGATAAAATAGGTGAAGAGGGTGTAATCAAAGAAATGAAGAAAAGAGTATTAGTGAGGAGGGCAATTGCTAAGTGCACCCATTCGCACTCAAGTTCTTTTCGCTGAAAAACTTTCTGCCCTAAAAGAAATTCTCAAAAAACTCGGAAACAGGGATTGAAAGGTGTGGAGGAATTAGAATTTATAGCTCAACAAATCAATCAGCGTTTTAGCAAACAGCTATCTTAGACCTCGATGTTACCCTCGCTCTGGACTCAGTCTACACAGAGCTATCTTTGAGATTGCTGCCCCAGAGCGAGGCATAAAATGGGGCTCTATTGGTGGCGGTGGACGCTATAGTTGACCTTACTAGTATCTTCGGTCTCAAAAGGTATCAGTGGGATGGTATTTCATTTTGGGTTAGACCTGTTGACAGTAATGGAAAGAGATGGATCTCCCAGATCGCTCAATAGTACTGTAGAGGTGCTTTGCATCAACTTTTGGCGATGCTGAAGCCTACAGAGTATGAAACTACTCAAAGCCTTACGTCAGCTTGGCAAAACTGCAGAACTCTACCCTGATGCTGCTAAAATTAAAAACAAATGGATTATGCTAACAAGCGCAATATCACTTATGTGGTGATTATAGGTGAAAAGTGAACTCCTGCTAAAGGTACTTTTGTACTATGTTAGAGGGCACCAAAAAGAATGTAGTCTCAATGAGTAAGCAATGCTTTATTTCAGTAGATAGTACGACAAACAATTAGAGTGTCTTATAGACTTTGTCAAAGTGCAGAGCCATAAAGGCAATTAAGGACTTTGACAAAGTTTTACTATGCGAGCCACTGGGCTAATTCTGTTTATTTTTCATTGTATTGATAGCATTTAAAGCCATATTACGCTTCCTAAATAGCACCCTTCGTGTGAGATATTGAAATAAATCACTTCTTCAATGGTATTGAGTTCATACTCTATACCTGTTATAATAATTGTATTGTTTAAAAATTCCTTTTTGGTAATCAGTTTCGGTAAATCGACTAGTGCCGGGATGAGGAGTTGCTGTAGTTCTTCTATCTCAACAGCAGTAGGAGATATACTCATCGAGGGATGGAACCTTTGCGATAACGCTCTATAAAATTCAGTGAGATAAGTAGGCAGATCGCTATTGGCATACAATAATTTTATGGGTAACTACGCACTGAGCGAATTCCACAAGATATTATTTTTACAAACCCACAGGAATCATGCCAATTCTTCGAATAAACTATTGAGCAATTTGAGTTGTCGCTCACGCAATTTTCGGTATAAGGTAATACTTCTCATATATTTAAAAATCAAAATCAAAAGTCGTTGAGTTCGTCTAATTTGGTTTTCTTCTTCCGTAAGCACTTCTTGTAAAAGTTCGGCTGTTGCTTTCTGCCAGTACCCAAAGGTCTCCTAAAAGTTCGGCTATACTATTCTTTGGTTGGGCTCAAAATCGGCGAAAAGCATGGCGCAAAGAACACTACCTGAACGCATAAACTGTTCTTCGTCTAATTGGCGCACATAATTATCTAATTCTTGCCATATAATTGTACGCGATAACAATGCGTATCTATTTCTTCAGAAAATCCTTCAAACCACGGAAAGCTCCCTAAATCGGCGGGAACACTGCTGACGAAGGCGGCGTGATACCTCGCGTGCATTTCTTCTTCAGTGCTGAAATGGTTCTAACTGTAATATCATAAAAGCTACCCTGATAATTTGGTATTTACATCATCGCGCCACGCAAAGGTGAGTGAGTTCTTTTCGCCACGTTTCGGTATCTACGAGTTCGTGATTGCTGTTCGGAGATGAACTCCATTGTATTCATCGCATCTACGATTGGTTTTGAGGCTTTTATCATCACAAGATGAGGCATCAATCAAGCAACAAAGAGGCGCGCAAAAAGAGTTGTTGCAAGATAGGTTTCAGCGGTTTCGAGTTGAACTGGCGCAGAGATCGCATACTGAATGAGCATTGAAAGCTCGTGAGCAGCAAAAGCAGTTTCGGCAAAAGTTATTACTGTCTACCAAAAGGCTTTTGCAGGTGCTGAGTGCATTGCCAAAAATTATGCGTAAGCTGACGTTCGCAAGCCTGCCTGATGATTTTGGCTACTACAGAAAGGTCGGTTGTTTCGCTCAATTGTTCTTTAGGTCATAAAGGCAGCCAATTTCAAGCGTTTCACCTTTAGGTTAGCTTCATACATTTCTATTTTCTACTTCAGGACTCCATTGTAAGACCCATTTTTCAGCCCACGAGGCTTTTGTCTTACTGTATGCGTTGCTGAGTGGCAAAGTGAATGCCTAAACTTCCAAACGGTGGAGAAAAGTAGAGCGATTCAGTCCTATGAAAGCGCTTTCTTTTGGTTTTACTTTGAGGTTTTCGCGGAGGTCAAGAGAGTCTTGTGCTATTGCCGATTTAGGTTGGTGAGCTTCAAGCGTTTCAGCTCCTGATTCATCCTCCCTGCACGGGCGTTTGGCTCACCCCTTCGGCAATGCCCCCAAATGGCTGTACCTATATCTACTTTGTTGATAGCTTGCACTGCCGAGGACAGTCCGCCACCGCCAAAGCAAGTTACTACAGCATCGTGCAAATTCGAGCATCGGGATAAAGTACCGCCTTTGCATGCTGGAGAGCACATTGGCAAGCCGGACAGCTTCAATCACATCGCAGAAGAGGCATTTTGTCCGATCGCGGAGTATTTTAGCTATTTTGCAAGATAGTAGCGGCAAGTTTATCCATTGTATTGGTTTTGCATCGCACGCCACATCAGTTCGAAGTAGTAAGGCGCCATATTGCCCGCTCCGTAGCCCGTACGACTGCTGAGGCGCAAATACGAATAAGGCATCAGGGTAAGCTGCGCTGTAGCTTTGGGAGCTTTTGAGCTCGTCGTCGGTCATTGCAGGTGAGGCTATTTTCAGCGCCCAATAAATGGTAAGCACCTACTAATCACTACTATTTCCTCAGGTTTGAACTCAGTGCAAGCCTTTGCATGATTTCTTGCGTTTTCATATACGCCTCACGAATGAGGTTGTACGAGAAAATCAAAAGGCGCTTCTTCATATTCCTTATTCTATGACTATTTGACATTTCACCTGATTGTGAGGCAAGTCGTAGGCGCAAAAGTATCGGTGTTGAGATTTGCGTTCGCATATGGCGTTCCGTAGTTTTCGTAATCGGTTTCATCGACTTGCTCAGCAAGTTGTTTGTAGAGAGCATTGTGGTACTCGTAGAACTCACGTAGTCCACCTTCTTCATCGAGGGTTGTTCTGACGAAGTTTGAGACATTTTCGGTAGGCAAATCTATAAAACCTAAGCGTTGCTTTTTCTTCACTCCCCAGCATATGCTTTGATATTCGGAGAATAGGACGCAAACGGATAGAGTACTGTTTCTGATAGGTAGGCTCAGTGGTATATGTCAACATCGTAATGGGGAGGTTTTACACTTTCTGGAGCGATTTGAGACATCAGAGGTAGCATCGGCAGGTCCTTCTATAAGAATGCATTTAGGTTTGTGCTTTTCTAAGAAGTCTAAGAGGTGATAGGCAGCCGAGGGTGACAAGTGTCGTACACCAAAAAGTGAAGGTTATTCATAATAAGTGAAGGTGTGCAGTTCTAGAATCTGACGAGGCTCGCCATTGATGAAAGTCGTTTTGGAAATCCAGTCACCTTTGAGCATCATATTTATACTCGTAAGTCGCCGCATTTTTCTGTAGCAGCTCTAGCTTCGCTTGTAGCGTTTTGCCATGTAATCCCTCGATGTTGTATTTTTAGCAGTGGTACTCACTTCAAGTTATTATCTTTATCATACACCTGATTACTCACGAGCTGATGCTGTTTATTTAGCTCATTTTTACTATTTGCACAAATTATTTTGAGCATCATAATAACGCATTTCCACAGGATCGCCTTTGTTTATTGTAAGCATAAGCGACAGCAGATTCTAATCTATTGGCGCTGATAGGTTTCTTCTTTAAGTATTTGTCCTTCAGCATTTACTTGATAGGTGTAATGCGACGTGAGAAAGCCCTCAGCGAATAGGTTGCATCTTTGATAAAGATAAACCTTCAGGGCTATAAGCATAGAGGGTTTTATCGGAATTATAGCGGGTTTCAAAACAACTGCCCTTGTGGGATTGTAATATTCCATCGGCTGTACAAGTCGCCATTTTTGTAGAAGAAACGCGTTTGGCTGAGATAACCAAGCGTTAAACTCTTTTGGAGGTTTTCTCGAGGTTGGCGATTTTATATTTACTGTATCTAAATCGAGTCTACCGCACTTGGCGAAAGATTTTCCTTGAGCGGTAATCTGATAAGGGATAGAGCGCAATGTTTTGACCTTACCTTTAAGTCCAGAAAGTTCTAATCAGTGGGGGTTTTGTTGTTGAGCAACATGTAGCTAGCTACTAATAGCATAGAAGTTATTAGATATTTCATCAGTTTTTAGTTTTTAGTTGTGCAAAAGGTAAAGATAAATTAGCAAATTAGCAAATTAGTAATAAACGAAATTCCGCGAGGCGCGTGCCCTCGCGGAATTAATTTATTTGTTAATCAGCGGCTTCTATAGAGGCTGAAGTGACCACATATTCGTGGTCGTCTTCGCCTTCGTGGGTTTTGAGGATATACCAACAGTCGCCTGTTGGTAATTCCTTGCCGTTATAACGACCGTCCCAAGTTTGGTTGTCCTGAACGCAAAGTGGTGATATAACGTCACGTAACGATCGTAGATGTCTACCGTTAGATTTGGATAACTGCGGTATCTATCTGGATCCCAACCATCGTTCTGTCCGTCGCCGTTTGGCGTGAAGAAAGTCTGGTGGTACTGACTTACATACTCTTTTCTCTATTGTGAGCGTTGAACTACAGCCATTAGCATCGGTTACCTCTACTACTACTGTTTTGTACACTCTATCTACCTACTACTCGGGTCGTTGGGATCGGTTGAACGCAACATATACTCATTAGCTACCCATTGGTAAAGCCATTGAAGTAATAAATGTACTGCGTTGAGTTTCCGCCCTTAGCTTGTACCTTTATCGTATTGATAGATCGCGGATCACTCTATCTTCTAGTTCTAATCCTGGATAACGGGTCAAGCTCACTGTTTCTCCATACTTTTGTACAATATGGCGCTACTGTGTAGCTTGATAATATAACGTAAGGGTATATTGTCCCGCTGGTATAGTTCTCGTATAAGCGTACTTACCTTCATATCTTTCAAAAGCTCTCTTAGTAATGCCTCCATCTACTGAGTAAAGCAAATTATTCAATCGTTTTTCATCAGATTCTGAGAACTCTACACGTAAGTAACTTGTTGTGTAAGTAGTCGATACTGCTGAACAGTTGAACATCTCTTTTACATCTTACATATGTTGATATCTGGAGCTGTTGGCACTGTAATCTTAAGGTTTGTGAACAACTCGCCATCGTTGTACTCTAAGAGATAAACTCCTGCTACATTGGTTTGCGTGTTACCGCTGCTGCTGTAGCTAAAGTACCATTATGCTATTGTTGTGCCTGAAGCTGTTTTAAGCGTAGCTATAAGGTGCTTTACCGCTTGGATACTAAAGCTCAAGCTACCATCATTAGCTTGATAACATGTTTCGGATACTGTTGAGGCTGTTGCTTTCAACAACTCTGGTTCCTCTATATGGTGAAACTTTGTTCTAATTCACAATTTATCTCGCCATTAGATCTCACTTTCACTGTATAGATACCTGCCGATAGACCGGTATACTTGCTTACTTTGCCATCGAACGTACCTGCCTCTGGGGTAATAGTATAGGTGTAACTATTAGTTGCTCCGCTTACCGCAAAGGTTATCGTACCATCATTCACTCCATAACAGCTCATATCGGTTTTCGTTGCTGTGGTGGCTGTAAGACTATTGTAAGCCGTTACATTGACTGTAAGGGTAGTGGTACAGCCATTGAGGTGGGTAAAGGATGCTGTGAACTCCTGCTGTTACTCCTGTAAATTTACCTGAGTTTTGTGCGCTCCTCCATCTAAACTGAAAGCTTACCGCTCCTGTGTAGCTAGCATTCACCGTTGCATTAATCGTATTGACTACTGTGTTGTTACCACAACCGTAGCTTACCGTAGCTGTAGCTTGTAAATCTACTCCTTCTTTGATAGTTACTGGCACTTCCGTTGTACAAGAACGTGCGTCTTTTACCGTAATGGTGTGAACCCCTACTGATAAACCTGTATACAAGGTCTTATCTACTGTCCAAGCGCCTCCATCAATTGAGGTACTCAGTACGACTGGTGCCTCCTGTAATGGTAATCGATACTGTACCATCACCTGCTCCATAGCATATCCTCATCGGTTTGTTTGTCGATTACTGCATTCAATACATCGGGTTCATTGATGCGAAATACTTCATCTACAAAACAGCCATTCTTGTCTTGTGCTCTTACACATATTGTCCTCTACTCGATAGTCGTGTGAAAGTAACCTTCGGATACAAATCGGTCTAATCGAGGACTGATAGCATATTGTACATCGCCTGCTCCTCCGGTTACCGTCATCGAGATGGTACCATCGCGCATTGCGTTACAAGTTATATCGGTTGTAGCTGTTGCTACTGTAAAAGGCTGGTGATTCACCTACATTCACTGTTCTAGATACAGTACAGTCTACGCTGATGACCCTCTATTTGGTAACTACGCTGCTCAAGCCTGTAGAATGCCCAGTCGGTCGCGTTTACTTGGGTAGCGACTAGCTGTGGTTGAGTGTACGCTCTGATTTGTACAATTTGTACTGATAGTTACCCAATGCGCCGGTTGCCGAGAAGGTAATACGCGCTGAACTTTCTCCATTACATTTTTACAAAGGCATCCTCGGTGTTTACGTGTAAAGGCTAGTGGTTTCTAAGTGGCATGGTAATACTTGATTTGATACTTTGAGATCTACATCCTTAGCTATCGGTTACATAGAACTCGTAGTCGCCTACATGGCTGACCCCGTTACCTACCGTGGATGCTACTGCCTGCACATATGGAGTAGCATTTCCTACTTGGTAGTAAGTATAAGCGTCGTGTCCTCCTGTAACTGTAATCGATACAGTGGCTGGGGTAGTTGCAAGTGATGGACTAGCTGATACTTGCTACTACTCAAGTTCTGATGGCTCATCTAGGTCTATTTCTACTTTGGGCATCACAACCCCAACCATCGATAATGTTCAGTACATACGTCACGGGCATCTAAGCTTGTGAAGGTGGTATCTGGTTTGTGCTGCCACGTACGATAGCGCGCCTCCCTAACTTTTAATTCGGCAGTACATAGTTGCCACTCCACCTCCTGTGATGCTTTGTACCGTACAAGCTGCCTGTCGCGCGCTCCAAAACAAGTGACATCGGGTATGCGTTACAGTTGGCATTTATCGGTGTTGGTGCTGCCACTCACTTGGGTGACGACGTATGCCACAGCCATTTCTCATCTTTTCACCTCTACGTATGCAGGTATTGAGATACCAGCCTTCGAAAAGAGAGCTTGTGCTGGTGTAAGTTCCATACTTACTGATGAGGCTGCTCCTTCTCACAAGTAATCGGTACTGATAGTTACCCCATCCACCTGTTGTCTCTACACTAAAGGCTCCGGTTTGACCTATACCACACTTGATGCGGTCAGTAATTGTTGAGTAGCGGTGATAGTGGTTGCTGGTTCCGGATACCATTACCACTGAGACTGGTTACCGTACAGTTCAGAGCAGTTGTTTGAGACCATTCTCACCACATAGCTACCTTTGGCAAGACCGCCTATGATCACTGCTCGACGTGCTGCATCCGACTGCCTATCTGTAGTTTGTAATGTTCCTGCAGCTAGTGCTGGAGCTCAGCTGCATTGAACAGGCTTGCAAGATAATCACGCCTTGGTAACCACCGAAAGTTACTGTGATTTCTCCATTGCTATCGCCCATACAGCTCACTGGCTTGCTTTGTGCAGCCTTACTTCCATCGTCTCTAAACTCATTTACAGTATAGATACTGTTGCATAGCACTGTATCTCTATCAGGGCTGCTAATAGTGTAGTAACCTGCTGCATTGAAGTGCTACCGTTGCTACTGGTTCCTGCTGTAAGGGTTTGTGTTGATGGCGTTGGTTGCCACACTACCATTGGCTGTTACCTCTACTATATAACCTAAGTTCTTACCTCCTACTATAGTGAAGTTCACTGTTTCGGATTGGTTACAACTCAAGGTTGATATACGGGTAGCATTCACCGCGCTGATGCGTTGTAGTGGTGGTACTACCATTGGGGTATGAGACTGCTCTACAACCATTGGCATCCTCTACATTCACTATCACTGTTTGGGTAGCACTACCTGCACTGGTAAGACTGTATACACTGCTGTTTATCCAGCCTGATGTGGTGGTGCTTATACCATCAAATACTTGATAGTTGTACTTATAAGGTTGTGTACCACCTTGGGCTACTGCCGAGATAATCGCTTGTTGGGCATTGTTATCAGTATCACACTTATAGTGGGTAGTTACCGTGGTGGTATTGCTCACTATCAAGGCTGCTGGTGCACCTATAATTATCGTTTGAGTAGCTGTACAGTTACGCGAAGAGGTGAGCGTTACTGTGTATGAGCCTACTGGCATTCCTTCAAATTCTATATCTTTAGGGGTAGTATTGACCGTTTCGCTACGCGTGAATCCTATTCCTACTATATTAATTTGATAATCAGTTTGCGTTTGGCTACCTGGTATGGTAATTTTTAGCTTACCATCACTACTGCCATTACAGCTTACTGCTGTAGTGGTGTAGTGAAAGCTTACTGTTGCTGCATCGGTTACATCAAAGGTGTATGTTTGGGTAGGACAACCTGTTGCCACATCGTATACCGATACTTCATAATTACCTGCTGGTATATTAGTAAATCCATTGGTGGTGGATACACTACTTACTCCTGTTGCTGTGTTCTGAGAGTATAACGCAAACTTGGTGAGTTACCTCCTGTATAAGTGACGCTAACTGTCGCACCCGTAACTGGAGATAGTGTACAAGTTACTTGCTTTGATGAAGCGTACGCCTACTCCTTCTACCGGTTCGTACAAAGGTTACTGATTGAGTGAGTGTGGTGGTACAACCCCAGAGTCGGAGATGGCTACTTGATAAGTACCTGCACTTAAGTTTTGGAACTCGGTGCTGGTTTGAGCTCCGCCTATGAGCCACTCCATCTTTGATGAGTTGATACAAGTAGTTCGCTCCTTCACCTCCCGTTACACTTCTCACACCTATAGCGCCCGTACCATTAGTACAGTTCGCATTGGTTACCGTAAGTGTACCACTGATAGTTGTTGGCGTAGCTATCGTTACCGTATTGCTAAGTGTTGTAGCACAACCATTGTTGTCTTTTACCAATACTCTATAAGTTCCTGGGGTTAAGCCTGTGCGTACACTCTGTGTTGTCCACACTTCTAAACCTACGGCTGCTTGACCTATATAGTACTGATAAGTACCCCAACCTCCTGTTACATTCTCTATGGCTATCTCTCCACTGTTGTAAGTAGGTGCACTCCTTTACAGTGGCTTGATGTACAGTAACACTTGCTGTAATAACCGCTGTTGGCTCTTCTATCTTGAAGCTATAGGTTTGTTCACAAGCTGTATTATTGTCTTTTACTGTTACTGTATAGGTATTTGGTGCTAAACCTGCTATGTTGAAGGTAGCTGTTGTTCCCGTTGCTGTAAATGGTGCCGCAGGGGTTATGGTTCCTGCTGATGGGCTCACCGTTACATTATAAGCGTGACCATTTACTGTATTGCTAAGGGTAAAGGTAGCTGTTCCATTGTTTGCACCTTTACAACCTACATTCTTCACTTGTGGGTTTACTATACTAAAGTTGTTTGGATTAGGCGAGGATGTACAACTTGCTGGCTATACAACCGTCGCTTTATTGGCTACCCAGAATGTATAGGTGTCTGTTAGGGTGCTATAGTAAAAGCTATTTGCTTGTTTGCCAGCCTCCTGTTGTTGGGGTGATAACTTCCCCGCAGGAGCGGTTGCGCTTGGCAGTACAAACAACTGACCTGTAAATGGTGCTCCTGAACTTTGTTTAGCGCTGATGGTAATGGTTTCACTCGCGTTACAAGTTCCGGTAGTGGTTACCGCAAAGTCGATCTTATCAACATCGAAAGGATTCGAACGGTTTGATCACCACTGAGGTTTGGGTGCTACATCCATTGGCATCAACAGCGGTGATGGTTATTGTTCCTCCTGCTATATTACCTACTGTAAAAGCTATCGCCTGTTCCTGAAACAGTACCATACAAGTATCTATTCTATAGCATATGAGCTATTCCGCCTTGTACTCGCTCCACTTGGGCACTCTTATCTGTGCTTGTTCTACACCGCCTGAGACACCACAACTGAAACTCTTGCGTTTAGTGTTCTCTATAAGTGTTTTACTTATAGTGTAGAGCTGTAGGCTCTTTTCACTGTCGCTGTATAAACATTGGGTACAGCCGTTGGCTGATGTTACTGTAATGGTGATAAACCGCAGCTAAGCCTCTTGCTTACTCTATTGACAATAGAGGTTGCTGGTACCGCCCTGTTGGGCACCCGCCCTGTACTGCATAAGAGAATGCTCCCTACTGAGGTGCTAGCATTGCGTCAGGTGTATATCACTCCATCGTTACCGCCTGAACATGTTACTGTTCTTACCGATGTGGTAATCTCTGGCTGCTCGGCTGCTCGTACAGTTATTGTCTTAGTATAACTACCACAGTGCCTGACGCATTATTGTCTCTTTAACGGTTATCGTATACACACCTACAGTCGTTACATTGAAGGTCGTTTTATACTCTCCTGCTGTTTGTGCAATCGCAGTAGGGCTTATTGTAACGTACCTCCTGGACTTGTATAGCTATATTCATAGTCGCCTGAACCATTGTCTACTTTTTACAGTGATTACTGCTGCAGCTCCCCGCACAACTCAATGGTGTGTTAAGGAGATATCTGCCTCCAATGCATTGGTAATAGTCACTGTTTTGGTTGCGATACATCCTGTAGATTTATCGCGGATTTGTACATCGTACGCGCCTGCTACCAAGTTTGCAAATACATTTGCTGTTTTGGTAATCTAGCCTCCATCTATTGAGTATTCATAGCCATTGAGTTCTGCTCCTGTTGCAGCTGCTCCCTACTGCCTAGTTTTGACTTGTGGCTCAATAGTGAGTGTAGTACTGACCATCGGCACAACCTAAGATGGTTGTTTTTGCTATATCTGGCGATGGGTGTTACCATAAAGGTATAGTTACCTAAATTAGCTGAACAACCATATTGGTCTTCCATTTCTAATTTTCACTTGAAACTAGTATAGCTCCATTAGGATATTTTGGCATTGATGGTGCCACAATATTATCTTTTGATTATCTGTACTCTAGAGGTGCCTGTTACTATTGGGGCACCAAAGTTACACCCGGTGTTATTGGGAGTTACTTTATAGGTGTAAGTTCCTCCGCCTCCAGTAGGATTTTGTACCTCTAAAACTCCATCGTTATCACAAGTGATCGTTGCACTTTGTGCTACTGTGGCTGAAAGTGTAGCTAACTCTCTGATGTGAAGATCTCTACTACCCCACTCACAATTAGTACCTTCTTTTACTATCACATAGTAAGTTTTATTAGGTGTTAAAGCGTAAGGCCCTGCAGGAGATTGTAGCATCTTGTCCTACTCCTGGCATCACTGCTGTACCTGCGTGTGTGTTGGAATACCTGATGCTAAAACCTGCTTGTTTTTCGCTATATCGTCCCAATTAAAAGGTAGTGCCCGTAGTAGTACCTGTATAATCAGCGCTGCGATGGATCTCTAATCGTTGCCTGACTCCATTTGACCATTACGCGCTGGATTGGCTATTAATGTTGCCGTCATCCTGGTGTGGCTACATTGGCATAGATATCTCCTGTGTATTGATTCTCACAACCAATAGCATCTTTTTACTCCAAAAGGTATAAGTACGACCTACTACCAGCCCATAAATACGTAAGTACGTGAATAAGTAGCTGGTACTGGTTCATAAGCCCCTCCATCTACATTGAATTGGAATGGTGCTGCTTCCTACCGATGGAGGTCTGTTACCGTAGCTGTAAAGTACTGTGTTCCTGCGGCTGTACAGTTATAAGCTGAACCTATCGATATCGGTAGTTACACTAATGCTCCCTAATGGATGTGGCACTACATAAGCACGTCGCTGCTGTACTACATATACGGCAATTACGCAACGCTGGGACGCGTTGCAAAAACGAATTTGTACCTGGTTTTGCCTGTGGTCATACCTCCTGATAAAGGAAGCATCATATGCGGGTTGTTTGGCATTGGATGCCGAGTAGTACTCATTATTAATATCATAGTATATCATTGTTACCACTTGCTCGGTAGGCAGTCTCAAGCGTCAGTACCCATCGTCAAAGGGTGAGAGTAGCTGCATACCTGCTGATAAACAATCACCTACTGTTGCTCGATACAGGTAATCGCTCGCTGTAAGGGCTGGCATATCGGCTAAGGTAACGCTTTGGAGTCGCATTACAGCCGTATTTATCGGTTACCGTTACTGGAGTAAACGCCTGCTACAATATTGCTAATTGTATAAGCATTGGTTGTTATACCTGCATAAGTGGCTATCACTGGCGTGCCTGCATTACCATAACTTACCTTGAAGTTGCCATCGCCTTTGATGTCTTTCAATATTATATTTCAGTGGCTGAACCTTGACAAGTAGGCGTTACTGTCGCCGCTGTAAAGGCTACATCATCCGCTTTCTTTACCACTACTTGGTGCGTTTCACCAACCTGCTGAACGTACATACACGATCCAAGTCTCTGTACTGCTGCCGCAACTGTAGGACATCAGCTTTTGCTCGTATCTGCAGTATTATCAGTCTGCAGCTAATGGAACTGCGATTGCCTAGTGCTTATAAGCGTATTCTATCGTGACCTATTCCAGCTCGCCTGAAGCTGTCACTTCTATCTTACCACTAGTATTACAACTTTGGTCTGTTACCCTCACCGTGCTGTCAGCGATGGATAGATGCGTACTTGAGTGGGCAGGTACTACAACCATAACCATCGGTAACTGTAACACTGTATCTGCCTCGGTAAGACCCGTAAAGTGTGAGTCGTGGCACCTGCTGCTAAACTTATAGCAGCATTCTGATTCAATTTTAGCTTTGTAACTGCCAGTGCTCTGAGTGATTTTACTCCTATCTCTCCATCGCTGTTGTTAGAATAACAAGTGGTTACCGAGTGTACGCTACGTCGGTAGGGCTTGTTGGTCAGAAGTACTCCAAATGCAGCTGTGTAAAGCTACACACAGCCATTCTTATCTACTACTATAAAAGGTAGGCGTGCCTGGCGCTACTCCGTGAATATATTGCTGGTTTGAACTAGTGTACATTTGCACGCCTGACTTGATAGTAGTATTTAGTAAGGGCTGGCGTACCGCCGCCTGCCGTAAGCGTTACGCGTGCCTGGTGTTGTTTGAACACATCGCTGGCTCACTAACGGTAGCTGCTGAGTGTAAGCTCATCAGGACTCGGTGATGGTTACCGTACGAACTATTCCACAAGTACGGTTGATGACTTGATGGTGATACCTGCTCTAAGACCATCTACCTCAAGCTGGCGTGGTAATCCGGTGTGCTATAACCTGCTCCTGAGCGTAGCGCTCCATTTACCCTAGTATGCGATAACCTGGACCTCCTACGTTCTCTACCTTAAAGGGTCGCCTTACCGGTCTGTGCCCCTACAAGTAAGCGTGGTGATGCTCACTACACTGGCTTTGAACTCATTCCCCTGAGGGAACACTACTTGTTTTGTGATCTCTTGCTCGCATAGATTTTCAGCTCTTGAGTATACATAAAATATCATCCATACACAGTATCACAGCCCCAATCTTGCCCAAGACGTCTTAGTGCGTATTTCGATATCGTACTTGGGTGATTATTTCCTGGATTTAACTCCCGCAAACGTATCCAATTATCAGGATGCGATTGATCGGCAAGAGGGCCTGATCTTGCTCTTTCGAGCCTATCTGTATTTAGCATAGATCTACCAAACGAATCTCACATCTGGCAATATCGCTCCATGACTACGGTCTAAATGAGTTCAATCACATAACATTTATGTTAATCACGATTTTGGCATTATATCATTTACTTGTTTATGATATAATACATCCCCTATCCCTACATACTTCCATCTCAATCAACAGATATATCTACCATAGAATCTGCACCTGCTGATGTATGGTCAGTTAGGGATCTACCAATACACTTTGGATATCGCATATGTGTAAATATGCTGAATGCTATTCGAACCTATCACATATGTCCAGACGATTCGTGGTGAAACCAAGGGACGCATAGTAAACTTTGAAGCATACATTAGTACTACAAGTATCGATTCTCCAGCCAAAATCATCTTGATCAGATATACTTGAAGCTGGCGGATTGGCATCTTTATATCTGATCGTTACTGTGTAGCTACTCGGGAGCTAGAGTCCCGTAATGGTAGCGGTGTAGTACCCGTAGCGGTTTTGCCACCTATCTCATACGTATAATCGTAAGTTAGTAGGCACTACCTGTAAAGACGTACTGTCCCTGTACCTGTCACAATCATAACTTTGTTACTAGTATAAGTGGTTCCTGTAGGTTCTGGTATTTTCAGCTGTAACCGTAACTGTCAGTCCTAATTCACATCCATTGGCATCTTTTCATATATACCGTATGACGCCTGCTGATAACCGCAACCTGCTGAATTGCGTAGTTTCACATGCAAATTTGTACTGATATGGTGGCAGTACCTCCACTTGGATTGGTAAATGTACCTCTGCCTTTATCCTTGTATTAGCGCCCTGTTCCACAACCTATCAGTTGTGATACCCCTGCAAAAGCTTGCAATGGATTGGCTGGTTGAGAAATTGTTAGCGTTTTGAGTAGTCTCACAATTATTAGCATCGACTACTTCTACTATCGTAGTTCTTAGCAGCTAAGTTTGTAACACAAGTTGACTTCCTTTATCTACTGTGTCTAAGAATACCTTATAAGGGCTTTGCCTCCACAATTGTTAGAGAGATAGTTCCGTTGTTCGCTCCATAACAGCCTATTGATGTAGTGGTTATGGTTACTGTAGGAGCTACTGCGGCTACCAATGTACCTGCTCCTGTAATAACACAGCCTTTGCTATCGCTAACCTCTATTGTATAAACCCCTGGGGTAGCTGTTTCGTAAATAGCTGTATTGCCTACTACATTTTGGGTATTTTTGGACTACTCTGCCTGCTGTTTCACTATATAGCGATACGGCGCATAACCATCTTTTTACCTTCAAGGATGATCTTGTCCTTGATGGGTAGGTGGGGCTGCGTTACAAGTTATATCTTTTACTATTGTTGCTCCTATTCCTCCATCTATAGATAGGGGGCTTTCTGATTTCAGCTCTATAGGCGGCTCTACAACCGTATTTATCTGTGACGGTGAAAGGTATGGATCCCTACATTTAAATTGTTAAATATATAAGTAGGTGTATTTTGTGTCGATTTTGTTACTCCATTGTGCTGGAATACATAAGGTGCAGTAATCGTATTATCTGAGGTATGTACCTCTACCTCTACTTTTCCTTTCGACACCCCTGATTGCAAAACAATAGTTATTATTGGTCGCATTGGTCGTAGCTGTAAGGGTAAGGGTAGGTGCACTCCAACACATTGACAGTCGTATCACAATTATTAGCATCTCGTACATATACTGTATAGCTGCCAATTTGGGTTTACCGAAAAGACTGGTGAGTTTTGATAACCAAAAAGACACTGTAGCTCCTTTTTCGCAATGAGAACTGTTTGAGTCCCTGTACCTCCTGTTGCTGTGGCTGTGATATTGGTCGTTCCGTTACATCCTAAAAATTACATTACCCGCAGTAACTGTAAGATCAGAAGGTACTGTAATGGTGAAAGTTAAGAGTTACCTCGCAATTGGCATTGTTTTTGCTCTGCACGAATTTTTAACTGTATGCGCTCCTCCATTTAAATTAGTCCATCTGAAAAGGATTGCCTGTCGTGGCTACAAATGCTCCTCCATCTTTACTTACATAATAAGTAGAGGAAGCATTCTTTAATGTAACTTTGATAAGTCTCCCTAACTGTCTCAAAACACTTAGGCTGAGTAACTTTCTTTCGCTGCCTGGATCTACGCCAAAAAGCTTTGTCATTAGCTACGTTTACTGGTAAGTGTATGGGTGAAACCGCAAGATTTTGGCAATTGGTATACTGTAAGGTCATCAAAAAGCAAAGTCGTTACAAGCTCGTGTATTCCATTTTGGTACGGATACGTATTTTAAGACGCTTTATAAGCTCCTGGATTTACACGTGCATCAGGGTTGAGCCGTATTCACACCTGTACCATCGGAAGCAAAACGGAGACCAAGCATCGGCATTACCATCCATTGCTTGGTATTTCTTGTGATTCAATACGTCCTAACACTTTATCTTGTCCACTTCTTTTACTACATTACCTAGCGTTGTCCAGGCTACAATTTCCATAATCATCACAGGTATGCACAGCTAGAGCAGCTAAGAACTCACTAAGTTGATAACCAAACATCTCAAACTCGATAGGTTGGTTTTCCATTACGTCCATCACGTCTTTTTCATAAAAGATAGCTCCATCGCTTGCAATAAGTTCACCAAAGTCTACTGCCAAATAGCGAGAGGTATTGTCAAGACGATCGGTATGGTCGTTGGAAACAATGCACCTAGATTTGCCACCAACCTGTTTGGATATGGCTATAGATATCGCGTTTACCTGCAACAAAGTATTTATTCAATCTAAACGATCAGAACGAGGATCTACCAAATTATAAGCGGTAGTCATTCCTGGAGGGGAGGTAGTATATGGGCTGCACCACAAAGTCTTCTTTGAGCTGAGATGCTTTGAGTGGTGATGCTTGAGAGGGTGCGTCATACAATACCGTAACTGTGCTGAATACCTGGAGTAAGATTTTTGGAACACATTGGTATTAGTTTTACCCATCTATTAAATATTTATGAGGTGTAACCAGATTTATTGTTACTGAGAGTTACTGTACACGGTCCTTGACAATCGTAGGTGATTGTAGAAGCAAAGATAGGAGTATCTGGTTTTGCTTTTACTGTTACACTCAGGTTGGTACGTGCACAGCCTGCAGCATCACGTGTACTGACAAATTCAGACAAGCAGCAGGTGCCAGCCAACGTTCGCGAGTGGTTGACGACTCCATCGCCAAAGTTGTACTCGTAAGGAGGTTGCCCTCCTTGTACATTGGCAGAAATGCACCAAGGCTTTACTCAGCGTTAGCTCCTGTACCCACAGCTCGCAAGCCGTGCAACACCAGCCGAAGCGAGTGAGAGTGTTGTTGCCTCCTGTACCAATGGTCACAGAGCTGGATTACGGTGCAAGCTGCAATGCTACCATACTTATAACGAAAGACTGCATTATAGGTTCTGCCTAGAGGTTACGGTAAATTCATGACCTGACTGGAAGGTAGTGTACCACCATCGACACTGCGTCGTCGTGGGCATAACTCATTGTACTTTTGAGGGTTCGCTGAAGGTACAACTCCATTGGCACCACAATCTGATGCAGATGACGTGTTACATTGCTTGTAGCGCAGGGAGAGCTGCACGGCAACAGTTTCCTGCACGGCACAATTGTTCGCATCTACCACTTTGGCGGTAAAATGTACCTCGCGCATGACAGGTGAATGTATAAGCCGAATGATGTGTACCACTGCATCGTTTATACCATTGCCTGTAATCTGGAAGTTTATAACCATAAAAGGTGCTTTTTACCACCTGTAGCTGTGAGGACTACTTTTGCAACACCACACACAGCTAAGGTTTGTGCCGCAGTAGCCGTCATTTTGAGCGCTGGATTTGTTATCACTCACCACCACTGATTTAGCTGTGCAAAGCAAGTGGCATCGATATCTTCAGAGAGTTACCTGGCACGAAGTAATGCCCTGCGTTGTGCAGGGGAAAGTATAGGTAGAGCTGCTGACTGTTTTCGTGTATCAGCACTAAGCCAGTGGCGCTTCCTTTACGGAGGGTAAAGGTGAATGGAGGATAAGCATCGAAACTGTTGCCTGAATAGAAGGTCTTCCTCTTTACAAGAATCGCGCAAGTGAGATACTACGGGTGACAGAGGTACGTTGTTTTGACTACTACCTCCTTCGACACAAAGGCAACATTGCCATTGCTCACTGTGTTTTGCCAGATGAGCACAAGTATAAGCAGGTAGTAATTTGTTGATCAAAACACAGGAGTTGGTCGTAATGGGTTGCATGGTAGTTGTTCCTAGGGGCAAATTTATATTGAGTGTTGTTTTACGTTATGGTAATTTTACCTTTTTACCGCAAACGATATTCCTTTGACATCTACTTTATAGGTAAGCTTGTTTTGGTTACCCTAAAGTAGTAGGTAGAGACACAGTTGTTTTGGAAAAGTACACACTCAAACGATAGTCCCCAGCTTCACCACTTTCGTAGGCATTGGTAGTGTGGTTTGTGGCTTTGGTTGCCCAGTTACAACCATAGCCGCATTTTCTAACACAGTAGGTGCTATACGTGACCAAGTGGAATATTGCACTGTCGCACGTTTTGCCAAGCACAGCTTTTCGGCATTAGTCAATCCGAGGCTGGATTTACCGCTGGCATTGGCACCACAAAGATAGAGTTGTGGATACACCACCCATTATCTGGACAGGTGGCAGACCTCTTGCTTGGCTGCAAAAGGAATGAGCGAGCTCAGAGGGATTGGGCGTGAATGTGCGGTGATTTCCTCAACACGTGTTTGGCAAATTGTGAGCACCAGTACGTGATTTTTCGACACGGTATACCCCAGGAACGATTGACTGTAATTTCCTTTGCTTGTTACCAGAAATATCCGTCCAACCTGTTTGACCAGGTTTTTAAGTTTCCATCTGAAAGTATCGTGGTACCACAGAAAATACCATAGTCCTTACCTGCTATTTTAGCAATAGGATGGATTGCATAGGTCTATACGCTGGGCTTTGATTTTTATATCATTACCACAAAGTATGACTTCTGATGTTTCAAGATCGCGTACTGATGTGAGCTACACGCACCTCTGTAGGTTTAGGCAATACACGATCGCCACATTTCATCCAGTTCTAAGAGGGCTACTACTCACATTGGAAATCCAGTGAAAGCAGTGGTAGTATTGCCGGCAGCGTGCATAGCACGGATATATTCACTACAAGCTAAAAGTAGTGGGAGAATCACAATCGTTTGTAGTTACTGGGATGGAATTTACGATAAACTCTTTACCAGGAGCTAATGTACGCTGCCGCAGCCCATAGTAGACTGTATAGATCCGAACACAGTGCAGGTATCTCCTACTATATAATAAGCTGAACTCGAAAGGACTGCGGATGGGCACCACTAGAAAAGACCAATCTCATTTTTGATGAGGGCCTCTACATTAGGTTTTGTGCCGGCTTTTGAGAGGTTCTAAGAGTTTGTTAGAGGATAGTAGAGCACAACACCACTATGAGTGCCTCCTTGAGAGGGTTCAGAGTTAGCATCAGCTTTACCAACATTTTTACTTTACTTGGTAAGTGAGGACATCACCTTTATTTACATTTTGAGGATTGTATGATATTGGTGATATCGGTTTCCACCAACTAAAGACACAGAGTTTCAATCTCTCGAGTTTAGGCTCGTAGTTCTCTAGAAACGGCAGTAACCACGGGAGATAGACGTCAACTGTGGCATTAAGCTTTACATTAAAGGCTGTTTGGTATTGTTACCTATAATAGAGTTACCCAGGGTGAGGCACTTTCCAAAGACATCTCAAGTCCGGAAACCTATATTATTAGTAGAATTAGGACGACGCAGTGAATGCTACTGGTACCATTGAGGCTATGGAAGAGACTGAAAGCCAGTTGTTTGTCGTCAGTTAGGAGGGCACGTGGCTCAAATGCAGCCGCGATGCCCATTGACTTCCAGCAAAGTCGCCGTCCCATTCAAGCTGTCCTTCAGCGGACAGTACGGCCCATACGGACGTTTACGGGACCCTGAAGGTACGGTAGTGAAAACCAGCGAGGTTTAGATTGACACCTCCTGATACCCAACGAAACCGTCGTAGATATTTATTTTTCTAGAAGTAACATTACTACGGGGTATTCATAGACTACCAAGATAGACCAACCGCCTGAGAGGCCGTGGTCGTACATGATTTTCACCTCACAGCGGGTTATCTGATTTCACCCACCATATCACCTACTATATATTCACCATTAGTAACTCCTTGCGTTTTTGGAGGGAGCGTGACATCTTTGAAAACAGAAATATACTATTTCTGTATAAAGTATATGCTATGTACTGTCGTCGGTCAAAGGAGATGTAGTATTCGTTTTTCACTAGGTAGTTTAAGTTTGATTTTAGTACTCCGCTTTACCTTATTAGTATACCTGCTGCCCAATACAGCGGCATAACGGATGCGTAATGGACAACCGTGTTTTTGGGAAGTAAGGCCAAATCTGAGGAAGTAGCCGCACTTGATTTGAGAATGGGAGCATTGGCAGCCGTAGAATTCTTATCAATATGGATATACTCTATCCCACTGATTCAGCAAGAGTTAGCCGCATTTGAAGAGTAAGGATGGGTGGTATCATCCTTATCTTTGCGGGTTCGGCTAACGGATTTGACTGTCGAGTGACGGAACTGCCCTGTTTCGTGGTTACGAAGATTGACATTTTTGTAGTTACCAATCATCGTAAAATCACCATTGATCCTCTGACCAGAAAAATTTTGGCGCAAGCTGAGGAGTCTGCAATACCAGTGAGTGTAGTAGATAATAAAAGAAAATTAAGCAGAGAAAGGCGTTAGTCATAGATATATGAGTGAATTCCTACTAATTACTGAAAAACAAAATTATGTATATTTTTACACAATTACGCTTTTAGATTGCAAAAATACGATATTGTTTTTTACAGAAAAGACGAGGGGGAAATTTAACAGAAAAATTAACGATTGTAAGAGAGATAGAAGATAGGGATTAGATAGGGGGATAAAATAGAGGTAAAGAGATAAATAAAAGTTTATTATCTCTTACCTCTTAGCTATTAGTTCTAACTATTAGAGTTCAAGGGCTTGTTTAGGATTGCCATTCATTAGAATTTCTACAGGATTTTCGAGAGCTTCTTTTACAGCTACTAAAAATCCTACTGATTCACGTCCGTCGATGATGCGGTGGTCGTAAGAAAGGGCGACGTACATCACAGGGGCAATTACTATTTGACCATTGCGCACGATAGGGCGATCGACAATGTTGTGCATACCTAAAAATACCGGATTGTGGCGGATTGATAATAGGGGTAGACAAACTATAGAACCAAATACCCTCCATTGGTAATGGTGAAAGGTACCTCCAGTCATTTCTGTCTACTGTAATTTGTCCGTCACGAGCGCGGGTTGCTCAAACGTTTTACTCGGCTTCTACACCTCGGAAAGAGAGGTTTTCGGCATTGCGGAATCACGGGTACCATCAAAGCCTTTAGTCCCTGATACGGCGATAGCAGATATCGCAGAAATCGTAAGTAACTTTGTCTTGACCATCGATCATTGAATTGACATCGGGGAAGAGTTTAAGGGCGCGTACTACTGCCAAAGTGAAGAATGACATAAAGCCGAGCCCCACATTATGACGTTCTTGAAAGCGTCCTTATATTCATTGCGCAACTGGTAGATAGCCGTCATATCGACCTCGTTGAAAGTGGTGAGCATAGCGGTTTCGTTTTTAGCACTCACCAAACGTTCGGCTACTTTACGGCGCAACATACTCATCTTAGCGCGGGTTTCACGACGCACACCACCAGTAGGTGTACCCATTGATGGTTTAGATGCTTTGAGCGCATCATCTTTGGTGATACGACCTCCTTTGCCTGTACCTACTACTGTTGATGCAGGAATCTCGCGCTCGGCTAATATTTTACGAGCTGCAGGTGCGACCCGCACAGGGGGAGTAGGTTGCGCTGGGAAGTGACTTGCACGGGAGAAGGGCAGAGGCTGCTAGGAACCGCAGGAGCTCTTGTTTCACTGGTTGCGATGGTGAAGGGCTGCTGATGAAGCAGCTGCTGAGCTGCTGCTTCCCGGTATCGATCACATACCACTTGCCCTACTTTTACAGCTTCGCCTTCTTCGGCTTGCAATGTAATAATTCCGCTAGCTTCAGCGGGAAGTTCGAGGGTTGCCTTATCGGAATCTACTTCGGCAACAGCTTGGTCTTTAGTTACGTAATCTCCCGTTTTTACGCCAACGCGCTATTTCTACTTGTGATAGATTCCCCAGGAGGGGACTTTTCATTTCAGCATAGTTTTAGAGTGTTAGTTATTTCGTTGTTAAAAAGTCAATTTTGCTAATAAGCCCTTTCGTTCTTGTTTATCATTTTTGCAAGAGGGGCTTCTGAGTTCTTGTCGGTTGAGTGTTATAAGCATAAAGTGACCGTCGAGTTTTTGGATTTTTGTTTTGAGGCAACGCTCTAAAAAGGTTTTCTGTAATCAAGTCCATCGAGTACTTCATAAGCATTAGGGTCGTTTTCATCACCTATTGATGGCAACCAAACCGATACGCCATAACTTTACATCTGTCTTGACTGAGGGTTTACTTGGGTTAAATCTATAAAAGGCGGATATTCATAAAGGCAAGATAGTGGGTACTCCTTGTGGCAGCTATCACTTCCCTTTGTCGTTACTAAAAACTGCTGGTGTGCGATATATACATCAGGGTGTTCGTATAGTTGTTTTTCTACGAGCTGACTAAATGCTTTTACTTTATCTTCGGCTTCTAATAGTTCGTTGATCATTTGCTTAGATAAACATATAGGGCGATAAACACTGAAAATATAAGCACCCCTTCTTCTATCGTCTAGCATCTGACACCAAGCTCAATATCGTGCCTATAATCGTAAGTAATAGCATTGGGTTCATAGGTCTCACCCTCTTCATCAACTACATTGGTAGCCAATGCGGTGGCTACTTTGCCAATGAACTCTATGGCTCCTAACCAATCATTTTTCAGTGCTGGCGTGAACACACGCACTCCATACTGCGTTTTCAGGGTCGTAAGAGACTTTCAAAACCGCGACCACTAATGCCTTTCTTGTCCCATTAGCATATATACCCCATTCACTGATAGGGCTATGCATCACCTGATCGTGTGTTCGTCATCTTCATCAATATTGTACTGCGTAAATCCCTCACGTTGGAGGTTAAGCAACCTGAGGACATTTCCTCAGGTGCTTGGGTGTTTTTAATGTAAAAAGTTCGACTCATCTTTTGCTAGGTGTTAGGGTCAGGATCAGAGGTCAGGGTTAGGTGTCCAGTAATTTAAGAAAATATATCATCTGATAAATATAGTTTCTTTGTCTTTAAGGTTTTGTTTTTAGCTTTTTGCGGCTTGAGAGTAATATTAATTACTCCATTCTTAGCTGCGTCACCATATTTAGCATGCGGCTTTTGTTTCAAGTTTTCTATCTTTTTAACTCTATGTCTATCTATATTTTCCAAAATCACCTTTTTACTTTAAAATCAAAAGGGGACACTATCTAATATATAGAGTGGATGATAGATCTTTTCTAGATTTCTTGTCAAAAGCCTTCTTTTTGAGGGCTTAAAAGCAATTATAATCACTCCTTCTTTGGCTAAATCACCATATTTATCAGTAGCTTCTGCACCTGTAAATACCTTTATACTTTTAATCAGGGTCTAAAACTTTAAAAGCGACCTCTCTAGTTGAGGCTCTACAAGAGGAATACTATCTAATACAACCAAAGCAGCAATAGGCTTTCGCTGTGCTGACATAGTTCCGATGATAAATAAACACAAGAATGTAATAATTGTTTTTCATATTGACAGTTTAATCTATTTGTAGGAGCTCTGGGAGCTGTGGGGGCTGTGGGGAGCTGTGAGAGCCGTGGGAGCTGTGAGATAGGGGCTGCCTGAAAAGCTCTATTTGTGGGGCGTTTGCAAAACGCCCCTACGAGATAAATACTGCTGCAATGGCTTGGCTGTGGCGTTTGCGGTCGCGGGTGTGGCTACCAGAGGCTGGGGCTGCATAAGCAGGGGTACCTACATAACGCCATTTTACCAAATCAAAATTCATTAGCATATAGCCATAAGCGCCCATATTTTTGGTTCTTCTTGCGCCCAAACAAAATCGGTGGCGTGAGCGTATTTAGCAATTACTGCTTTGAGTTGCTCTCACTGGCAATGGGAACAACTGCTCAATGCGTACCAAAAGCTACATCGTCTCTACCTAACTTTTTCACGCTCGGCATAGAGGTCGTAGTAATAACGACCTGAACAGAATACTACTCGTTTTACCTTTTTCGGCATTGGCGATAGGGTCGTCGAGCACTTTCTGGAAATGACCTGCTGCTAAATCGTCTACCGTTGAAATCACTTGTGGGTGACGCAACAAGCTCTTAGGAGTGAATACCACTAATGGCTTGCGGAAATTTGTCTTCATTTGGCGACGCAAGAGGTGGAAAAAGTTAGCTGGGGTAGTACAATTGGTTACATACATATTGTTTTCGGCACAGAGTTGCAAATAGCGCTCTATACGTGCTGAGGAGTGTTCAGCTCCTTGTCCTTCATAACCGTGAGGAAGTAATATCACTATGCCGTCCTGAGTTTTCCATTTGCCTTCACCACAACAAACATACTGATCTAGCATTATTTGAGCGCCATTGAGAAGTCGCCAAACTGCGCTTCCCAAATTGTGAGTGTACGTGGACTTGCCATTGCATAACCATACCATACCCCAAGACTCCATATTCAGACAACAGCAATTATAGATATGGAAAGTACCGGTTGCCAGCTTTTTAGCTTTTAAGATCTTGCAAAGAAACATACTTCTTCTTCTGTATCTTCAGTTTTTGAGCACGGCGTGGCGATGTGAGAAAGTACCGCGTTGTACATCTTCCCCAGTGATGCGTACATCAAAACCTTCGGTGAGGAGCGATCCATAGGCTAAGAGTTCAGCCATTCCCCAATCGATATGGTTATTAGCATACGCCTCTTTACGATCGGCGATAATCTTTTTCACTTTATTAATAAAGGTTTATCGGCAGGCAATTCGGTAAATGACGGCAGCTATTTCGTCAAGTTTTTCTTTGGCGATAGAAGTATCTACCTTTTGCAACATTTCCTGAGGTGAGGCGATTTCAAAGCCCTGCCATTCAGTTTGCATAAAAGGTTTTTAATATTGTAAGCGGTTCTTTGCGTGAAGCTTCAAGACAAGTATCGAGATATGCTTTGTAAGCATTTTTCTATTTCAGTAACATACGTTTGTTGGGTGATCCTCCCCTATTAGTTTTTGTGCATAGATATGGAAAGGATTGTCGTGTTTACCGATGGTTTTATACATTATTGGTTGAGAGAGAACAGGGTTCGTCGCCCTCTTGTGACCGTATTTACGATAGCCAAAAAGGTTGATATACACATCTTTGCCAAAAGCTTGACGATAATCAGTTGCTAAAATGAAAGCGTGTACAACCGCTTCGGCATCATCGGCATTGACGTGAAGCACAGGTGATTCGTTCATTTTTGCGATATCGGTGCAGTAGAGGGAAGAACGCGAATCAGAAAATTAGCAGTAAAACCAACGGTTGTTCACCACGATATGAACAGTACCTCCATTAGTAAAGCCGCAAGCCGCACATCTGTACAGTTTCGTATACTATACCCCTGACCTGCAACAGCTGCATCACCGTGAATGAGTATAGGCAGGCTTGACGGATATTTCCTTGACAATAGCGGTCTTGTTTAGCGCGGTAATCCCTCTACGAGGTGCATTTACAGCTTCGAGGGTGTGAGGGTTAGGCACCAAGTTCATATCTACCGTTTTGCCAGTGCGGGTGTTGCGCTGGGTGGTAATACCAGTGGTATTTCACGTCGCCATCGAACCAATCGTCCATTTCGTAATCTTTACCCGTCGAACTCGAGAAGATATCTTGCTGGATTTTTGTGGAATATATTAGCTATCATATTTCAATCGACCGCGGTGTGCCATACCAAGTACTACGTGTTTTACACCTTTGCTCGGCAGCTGTTTCAACCATAAAGTCGAGACCTGCTACAAGGCTATCATTCCCTCTAATGAGAATCGTTTTGACCTACATATTTAGTATGAAGGAAGTTCTCAAAAGAAGCCGCTTCGTTGAGTTTTTGAAGGATTTGAGTTTTTCTTCTTTAGAAAAACTGAGGGGGTATTATGGTTTTGCTGTAATCGTTTGACAAACCAATTGCGTTCTTCGGTATTGCGAATATGCTGGAACTCACTCCTATGAGACTTACAATAGGTAGCTTGAAGTTTTCTACAATCGCATTAAGAGTTGAAGGGCTAAGCCTATTTCGCGAGCGGCATCGAAAGTAGTATTCAAATCGGCTGGTGTGAGTCCGTAGTTTTCAATAGCCCAAGGTAGGGAGTATAAGGCTCACGAGGGCGTGGGGGTTGATTTGTGCGAATAAGTGTCCGTAAGTGCGATAACCATTGATGAGGTTGAGCACAGCAAACTACTTTTTGACCTTATTGAGAAGCGGGCAGGGTTCGCCGCTCACTACTTGTTGTGCCATTACTGGTACGGCTTCTTCAACGAAGTGCCATATTGCTCTGGGCAAAATCAAAAGCCTTGAAGAAAGCGCGCCAACTAGGTTCTACCGCATCGGGGTTTTCTAAATACTTATCGTATAAATCACCGAAAAAGCCGTACTTACGGCATTCAAGAAAGAATACTTATCCACAAATAGCAATTGTTTCGTTTGTCTTTCGTTAATAATAGGGCAAAGGTAGGTATTTTGTTTTTGAATTAACAAGGGGTTATATTACAATATTTTTATAAATGGCTGATTTTCAATTGTAGTAGAAACGAAATAAAAACACGAGTTACAAAGCTCGCGCCAGTGAGGGGTACAAGCGAAAAATTTGCATCAGCGAGAAAAACTCGAGATAATCTTGAAGTGTCTCAAAGGAGGTAATACTATTAGTAGAAAAATCTATTGAATTTGATTATGTTATTTAATAAAACTATTGTAATTTTGCAGCGTAGAATTATAACAACATTATGAAATTAAATACCTTAGGGCTTGACAAAGCCAAAGTAGAAAAAGAAATCGGCTTGCTAAATGTGTTTGCTTTGCCAACTATCAAACGTATTACCAAAACTTGCGCGGTGCGCACTGAACATCAAAGGAAAACGCTTCTTTGAACTATCGTGAAATTTGAAGAGCTTTACACTACCGCTCAAGAACAAGTAGACGAAATTGCTGAACGTATTCTCACCCTCGGGAGTGTACCTTTCCACACTCTCGAAAGCTATGTGAAACACACTTCTGTACCTGTAGGTGAAAATATTTTTGACGATGATAAATCACTGTAGCGTTTTGGTAATTGATACTCTTAGTGCGCTATTGCCCTTTGGAAAGAGAATTGTTGAACTTTTCTGACGAAATAGGCGATGAAGGTACCAACTCACTAATGAGCGACTTTATCTCTGGACAAGAGAAAACAATCTGGATGCTCAAAGCTTACCTTAATGAAGTAATCTAAAATTAGGTAACTATAGTAACAAAAAGACTTTGATAAATTCTATCAAAGTCTATCAGTTACTAATTATTTTGTACTTTTGCACAACCACTTAAAAAGAATATAAAATGAGTGCATTGAGTGTTAATCACCTGTTAGGTATTAAGTATATCACTGAAAAAGATATACAATTGATTTTTGAAACTGCCGACCACTTTTAAAGGAGGTCATCAACCGCCCTATTAAAAAGTGCCTTCACTGCGCGACATTACTACTGCTAATCTTTTTCTTCGAAAATAGTGCGCGCACCCGCCTATCGTTTGAATTGGCAGAAAACGCCCTCTGCTGATGTGATTAATTTTTCGGCTTCACAATCTTCAGTAACCAAAGGAGAAACCTTAGTAGACACAGTAAACAATATCTTATCATATGAAAGTGGATATGGTGGTACGCGCCACCTAACCCTGGGTGCTGGGAGTATTTCTATACAACACGTAAAGCCTCTATTATAAATGCTGGGTGATGGGGCACACACGAACACCCTACTCAGGCTCTTTTTAGACTCATGATTCTATGACGAACGCTTTAGGCGAGGTTGCTGGCAAGAAAGTAGTGATTGCAAGCGATATATTGCACTCGCGTGCTAGTCTCTGACATTTTTGCCTCCACAAACAAGGTGCTGAAGTGATGGTGTGCGGGCCTCAAACTCTCATTCCTAAATATATACACGAGTTAGATGTAAAAGTAGAAACTAACTTGCGCAAAGCACTGACTTGGTGCGATGTAGCTAATATAGTTTACGCATCAAAACAGAGCGTTTGGACATTAGTTATTTTTCCTACACGCGAGATATGTGCAACAATACGGACTTACTAAGAAATATTAGATAGTTTAGACAAAGAAATAGTGATTATGCACTAGTCCTATCAGCGAGGGGTAGAAATCACCAGTGAAGTAGCTGATAGTGACCAATCGATTATTCTACAACAGCAGTAGAAAACGGGTTGCCATACGAATGGCGGTAATTTATTTATTAGCTAACAAGTAAAGAGATAAGAGATAAGAAAAAGCGCGATGTTTATCATTCAAAACATCGCGCTTTTTATTTATCAGTTGTTGTTATCTTTTTAGTCTGATGGTGATAAGGGCAAAAGCACAGGTAGTAAAGAAGATTGCATAGACAAGGGCTGGTTTGGTCATATCGGTATTGCTGATGAGGGTTCACCTACTAATATGGCTAAAGCTGTATTTTGTAAAACCTACTTCTATACTGATAGTCGTTGCTTGTACTCCTGAAAGTCTAAAAGTTTTAAAAGCAATGAAATAACTGAGTATCATTGCGCTAAGATGCATTAGCAGTGTAGCAGGCAAAGACGAATTATCTCGTCTACCGAAATACCACTACCTCCTGATTGTTTATCATCAAAGAATTTAATAAAAATACAATCCCTAATAATATCGTATTGATAACCTTTAAAGGAAAACGAATTTTAAGAGATATATTAGGGAAAAATCGGTTGAAGAATAAAGCCTAACAATGCTGGAATAATAATGATTTTAGCTACTCCCATACCATATTAGAGGATAGGGCAAGAAACCTCAGTATGACATAAGAGCTGCTACCGCCCAATTAGAAAGCAGTGGAATAGTAAGCAGAATGAGCAGACTGTTGATAGCTAGTAGTAGCTACTGCCGAAAGCAGTATCGGCTTTGATGAGATAGCCAATGAGTTAGAAGTTGTTCACAGGACATATCGCAACAATGATGAGTCCTACTTTTTCGGCTGGAGTAAGATTAGCTAATTCAGCACATAATAAGCACAGATAGGCAAGAAGACCATCTGCAAGAAAAAGCCCCAAGTATAGGGGCTTTGATTTTTGAATATATTCTCGAACAGTCGGCAAAACGGAGGACTGCCTATCGCAAAAGTGATAAGCATCAGTACTGCCGAAAGAAGATAATCTATAAACATCAGTAATTAAGCTTTTTCTAATAAGGTAAGTATAATTGGCTTTACGGCTACTATTTTTCTTGTATTCCATTGACTTAGGGGTGTTGTCGCTATTCCATTGATAATGGAAAGAGCGAGATAGCATTCTCTAAATCTTGGTAGATCAGCAGAGAGACTACTCAGCCAAATTTTTTAGTATAAGAAACTATATTATGAGCTCCTGTTCTTAAAAGAGGTCTCTGTAATAATCGCCATAATAGTTATAGTTATTTATCAATTCTATTTCGCTAAATACTTAAATACATCATTGGAAAATATTAGGTTTGTTGTCGTAGTGATAAGTACAGGTTCCTTTTAGTATCTTCTTTAGGTACCTTGCCTATATGAGTTATTTTTCAAAAAGAAGCTATGGTACCATCAGCATTAGTGTATAGGTAAAGTGATCATTGAATCCAGGAGTAGGGATTGTTTCCAATCATTTTTAATTTTGTTGTGGTGTAAGTATAAGTATACTTTTTAGTTTCAGATCCATCAACCGTTGTTTTGGTAGTCACTTTGCCATTCGCATATTCATAAGTAATTTTTGAACATTATCATTGCGAGTGATTGATTGCAACACACCGCTGTTATAATCAAAGGTATAAGTATGATTTTTATTGTTTTGAGAGTTACTCTTGATGGCTATAGAGGTAATTAGATTACCATTGTAGTTGATGTATAAGTTTCATCGGTAGTAGGGGTACCATTATCAACTATTTTTGGTAAAAGAGGTGATTTTATTACCACTATCAAGAGTATAGCTCTCAGTGGTTTGTGAACTCATACCTATATTGCTTACTTCTTCTTTTACAATTGTTTTAGGGAAAGCACCGCCATAAGTAGTTTCATTGTTGTCATCTTTTTACAAGAGAACAAACTAAGGGTCATTACTGCTAATAATACTGTCTATTTTTAAATATTTTTAATGGCGACAAAGGTAGCAATAATTTTTCACATTAGCCAATTAGTCGATTAGCTAAAATAACAAAGGACTATCAGAGTGTTTCTGGACAGTCCTTTTTCCTATAAACTCATTTTAATTATTTTTGAGATATAACCAACTCTTCAGTATTGTTTATTATTATTCTGATCGTAGTATTCGATTACATAATAGTAAGTACCTTGAGGGAGTTTATTAGGAGCTTCCACTCGTTACACGACCATCGGAAATTCCTTTAAACACACGGGTTACAGTGCTGTCAACTGACTCACTCTCAAATACTTTTACACCCCAACGGTTGTAGATACGTACCACATTGTTTGGATAGTTTTCTATACCACCAATATGGAAGTAATCATTTTTACCATCGCCATCTACCGACATACCGTTGTAAGGTACGATTTTAGTTACTATATTCACTGGGTTACAGTAGCAGAACTACAACCTGCAGAATTACAGATTTCATACACAAAAGTATCAGTTCCTGCAAAGCTGTGTGAGGTCTGTATTCACCGTATTATCAGCATTTACAACTACTGACCATTTGTTGGAGAAGTTACTACATTAGGAGTAGGTTGCCCATTGAGGGTATCGTTCGCTAATCGGCAATATTTATAGGCGTATTCAGCTGTAGAAGCTTCTATCCTCTATCGCTACTGGCAATGCCGTAGGAGTAACAGTTCCTCCTACCGTTACTACCCAAGGGTTTGTGTACCTGTACAGTTGGTTGGGTTCAACACCTCACAATAGCTGTAAGTAATCGTATAAGTACCTGCTGGGGTATTACCTGGAATGGTTACCTCACCTGGTATTTTGGATCAAGCGTGGTTTTCTTACCTGCGTGTTTGGATTGGTAACCGTTAATGTTACATTTCCTCCACGCCTACTGTTGGCGTTACAGTTCCTCCTATCTTATCATTGTTTAAGATATTTGGTATTGTTTGAGTTGCTGTACTTGGCGTTACTGTTAAGGTTTCTGGGGTTCGTAATGGTCGGTGTCCTACCTTAATATCTACTGTAGCTGCTTTTACAGTTACTGCATTGATTGAGTGTTTCACACTCTTTATAGGTAATCGTATAAATACCTGCTGGGGTATTAGCTGGGATTGTTACTACTCCAGTGCTTGGATCTAAGGTTGGTACCTTGCCTCCGTTGATTGGAGTTGCTCCCGTTACATTGGTAATCGTTACAGTACCTCCTACGCCTGCTGTCTGGTTTAGTACCTCCTAAACTATCATTGTCGACACTGATTGTAGTTTGAGTTGTTAAAACCATCTGGTACTGTAAAGCTATCGTTTTACTACGGTAAGGGTTGCTGCTCCTACCGTTACTACTGCGCTTGTGTGCCTGTACAGTTGGTTGGGTTCAACACCTCACAATAGCTGTAAGTAATCGTATAAGTACCTGCTGGGGTATTACCTGGAATGGTTACCTCACCGGTATTTGGATCAAGCGTTGGTTTCTTACCTGGTGTGTTTGGATTGGTAACCGTTAATGTTACATTACCTCCCACGCCTACTGTTGGCGTTACAGTACCCCCTATCTTATCATTGTTTAAGATATTTGGTATTGTTTGAGTTGCTGTACCTGGCGTTACTGTTAAGGTTTCTGGGGTTACCGTAATAGTCGAGAGGTGCCTACACCTAATATCTACTGTAGCTGTTTTACGATTACTGCTTGGATTGAGTGTTTCACACTCTTTATAAGTAATCGTATAAATACCTGCTGGGGTATTAGCTGGGATGGTTACTACTCCAGTGTTTGGATCTAAGGTTGGTACCTTGCCTCCGTTGATTGGAGTTGCAGGTACTACATTGGTAATCGTTACTGCTACCTCCTACGCCTGCTGTTGGTTTAGTACCTCCTAAAACTATCATTATCAAGTACACTGATTGTAGTTTGAGTTCTTAAACCATCTGGTACTGCTAAAAGCTATCGTTTACTACTGTAAGGGTTGCTGCTCTACCGTTACTACTGCAGGCTTGTGTACCTGTACAGTTGGTTGGGTTTCAACACCTCACACATGCTGTAAAGTAACGCATAAGTACCTGCTGGGGTATTACCTAGGGATGGTTATCACTCTCCGGTGTTTGATGCGTTGGCTTCTTACCTGTGTGTTTGGATTGGTAACCGTTAATGTTATTACATTTCCTCCACGCCTACTGTTGGCGTTACAGTTCCTCCTATCTCTATCATTGTTTAAGATATTTGGTATTGTTTGAGTTGTCTGTACTTGGCGTTACTGTTACAGGTTTCTGGGGTTACCGTAATAGTCGGTGCCTACCTTAATCTCTGCTGTTGCTGTTTTACAGTTACTGCTTAAGTTAAGTGTTTCACACTCTTTATAGGTAATCGTATAGATACCTGCTGGGGTATTGGCTGGGATGGTTACTACTCCAGTGCTGGATCTAGGCTGGTACCTTGCCTGCTTGATTGGAGTTGCTCCCGTTACATTGGTAATCGTTACAGTACCTCCTACGCCTGCTGTTGGTTTAGTACCTCCTAAACTATCATTGTCAAGTACACTGATTGTAGTTTGAGTTGTTAAACCATCTGGTACTGTAAAGCTATCGTTTACTACGGTGAGGGTTGCTGCTCCTACCGTTACTACAAGGGCTTTGTGTACCTGTGACAGTTGGTTGGGTTCAACACCTCACAATAGCTGTAAGTAATCGTATAAGTACCTGCTGGGGTATTACCTGGAATGGTTACCTCACCGGTAGCTGGATCAAGCGTTGGTTTCTTACCTGGTGTGTTTTGGATTGGTAACCGTTAAGTGTTACATTACCTCACGCCTACTGTTGGCGTTACAGTACCCCTATCTTATCATTGTTTTAAGATATTTGGCATTGTTTGAGTTGTACTAGTGTTACCGTTAAGTTTCAGTTACCGTAATAGTCGGCCATACCTTAATATCTACTGTAGCTGTTTTACAGTTACTGCTAAGTTAAGTGTTTTCACACCTTTTATAAGTAATCGCATTAAATACCTGCTGGGGTATTAGCTGGATGAGTTACATTTACTCCAGTGTTTGGATCTGAGGTTGGTACCTTGCCTCCGTTGATTGGAGTTGCAGGTACTACATTGGTAATCGTTACAGTACCTCCTACGCCTGCTGTTGGTTTGGTACCTCCTAAACTATCATTATCAAGTACACTGATTGTAGTTTGAGTTCTTAAACCATCTGTACTGTAGCTATCGTTTACTACTAAGGGTTGCTGCTCCTACCGTTACTACAGCGTTTGTGTACTGTGCAGTTGGTTGGGTTCAACACCTCCACAATAGCCGAGGCAATCGCATAAGTACCTGCTGGGGTGACTACTCGGGATGGTTACCTCTCCGGTGTTTGGATCAGCGTTGGCTTCTTACCTGGTGTGTTTGGATTGGTAACCGTTAATGTTACATTTCTCCCACGCCTACTGTTGGCGTTACAGTTCCTCCTATCTTATCATTGTTTAAGATATTTGGTATTGTTTGAGTTGCTGCTTGGCGTTACTGTTAAGGTTTCTGGGAAAGTTACCGGTCGGGGTGCCTACCTTAATCTCTACTGCAGCTGTTTTCATCACTGCTTGCTAAGTGTTTCACACTCTTTTATAGGTAATCTTATAGATACCTGCTGGGGTCTGGCTGGGATGAGTTACTACCCAGTGCTGGATCTCACAGGTTACCTTTTGCCCGCTGATTGGAGTTGCTCGCCACTATTGGTAATCGTTACAGTACCCTACGCCTGCTGTTGGTTTAGTACCTCCTAAACTATCATTGTCCAAGTACACTGATTGTAGCTTGAGTTGTTAAACCATCTGGGCACTGTAAAGCTATCGTTTACTACGGTAGGTGGCTGCTCCTACCGTTACTACCAGGCTGTGTGTACCTGTACAGTTGGTTGGGTTCAACACCTCACAATAGCTGTAAGTAATCGTATAAGTACTGCTGAGGTATTACCTGGAATGGTTACCTCACCGGTATTTGGACCGACTGTTGGTTTTCTTACCTGGTGTGTTTGGATTGGTAACGTTAATGTTACTTCCTCCCACGCCTACTGTTGGCGTCTGCAGTTCCTCCTATCTTATCATTGTTTAAGATATTTGGTATAGTTTGAGTTGCTGTACTTGGCGTTACTGTTACAGGTTTCTGGGGTTACCGTAATAGTCTGTGTGCCTACCTTAATCTCTGCTGTTGCTGTTTTACAGTTACTGCTTGGATTGAGTGTTTTGCACACTCTTTATAGGTAATCGTATAAATACCTGCTGGGGGTATTAGCTGGGATTGTTACTACTCCAGTGCTTGGATCTAAGGTTGGCACCTTGCCTCCGTTGATTGGAGCTGCTCCCGTTACATTGGTAATCGTTACAGTACCTCCTACGCCTGCTGTTGGTTTAGTACTCCTAAACTATCATTGTCAAGTACACTGATTGTAGTTTGAGTTCTTAAACCATCTGTCTGTACAGCTATCGTTTACTACGGTGAGTTTTGCTCCTACCGTTACTACTCAAGGCTTTGTGTACCTGTACAGTTGGTTCAACACCTCACAATCAGCTGTAAGTAATCGTATAAGTACCCGCTGGGGTATTGCCTGGGATGGTTACTCGCCGGTGTTTGGATCAAGCGTTGGTTTTTACCTGGTGTGTTTGGATTAGTAACCGTTAATGTTACATTACCCCCACGCCTACTGTTGGCGTTACAGTTCCTCTATCTTATCATTGTTTAAGATAGTTTGGCATTGTTTGAGTTGCTGTACTTAGCGTTACTGTTAAGGTTTCTGGGGTTACCGTAATAGTCGGTGCCTACCTTAACTTCCGCTGCTGCTGTTTTGACTAGTTGCTTGACTAGAGTGTTTCACACTTTAGGTAATCGCATAAATACCATGCTGGTATTAGCTGGGATTGTTACTACCCAGCCTGACTCACGTTGTACCTTTGCCGTTGAGTTGCTCTGCTTACATTGGTAATCGTTACAGTACCTCCTACGCCTGCTGCTGGTTTAGTACTCAACTATACTGCAGTACACTGATTGTAGTTTGAGTTAGTTAAAACCATCTGGTACTGTAAAGCTATCGTTTACTACGGTAAGGGTTGCTGCTCTACCGTTACTACTAGGTTTGTGTACCTATACAGTTAGTTGGGTTCAACACCTCACAATAGCTAAAGTAATCGTATAAGTACCTGGGGTATTACCTGGAATGGTTACCTCACCGGTATTTGGATCAAGCGTTGGTTTCTTACCCGGTGTTTTGGATTAGTAACGTTAATGTTACATTACCTCCCACGCTTACTGTTGTGTTACAGCAATTCCCTATCTTATCATTGTTTAAGATATTTGGTATTGTTTTGAGTTGCTGTACTTGGCGTTACTGTTAAGGTTTCGGGGTTACCGTAATAGTCGAGGGGTGTGCCTTAATATCTACTGTAGCTGTTTTAATGAGTTACTGCTGTCAGTTACGTGTTTCACATCTTTATAAAGTAATCGTATAAATACCTGCTGGAGTATTAGCTGGGATGGTTACTACTCCGAGTGTTTGGATCTAGGTTGGTACCTTGCCTCCGTTGATTGGGTTGCAGGTACTACATTGGTAATCGTTACAGTACTCTACGCCTGCTAAGTTGGTTTAGTACCTCCTAAACTATCATTATCAAGTACATGATTGTAGTTTGAGTTCTTAAACCATCTGGTACTGTAAAGCTATCGTCATTACTGTAAGGTTGCTGCTCCTACCGTTACTACCAGGCTTTGTACCTGTACAGTTGGTTGGGTTCAACACCTCACAATAGCTGTAGTAATCGTATAAGCACCTGCTGTATTACCTGGATGAGTTTTACCTCCGGTCGTTTGGATCAAGCGTTGGCTTCTTACCTGGTGTGTCTGGATTGGTCAACCGTTAATGTTACATTTCCTCCCACGCCTACTGTTGGCGTTACAGTTCCTCCTATCTTATCATTGTTTAAGATATCGGTATTGTTTGAGTTGCTGTACTTGGCGTTACTGTTAAGGTTTCTGGGGTTACCGTATAGTCGGTGCCTACCTTAATCTCTACTGCTGGCTGTTTACAGTTACTGCTTAAGTTAAGTGTTTCACACTCTTTATAGGTAATCGTATAGATACACTGCTGGGGGTATTGGCTGGGATGGTTACTACTCCAGTGCTTGGATCTAAAGGTTGCACCTTGCCTCCTTGATTGGAGTTGCTCCTGTTACATTGGTAATAGTTACAGTACCTCACTTCTGCTGTTGGTTTTAGTACCTCCTAAACTATCATTGTCAAGTACACTGATTGTAGTTTGAGTTCTTAAACCATCTGGTACTGTAAAGCTATCGTCTTGTACTACTAAAGGAGTTACCCCTAAATGAATAGTAGAAGTACGAGTTTGTGTATTACCAAAAGTATCTTTGGCTACAAAAGTAACTGCAATGAGTACCGCCAACTACATGTACACAAGTCAGCAGGAGTATTATAGTTATTTGTAATAGTAGCTATTGCACCACAAGCATCAGTGGCGGTAGCGTACTGGAGCCAATTGTTGATAGCTGTAGTAGCCGTAGTTGAGTTGTACACTATATTCAGTGCTGCAGGAGCATTGAAAGTAGGAGCGGTAGTATCGTCCACTGTTAAGGTAACAGTTACAATACCGCTAGTACAATTTGAAAGTGCTAAGAGCGCGTGCATAGCTGTTTGGATAGTTTCGAGTGGTTACGTGAGTATTGATAACAGGGACTGTAGTGCTTGAAACAGTAGCTGTAGGGGCTGTATACCAAAGCAAGGTAGTACCCGTAGGAGCAGTTACATAGTTTGCAAACGATACAGTATTGCTAGTTGCTGTTGGACAAAGAGTTCTGTTACCAGTGAGAGTAAAAGCTACAGAAGATAATTTATAAGCGTTGCTGCTTGAGATGTAGCTGTAACTATGATGTTTGGTGCGAACTGATAACTATATATTACTCTGTATTTGTAATTAGTTGTTCCATCTATTGTTAAAGAGGCAGTTCCTCCACTTGCGATAGTACCCGTGGAGGCAGGAATATCTGTCCAAGTTGCTCCATTAGTACTTTGTTGCCATTTGTACTGAATATTACCTGTAGCATCTTTCAAATTGGGCTTTAGAGGTGAAAGTGAGCCATCTTATCAGCACAGCTGGTTTGGCTTTGCGGCTGTGCAGTGATACGCCATGATCTCAGCAGGGAGCGATAGAAGCAGGACAGAGTTCTACTAATACCCCTGAGGACCCAGCACCACTAATATCTTTCTACTATTAATTGAGTAAAAGGAGTATTAGAGGTTACGCGCACCGCCACATCGGATTATAATACTGATCCTGTGAAGTGACTGTTCCATTGCCGTAAAGCACATCCCGCTTGTCCCTTCCCTCTCGGCACAATCGTACACTTTAGTAAAAGTAGGTGTACCATTGATTAGTAGATAGTTTTACTTTACTATCATCTCTGTATTTGGACTACCGTATCGTTAGCCATACCTCTGCACTAGTTTACTGGTTGACTAAAAGTATAAAATTACTTTAGAGCTCAAAACTAGGATTAGTATGTATAATAGTATACTATGATAAGGAGTTCCACCACAGTAACCATTATTATCTGTACCGCCACATATACTAAAAGCAGTTGCTGAGGGTTTTGAATAGGTACGTGTTGCATAACCATCCATCACTGCTGTTTGTTCGTTAGGAGATGGTAGCAAACTGGAGAAGCAGGCTTAGTAGTACATTTTAGCAGTAGTTGCTAACATACCGCCACTTTTGTCGGTACAGTTTTGCTCATCGACTATCCAATTTTACTTTGCACATTGGAGAAGAAGTTGTTTGGTTTACACGGTCTCGAGAAGGCAAACGACAGGTACCACTCGAGGTTGAGCGTTACCACTTGTGTACCTGCACCATTGATATTAGAAAGGTCACTTGCGCATTAGGTGCTACTAATTGGTATAGAAATACCACTGAAGCACTTTCTCCTTGGCTTGAAACGCGGAGGAGTTGCAGCAATTTGGAGTAACTTCGAGGCACAGTACTACCTGTAGCTGCAGTGCAATGCAGCTACCCACAAGAAGCTGTTACTACCGCATGGTAACAAGTAGACCCGTAGCTGCAGAAGGGTGTATAGGTCGCTGCATTAGCTCCCTGCAATAAGAGATCCTCCCGTATTGTTATTCGTTGTGATTAGGAATACTCATTGATAAGCAAGAGTGCTTCACCCGTTGCTACTACATTTGGAGAGCTGTAATCAGCATCCTTACAACAGGAGTTGTGTGTGCTACTGGCGCAGAGTAGTGATGGTAAGTAACCACTTCGTCAGTGTAAGTGAACTCATTAGAGCATACTGCAAGATTATCACATAAACCTACTACATCTAGCTGTATATCTTACTCTAAAAGTAGCACTCACTTGGGAGTATTATTAGAGTTTATAGAGAAAGTACGTGTCCAACCATTTCCATTATTGCTATATACTTGATTGTAATAGTTTTCTCCCAAGGAGAGGTGGGTGTTTTACGATATTCTAATTGGTACAGCAAAGAAATTACCTCCTCCCAAATGAATTTTATTACTATAATCGGGGAGCAATAGTAGCCTGAGCACTTATAGTACTATTTGTGTACAAATAACACAATAATGTGTGTAATTAGGGTATGACATGATAATGATATCCGAAGAGCGAGTAAGTACTTGTACTCTTGCTACTGTACTGGTTACTGTACCACAAAGCACCCGTAACCTGCGTAGTAGTAGAACACTGCCTGCCCGCAGTTGTAGTAGGAGGTGTATAGGTAGCCGCATTAGCTCCCGCGTAATAAGAGTGCCTCCGGTATTGTTGTGTGGTTGTAATAGAATACCATTGATAACTAAGCCGTTCCTTGCCCAGTAGCTGTTACACTAAGAGCCGTAGGTGTAGCATCTTACAATAAGCTACTGAAGTTGCGCTGGTTGAGTTGTAATAGAAATAGTACTAGCGTTTACATCAGTTTTCACCTCATTAGAATATTTTAGTGAGGGGTACCACATACTTGCATCATTACTATAAGTATATTTTTATCCTTATTGTAGCCTCATTGTAAGCTAATGCTTTTAAATCACTAGGCTGATAGGTAAGGTCATTAGTCACACTATTAGTTGTAATTGTTTCCCAAGTAGTGCTACCTTTCTTTTTAGCTTGTAACTATAGTTGCTGTTCCTCCTGCATGAGGTTGGAGTAATGGTAGCTTTTAGCAAGGTAAGAAGGAGCATTTCCTATATTATCACATACTGTTTTGCTCTGTGAGAGCTGTATTTACTGTAATAATATTTTGCTTTTTACTGAGGTAGGACACATCTCACCAAAATAGCCTGCCGCTTGTGCATCACTATCTGTCCTCTATGATTATTTCTGTAAAAGGTTTTACTAGAGTTACTTTATAAGCTATATCTGTGCCTTTGTAGGGTTACTTACTCGAAATAAGACGACTGTTAGCACTTGGATTAGTTACATCTACAGAGCTTCCATTACATCTAAAAAGCCTCTCTGAGGTAATATTATCACAGTTCACACTAACTTTGCTTTATGCATCAAGCGCTAATACCATTTTCCACCTCCATTCCTACAAACCAAAGGTTCAGCTTCTACTGGCCTTCAGTATTAAGTAAGTGTATTAATATTGTTGTTACTATTGAGTACCTAAGGCTAAATCGCCACTATAGCTACTTTTGGCAATAAATAGGGCCTCTAGGATCTCACCATTCGAAAAACTACCCTTTCCTGTATAAGAACGCGTTACCTTTTACTCCTCCCATAGTGGTGGTTGCATCTTGTTCTTCCAAACTGAGCGTTAGGCATTGTATCACAACTTGCATCTGCAGCAATAGATGTAGACAAATTCCACAAAGAAACCATAACCACCTGTTTGATTTGATTTTCTTTTTCATAACTTCTATACGCTCTGTAAAAAGGCTCTGTAGAAGTAATCCCTATTTTAGCATCGGTAGCCCAAGTGATTTATAGATGATGTTTTCATTGCCTGAGACAGTAAGTAAATTATTCTCACCACAAGTAGAACTGCGTGAAAGTTGCCGTTCCTTTATTAGTTGTTATTTTAACCACATCTATATGAGGATAAGATTGCCATCCACCAGACTTACGTGTTCCACTATAACCAAAGGCCAAGCTACTTCAACATCTATTACGGGCTTACTAAACTTATAGGTAATTTTGCTTACCTTATTAGAGTCCATAAAAGGATACTTTATCTTTAAAAGCATTCTTACGAGATTTACCACAATAGGTTTCGTCACTTTGTGTAAGTCTCCTCGAAATAGTTTCGATTAGAATACATAATCTTTATCGCCGGCATTACCGCGTACCCAATATACAGAGTTACTCTAATACCTTTTAATATCAGCGTATTCTTCTACTCTTTTAGTAGTTTTCGCCTCACCTTTGTGTAGCTCTACAGGTTCAGGCATAGCATTACAGATTGCACCGTAGCTTCTATCTCCTCAAAGAGATTAAGAAAAATGTTATAGCTAATAGGATTTTAGTGATATTTTCATTTTTATTTTGTAAAAATACATTGTTAGTAATTATTTGGACGTAAAATTACTCAACTATTTTCTTTACACTATATCACAAAAAGCTCTATTTAACAAGAGTTTAACATATTAGATTATAAGTAAAAGACAGGGTATGTTAATTTTATCTATCTGACATACAAGTAGCCTTTTTGGGTTTGTTGTTCTCCATTTTTATAATAAAGTAACAACATAAAAATAAGTACCTGCAAGAGTTTTACTCTGTTTACATTTTGTACATTGGGATAGCCTCTAAACACTTCAGCCATTTTTACCATAATTTACTATTCTGCATACTTTGAGTCCCATTTCATCGAAGATAAGCACTGAGATAGGGCGATCTTCATCAGCATTTTCTATTTTGAAATAGTTCTAGGGGTTAGAGATTGAGCAGCATATAGATAATAATGGGAGCTGTGGGAGCTGTGGGAACAGATGGGTTGGACTGGGGTTGTGGCTGGGGCTGTGGCTGGGGTTGTGGTTGAGGCTGGAGGTTGAGGTTGGGGCTGTGGTGAGGTTGTGGGCTGTGGTTGGGTGGTTGGGGCTGTGGTTGAGGTTGTGGTTGAGGTTGAGGTTGGGGCTGGGGTTGGGGCTGAGGCTGTGGTTGTGGTTGTGGCTGAGGCTGTGGTTGTGGCTGTGGATTTTGAGCATTAGGATCCACAGTATTACTTGTTCATAACGATTTTTCGTTATGAGCATTATCTTCTACGAACCACACGTGGCGTATTATACCACCTTTTTCTTCACTGCTTTATAGATACTACTGGTAAGCTCCATCACAATTATCGGTTGCTGTGAGGTTTTCTCTTACAGTACATCGGCTTCGCCTCTTTACGGTCATACTTGGAGGGTAAGACGAGAGTACTGGCTTTTGAGTGTCTTTGAGGAAAATTTGTTGGGTATGGCTGGATAGGCAAAGCCCTCCTCAGCATAGGCTATCCAAGAGCGAGTGAGTTTGTAAGCTATCTCCTTCAGTCATTTCTTCTTCATAATCTATGCGGAATGTTTTCGCTCCCTCTGCTTTTACGGTCAGCTTTGGCAGGATATCGCCTCGACATTGTAGCGTGTTTATCCTCAGGAAGAGGGGCTACAAAACGCAAAAGGTTTTAGTAGGCGCTTCTTTTTCGTAATAGATAAATTGCTGTGCTGTAGCTAGATATTGTTACATTTATCTGTTGCTACCCATTTGCGCAATAAATAGGTAGTATGGTCTTCTTCTGAAAAAGTTACCCTCAGCTTTTTATTAGCACCACAATGATGAGATCTCGGCGGTAACGTTAGGTTTTTCGGGAATAGCATTCTTTTTAACAGTTATCACAGGCTCTGGGTAGATTTTTAAAGGTAATATCAGGGCTGTGCATATCCAATAAATAAGGTTTTTCAATACTTTACAGCATAAGTGAGTATGATTGAGTACTTCTATTTTGAAAAATACCTTCTACATAGAGATTACCACCTTTCAACCCCTTAGCTTGTGTAGGGAAAATGACAGCTTTGTCCGTTATTAGTAATCCATCAGAGCTAGTACATATTTGTAGGTTTTTCCATAATCATCTGAAAAGAGAATACGACTTTTGCTATCGTTGTCAAAAACATTTTTATCACATCCCAGTAGATAGTAGTTTCTTACCATATTTAAATCTCTCCCGGCACTGCTTTTTAGTTATAATAGTTATCCTAAAAGGCTTACCTCTACTATATTTACTTTGGTTTCATAGACATCATATAGAGGCACGTGAGGTCCCGTCTTTGTAAGCTCCTATTTTACCATCGCATACGCCTAACCAAAAAGCTAAAAAGCGCCTGCTTCTATGTTTTCTCCTGTGAACTTATAAGGTACTTTTTCCCATTCATTAGTGTTATTATCTATAGGGTTGATAGAACTCATATGATTGCCTCATGTAGGACGATTAGAAGGGAAACGAGCTTTGCCAAATATCTTAAAGTCGCATTTGATGCCATATAGAGAAGGGGGTCGCCATCAGGGTCGGTTGTTTCTATATTGAATTGAAAGTAAGTATTTTGGGGTAGTTTGTATTCCTTCTTTAATATAGAACGCTGGATCACAGGGGCACGATTAGTAGAAACTCACCGTAAGGGGATATTATCTGATGGTAAGCCTACCAACTGTGTACGGGCTTTATCGCTGTAATAGGCATCGTGCAAATTGGTACGGTTGCGAATGGTGTATATAGGAGGAAGTGAGAAATATGTGCCATAAGGGTCGTTGATATAAGCTCATAATAGAGTTTCCCTCTATCGGGTTCGGTAGACGAAGATGCGGTTGCTCCTCCTATGGTAAAGTGTGTGCAGAGCCTAATAAGTGTCCTAATTCGTGAAGGATGATATAAAACTCGTGATTGGCGATACAGCCTCCTTTTAGTTTTCCTGTAATTTCACCCAATGCGCCAATCCGCGATTGTCTTTGTATACTGAAAAGACTATACCTCGCATCGTAGTTTTCTTCACCTATCAAGCTGTTAAAATCACCTGTAGCTCTCTCAACCACCGTTCTTACCACAGGACGGTCATACACTTTCTTTTGTCTTTAGTGGTAATAATAAGACGTGGGTCGTTTACCAAAAGTCAAACTGACAACCTATCTCTCGCCACACATCTTCATTCAGTCCCTGCGCTACTTTTGTCATAAATTCTTTTACCTTATTTATATCACTGCGACAATGTCTCTTTGTAGAAAACTAGTAATCGATGAGCATAGCCAAACGATAGTCCCTCAGTACATTGGTATTGTAAAGCACTTTTTGTCGTCCGACGGAAGTGACTCTTCGTGCAGTATGGTACCACGTGCAGTCATCGCATTAGCAGGCTCCAAGTGGCATAGGTAGTCTTTGGGGAAGTGGGACGTTGTAGCTTGAGAGCATTGCCCATCAGCGCAAGTACCACAAGTGAAGTGTTCTTTATCGGTAGTAACTTTGATCATTCCGTTTTTCAGTGTTGATGAAATAAGAATGACCATCGTGCCATACTCACCTGATAGAGTAGTTTTATTCATTGAGAGCATTCCTGCAAAATTGCCATTGTGATAGGCAACGAAAAGTGCGAAAATCCTTCTTGGGCAAGGCTGTTGGGACGTGCTTGCCAGTTGAGCGATATAGATTTTCCTTTGATAGGAACATTCCATTGTACTGAGGTGTTTGTAACGACAGGCGTATCACCTCAGTAGCTTTTTGTTGCGTTGGTTACTGCTGTTAGTAAGAAGCAGAGTAGTAAGAGTTTTGATATTTTTCATTTGTTGTTAGTGTTTAGTGTTTAGGGTTATAGCCCCCGTTCTGAAGGGGACAAGCCGCAAAAGTGATTGTTTTTAAGAGGCTTGGAGTATCTCGGAAAGGGCAACTTAGCTAATTATTTTACATACAAGAAACCTTTTTGGGTTTGTTGTTGTCCATCTTTATAATAGGTAACAATATAAAAATAAGTACCCGCAAGAGCTTTTGCTCCTATTCATATTCTGTACATTAGGATAGCCTCTAAAGACTTCTCTGTTTTTGCCGTAATTACTATTCTCGTATACTTTGAGTCCCATTTCATCAAAGATGAACACTGAGATAGGATGGTTATCATCAGCATTTTCTATCTTGAAATAGTTCTCAGGGTTAGAGATGGAGACAGCATTGTAGATAATAGTGGGAGCGGTGGGAGCAGACGGTTAGGCTGTGGCTGTGGGGCTGTTTGAGGCTGGGGTTGAGGGGCTGGTTGAGGTTGGGTTGAGGCTGGTAGGGTTGAGGTTGAGGTTGGGTTGAGGAGCCACTGTGCTGGTTGAGGGTTGGGTTGAGGAGCTGGTTGGGGCTGGGGGTTGGTTGAGGTTGGGTTGAGGAGCTGCTGGGGCTTGGGGTTGGTTGAGGGTTGGGCTGAGGAGCTGGTTGGGGCTGGGGTTGGTTGAGGTTGCTGAGGAGCTGGTTGAGGGTTTGGGTTGGGGGCGGCTGTGGCTGTGGGGTTGGTTGAGGGGTTGGTTGTGGCTCAGGGTCAGGGGTAGTTTCAGGTTTTGTAGGGTCTTTTTGTATCATAGAAGCCCCTACGTGATAAGGTTTTGTGCAAGACAATGCATAAGCTAAAGCCATCAATCACTTCTATTTTGATGATGCCTTGTCCTCTTTGTCTGCCGAAAATGTCCGTGAGTTGTGCCTACAGAAATATTAGGAAGCACTACTTGACAAGCTCCATTGTTAGGTGCTTCTTTTTCAATACGTATTTATAAGTTTTTACCGGAGTCGGTTGAAAGAAGAATACGCACCTTGCTATCCTTGCCAAAAATAGCCTCATCTACCTGCCAGCATGAAGCGAAAGTAGTTGTCCTCCTTTGTAGGTTTTGTTTCTGTTTCCCAACTGCCATTATCGAAATTTTGTATTTGAAAAACTTTACCTTTTGGCTATTTTTCACTTGCACCTCTTCTACATCGTATTTCACTACGTGGTTGTTATCGCTTTTTTTGTTATGATCGGCAGCTGCTAACCAAAAGTGAAAGTAGCCTTCTTTGTAAGAATCGGCAGCTCCCTATAGGTACAAAGGTATTGCGTTCACTTTCGAACCAAGTAGTTTCAAAGCGTATATTACCATCAGATTTTCCTTTGTAAGTCATAAAGCGAGCGTTGGATTTTGGTAGAGTGAAAGCGCCTATCAGCGGGGTGTGCTATATAAGTAAGCGCATCGCCCTCCAGGGTCAGTAGCGTTCAGATAGAATTGGAAATATGTTTCTTCTGGGATAGTGTAGGTTTTCTTAAGATGTATTCTATCAAGCACTGGGGGCGGTTGTTGCTCTTTACCCCATAAACAAGGTTAGAACCTGTACCCTCTACACGTTTCCCTGCTTCTTGGGTAGCGCCCTTCATCGGCGTAATAAGCCATAGAGTTCACCCAAGAACTTGCGTATTTCTTGCAGACTTACGAGCGAAAAGAAATCGCGGGGGTGTCGTGTCCATAACTCATAATTGATTGACCCGATCCAGTTTCGGTTTTTACTAGAATACTGACCTCCGTTAGAGAATGTATGGTCTGGAGCCGAACATATGCCCTATTTCGTGGGCAATGGTAGAAGGTTTTACAGGGCGTGCTGCCGCATTGGCTTTGTTGTGTTGTTCATAAGCGGCATAGACCATCGCCGACCATACTGTACCTTTCTGCGAGTAATCGGTGAGGATAATTGCTATATCGTATTTGTTTTTATCGTAACGTTTGTTGAGGTGATAGTACCGTTGTTTACTACTTCATTAGCAGCTTCCCTTCTACGGAATAAATGATTTTCTTCAGTAGTAAAAATAAGTGCCTCATCATCTACCAGTAAAAATCCACTCCCACATCATTGCGATATAACTCATTCATAAAGGCAACGGTGGCATACCAAAATGCTTTGATTTTTATGTATATCTCTATTGAAATATGTCGAATTGTAAATGCTGTAATCCACCGGTATTGCCAAGCGGTAGTGCCTGGAACACACCATCGGTGTGAATGAGCGCTTTAGGATAAAGTGAATTGTAAATCTCAGGTTGCTCAATAGGTGGGTCGTTCTTATCTTCATCGCCTTCGGGAAAGAAATTGCGGGCAGTGAGGGCTTGTTTTCCCAAAGAACTCGCACCACAATCGTGTTCATCGGTTACTGCCTCAACAGTGAGCATTCGTTTGGGGTGAAGTTCCCAATACATAGGACTTTCCTCTGTAAAAATTCACCGCTCAACTGCTGTTTGTCAAAAGCTGATGACGCCTACAAAATGATCTTAGTAATAACCTACAAATGAGCGGAAACCATTAGAAGTAGTTCGCGCTTGCCATTGTACGAGCATAGAAGTTGAGTTAGGAATAGGAGGAGCCCATTCTACGGAAGACTTTTGTTAGCAAAAAGAGTTATAATACTTTGGATGTTAGTTTGTGCATTGGCTACTTCTATGCTTAAGCATAGCCAAAGTAAGTAGCGTAGTAGATGTTTCATTAGTTTGGTTTTTCACGGTGCAAAGGTACGAAAAATTAACAAATAGCAAGGAAAAATTAACATTTTTATAAAAATACCAAAGAGATTTGGAGTATCTCAAAGGAGTTGCTCATTGATAATATATTAGAACAACCTATACAGGAGTATAATTATCTTACATATAGAAATCCTTTTTGTTAGTTGTTGTCCGTTGAAATAATATGTCAATACATAGAAATAAGTTCCTGCTAATCGTTTGCTTCCTACTACTCCTTTTATATTAGGGTAGCCTCTAAAATATTCACCATTTTGTTGATAGTAGTTACTTTCATATCTTTTAAAGCCCATTTTCATCAAAGACTCTGTAGCGTAATAGGTCGGTTTTTATCGGTGTTTTCTATTTTAAAATAGTTGTCAGAGCCATTTTCTGCTAGATAGCATTGTAAATCACCACTTCATTAGGGTTTGTATCTATATGGGGAGATTCTTGCGGTTTAAGTTTTATAGTAATATTTTGGGTATATATTCTTTCATTGCCGCAGACATCACGAGCCACCCACTTATAGAGCACTTTAGAGAGTTTTTCCATTAGTGAGATATTCTTCTTTTTGGCGGCATTGTAACAGTAGGTTGCCTGCTGCAAGTATCTTCAGCTGAAATGCTCTGTTGTTGAGGTACAATTGTTCCTTCTTCAATGGTAAGGTCTTGAGGGTAAATCGCCTACAAAAAGTAGGAGGGTTTTATCGGCTATGGTGATACGCTGGGTATGGGTAAGGGTTGTACAACCATCGGAAGCGGTAAAAGTACGCTCTATGGTGTAGTTGTTGAGACATCGCTTGTTGAGTTCCTTATCGGCGCGGGTCATCACTACCTAGCGTACAGCCGCCTTGAGTTGTAGGGGTTTGTACAGCAGGAATGGCTTTAGCGCAATTTACAGTTACATTTTTAGGAACACTTGCCCAAGTGAGTGCAGGGACTTTTTAGGTTCAATGGTAATGATTTGCTGGTGAGTGTTAACATTGCCACAAGCATCTTTGGCTATCCACGTATAGATAAGTTTAGTAAGTTTGCCTTTAGCATCTTTTTCTTCTTTATGAGAAGTTGTAACCGCAGCAGTACCACAATTATCGGTAGCGGTAAGCGTTACTTGAGCGGGTATTGTTTTGCCTTCTTTAACGCTCATATTTTTGGGTAAAAGTACCTACAAAAGTAGGGGAGTTTTATCTGTTACGCTAATAGTTTGAGTATAAGTAAGCGTTTGGTTACAAGTGTCGGCAGCTGTAAAAATACGTTTGATAGTATAAGTATAGTCGCAATTGCCTTTGATGCGTTCTTCTTTTTGATGGTAACCGCAGGGAGTGCACCCTCCTGTAACCGTAGGCAATGTTACCGCTGGAATAGATTGCTCACACGAAAGCATAAGATGATTAGGAGTGATGCCCAAAGAAGAGGTTCGGGAAGGGCGGGTTCTTTTCAATGGTAAAACCTCCATTTTTAGGATTGTAATTGGTAAGATCAAAAGCTAAACCATCGATTACTTCTACTTTTAGCACTGCCTTATCGGTATTGATATTAGGCAAAAGTGATTTCCTTACTGCCATTGTTATCAGTTTCTGCTACTACTATATGTTTAAATGTCTTTCCTAAATCATCAGAAAGCAGGATACGGACTTTGGTATCTTTTAAAAATAGTATTATCTACGTTCCAAGTAAGAGTGATTTTATCCCCACCTTTATATTTGTTTTTAGGGGTAGATGTAATTTTTGAAGGGGTACTGTCTTTTACGGTTACTTTGGTTGCAGCCAAAATCATATTGTACTATATAGTCGGCTGACGATTGGGTGGGGCATCGCTCACTCCCAACCAAAAAGTAAAAAGTACCTGTAGTTTGTTGTGCTAAGCCACTATTGGCTACTACATCTCCCAAGTTTTCGTGGTATTCTGTTTTGATAGTTACAGGGTTGGCAGAGGTAGATTTATAAATAATGTATTGCGTTATAGGGGTTTCAGCACCATTGCGCACATCGTGTTGGTTTACGTTGTACAATAGCTGCTCACTATCGGGGTCGGTAGCGGGGATATAGAATTGAAAAAGAGCCTTTTGGGGGATAGTATAATGACTTTTAATCTTGCTGTGGTCTATGCGAGGAGCTTGAGTAGTGAAAGTCTTGTCGTGAGCTTTCACGGGTACTTTTTGTCAATCGTTCCCGCATGCGCTGAATGCTCAGAGTGAGAAGAAATCACGCGGACTGCCATAGCTCATCACCGAAGTACCTCTGTCATACTCAGTCTTTTTCACTATCATAGGCTTCTGATCCATTATAGTTGCCAAAAGTGTGTCTGCCTCAAATAAGTGTCCGATTTCGTGAGCTATGACTTCTTTAGTAAGTACTGCTACGGCATCAGCTTTGGTATTAGCCTTTATAAACACCTTCAAGATAAGCTAATCCTCTGACTCCTTTTTAAGGAAGCGGTATACGCAAGGGAAATCCCCACATCATAACTATTTTCTCCTATAAGTTCGTTGATAATCGTTGTTGAATTATCCTTAACATAATCGGCATTAGCGATAGCTTGCAAAAAGTCTCTTTATCCTCGTCTTTGATAATGAGGCGTTCGTCCTTTACCACCTCAAAACGCACTCCCAAATCGCGCAGGTACATCTCGTTGAGGAAAGCCTCGGTATCTGCGCAAAAAGCTTTTACTTTTTGTACGTTTTTCTCTCAGTGTCCTAATGTTGAAGGTGCTATAAAGGGATATGCATCGCCAAACGGTATACCCTTAGTGTTTGTGTGTTGGCAATGGTAGGAGCGGTTTCTTCGGCTAATATCGCAGGGCGCTGTTGAAGGGCTCGGGTGCGAATGAGGGTGTATCGGTAGTGCCACACTCAAATTTTTCATTAGGGTGAAAAGACTAATTTTCCTTTTTGCAAAATGATTTCATACGATTTATCTCGGTAGTGGAAACTCCCCTGATACCGCTTTTTGAACCCACTGAAAGGGTCGCTACAAAATTGCCTTCGCTGTAACTCCTACAAAAGAGCGAATACCCTCAGAAGCAAGAGAGGTTTTTAGCGCCCTGCCATTGGATATCAAGTTGTTGTTTTTAGCAATTTCTTTGAGATAAGTTTCTGGTTTGAGCATTTGCTCCTCATAAAAAGGAGAATAAATAACCACAGAGAAAAAGTGTTTCATAAAAAGTAAACTTTTTGAGAGGAGATGAGAATCAGAAAATCTCAGTGAGACTCAGAAAATCTTGGATGAGAGAAAACTCTCACCTCTTATTTTCAATTCAATGAGCATAGGGGTTTTAGCGGGTATTTCTAAGGTGTTTTGTACTCAGATTGAGTTCTTTCGATATAACATCTTTTCCCCTCAAAAATCCCGCCAAACTCTCGGCAAAGCGGTTGAGGTGGAGCGTTTGGCGCTTTATCACTGTTGTTGAGCATAACCATTACGCTCTCGTATCGTTGTAGCGGAAATAGACATACACTTCATTTTCAGGTAAGTATTGTTTAGTTTTTCCAGCTAGTGAATTACGGCTTTATCCTTACGCCAGTTGAAGAGCTTAGCGTAAAATCGTAATATCTCTTTCTGAGTAGCCGTACGCCCCGAGGCTGCTAAAAGCGTTCTGTGTATCGCCTGCCCAGCCACCAGGGAAATCTTGTCGTATATCGCCATCGCCTTTGCTCTTGTCGCCTGCCATTGCTATCTCACTACCATAATACAATTGCGGAATACCACGCGCCGTTGCCAGCAATGTGATAATCATCTTATAGTCCTCTATCTTAGGATATACGTGATTGATACGTGCTGTATCGTGATTTTCTGCAAAGATGAGCAGATTGTTGATGTCTTTATACAGAAAAGTCATTAGTGAAAATTGTCGTAGAGTTGCATCATACCTTTGTTCCACGAAGGTGTGGTACGGAAAACGCCTCTCCTATTGCATCGAAGAGCGGGAAAGTCCATTACCGTAGGCAGGTAGGGTGTTATAGCTTTGTATCGCACTGATAGGGGCTATCCTTTTTGCCAATACGACACTTGTGCGCTCTGGGTAAAGCCATACTTCGCCCATAATGTGAAATGAGGATACTCATCGGTGATGGCTTTTTCGTCCATTTGGGCAATGCCTGCCTTTGTCGTTATACGGATAGGTATCCACACGCAAACCGTCGAGGTCGGCGTATTCTATCCACCAAATCGCGTTCTGGGTGAGGGTAGTTTAGTACCAATGGGTTCGCTTGGTTGAGGTCGGGCAGAGAACGCGCAAACCAACCTTTTTCGCAGTACTTTTGTCCCATTCTGAAGCATTGCTGTCCATCTGAGTAGTTATCCTGAAAAGAGCTCTGTCCATAACCAGGAAATTGGTGCTAACCAGTCGTAGCAAGGCAAGTCTTTCACCATCCAATGCTGACTGCCCCAGTGGTTGGTTACATAGTCTTTGATGAGCTTCATACCGCGCTTGTGCAGCTCTGAGAGCTGTCGGTACTTCTCATTCGTGCCATAGCGGGGGTCTATCTTTGTACACATCGGTTTGGGCATAAGTGTGATAAGAGTGCTGATGCTCGTTGTCCTCACATAAGGGCGTACTCCATATAGCCGTAGCTCCTAAGGATTGTATATAATCCAAATGGCTCGATAATCCCTGAATGTCCCCCCGTGACGACCGATCAGCAGCTGAGCGGTTGAGTTTATCAGTAAGTGCAGGGGTGCGAATCGTTGTCTAGGATTACCGTTGGCAAAGCGGTCGGGCATAATCAGGTAAACCATATCGCTGCTGTCGAAAAGCTCTTGCGATAAGCCGACCCTTCTCTACGCGCTTTTAGATTCGTAGCGAACACTGCCCACTTGTCTTTCTCTTTTGCCATAGCGAAATGGCTATAGTTGCCCGCTATCTTTGGTGTCGACGGTTACAAACAGATAGTTAGGGTTCTCTGTTTTACAGCATGTACTGATAGGCAAAGTCGCTTCCACGCGGTATTGTGCTATATTTTTGCCGTACAGAGCAATATCTGCATTTCGGCTGTAGTGCATTCCTTCCCACCAAAAAGGCGGTTCTACACGCTCGATCTGAGCGTGAGTCATTCAAAAGTAAATAGTCCCATAAGGGTAATTATATGTATTTCATAGTGTTAACGGGTGTTTATTCGCGCAAATAGATAAGCATTTCTTTTTAAATGAATCAATGTACTTGATTTTTATTTTGATCGCATAGTTCGATTGCGACGAGATGTAAGTTCTATCATTTCAGCATACTATTAGTTAGGTCTTCATTGTAGAGCCATTGAGAGCCACTGTAGACCCACTCTAGACGCTGTAGACCCACTGTAGACCCACTGTAGAGCACAACCCACTGAAGTCCCACTGTAAAACCATCATAGTTCCGTTTAAGGTTTGTTTAAAGTCTATCAAATGTCTCACCCCTATTCAATTGTCAATTGATCAATTGTAAATGTCAGTTTTGTAACTTTGCCCCGTTAATTATTTATCACTATGAAAATCGTAATCCTCCTGCCAGAACCATTAACGAAACATCAGCCCTACCTACTACCCTACACTCTTCGGCTATTTTTCCAAAGGAAATTTGCTGAAGTACAGCGCTGCTCTTAACAGCATCTCTCCCAGCAACTCATCAAAACCTGATGCATATCTCATCCCAAAAAGCTCGCTGACCTGAATTGGCAGCGCACACCAACAGCTCTTGCTGCCTTTTACCCCCAAAAATGCAGCGTCCGGCGCTCTTTGCTTACGATGGCGATGTGTATGAGGGACTCGATGCCTATTCACTCTCCGAAACGCAAATGGATAAGCTGCGAAAGGTCTTGCGTATTCTCTCTGGGCTATACGGATTGCTTAAACCATTAGACCTTATCGCTCCTTATCGGTTGGAAATGAGCATCAAACTACCTGTAGGGAAGGCTACAAATCTATATGCTTTTTGGAAAGACAAAATCACTCAGGCATTGAACGACGAATTGCAAGAAGGAGAATTGTTTATCAATCTCTGCCAGTGAAGGAAATATTTTTAAAGCGATTGATACCACAAAGCTAAAAGTGCCCGTGATTACACCTATCTTCAAAGATTATAAAGGAGATACGCTGAAAGTCGTTAGTTTTTATGCGAAAGAAAGGGTCTATGGTGCGCTTTTTGGCAGAAAATGAGATTCGCTCAGTAGAAGATTTGAAAGGGTTTAATGCTGATGGATATGCGTTCTGCAGAACAGTTTTCTAAAAGGGAAATACACTTGTTTTTGTTAGATAAAAAATTTTGCTAAAGTTCTAATTGCACGTCGTGCTACAACTGCTCGTGCGGCTCGCACCTTTGGCAAAGTGTATGATATCAATCATTTTTGAGAAATATTGATAATAGTAAGTCTTCTCAATAATTTATTAGGGTCTTCTTTAGCATTTATAGCTCCTATAATCCAAATTTTTGACAATTCTTCTACAATAAGAGAAATAAATACCAAAAGTGAAATCTTTAGTAAAAGCAAACACGCACTTGTTCTATTTCTTTTCTAAAAAGAAAGCGGGCGACTTTTATTTCCTGTATCTAGCTATAAACTCTCCTCATATACTTCAAATCCCTAAATTTTCTCTTATTTTATTGTAGTAAACTACAATTTCTTCCAAGTCTATTTCGGCTTGACGATGAATCATTAGCTCAAAATCCATATCTTGCTCTCATCTTTTTATCAAACTCATCAAAAGCTCTTCCCCTGCTTGTTCAGGATTTTCTTGTAATTTCATTAGCTCGTTTTCAAAAGCACCCCAAATACTCATTAGAAGTCTCATCTATCCGAAATATTATAGTCAAAAATCCATATTTTTCTTCTAAAAACAGAAGTTAGCACTGCTTTTTGCGTTTCATCTTTTGGATATACTAATACACACATAATTATTCTTTTTGCAAAGGTATAAAAATTAATTGAAAAATCAGCTAATTTGTAAATTAATCACCAGTCCTTCGTTACCTCGCTACGTTGAAAAGACGGTGTTGTCGTAAAAATAAGGTATTGTCCTTTGATGCCCATTAGTTTACCACTATAAGTAGGGGTTTGCACCAGTTGCAGAGAGCGCACTTGGGTAGGGTATTTTTCTACGGGAAAATGAATGCGCAAAGGGGTGATATCTTCGGTGATGTAAGGGCTGTACTTCGTCGGGTACAAAGTCGCGCACCTCTAATTTTTACTCGCAATAAATCTATGGGGTGATTTGGTTTGGTGAGCATTTTGCGCCAATTGAGTTTTATCGGCCAATGAGCTTTAAGAGCGACTTCGGCGATGCCTGCTCAAATAGCGATTAGGCACTTCGGCAAGGATGAGGGCTTCTGTGCGCCCCTTGGTCGATCCAGCGGGTTGGAGCTCGTGATTTACGTGTTACCCCTACTTTTACGTCGCTGGAATTGGCAGAGATACACATAATGCGGTTGCAACTGCATTTGTTGCTCATAACCCAAATCGCGCTCTTCGATGTTTAAATGTGCTTTGCTGAGTTCAGGGGTGCATCACCCAATCGGCGGTTTGAGGGACTTCAAAAAGCACTCTTTGCAATAACCCTGACGGAAGATAGGTTTATTTTCACCACAATTCATACACTGAAAAGCGCACAAATTGGAGCGTTATCTCCTTTCCGATGAGTTGGTTCATCAGCACAAAATCGCCTTCCATTGGCAAATCAATATCGCATGGGTCTGCCCATTGGTAAGCATTTTTGAAGCACTTGAAACATAGTTTCTTATTGACTATATGTATTTTAAATCAGCAATGGTTTAGTAGGATGACACATTGAACACAAAACTCACCACCACCAAAGCATCGGCACCTGCTCTACTAATGCTTCTGCATTCTTTAGACTCACCTCCATCTATCTCAATAAGAGTTAGGCCCCTCGCTTATTCAATCAGCATTTCAGCTTGTCGCACCTTTTATAAGTATTTATAATTACTGCTCCAAATCCTAGTTTACACTCATCAACAAAAGCACATCTACCTCTTGATAATATCTTGAACACACTCACAGGAGTATGGATTGAGAGCTACTCCAGCTTTCATACCTTCAGCTTTAATGGCTTCTAAAAGTGCGATGCAGGTGTGTACAAGCCTCAATGCACGGTGAGGATATCACCGCCAAGCTTTGCAAAAGTAATACGTATCGGCTCGGATCTAATCATCAATTGGACATCAAGGGGCTTTGGTAGCGTGTTTTGGATCACCAATACACGTACATACCATAAGAGATGTTAAGCACAACACGCCGTCCACAATATCAATATGGAACCAATCGGCTTCACAATGGCATTTACCATTTCAATGGCTTGTTGTAGGTCAGCCGAAATCAGCAGCAAAGAGAGAACCAAAATCATATTTTCAATTAACAATAACAAAAAAAACAAACAAAAAAAAACAAACAAAAATAATTAACAAATTTCAATTAACAATTATCCACACCGCCTCTAAGGAAATTTCTAAAAGTTTTTAGTCACACCAAACTCCAAGGTAGTTTGTTAAGTACTCTTTACCAAAACCATTACAATGAGCAAAATAGCACACCGGTATCAATACCACATGATTACAATAGAAAACTGGTCTTCACCAATTAGAAACAGTAGCCAGTATTCTATTGGGCAGTAGGGTTTTATTTATATAAGGAAAAGTATGCCTCCACAGAGTTTACCCATCAAAAGGGAATCACACTGAGAGAAATTACGCGCATTTTCGGCATTAGGCACTACTTTCTACCAATCCTCGGCAGCTATTTTGTGACATCGCCGAAATACCTCCTTTAGAAAAAATTATGCATTTGGTATTATTACCTAAATGTATCATCTTAATTACCTGTATCGGCTTAGAAAGTTAATGGTAACTGCAATAGAATAAACCACCTATAAATTATCAAACCTTTAAGCACTACAGAAGGATATTTGCGATTACAGAACCTGTTTCTACTTCAGTCCACGATATTTTAGCATTTTTCCGCTAAAGCAAGCGTTTGGTCACAAATTGTAAACCCCTCTACCGTCTTTATCACCAGGGAAACCAGTTTTGTACAACAGAATATTTAATTTCATTAATATCCATGCGATGAGTTCTACCACTGCCACCTGGAGTTGATTTTCATCGCGTTAAGGAGCTGTACAACCCTCGAGATAAGAACAACCCCTCGTCTACATGAGGAGGTACGTTCAAACTGACCTGTACCGCCTGATTGATACGGAAATAAGTAGAAAGTTCCATAGGGCAACCACCCCTTAGCACATATCAGAAAGAGCCATCGGAGAAGACAGCAAGTTGAGCGCAACATAGAAATATCAGTTTTAAACACTACTGTACCAGGCATTTGCGAAGCCAGTGTTTTTTTGATAGCTTCAAAATAGAGCAAAAAATAATAAACGTTCTGCTAAAGTTTTGAAAGTAGTCGCTACAGACACTGAGTCCATTACCACATCCACAGCTACTGCAGTTACCTACCACCCCAGGCATTTACATTCTTCAAGAGATGCTGAGTTTTGGAAAGTTTCCAAGAGTTGTGGATCTACCTCATCTAAACTATTGAGTTTAGAGCTTTTTATTAGGAGCAGAATATTAACAATATCTTGCAAATCAGGAGTTCAAATCAAGGTTTGCCCAACGAGGAGCACTTCCATCCTTCCCACTCGCAAAGGCCTCTAAACGCCAATCGGTCATCCATTGAGGTTCATTTTTCTTTTATAGAGGGCACTACCACCTCTTCAATAGCCCTTTAGGGAAAGTTTCTGATTCTATACTGTAAAAATCCATATTTGTATTCACTGCTCTCAATTCTTCTTAAGTTCTTCTTCATATTTAGCCATTTTAGCAATTAACGATTTACAATTAATAATTAGCCAAAGATAGTACTTCAAATTAAATCTAAAATACTATCTTTATAATTACTTATCTCATATAAAAATAAAAGATAAAATGAAAAAATCATCACTTAACTAAAATTTCAAAGTTCTTGGACAGCATCGCTATTCAACGAACACCTTCTTTTAAGCGCGCACAATACATTTTTATCTACGATAACCTGATGATTTCTCAGTCAAAAGGCATTTTCACCAATAATGAGGTAGGTTACTTTGAAATGGAAACTGCGTTTTGCATCATTTCTTCCACTGGTTCAGGTTTCTCATTAGTGATGATATAAAACCACTTATCCCTTATAAACATCATAGAGTTTTCCACTGCATAGAGGTCGGCAATACCAATACCCGCCAAGAGGAGAAGAAATATACAAATGAGGTTTCTTTCCTCAGTTTGCGAGTAGTTGAACTGCACATCATTACGATCTTTAAATTCCCAACAAGTCGATTTTTGAGCTTTATCAGCGAGAATGATGTCTACCGCCGAACTGAAGAAAATTGTTGCAGCAAATCTTACTTTCATAACTCAAAGCAGTTAAGAAAAGAGTACAAAAAGGATAAGAAGATTTAGTACAGTACGTTTTCATATAAACTAAATTATATTTTTCAACTTAAATGATATCTTTAATATTCTTCCCAAAAGGCTCAAACACGACATTGATTGATATAGAAACCCATTATTTGTTGCCAAATTTGTTGTGAATGTTGACCCCTTGCAGTTCTACATATACACAACTAATTTCTTTACCATTTCCAAGAAGAAATGTTCTTCAAAATAGCATAGAGAGATATTCTTCTTGGAGATAGTTTTAGTGACAACACTTATTGTAGTACAAACTACTTACCTCGTCTGGGTCTTCCACAGCGAGTACGCCATCTTACTGGTATCGAATGAAAACTAAAAACTAAATCCTTTAAATTATCATACAACGTCCATTTCGAGGAACGACACAAAGGATATCCAAAGTCTTCCGTAGTTTTTTGCTTCATTTTGCTATATACACTTTAATTAGGTAACAAGTAACAGGTAATAGGCTGGTGGTAGTTGATAATAAATTAATTGAATTTATTTGAGCAGAGAAAGTAAGAGGCCCTAATTATTTGGCTTGTAAAAGTAAATTTATAGAAAGTAGAACCATCTTTTTCTAAAATACCATATTTTTGTTCTTCTACATCAAAAGCCAGAAATACATCAGGAGTGTTGATTTTCTAAGTTTGAATTGCAATTCATATTTGTTTTATCAAACAACTCATCCCCAATTCGTTGGTTTAGCATACAAAATAAAATAAGAGGTTCGCTTATAGGCGCAGCAGAAGAAGTTCAGGTACTGCAGTTGTTGCTGAGGGAATAGAGGGCTTGAGGCTACTGAAGGAACTTGATAAGTCACTTAAAAGCAGCTAATTCTGTACCTGAAAGAGCATTACGCAAGGCTTCTTGGTAAGATTTTTAAACTCCTTTTCACGACTTTTACCTATTTGAGAAGTGAAGACCGCTTTATTAGTACAATCGGTGAGGAGGAATCTGCACTCCTTAGAGGTCATCATATTTGATTCATTCTTCACACGGCTTTTAGGTATCACAAGGGTTTTGGAGAAGCTCGGCAGGAGCTTCACTTTCCATATACACACTTTGGAAACCTTGTCAAGCAAGAATTTCGAGAGCATTGAGTTGGTACTGATTGTCTTCTTTTGAAAGCATAGCGATTAGGACAATCACGGTCTGTGCTACAAGAGTTGTTGTGGTATGCTACTAAAACAATATTTTTTCATTGGGTTTATTTATTTAACACGAGTTTGATATAAGTAATTATTTAACAATCAGTAAAATATTTTTAATCTCCCACAAAGCCAGCGAGTTACGTAGCTGGGTATTATTAATACTAATCAAAGAATATTACCTTCGTTGTTCTTCATACGGCCTTTCTGAGTTCAGCTTGAACCCTCGATAACGGGTTTCAGTACTTTCGGGGAGGTCGGAGATACGAATGTACATCAGTCCATCAACAGAATTGTTGAACAGCGGTCGACATTGAAAGCGATAACTTTGGCGTTTTGCTTGATATACTTTTGATAAGCACTGGCAAACGCAAATTCCCAGGCTCGAGTTCATCAATTAGTTTGTCAACGATGGCGTCGGCTTTAGTTTCGTCGAAAATAAAGTCTTTATCTTCATCTTTAGTTTAACTTTGAACTCTTTTTTTCGGGCGTACAGGCTGAGCGATGTAAGGGTCGTAGAAGTGACTTCAAACTCTATCATCAGCGATTTAGAAAGTTAGAGAACTGGTTGCTGATGCTCACACTGCCCAGCAAGAAAGAGTGTTCAGGATATGCAGTAGTGTGAGCAATCCCTTTCCAAAGCAAAACAGCGGCATTGGTTTCTGTTGGTATTCCGAAATGATAAAGCACGCCCCATTTCGATAGTTTCACTCATCATATCGTAGAGTTCGCCCCGTAAAACGAATAAATCGTGTGTAGAAGTTTTCACACCATATATTTAGGAAAATTTCGGCGCTTAATCCCATACGATAGCCCTGCAATTTTCTTACCTTCATTATCCCAAAGGAAAAGATGGTGGTAATAGAGGTCGAAATGACGACATCGGAAGAAGCGTCCCTCCCTACTTCACGGAAGGTAATTTCACGCAAGCGACCTATTTCCTTCCATTATATTAGGGATTTCCTGATATATGCCATAAAACCTCGTAGTTATTGTTTTCAGCATGGTAGCCTTTTTAGTTACATTTCTACTTCTTTTTTCTATAAGGTCTTGCTGTATAGGAGCTTCAATTTGTTGTGGGATTAGAGCAATTTTGTTTGATTTCAATACATTAGGCAAAGGCAAGAATTTTTATCTTGTTCAAAAAGCGTTGGCTAAGATGTAGAAGCTTTTGCGGAGAATCTGCAAAATCACAATCAGTATGTTCGTTCCTGGCATAGCTACCGGGAGATAGGTTTACTGACATGTATGTAGATAGTGTTGTTTTGAGTAAGGAGTTCTGAAGGCACTGTAGTGCGCAAAGTATCATTTAGGCTCGCTAAAAAGTAGAATAATTCTATTATTTTTAGCGGAAATAAATAGGAACGATAGGCACTTCTTTAGCTTTTTAGCGAGCTTCATTGCAGCTTTCTTCCTGCGTTTATCAAACTATTAGTTGTCCTTCTTTTGGTTACAGACACTTCACCAGCAGGGAAAGCCCCAAAGGTTTTCCTTCTGAGATGTGCTATGGTGTGCTTGAAGCCAACTATACTAGATTTTGCATCCTTTGCGGTCTTCAAATGGATTGATCTGGTAACACATAAGGAGCTAAAGGCTCAATGCGTTGCATAGAGAAAGGATTTGCACATAATTTTTGAAATCAGGGCGTTTTTCTAGAGCAATACTGAGGAGCAACACCATCAATCCCACTCCCAGTGGATGGATAGAAATCGTGATAAAAAGCTCCTTCTTTGGGATATTTTTAAAATCTTCTTCAGGTATTTTCAAATTTTTATTTCAAACTCATCTAACAGTTTGTTGAGGAAGTCTATGCCTTCAAATTTTGGTTCGGTTATAAATAGCATTGAGTTTGGAAAGACGGAGCAACTTCATCAGCCATCCTCCCAAAAGGTACCAAAGACGCCAAGTTTATCAATATTAATTGCTTTGGCTACTTTTGGGCACTCACCAATCCTTTTTATCTTTTGCATTCTCATTCGTTATTAAAGTTTTATGATTGTTTTCCTTTCTGCAGTTGTTTTATTCTTGAGTCGTGCCATTACCTCATCGCGGTGGAGGGCTTTAGAAGCTACTTTGCCTACGGTGAGTCCTTTGTACCAAATAGAAAACAATACTACTATATAAGTAATTTGCAACAATGTTTTCTTTAAGTCCGCCCTTATCGGCTGGGATAGAGAGCACTAAAGCGATAGGAGACCCCTCCTGCATACCTCCCACACCATAGTCAATGAGTGAGCTCGGGAATAGGTAGTTGCTCTGCACAATATGGTTTTGGCGGGGACATAGATCGCCAAACCGCGTCCCTAAGAGGCAGACGAATAGTAACCTCCTAAGAGGAACTGTTCATTTAGATTGTCGATCAACAACATCTCGAGCTATGAATAGGAACAAGATGGCGTTCATTATCTCTCGACAATTGCCCAAAACTTTTCTAGATAGTCCTTATTTATTTTCAGCACTATTTGCTACCACGTTACCCACAAAAAGTCCTGCAATTACCATTGCCAAAGGCGAGGATACGTGAGAGGTTTTGGCAATAAGGAAGCCTCTATTACTACGGCTAAAGTGAGCAAGACACTACGTGATAGTCGTCGGCTCATCATTTCGAGGCTATCCAACCTAAGAGCACTCCTAAGAAAATTCCTCCTCCAGCTTTCTAAAAGGAAAAGTTTTGTAATGGCATTGAAAGAAGGTTCAAAAGTATCATCGGTAGCTAATTTGAGTACTACAGCAAACATTACGACAGCTACCCCATCGTTGAAAAGCGATTCACCTGTAATTTTATTTTCGATGCGTTTAGGTACATTAGCTTGCTTGAGCACTCCCAACACTACAATAGGGTCAGTAGGGGAAATGAGCGTACCAAAGAGCAACAATACACATAAGGAATTTTAATACCTATAAAGAGGTGCGATAGTACAGCAGTGCTGATATGAAGAAAGCTGAGAGCACCACACTCACTGTTGCATAAGTGAAAATAGGAGACGAGTGGCTTTTTAAGATCGTTGATATTGATGTGGAGATCTCCTGCAAAGAGGAGGAAGTTAAGCATTGCCCCATTAAGATTTTTCGGTAAAATCAAATCCTTGTAATAGAGATTCCAAGCGGTGTGCTAAACCTGAGAATATTTCACCACCGAAAAAGACGTACGCCTACTGATACCATCATAGCAATCACCATAATACCTATAGTCATAGGTAGTTTTACGTAGCGCACATTCACGTACGAAAACAAGGCAGCTAAAGACGATAATCGCTGAAAAGCGTAGTATAACTCCATATTACTATTTTATTTGTGGGCAAAGGTACATAATAATAAATGACAAATGCTATATAGTCTTTTGTAAGACTTTGCCAAAGGCAATAGTTTAATTCTTATAACCTTTAGGGATAAATGTATTTAATCAGCTTCAATATAAATCTGCTAATTAATTAAAAATGCCACTCAAGGGCGTTAAATTAACTTGTTGATTTAGAAACCTTCAGCTCAAAGGGGAGATACGACGCAAACAAAAGTGATAACATTCTGTTAATCAGGGATTATTATTTTTCAACTCTTGATTTATATTAAAAATCTTTTTAATCAGTTTCTACATTAATACTCTAAGTGTCTCTTTTGGATAAGGTTCACTTAACTTAACATTTCTGCATCTTTTAAATCTATTACTATAAACTCTAAATCCTTGAAGTAGATATTTTTGAGCAGTATTTGTTCTAGCTCTGCATCTAAGAAAAGTATATTTTGAGCTCCTCTCGTACACTGATTTCACTTCCTTTTATCGTCTCTTTCCATTTAAGTTCAGAAATTTCAACTAAATAGTATCCTTCTTTCAAAAGGTATATTTTTAAAATAAACTATAGTGTTGTATTAATTTTCTTTTTGAGTTTTCAAATACATTATTTTATTATGATATTTAAATTCATATCGTTTTTGAAAATAACCTACTACTCTCATATCTTCGAAAGCCCCAGGGCGGGTATAGTGCTACAATCGCCTTGCTGACATGTGTATATTTCCTATTTTTGAGCTACTCCTTCGTCTAAAAACTGAAAGCATATCACGATCTGTTGCTGCTAACTTTTTCTCTGACTATAGCATAAATGATATAAAGAATAAGCATACAATAGCAAAAGAAAATCTCTTCATAGTAATTATTTTATTTGACTTGTTAGCTGAATTAATTAGCTAATCGCTTTCGCCGGTGTTCCGGTAAGTTCAGAGAAATTGTATGGAGAGCAGGAGTTTGATCTTCCAATTCACACCATTGCTAAT
>BNJS01000741.1_pt1 | contig 89827 bp, 116 predicted proteins | sample 8540461 | NCBI WGS metagenome assembly BNJS01 (sample SAMD00202454, study PRJDB9452) | human saliva metagenome | isolation source: human saliva | place: Japan | reverse complement strand
TGCACCACCAACCGTAAACCTATGGATGCATGAAAATCCAATCTTCTCTATTTCTCAAAACATCTTCTATCAGAATCAAATTGATGTAAATTTAAATGAACAGGTGAATCTAAGGATTTTCATTTTTATTCTTCCTTTCAAATTATTTTATTTCTATTATAGCATATTTAGGATGAACTATAGTTATAAGCATAGCTGAGCATATAAAGGAACATTTTGTACATATTTCTCGATCCAAAATACTGGAAATTTTATGCTATGCTCAGTTTAGGCAGTCTACATAGCAACCAAGGCATGAACGAGACTATTAGAAGACTTTCACCCTATTGGACGATTTTACCATCTCTTTGCCATTACAAAATCAATCTGACGTTCCCTTTCATTTTGTCCAGAAATATGGTGGCAGAATGGCATCTGACATGTATTTATACCGTCATTCCTCCCTCAAAATTTGCTTTAATTCATCTGAGAGATAAATATCTCAGGAACCATCTGCCTTTCGCACATGAATAGCGCTCCAAGCATCAGAAACAGAAACTTTTGGTAAGCATCATATTTCTGTAATTTTCTAAAGGCTTTTTAACATCTTGAACACAATATATTTTAGAAATTATCCCTGATAAATTCAAGCTCATTCTATAGCATTTTCAAACTAGAAGCTCTTCCACCTGTTTTACACTAACCTACATTGAAAACGGTAGTGCTTCTCGAGTTGTAACAGTGACATTGCTCACGAAACTAATCTTGTTTTTAATTCTGTCATTGTTAGCATTATATTTACTCACATCATTTAAGAAGTGAAAGTACTCATTTCTCGAGCGTTGTCCAATCAGAGCATAACCTTCTGTTTCTAAACGATAGCAACACATTCAGGCACTACCCAATAAGTGGGCACTTTGCATATAACTATAGCATGCCTGCAGTATTACAGGCAATGGAGAGTATCAAAACATCTGTGTTTTATTTGCCTGACTAACCTATCTTCTCGCATCGCCACTAGGAATTTTGCACCATAGGATAAAGACTTTTATATCTACTTTACCAACAGGAAAAGAAAAATTTTCTCTGCTAACAGCAACCCCAAGCAAACTTCCAGCTACAATTATATGATATTCTGGAGCTTGTTCTGAAAATATTTCAATGATGTTAATGCTCCACAATTAACCTCATCAAAAAATAGTGTTTTTTTACAATATTGATCAACCAATCTGGAAAGAATAGAATTAAATAGCTAGGTTCTATTTTCAATGTTTTAGTTTAGGATTAGTTTCAAAATTAGCAAGCAATATTTTCATTCAGATTTTCCAAAATTTAAATGGAATATGTCTTACCAACTTGTCTTTGAACCTTGAATTATTAAAGGTTTTCTATATGGACTATTTTTCCATTCTTTAAATATTCAAAATTTTTCATACATAAACTACCCTCTTTATACTATATCACTATTTAGAAAATGTAAATTTTAGTATAAAATTACATTAAAAATGTAAAGAAAAAGGAAACTGTTGGCTAAAATTAAAATTTGCTTTTTATTACTTTGCAACAGCCACTGTATTTACTTATTCATTTTTATAATGATATTAGCTAGTCTTTTCTTTCATTTTTGGAAAAATTATTGGCGAGTGTATACTACTGTTTAGAACCGAAAACATTATGATATTTCTTTTCTTAAATTGTAACCTCTTCTTGCATGTATAGAGTATTTCTGATTATGCAAAGTTCACCAGAAGAGAAATATATAAGATTCATTTCCTCTGTTGATTACTCATCATAAAACCTCTCTAAAACCTGTAAAAGTCAGTAGTCATCATAAGCAGAATATGTTGAGTATTTTGTACTTGATTTACAGTATTTTGTTGAGGAGCAACATTGTTTGTCTCAGGAATACTGAACATTAGTATTGTTCACTGGTTCAGGAACAGCTGTTGCAGGGTATCGTCAACCGAGGAGCCACTGTTGCGTAACAGTTTCAACTACTGCTCGTTTGAGGTTCAGGAGTCGTTTGACTAGTGTATACCAATCTGGAGTAATAACTTTTTAGTCTGAAACCTCTTCCAATACGAATAAAAGAAATTACACCAGAAGCTAAGAAAACCAAACATCAAAGCATTCAAATAATTAACGCAGTTTTAGTTAGCTACATACTACTTTTTCTTTTTGAGCTACTGTTTATACTGACTTCTTGGTTTGAATATTGCTTTTTAATTCTTCTGACTACGGTTTACGTCATTTGTTGGTAGGTCAATGTTTTGCATATTAAGTTCTTGTTTTAAATCATCACTATCGTCAAAAATAACCCTTATTAATATTTATGTTTGTATTATAACATTTTTAAGAAAATGAAAAGATTTTTGAAAAGTAAAAATAAAAATATTCCACCCTTTTACAACAGTTTTTATTTTATAATATTGTAAAATAATCTTTAGTATTTTAGCATGTATTAAAAGATTTTATAAAATTTATAATAAGACAAAATAAAATAAATAACTTATATTTTAGATTAAAATTATTTATAAAAATATAGTATAATATAGAGGCAATTAATAAATATTTTTAGGGGGAGGTAAAATGGATGAAAAATTAATTTGTCTCAATTAGGTGCTTTTGTTTTCATGATATTGGAAAAATCGGCAGAAGAGCAGGTTTAGACAAAAATGAACATTCAATTGCAGGTTCTAATTATTTAAAGAGAAAATAACTTATTAGTGAGAAGTATAGCGAAGTTTATGATGTAATAAAATATCATCATGCAAAATACTTGTCATCTGCAAAACTTAAAGACGATTCTACGCTTATATAGTCTATGAAGTTGATAGTTGGGTGGGTATAGATCGTAAAATATGAAGATAAAGAAACAAAAGGAAATGAGATGATAACTTAAATTTATCTTTCACGTTGTAAAAGTAGATAATATAAAAAGATTTTAAACTTTTGATTCTTTGATATAATGAATATGCCAAATATCACATGATATAAAATTAACAAATTCAGATTATAAAAGAGTTTTAGATTACATACAATTTAAGCAGTTTTAAGGAGATAAATCCTGATTAGCAGTAGTTTTAGAAGCATGTTGCTATTTATTTTCCATCAAGCTCCCATGTTGATACTCCAGATGTATCGTATCATGATCAGTAAAAATTGACAGCAGCAGTAAGGCATGTTTCTATCTATATGAGGAAAGAAAAGAAATTAACAATTATAAAGAATAGTGAGCAGACAGAAACATTCCTTTAGTTTCTGGGGAATTTAGTGGATACAAAATTTTATCTATACAATATCATCAAAATGGCTATGAAGTCTTTGAGAGGGAGATCATTCTATTTAGAAATATTTGCTGAACATATCAGCAGACGAGATTCTATCAGAACTAGAACTTCTCAAGAGTAAATCTTTATATTCAGGAGGAAGTCATTTTTATCTATTATTACCTAATACTGAAAAATCAAAAAGAAGTTTTTAGAGTAATATAAAGAAAATAAATAATTTTATTTTAGAAAAATAGGAGCAACTATTTATTTTGGAAATGGTGTACACTGAAACTTCAGCAGAAGAATTAGGAATGGATTAAATGAAAAATAAAGACAGAAAATAGAGTAGGAGAACTATTTAGAAAAATATCCAATAAGGTTTCTAAAGCTAAATTAAATAGATACTCTTTTAGAACAATTAAAAAGAACTCTTAATGAAGACAGTTCTATAAATAAAATAAAAAGTTATACAAAAGAGTGTAAAATTTGTAAAAAAAGCTGAAGATGAAAAAATATTAGTGAGAAATGCTAAATACTTTGATGAAGAAGCAGGAGTAGAAATATGTAGTTCATGTAAAAGTTATATTGATTTAGGAAGAGATATATCTAGATTATATCATTCTAGTAATGAGAATTTTATAGTTGAAGAACATTGCACAGAAAAATAAAAACACTCTAATATTTCCAAAAATACCAAGAAGGGTATGTAGTATTTTAGTAAAAATGAAAAGATATTTCACAAAATAGAGATAAAATTTATAGATATTATGCTATAAATGCAGATTTTATTACGAATAGGTTGGTAAAAAATATTTATATAGGAAATTACAATGTAATAGCTAAAGAAGGAGAAAGAAATCTTATTGAATTTAAAGAATTGGTAAAAATCTAAAGGAATAGAAAGCTTAGCTGTTTTTAGAGCTGATGTTGATAATCTCAGGAACTCTTTTCCAATCAGGATTTGAAAATAAAAGATTCAAAAAGAACCATATAAAAAATGTAACTCTTTCTAAAATCGGTTGTTCTTTTCAAGATATCTTTCAGATTTCTTTAAAAAGAAAGATAAATTTAATACTTGAGATGCTGTTAAAGATACCAATGAACTATTCAAAAATATTGTGATATTATCTGTGAGAATAATTCAAATCCAAGAGATATTGTTATAGTTTATTCAGGTGAGATGATGTTTTTGCAATAGGAACTTGGAATGATATCATAGAATTTTCAGTAGATTTAAGAACAGCATTTAAAGAGTTTACTAATGATAAGATTACATTATCTGCAGGAATAGGTTTCTTCTATGAAAATTATCCTATTCATCAAATGGCTGAAAAACAGGTAACTTAGAAAGTTTAGCAAAAGCTAATGAAGATTCTAGTGGAAAAATTATTAAAAGATTCGGTTGCTTTATTTGGAGAAATAAGTCTAGAGCTAAATCATATATATACTTGGGATACTTTTATAGATAAAGTTTTAAATGAAAAATATAAATTTATAAAAAGATGTAACTATATTAAATGAGGAAGATAAAGAAAAATATAAAGATAGAATAGTTATTACCAAATCAAAATGGTATAAATTAATGGATTTAATAATAAATAGACTTACTAAAAATGACAATAGGTTAGATATAGCAAGATTTGCATATATTTTTAGGAAGAATAAATTTTTACAAAATGATAATAAAAATAATTTTAATGAATTTAAGAAAAATTTATTATTATGGTTAAAGATAAAGAAGAAGCTAAACAGCTCTTACAGCAATCAATATATTAATTTATCAAGAAAGGGGAGAATAAAATATGAATAATATAAATGTACAAGAAAAAGTAGAAAAATATCAAAAAGATAATAAAAACCCAGTAACCACAACTCAATTAAGATTACTATTATCTAATGCAGTAATTATTAAAAATAAAATACAAGTTGAAACAAGAAAAGGAGATGAAATTTCTGAAAAATTAGAAAATGAAATAAAAAATATTTACTTGTAAAGCATATCTATCAATGTGGAAAGAAACTAAGGTAAAAACTTTTGATAATGGATTTGAGATATCATAAAAAGAAATAGGGAAGTCAGCAAAAATTTAATGAATTTTATCGTTACCTTGAAGAAATTGTTGTGTATATGAAATATTATGGTTTTGATAAATAGTCTATATAGAATTTTAAATATGAGAGGAGAAATTTATGTATACATTGAAGGGAAAATTATTAATAAAAAGGAACACTTAAATTAATTACAGGTTTGCATATAGCAACATCAGGAAATTTTTCTGCAATAGGAGCTGTTGACACAATAGTTATAAGAGATTCAGTTACTAATAAACCCATGATTCCAGGTTCATCATTAAAGGGAAAGATGAGATATTTATTGGCTAGAACTAAATATAATTCTTCATTAGAAACAAAAAGAAATTAAAGTGGAAAATGAATGTATAAAAAGATTATTTGGTAGTTCAGATCCCATAATAATATCAAGATTACAATTTCAAGATTCTTTATTATCTGATAAAAGCATAGAAGAATTTAAAGAGGTTGAATTTGATTTACCATATACAGAAATAAAGTATGAAAAATACAATTAATAGAGCAACTGGAATCGCAAAGCCTAGACAATTAGAAAGAGTTCCTGCTGGCTCAGAATTTGATTTTTAAGATTATATACAATATAGAAAAATAGAAGATTTAAAGGAAGATATGGAAAAACATCTTATTAATGATAGATGTTTTAGAAGATGATTATCTTGGAGGACACGGAACTAGAGGTTATGGTCGTGTAAAGCTTAAAGATTTTTCATTGGAAGTAAAAACTTACACAGAAGAAAAATAAAAAAAGAATTAATAACAATAGAAAAAGAAATAGATAATTTTAGAAAAGAGTTAGAAAGTAAGGTGGAATAATGTCTTATTTACTATATAAAATTAAGGTTTCAAATGGTATTCATATTGGAACAGCTCTGGAAATACATTAGAAGAAACTATGATGAGTGTCTACTCTGATACTTTTTATAGTGCTTTATACAATGAGTATATAAAAAATATACAACAATAATGAGTTATATAAAAATTTCTGAAAGTGATTTTTAGTATCTGACTTATTACCATTTAAAGAAAAAAAGAAGATATGTCAACAGATTTTTATTTACCTAAAACCTTTTATTAGTATCCAAAGAGATGAGAAAGAAAAATGATGAAGAAGTTGTTGATAGAAAAAGTAAAAAGCAACTAATTTTATTCCAGCAGATAGATTAGAAGAATATTTTTTTCTTTTTAAAAACTCGAAAAGAATTCTTCCTGAAATAGATGATGATTTTGAAGAAAACAATTATATACAAAAATAAAAAGTTTCTTTAGAGAATGAAGATACTCAACTTTATAATATAGAAATTTTTAAATTTAATAAACAGTCAGGATTATATTTTTATAGTAAAACTTCCTGAAGATGAAAAATGGGAAGGAATTTTTGAAAATATTTTAGAAAGTCTTTCTTTAACTGGAATTGGTGGAAAAAGAATTCTGGTTTTGGACAATTTATCTTTGAAGATCCTATATTTTTATATGGTGAAGATTTTTGATCCTATTGAGTCAGAATCTGCTGCTTATATAAATAAAGCTTTGTATTCAGATGAAGAAAAATTCTTTTCTATTTCTTCATATTCACCTAAATGGAAGAAATAGAGAAAAATAAAAAGAAAGTGAAAACTACTATCAATTAATAAAAAGAAGCGGTTTTGTAAATAGTTCTTTATATAGTGAATAAGCTGAAAAAGAAAAAGCAGGTATATATGCTTTCATCTGGCTCAGTATTAAGTTTCAAAACCAGAAGGGAAAAATATTAGATTTAAAAACTTCATGGAAAAACATAGTATATATAGAATGGGAAAAACCTATTGTATTGGGGGTTAAAAATATGAGTAATATAATAAAGTATAAAATGAATCTTGAAGTATTAACTCCACTTCATATAGGTGGAGCAGAGTATAAATCTAATATTACAAAAAGGAATATTTATTTGAAGAAGGAAATGAAGGAAAAAGATATTAAGAATAGTTGATGCTCAAAAATTTATAGATTACCTTGTAAAAAATAATTTATTTGATAAATATATTTCTTTGATTAATAAAAATGTTAATGAAAGTGTTGATGAACATAAAAGAAATTTAAGCTTAGAAAAAAATTTTTAAAAGAACTTAGAATCTCAATAGATGATTTAAAAATAACTTTCAAAAAAATTTTTATACTATTAATGATAAAAATTTCAAATAAAAATGATATAAAGTTAATGATTAGAGATATATTAGGAAAACCATATATTCCAGGAAGTAGCATAAAAAGGAGCTTTAGTAAATTTTTTTATTAGTTGATTATATCATTAAACATAGAAATGAATTTGAGAAAGAAAAAGAAACTTATTTTAGATCAGGCTAAAAAGGGTTTCAAATAAGAATCAAGCAAATTCATTCAGAAATAATATTATGGAAAATATTGTTAATATAATAGAAGACTATATACTATATTCAAAAATAAGGAATATTCAGTCAAAAAGAATGAACTATAAGATTAATAAGGAAGAAGAATATATATTTTATAAAAGGTAATAGTGGGAAAAACTTGAATTTCAATATCAGATAGCTATAGTTATACAGATACAAAAACAAATTTTTATCAAGATTATGATGAAAAAAATAAGAAAAACTTCAATCTGATGCAATGCCTTTTAAACAGAGAGTATATTATGGAGAATTCAAAGTTTAATTTTTGATATAATTTTAGATATAGAATTATTAAAAAAAGAGTAAACTAGAAATAAAAATATAAATGATTTAATTGAAGTACTTGAAAATGCAACAACTTATTTTGATAAATAATGTATTGGAAGATAAAAATAGTCTACAGACTGAAAATTTAATATTAGGTGCTAATACAGGATTTCATCAGAAAACAATAATTTTTGCACTTTTTGAAGATAAAAAAGATTTAACAGAGGTAGTTAAAAAGATTTTTGCATAAAAATGATGGGACTAATAAAGGACAAAAATAAATAATCACTTAAAAAGATAGAATTTCTCCAAGAGTTTTAAATAGAATAGATATAGAAGGAAAAAGTAAATTAGCAGGTTTAGTTAGAATAAAGAAAGTAGAGGAAAAATGTTGCACAAATTAATATAGAGCTTGAAGCTAAGGGACTTAGTACTAATATGGGTTCTTTATTTCATGGATATTTAATGGAAAAATATAGATCCAGCCCTATGCTGATTATTTTCATTATAATACAACAAATCCATTTACATCTTGTATTTTTAAAGATATGAAAACTGATAAATTTTTGGGAGAATTACAACATTTAATCAAAAAGCTTATGATATGCTTATGACTTGTTTTTCTAATAATATTCCAGAAACAATTTATCTAAAAAAATAAAGATTTAGAAATTAATGTAAAAATCTTTTTCTATACAAAAATCATATGATGATTTATTTTTAGAATGTACTGAAAGAAAAAGAATAAGACTTATAAGTCCAACTTCATTTAAATCAGATGGAATAACTCATATATTCCCAAATATTTCAACATTGATTTCTGGAGTGATAACCAAAAATTAATCAACATTCAGAAACAACAGAATTAGAGGATAAAAATAGTAGATGAACTTTTAGAAAAAGTTTATATAAAAGATTATAATTTAAAAAACAAAAAAGTTTTTTTCATCTGGAAGGAATAAAAAAATAAAGGGTTTTTATAGGGACTATGGATTTAGCAATTATAGCGAAGATAGAGCACTTACAACATTTTAAATTTTTAATTTTGATTTCAGAATATACAGGACTTGGAATTAAAAACATCACTTGGAATGGGAGGGGTAAAAAGTTGAGTAAAAAGAATTCTTTTTACATTTGCAGGGAATACAGATCCAACAAGAGGGGACATGATGGGCCTATAATACATATATGTAGACATTATAGTCCTGATAAAATATATTTGATTTTTAACGAAAGAAATGGAGAAAAGAGATAGTGAACCACATAATATTTACGAAAAAGCTATTAAAGAAAAACTTAAAAAAACTATAATCCTGAAATCATTAGAATTAAGACAGGTATTGAAGAAGCCCATTATTTTTGATATTTATTTTAATTGGATATATGAAACTTTTGAAAAGATAAAAAGAAGATAAAGATGCAGAAATATATTTGAATATGACTTCAGGGACCTACAAATGATAGCTAATTTAGTATCTTATTATATAGATTCGACTGATCTTAATATAATTCCTTTACAGGTATCTACACATGAAGGAAAAAGTAACACAGAACCTCCAGTAAATGAAAGTTATGATGTTAAAAAGAGCTGAGGAAAAATATTGATAATCAGAAAAATAATCGTATTGTAATACCTGATTTAAAGCAATATTCAAGAATTTTTGGTTAAAAAAATCAAATAAAAAATTAATAGAACAATATAATTATTTTACTTCTTGAATTATTAAAAAGAGATGTATTTAAAGATAATAGAGAATTAATTTCATTATTAGAATTTTGCAATAGAAAGAAAAATTTGAATAAAAAGCAAAATGATAAATTAATAGAAATTGATTCAAAAACATGAAAAACTTTTTATTGTATAAATTATAATAATCAATTATGGTATAGTATAGTTGAATATTTTAGTCTTGCATAGTATTAAAGAAAAATCTGGAGATATTTCTGGATATATTTTAATGTTAGAACCATTGGTATCCAATATATATATATTTATTTTAGAGAATATTTTTAAAAAAGAAAAATTAAATTTCTTTTTAAAAATAAGTATTAATAATAAAAATAATACTAATATGGAATACAGAGTGGATGTGAATAAATTAGAACCTAGTTTAAAAACAAATTGAAAAAGATATGGGGATAAGGGAGCTAAAAAGATGGTAGTTATGTGTATACTCCAATTTTAGTTTCAATAATCAAATATTATCTGAAAAATAAAAACATTTGAAGATATGAATTTAAGTTATTTTAAAAAGCTTATCAGAAATTTTTGAGAGTATAAAAAGAAATAAGAAATATTTTGGCTCATACTCTAACTTCAATAAGTAAAAAGATTTTTGAATTCAAGTCTAAGAAAAAGAGTAGATAATATAAATAAAGCTATTCTCAATTTCTTTGAAAAATTTTATACTCCACTTGGTTATAAAAAAGAAATGGTTGAAGTATATGATAATATAAATAAAGAGATAGTTGTTGTTAAAAATAAAGGAAGTAGAATGATGAGTAATCTATATATCTATGAGCAAGGAATAGTTTTTAAGATATAAAGAAAAACAGACTACTTATAATGTATACAAATGGAGATTACAAATCTATTCCAATAGAAAAATATTGATAATGTTGTTATATTTGGTGGTATACAATTAAGCACTGCTTGTATGCACAATTTACTTAGCAAAGGAATACATGCTATTTTCTTTCTAAAACAGGCTCTTATTTTGGAAGATTAGAGTCTACCAGCAATATAAATATAGATAGACAAAGAGAACAGTTTAGAAAAGTGATGATAAGAAATTTGTTTGGAAATAGCTAAAAATTTATTAAGGGAAGGAGCTAATCAGAGAACTATTCTTATTCGTGCAAATAAGGAATTGAAAATGATGTTTTATCCAATACATAACAATTATGTTTGGAATTATAAAAGATATAAACATTGCTAAAACAATAGAGGAACTTATGGGGATTGAAGGTTATTTAGCAAAAACTATATTTTAATGCACTAAATCATGTTATAGATAAAAGATATAGATTTAAAACAAGAAGTAAAAGACCGCCTAAAGATCCTTTTTAATGCAGTGATAAGTTTTTGGCTATACACTTTTACATTATGAAAATATTTACAACCTTAGTGACAAAAAAGGATTAAACTTATGCTGCATTTTTACATTCAGATAGGCATAAACATCCTGCACTTTGTTCTGATTTAATGGAAGAATGGAGAGCTATTTTAGTTGACTTTGGCAACTAGCACTTTTAAATAATAATAAAATTGCTTATGAGGACTTTGATTTTGATGAAGAAACTGAGGAGTATTTTTAACAAGAAAGCTTTATGCAAAATTTGTAGAACAATCTGAAAAGCGTCTAGACAAGAGGTTTCATATAAAGGAAGTTCCATATAAGATGAGTTTTTAGAAGAATAATTGAATATCAAGTTATGTTATTAATTAAAGCTTTTAGAAGCAAATGACACAGATATTTATAATCCAGTTTTAATAAGGTGATATTATGGAAAAGTGGGATTTTTAGATGAGGATTTTGAAAAAAGAAATTTTTGGGGATAATTTCACTGTTATTGTGATTTATGATATTATTTCTAATAAAAAGAAGAATGCAATTATCAAAACTTTTAAGTGCTTTTTGGTTTTAGAATACAAAGATCAGCTTTTGAATGTTTGTTGACAAGAGAAAAATATAAGTTACTTGTTGAAAGAATTAATAGATATGCCAAAGCCGAAGATTTAATAAGAGTTTATCGCTTAAATCAAAATGTGGTAACTGAAATATATGGTGAAAAACTCAGAAGCAGAAAAATGAAAATAAAGCTTATTATTTTTCTAAAAATATAGAGAGGTTGTTGTAATTAATAAAAGAAAAATAGTCTCGTTACTGAGCAACTTTAACGATAAAAATCAAGAATCTGCATCATAAGAAGCCTGCCATACAAATTGCTAGTGCTTCTAAGAAATCAGAAACTCACTTTGTCTCAGATACTCCTGCATTTGCTCGACTCCATCCTATTTGATTTTTATCTAAAAATTTCCATCTGTAACTCACTTATACTTTAGTTTGAAAAATTTAATTTTTACAACAGCCCTTTTTATTTGTTGAAAAATATATATGTTAATACGTAGTATACACAAGAGAAACCTAAGGTTATAAAAAGATATTAGTTAGACGATATTCAAAAAAATAAGGAGTTAAAGATGCTTTTAACTGAAATAAAACATTTCAAAAATAAAAATATCACACGATAACATCCTAAAAAAATATTGCAAAAAGACTTTTTAACCATAGGATAAGAATGAATGATACTCCGTAAGGAGACGGAAACTTTAAAACTAAAAAGCACTATTATTTATATTTCTCATTTATCCATAAGAATGAATGATACCCGTAAGGAGACGGAAACATTTACTCCACTAAACTTTATCAAACCATCTAATTTTCTGAAAGATAAGAATGGAATGATACCCGTAAGGAGACGGAAACCCATCCATGCTTAAGATTTGCCTATCTATGACTCTGTGTATAAGAATGAATGATACCTGTAAGGAGACGGAAACTTATTCCAATAACATCCATTTACAACTATTTCTTTTACTTATAAGAATGAATGATACTCGTAAGGAGACGGAAACATAAGCTTTTTATACGATAAATGAAAAATACTATACAAATAAGAATGAATGATATCTGTAAGGAGACGGAAACTCCTGGTTCATCTCCATTTACAAAAAGAACCATACATATAAGAATGAATGATACTCCGTAAGGAGACGGAAACTCCTGGTTCATCTCCATTTACAAAAAGAACCATATATAAGAATGAATGATACCTGTAAGGAGACGGAAACTTTACTTTTACAGAAAAATAATAATCATATTGAAAAGTAAACATAAGAATGAATGATACCCGTAAGGAGACGGAAACTTTGATACCATCCATCATAAAACGGATGTACTGATTCATAAATAAGAATGAATGATACCCGTAAGGAGATTTGGAAACCATTTGCTTGTGATATATTATAATATTTACTAGCTTTGGTATAAGAATGAATGATACTCCGTAAGGAGACGGAAACTTAATATCAACATTGTTTATAAATATATCAAGTTCGTATAAGAATGAATGATACCCGTAAGGAGACGGAAACTCTAATTTTCTAGTTTTAAACCTTTAAGTTTTTTTCCTTTAATAAGAATGAATGATACCCGTAAGGAGACGGAAAACTTCAACTTTCAGAGAATCGGTATCATCAAAGAAAGTAAAATAAGAATGAATGATACTCCGTAAGGAGACGGAAACTCCAGCAACACACGATACTTCAAAAAACTTATATAACATAATAAGAATGAAATGATACTCGTAAGGAGACGGAAACTATATTATTTAATTCAATTAAACTTATGTACATATTCATAAGAATGAATGATACTCCGTAAGGAGACGGAAACATTTTTACCCTTTTTTTGTTCACTTAAGAACTTGCTTATAAGAATGAATGATACTCCATAAGGAGACGGAAACTCAAATGGTAAATCACATATTAGATCATTTAATTCAGAACAAATAAGAATGAATGATACCCGTAAGGAGACGGAAACCCCTTTGAAAGTTTTTAATTTACAAACTTTATACCACAACATAAGAATGAATGATACTCCGTAAGGAGACGGAAACTTTACTCCTTTTCTATTTCCAATAAATTTTCTCTGTGTACATAAGAATGAAATGATACCCGTAAGGAGACGGAAAATTCTACCTAGTTAGTCTATAAAGCTACGTCTATAAATAAGAATGAATGATACCCATAAGGAGACGGAAAAATTGATGTTCACAAAAGAATTGAAAGATTCTCTGAAACTATTGAATAAGAATGAATGATACTCCATAAGGAGACGGAAACACTTTTTCTTATAACAAGAGTATTAGCATTCTTATATTTCATCATAAGAATGAATGATACCCATAAGGAGACGGAAACCCATGAAGTGTATGAGTTTTTAAAAATTTTCTTTATAATATCATAAGAATGAATGATACCCATAAGGAGACGGAAACTGTGGAAAACTCTTCAAAAACATTAACATCAAATTGCTCCAATAAGAATGAATGATATCTCGTAAGGAGACGGAAATTCAATTTTCCTCCCTCAATTAAAAAACTATTAGGAACTATGCCATATATGGTAACTTATGAAAATGGACGGAAATTCATAATTTTCTCCCTCAATTAAAAACCCTATTTGTTCTATAAGAATGAATGATACTCCGTAAGGAGACGGAAATTAGCACACATAATAGTGTACTTAGTCTTCAACAATACCAGTTCTATAAGAATGAATGATACCCGTAAGGAGACGGAAATTAGTAAACTGTAGATTGTGTTCCATTATCTTTAAATGTCAAAAATAAGAATGAATGATACCCGTAAGGAGACGGAAACGCTAACTCTAAACATATAACAATAAAAAAACAAATTATTTTTATATAAGAATGAATGATACCCGTAAGGAGACTGAAACTACACAATAAATTTACAGTAGCAGTTACTAAATCCAATATAAGAATGAATGATACTCCGTAAGGAGACGGAAACCAACCTAATATACCGTCTTGATACATCATATAAATACCCAAATAAGAATGAATGATACTCCGTAAGGAGATGGAAACGGCAAATTTTTATAATTGTGTTATTTAGAAAAATTAAATAAGAATGAAATGATACCCGTAAGGAGACGGAAATTCATAAATCCAGCTATATCATTATTCATTAACACTGCATATATAAGAATGAAATGACACTCGCAAGGAGACGGAAATTAGAAGATCGTCAATTTTCTTTTTCACAATCATCTAGAATTTTATAAGAATGAATGATACCCGTAAGGAGACGGAACCAATCTCTATAAAACATTCTATCAGCAATCATAACTTCGAATAAGAATGAAATGATACTCCGTAAGGAGACGGAAATACTCATTATATTCTTTTTGATTTAATATATAGATGTAGAGACATAAGAATGAATGATACTCTGTAAGGAGACGGAAAATAAATTAGAAAAATCTATTTCAGTATGTCTTTTTCATAAGAATGAAATGATACCCGTAAGGAGACGGAAATTTAATTTTTAAAAAGTAATGCTAATGATGTTTTAAATCAAATAAGAATGAAATGATACCCGTAAGGAGACGGAAATTTGTAACTTCTTTTAATTTTATAAATACATTTGCTTTTTCTTCATAAGAATGAATGATATCCCGTAAGGAGACGGAAATACTTTTTAAATAATATCATTCTATTAAAGTATAATCTCATTCATATAAGAATGAATGATACTCGTAAGGAGACGGAAACTACATAACTTTGTCCATCTAGCTCTTGTAATTTTTATATAAGAATGAATGATATCCGTAAGGAGACGGAAAACTACATAACTTTGTCCATCTAGCTCTTGTAATTTTTATATAAGAATGAATGATACCTCGTAAGGAGACGGAAACTAAGTAGAGTCTAGTGCAAGTAATGCCTGTCTATCCTTTTCAACAAGAATGAACGATACTCCGTAAGGAGACGGAAACAGTGGCATATAGCTTTCATACTGCACAAGTTACCATTTACCTTACAATAAGAATGAATAATACCTGCAAGGAGACGGAAACCCATAAAAATTTAAATTTCCATAATTTTCCATCGTCCAATAAGAATGAATACTACCCGCAAGGGACGGAAACGTTTTTCACAGCTTCAACCAAATTTACAGCAGAAGTCACACCATCTAATAAGAATGAATGATACCCGTAAGGAGACGGAAACAAACTAAACTCTGTTGTATAAAAATTTATTTTCGTATAAGAATGAATAATACTCTACAAGGAGACGGAAACTCAGGATATTATGAAAAAGATTCAACTATTTCATCTTCTTTATAAGAATGAATAATACCCGTAAGGAGACGGAAACGTTCCATTATACTCTTTGTAATTAACTCCAAATATTATAAGAATGAATGATACTCCGTAAGGAGACGGAAACGAAAAATGATATAAATTTTAATCTATATACACCACAACTTATAAGAATGAATAATACTCCGTAAGGAGACGGATTATTTCTAAAAATTTATTTTATATGTTAAACTATTACAGTTAATGAAGTGATAAAATGAAAAATAAAAGGTGAAAATATTTTAACTTTTAAAAGATGAAGATAATGGAGATCAAATTACAATGTATTATGATATATGGTTGACTGTAATAAGAGAAATATTGATGAAATATGCTGATAAAAACTTATGTGGAATCTTTTAAAGATATTGAATAAACATTATTACAAAAACTGTTGAGTTATTTTGAGTGCATATATTTAAGTCATGAATTGGAATATCATTGGGCTATGATTGGTGCTTATGGTGAAAGATATTGGTTGAATGATGACTGTTCTGAGTTATTACCTACTGACTATTATGAATGGTATAAAAAATTTTTAGATGAAAAATAATTTTAATGAGCCTTTTGAATTTTATGGATAAGAGAATTTTTGAGAATAAAAAAATCTTAAAAAGATTCTCTTTATTATTTTTAAATAAAAATAAATTTAGTTAACAAAATTTCATTTTATATGTTAAAATATTATAGTTAATGAGGTGATAAAAATGGAAAAGAATATACCCCAAACACATTGCTATAATAATGGATGGTAATGGAAGATGGGCAAAAGAAAAGAGGTTTAGCTAGAAGTTTTGGACATATGGAAGGTGCAAAATCATTAAGAAGAGCCTTAGAATATTTTTACAGAAATAGGTGTAAAATATTTAACTGTCTATGCCTTTTTCAACTGAAAATTGGTTCAGACCAAAAGATGAAGTTTCAACTCTTATGAAGTTATTTTTAAAAATATAAAAAGTAGAAAGAAAAACATGATGAAAAAAATAAGATTCGTGTTTCAGGTAGAAAATAATATTCCTGAGAAGTTGTTAAATGAAATTGAAAAATTAAAAGAAGAAACAAAAATAATGATAAAATTACTTTAAATATAGCATTTAACTATGGAAGTAGAGCAGAAATAATAGATGCAGTAAATGATATTATTAAGGATGGAAAAGAAAATATAACAGAGGAAGATTTTTCTAAATATTTATATAATGATTTTTCCAGACCCAGACTTGTTGATAAGAACAAGTGGAGAAATGAGAATATCTAATTTTTGTTGTGGCAAATAGCTTATCTCAGAACTTTATATTACAGACACTCTTTTGGCCTGATTTTGATGAAAAAGAAATAGACAAGGCTATAGAAAGTTACAATCAAAGAGATAGAAGATTTGGAGGAGTAAAAATGTTTAAAATGGGAATAGAGTTTTAGTAGCAATTGATAGGAGTTCCATTATTATTCTTTTGTCTATATGGGAGAGGCCTTTTTCATATGAATCTTCAAGGTTTACCTATGTTAATATTTACTAATTTAGTTGTTGCCATAGGAACATATGAATTCTATAAGATGGTAAAAATATCAGGAAAAAGAAGTTTATGATAAATTTGGTATTTTAGTTTCAATTATAATTCCAAACTTAATTTATTTAGCAAATAGAAGCAAGTATCTCAGATCAAAGTATGGTAGGACTTGTTATAATAATTGCAACTATGTCACTACTTATATATAGAGTTTTTAAAAATCAGGTAAAAGGAACATTAGAAAAAGTTTCCTTTACAATTTTAGGAATAGTATATGTATCTGTATTTTTCTCCCTCAAATTATAAATCTTTATTTTTAGGGGCGATATTTCCTTTGTTTTTACAAGTTTTAGTTTGATATCAGATACAGCAGCAGGAATAGTTGAGTTGCCATAGGAAGAAAATTCTTTAAAAATGGTTTTTACAGAAATAAGTCCCAAAAATCTGTTGAAGGTGCATTAGGTTCAATTGTATTTACAGCTATAGCCTTTTGTTATATTTTAGGTATATTTTGAAAATATTAAGGATCTTAGTTTAGAAACAGGAATTGTAGCCTTTTTATTAGGGGCTTTTATATCAGTTATAGCTCAAATAGGAGATTTAATAGAATCACTATTTAAAAAGAGAATGTGGGGTTAAAGATTCAGGAACTATACTTATGGGACATGGAGGAGTACTAGATAGATTTGATAGTATGATACTAGTATTACCTTTTGTAACTGTAGTTATATATTTCTTTCATTTATATATAGTTATCAATATGGAATTTTAGATAAAGGGATGATAATAATGAAAAAGATTTTAATTTAGGTTCAACTGGAAGTATAGGAACAAGTGCTTTTAGAACTTATTAGAAATAATAGAGAAGAATATCAAGTTGTTGCTATAAGTGCTAATAGAAATATAGAGTTGCTTAAGAAACAAATTGAGGAATTTAAACCTTTAGCTATATATGTAGGTGCTGAAGAAGAAGCTGTGAAAAATTAAAAATGAATATCCTTTATAGAAAATGTGTATTTTGGAGAAAATGGTTTAGCAGAACTTGCAAAAGAATAGTGACTATGATATTATATTGACAGCAGTAAGTGGGGCTATAGGTATAGATGCCACAGTGGAGGCTATAAAAGAGAAAAGAGAATTGCTCTTGCAAATAAAGAAACTATGGTATCAGCTGGGACATATATAAACAGATTCTTTGAAAGAATATCCAAAAAGCAGAAATTATTCCTGTGGATAGTGAAATATTCAGCTTTATTTCAATCTCACAAGGTTTCAAAAAGAAAATGTAAAAATTAATAATCACTGCAAGTGGTGGAACATTTAGAGGAAAGACTTTTAGAATTTTTAGAAAATGTAACAGTGGAAGAAGCTTTTAAAACATCCAAATTGGTTCATGGGAAAAATAACTATAGACTCTTCAACTTAGTAAATAAAGGACTTGAAGTTATAGAAGCTCACGAGCTTTTCAATGTGGCTTATGATGATATAGAAGTTGTTGCACATCCACAAAGTATAATACACCCTCATGGTTGAATATGTAGATGGTAGTATTATAGCTCAAATGGGAGTTCCAGTATGAAAAACTCCAATACTATACGCTTTTTTCTTATCCTGAAAAAGAATTCAATGCATCAATAGATTTTTAGATTTAATAAAAACTAAAAACTTTAACTTTTGAGGAAGCAGATAGAAAGGTATTTAAAGGTATAGACTTAGCATATAGAGCAGGAAGAACAGGTGAAACTATGCCAACTGTTTTTCAATGCAGCAAAATGAAGTTGCAGTTGAGCTATTTATGAGGAAAAATAAAATTCTTAGATATATATAGAATAATTGAAGAAGCTATGGATAGTCATAAACTTATATCTTTAGATACAGATGAAGCTTTATCTATCATTAAGGAAGTTGATAAAGAAACTAGAAAGAAAGTGAGAGAGCAATGGGAAAAATAATAGTCATTGAAGGAACAGATCCAAGTGGAAAAGAAACTCAAACTAAATTACTCTATGAAAGAGTAAAGAATATATATGATAAAACTATAAAAATATCTTTTCCTAATTATGATAGTCCAGCTTAGAACCAGTAAAAATGTACTTAGCTGGGAAATTTGGAACAGATGCAACTAAGGTAAAACTTATCCTGTGTCTACTATGTATGCCATAGATAGATATGCTTCATTTAAGCAAGATTGGGAAAAATACTATCTTGATGATTATTTAATAATAACTGATAGGTATGTAACTTCAAATATGATTCACCAAGCTTCTAAAATAAAAAGATGCAGAAGCTAAAGATGAATATTTAAATTGGTTGGTAGATTTAGAATATAGGAAAATGAAATACCTGAGCCAGATATAGTTATCTTTTAAAGATGCCAACAGATAAGGCTAAAGAGCTTATGGAAAAACAGAAAAAAATAAGATAGATGGTTCAGAAAGATATACATGAAGTGAATGAAGATTATTTAAAAAATCTTATGATAATGCAACAGCTATTTCCAAAAAATATTCTCTGGTGCGAAATAGAATGTGTTGAAGATAATAAATTAAAACTATTGAAAGAATAAATGATGAAATTTTCTCAAAAATAGAAGAGTTAATAAAATAAATATGTGTGATATAGATAAGACTATGCTTTGTAGTCTTTAGTTGGGGAGGATAAATGACATTTTTAATTGCAGCTGCCATGTTGGGTTTAATAATATTTGTGCATGAGCTAGGACATTTTTAACTGCTAAATTTTTAAAAATGCCCGTGAGTGAATTCTCAATAGGCATGAGACACAAGTTTTTCACTTGATACAAAAAGAAACAAAATATTCCTTTAGAGCCATTCCAATAGGAGGATATGTTAACATTGAGGGAATGGAAGTAGGGAGCAAGTTGAGAATGGTTTTAATTCTAAACCTGCATATCAAAAGATTTATAGTTCTTTTTGCAGGAGTTTTTTTATGAATTTTTGACAGCTTTCAATAATATTCTCACTGCTCAAATGAGCGGTAGAATGGAATATGAAGAAAAAGCTATTATAGAGCTCTAGTAAAAGGTGGAGCAAAATGAACAAATATTAAAAAGTTGATGATAAAATTTTAGAACTAGATGGTAAAAATAACTTTATGGGCAGATATACCTGAAGTTACAAAAGGAGCTTAGATAAAAAGGAAATTTCTGTTTTAATTGAAAGAGATGGAAAAGAACAAAAAGCTAGTTTTAAAATTGACAAAAAGATGAAGAAAAATAATAGAGTAGTTCTAGGGAATATTCCAAAAATCTAAAAACAAATCTTTCTTTTACTGAAAGTCTAATCTTTGCAAAAATTCTTTTTGTATCTATTTTAAAAAGATACAGTAGGAGTGGCTTTTTACACTTTTTCAGGGAAAGCTGACTTAAAAGAAATTAGTGGTCCAGTAGGAATACTTAAAGTTGCAGGAGAAGTATCAAAATTTGGTTGGACTTCTATAGCAAGTTTAGTTGTTATTCTTTCTATAAATATAGGAGTTTTAAATTTATTACCTATACCAGCACTTGATGGAGGAAGAATACTTTGTACTTTTAGAACTTTTTAGAATAAAAGTTAATAAAAATGGAAGAAAAACTTGCATAAATTGGTATGGTTGTCTTATTATTTTTATTGTTATGATTAGTGTTAATGATGTCTGGAAACTTTTTAATTAATTTTTCTTGAAAAATACAAAATAATCGGTTATAACACATTATGATATTAAATTAAAAATTGATTTGTTTTTGGAAAAAGGAGGAATAAATATGAAAAATGCACATTAGCAATTTCAGTAAAAGAAGGAAATACTAAAACAAATAAGAAAAGAATTAGCTGAGAAATATGAAGTACTACCTTCAATAATTTATTAGATGCAATAGATATGGTAAGAGAAAGTGACTGATTTAGTCTTACTAGACAATGCTTGGAAGGAGTTACAGTAGGAGAAGCTAAGAAAAATTAGCTAGTATAGGGAAAGAGTTCGTAATCTATAGCCCTAGTAGATGAAGTAAATGCTGAAACAACAAAAGAATTAGAAAATTCTGGAATCTTTGCTTATTTATTAAAACCAATAAAAAGTTGAAGATTTAGATGCAATAATCCTACCTTCTTTAAAAATGGTTCAGAACTACTAAAAAGAAAAATAAAAGATTAGAAGAAAAATTAGCTGTGTTAGAAGAAGATACAGATATAATAGGACAACCCACAAGATTAAAGATGTTAGAAATCTTATAGAAAAATAGCTGATAATGACTTACCAGTTTTAAGAGTTGGAGAAAATCTGGAACAGGTAAAGATATAATAGCTAAAGAAATTCACAAGAAAAAGTGAAAGAAATAAAGGAAGATATGCTCAAATAAGCTGTGCTTTATATCCAGGTGAACTTATTGAAAGAGAACTATTTGGTTATGAAAGAGGAGCTCATGGGAGCTAATGCAAGTAAAAAGGACTTTAGAAGAAATTGATGGAGGAACAATATACATTGAAGACATTTCTAAAATGGATATACTCAACTCAAGATTCCTAAAAGCTATTGAATATGGTGAATTCAAAAGAGTTGGAGGAACAAAAGTAAGAAAAACTAATGTTAGATTCCTAGTTGGAACTGACATAGATTTAAAAACAAGAAACAGAAAAAGGTAAGTTTAGAAAGATTTATATCACAGACTAACAGCTTTAACTATAGAAGTTCCACCTTAAGAGAAAGAAAAAGAAGATATTCCTGTACTAGCTAATTATTTTAAAATAAAATAGTTAGAATATTACATAAAGAAACTCCAGTTATTTCAGGAGAAGCTATGAAATTCTTAATGGATACTACTACTATCCAGGAAATATTATGGAACTTAAAAACTTAATTGAAAGAATGGCATTATTATCTAAAGATAAAATTTTAGATGTAGATCAATTACCATTAGAAATTAAGACTCAAATCTGACATCGTTGAAAAATAAAACAGTTGTTGGAGCAGGTCCATTAAAAAGAAATATTAGAACAAGAAATTTATAGTTTAGAAGAAGTAGAAAGAGTTGTAATGCTATAGCATTACAAAAACTAGATGGAATAAAACAAGAAACATCTAAGATCCTAGGTATAGGAAGAACAACTCTTGCATGAAAAATTAGGAAAAATATGGTTTAGATACAAAGTAAATTAACTAAAGTGAGGGAAAAATAAATGTCAATAAGAAAAATTTCTGTAAACAGATGAAACCTTTTTATCATTGTACTAACAGTTGTTTTTATATTATCTCTAGCATATGGAGGATATGAAAGCTTTTAGAACAAGTAGAGCTAATAAAAAGCTCAAGAAGCTATGCTTTTAAATAAAGATTATATACAAAAATTGATATAGAAAGAGCAAAGCAAGAAGTTTCAAGAGCATATGCAGAAACAGTTGACAAGGATATAGTAGATATAATTGCATCGAATGATGTTATAGATAAAAATTAACATTAGATCTTGCAAAAGTCTAAAAGTAAAGGTTCCTAGTTCTGAGTTAATGCACAATACGAAGAGCTTTGAATCTTCTATGGGAGATAAAGAACAATTTAGAAGAATGTTACAAGTTCAAGGGCTTACTAAAGATTCTTTAAAGAATAAAATAGAAGAAAAATTTATTAATGCAAAACTAGAGAAGAATTTTCATATAAATCCCAATAGATGATGAAATAAATGCTTAGTATGTCACTATATTCTATTCCAAGTGATAAGAAAGAAGATGCAATAAGCCTTTATAAAATGGAAAAAGGTGAAGAAGTATTTAAGTTAGCTTTAACTCAAAGCTAGAAAAGAAATGCAAATAAAGGATTTAGCTCCTGAATATGAAAATTTAGTTGAAAAAGTTTCTTATGAAGAAGATGGATTTAAAGTAACAAATCTTGATTTAGCTAAATTATGGCTAATTTCATGGTAAATCGAGCACCTTAAAGAACAAGCAGAAGAATTAGCATATGATAGCTAAAACAAATAAAAGTTGCTAAAATGGCAAAAAGAAAAAGGGAGTTAAGGTAAACTGAAGAATTAGACCTTTATGTCCCAATTACAGAATATACTGTAGGTCTTTTCTGAAAAGTAAGAGGAGAAATGAAACGATGATGCAGAATCAAGTTTTCTTTTAATGCAAATAAATTAGATATAATATACCTGAAACAGCTGATGAAAACACTTGGCATAACTGTTAAATCAACTAAAGAAGACGATGCAGTAGCAAAAGCAGAAGCTGGAACATTATTAGCTGAATTAACACTCTGAAAACTTTAGTGCAGGAAAAGTATAGGAAAACAATCAAGATATTATCTATCAAGATTTAGGAACTTTTGGTAAACAAGTACAATGAGTTAAAGAATTTGAAGAAGCATTGAGATGTCCCTTCAAATGTAATAAATAAAGTTATAAAACAAAATCGGTTATCATAAGTTGACTATGTAAAGAAAAATGATAACAATCAACAATGGTCAGCTGAATATATTTTTAATCGTTCCATATCCATCTGACAGTGAAGAAAAGTCGTAAAAGTTAGAAAACTCAGCTGATATAGAAGCTGGAAACTTTTAGTTTTTAAATGATAAAATAGATGAAGATGAATTCAAAGTTTTGATGAAAAGGTAACTCCAGATGGAATAATTCCAGATTTTGTTTATAGTCCTGAAATAGCAAAAAGCTGTATCGAAAACCCTTTTAAATAAGGTTGGAATAATCAATCCTAATAAATCTACTCTAGTAGTTTTCCAAAACTACGAAGTTAAAGCAGTAGCGCTAATTTCACCAAATTAAAAGAAGAAGTTAAAAAGATTATATAAATGACAAGTTGAGAATATATGTCAAAGTTATTCTAAGACTGAAGGTTGTGATACAATAGCCCCTTTGTATCTTATTTTGGAGGGACTATGTATTTTTAGAAATGAGGATATGAAAATTGCTAGATAGTTTAGAGAATAAATAGTAGTTGGAGAATTTGTTGATTTACTCAGTTCGCTTACAAAGGCCTATGTCCTTTCTATGCTCGATAACTAATCCATCATTTTCAGTAAAACCTGAGATATGTAAATGCTTGTTTGTGGCTCTGGTGGAATGCAATAAATTTTATTCACATATTCTCATATGGAAGCAGTAAAAGAACTAGCACAAAATATAGAGTTAATATAAAAAGAGTACAATGCTAAAAATACAGATATAGATAATGAGAAATTTATCAAATTATGGAAGATAGCCATAATTTTTATGGATAAGATATTTGCACAAGAATCAAGAACAGTATTGAATTATCTTCAAATAGAGGTTTAGATACAGATTTAATAAAAAGAACATAGACTTGGTATGCCTCTGCAAAGTGGTCAGAACTATATGATTTTTGAAGGAAAATTACAGAGATGAAGATTTATTAACTTTAGGTCTTATAAAAGCAGGAAATGAAGAAGGAAGGATTTATGATACTTTTAGAAATAGAATATCTTCCTATATACTCTAATAGGGCAATAAATAGCTTTTGGAGGAAGAAGTTTAGGAAAAGATGATACTATACCAAAAGTATATAAACTCACCAGATACTCCTATTTTTAAAAAGGAAAAATATTTATATACAGAAAGAGCTTCCAATATAAGAAATAAAAATTATTCCATTTTAATGGAAGGATACATGGATGTATTGTTCACCAATATGGACTTTTCGATACTAGTATTGCTCCTTTAGTAGAACAGCTATAGCAGTAGAGCAAGCTCTGATTAAAAAGATACTCTATCTAATATTTTACTATGTTTTGATATGGACAAGGCAGGAAAATCAGCAAACAGAAAGAGCTTCATCTATACTAAAGCTCTAGCGATTCAATATAAGAGTTTTACAATTTGATGATGCTAAAGATCCAGACGAGTACTTGGGAAAGAATGGAAGAGGAAAGCAGTTTTAGAAGTTGCACAAAATCATTGGAAATTTTGATTTTTATATGAGTTGTATTCAAGTGAATATGATTTGACTAATATCATAGCAAAACAAAATTTTATAGAGAAAGATTTAGAGTGCACTTTTATATATTTAACAAACAGGACTTTAGGAAAAAGAAATGTATTTAAAGAATTTATCTGAAAAGATAGATATCAACATGGACATTTTGAGACTCTAGTTGACAGAAAAGCCAAAAGAAATTTATTGTCAAAGATTATACTGATGAAATTGAAGAGAAAGAGGAAACAGAGAATTTAAAAAGCCAATAATCTTGAGCTTTCACAGGTTGAAATGCCATTAGCCTGAATATTATGAGTTTTTAAAGATGAGAAATTTGAGTGCGATATAGCAAATAAAAACTTTAGTGAATGAAGATAAAGGAAAATTTTAATTTTGAGAGCATAACCTAATGAGAGAATGAAATTATATAAGAAATGATAATGAAAAGTCGTCCAGGAGTATATAAACAGTATTATTGCTAAAGAATACATTGCTACAATGTTAGTAGACACAGAAAATACAATAGAAGAGAAAAGAATTTCGTACATCAAGAGATTTAGAGTTAAAGTGTAAAATTAAGAGACAAAACTGAAAGATGATTTTCAAAAGGTAGCATATTTTTCAAAGTTTAAGACATAAATAGAGTAAAAAGCATTGAAGAACTTTAGAGAAACTCTATAACTCATTTAGCGTATCTTTTTACATTGAGTTTTAGCTACAGGGAGGATTAAGAGTGAAAGAGATACATAAGAATCAAAAGGAAGAGAGTTCGTAAACGAAGTGAAGAGAAAAGAAAAGACAACTTATGAAGAAATAAAATAAATGTTTCGCAGTGAAAGATTACACTGAAGAACAAACAAATGAACTAGTGAAATTTTCTAGAAGAAGGACAAGTTTATGGCGAAACTGAAACTAAAGCTAAAAGGTAAACAAAAACTAAAGCTAAAAACAAAAACAAGCAAAAGCAAAAGGTTAAAGAAGAAACTAAAGCTGAATTAGATAAAAGAGACTTAAAATGAAAAGAAAAGTTGAACCTGAAAGAAATAGCAGGAAAAAGAATTAGACGAAGAAAAGATCTAGACAGATGAGATTTGACGATGAAAGAAAAAGACATGAAGATGGAAGAATAGAAGAAAAGAATTAGATGTAAGAATATAGTGGAGAAGAAGAAAATGAAGATTCCATTAGAAGATGAAGAGTGATGAAAAGAAGAAGATGATGCAGATACAGATACTTTGCATAGGGTTTTCGAAGATGAGTTTTAATCCTGCGATTATATTGAGGATATAAGTGAGGAAGAGCTATAACGAAAAGCTACTAAATTTAGAAGGAAAGTGCAAAGGTTGGATGAACCCATAAAGATGAATGGTAAGAGAAATAGGTCGGAGTTCCACTATTAACCCATGACAGAAGAGATTGGAATATGCTAAGAGCTCAGTGAAGGTAGACGAAGCAGCTTTCAGCCACCTCCTATAGAATCAGTTCAAGACTTTGTTGTGGCAGTGTTATAAAAGCATACAAACAGAGGTTTAAAGCTTCTTGACTTAATACAAGAAGGTAATATAGGACTTGAGGAAAGCAGCTGAAAAATTTTGAATACACAAAAGGATATAAATTTTCAACATATGCAACTCGTGGATAAAGACAAGCTATAACAAGAGCGGAGATAGCTGACCAAGGAAGAACAGGCCAAGAATACCTGGTTCACAAGGAGAGAAACTATAACAAGATTAAAAAGAGCTGGAGAATATATTTACAAGAAACTGGAAAAGATGACGCCTCCTGGAAATTTTAGTTGAAAAGATTAGAATGAGGCTGGAAAAGATAAAGGCTATTCAAGAAATGAAATCAAGCAAATCCTATATCTCTTGAAACTCCAGTTGGAAGTGAAGAAGATAGTGAATTGAGAGACTTTCGCTGAAGACTCGCAGACAACAAGTCCTTATGAAGCAAATAGAGCAAATTTTAAGAGGAAGACAGAGTGTGGAGTCTTAAAAACATTGAGTCCAAGAGAAGAAGAAAGTTTTGCAGACATAGGATAAGGACTTGACAGATAAGTTCTCCTAAAACATTGGAAGAAGTTTGGAAAAATCTTAATGCGGTTTACCAGAGAAAGAACTAGACAAATAGAAGTCAAAGCTCTAGGAGCTAAGGATACATCCAAGCAGAAAGAAAAAGCTTTGAAGATTTGCATGACTAGAGAGGAATATTTTGAACTTTTAGCCTAGAAAGATATTTGTTAAAGAATTCGATATGGACAGAAGAAACTTTGAAAAGCTTAAAGTTGAAATATTGTGAAAACTTTAGAATTAGAACAGAAGATAGAAAACTTATTTGATGAAGAAATTGGATTAAGAATATATTGATTTACTTGTGAAGAGAAACCTTTGAAAAATTTAAAAAGATGACGTCTGTAATTTTGAAAAAGATTGAGTAGCAGATTGCTGTGAACAAGAGTGAGAAAAACTTAAAGAAAGTCTACTGCATGAGCTCTATATATGCTATGAAGAGATGGTATTCTTTACTGGATTTAACTCATGGTATACAGAGCTATTGGTTTGATAAGGGGCCTTCAAGTGAACTTTTGAAGATGATAAAGATTTCAAGCTATATAAAGACTACTATATAAAAGAAGAGAGTTATGTTTAATCTATATAGAAAGCTATGCTGAACTATAGAAAACAGCCTTTAAAGAATATGCATGAATAAGGAACGCTAAATAAGTCATCCAAAGACTTTTAAAAAGAAAGTAAATCTGAGGAATTAAAGAAATTAGAAAAGAGAGAACAAGAAAAATATATAGAGGAAATGAAACAATTAGAAAAGAGGAGAATATCAATCTGATCTATTTAGAAATTTAAATTATAGGTTAGTGAAAGAGAAATAGAAGCTTAAGTCTGCATTTTGGTTTGTGATGGGACATAAAGAGAAAGAACTTGAAATACAAAAGTATTAAGTGAAAATAGATAATGATACTTTAGATAAAATTGTAAAAGATGCCTTATTTAAATTATCAGTCAGACGCAGGCGTTGAGTTATGATAACTAGATATTATAAAACACATTAGAGAAAAAAATTTCAAAATAAACGCAGAAGAACGACAACGTAGTGGACTTCAGAGACTAAGATAAAGAAGAAGTGAAAAAATACAATTCTAAAGTAGATGCAAGTTTGGGTTATTAGAAAAATGCTAAAGTTAAAAAGTTGATATGATAATAACTCATCATCCATTTATTCTTAAAGGATAAAAAGTATTAATGAGCAAGACATTTTATCTAAAAAATTAGAGTATTAATAAGGAAATGATATAAAATATTTATTCTATTCATACAAATTTAGATTCATCTGTGTCTGGATTAAAATGACCAGTGTACTTGAAATTAGGTTATAAGCTAGATTATAAATTTTAGGGACTAAGGATGAAGAGAAAAATTGTATAGGTAGAATTTTTAAATTAGATGGAAGAAAAGATTTAAAAAATTATAGAAGAACTTAAACCAAGCACAGACTTTCTAATCTAAGAGTTATAAGCAAATGATTTGTACTGAAAAAATAAAAGTAGCCTTATAAATGGTTCAGCCATGAGTTATTGGAGAAAAGCCTAAAAAGAAAATTGACCTATTTATTACTGAGATGGGCTATCATGATGCTCTTGATGCAAGAGAGAAAAGGCGTGGGCTGCTGTACTGATTTGGTCATTATGAAAGTGAACACTCTTCCAGATGGAAGTTCTATACAAAAGAATTGAAGGACACAAATGGGTTCTTAGTTTATAACCTAAACCAGTATTTAGTTCTACTAAAGATATAGAGAAAATATGAAAAAATAGTCAATTACATTTTATTTCTAATATCTTCAGTATTTAGTTTTCAGTAACTATGGAAATTGATAATCCAATCTTTAAAAGATGAAGAAAAAGTTGAAAACTAACGAGAAGTTGTTGAAGAAACAAAAAGAAAGATTTAACGGTACTGCAAATACCCTATCTATGGATGCGCTGGCCTTGGCAGTTCTCCAGATCCCGAAAGATACTGACATTAAAGGACATAAAAAAAGGCGAGATAAAGAAACTTATAGTTGCTGACCTTTCAGAAAGATATAGATGGCGATGATCATCAAGATGATATTAATACCACTTTCACTGATGCAGCACCATTAGCTGCGCAGCATGGCGGGAGTTATATTCTGAACTGTTCTGATGGAGCCTAGTCAGTTTACAAAAGAAGTTACACTGGGAAGCTTAAACCAAAATGACTATGACAAAAGAGTGAAGAAAATGGAAGTAGTACTCCTATTATGATAGCAGCCTTGTTATAATAATCTTATTTATTGTCTATATGATGGCCGCAGCATAAAGATAAGAGAATCAAAGTGAAGATGATTAATAATTATTAGTATTCGAGTTAATCAGCTGCTTTATGCAGAGGAAAGTCTCGAGCCCACAGAGCAAAAAGGCAGCCAATTTAAGCCAACAGGTGCAATTTAAGAGTGCCAAGGTGAAAACAAAACCGCTACTTCTCTTGTAGTAAGTGAAGGAAAAAGGTAGTAAAGAGACCACCAGTTTTTAGGAAACTAAAAAGCTTTGGTAAACTCCTTTGGAGTGAAGACTATGTAAGAGTTATAGGAGTTGCTCGCCTCTTCGTGGTAGTCGCTAGAGATTATAAGTGATTATAATCGACAGTGCCGATTAACAAATAAAACCCGGCTTATTGAATGCCTAATAATATATTACAATTTAAAAGAGGATACTGTAAATTTTAATTTTTAGCAAACTCTTTGTTTCTATGTACTACTGGAAACAAAATTTAATATAATTAAATTGGTTGAATGCTTAGAAAAGGAGAAAAATGCTTAGAGATATTAGGTAATATTTTAGAAAAAGATTTTTAACAAGGAACACGGTATTACATTTGATAGACCCTTGTGTCTCAAATATTTATCATTATTAGAAGAAGAAAAATAGTGCTGTTTCTTTTTCACACACAGCCTCACATTCTAAAATAAAAAAAAATATGAAAAGCTATCTTTTAGAAAATATTTTATTTGGAAATTAAAAGAAACAGAAGGAGTTGAAAATAACAAAAGATAATTATTCAGAATTATTAAGCTTTGAAGAAGAGAGTGAAGGTTATATAAACTCTCATGTTGGTATTTTACACCTCTTCAATTTCCAGATCTACAAGAGAACAAATTCTTTATGACTTATGACTGATATTTTATTTTGGCTGGAGTTAAGAGGAGCCGCACAAAATTGGTCAATAGTTTGGATGAAATAAAATGATAAAATGCAAAAAGATAAAATATCGGGAGGAGCTAAAAAATATGAGCTTATATGATTTAAAGATTTATATAGTGAATTAAAAAATGATCCAATGTGTGTAGAGAAAAATTTAGAATATTAAGAACTACTGATTTAGAAGAAAAGGATGAGATCAATCTCATCACTATTACATAGCAGCATGAATATGGAAGATAGCTTGGCTATTGAAGTATTATTAAATAGAGAATGATTCTAATATAGAAGATAGTGAGGTAGCTAAAAGACCTTCACATCATTTAGTAGAAGGAGAAAGTGACAGGATGTTAATACGATGGAAGAGCTACAAATGCGTAGAATTACTATTAGATGCAAAAGCAGTGCTTAGAAAAGATAGGATTTGGTAGAACAGCAGTAATAATAGCGGAATTAAAATAGTTTACTATATTAAAAAGTTTCAGGATACAGAGAATTAAAATTATCTTTGAAAAGATACTGAAGGAAACAGCTTAAGGTTATTGCTAAATATTTGCCAGATTATAATGAGGAAGATGGAAGAAAGATACTTTGAAAACACAAAATATTTATTAAAGGCTGTTTAGATCCAACTGAAAAAAAAATAATGATGAAAAACAAAACAATAGATATAGCAATGAGAAGATGTGAATAAAAAGGAAAATAGAAAGATGAAGAAAATCTAAGTGAATTGTTAATTCAAACTGATGTTTATTCATAAGGCTGAAAAAGATTATGAAGCTAGCAAAATGCTCTGTGGAGTAAAAATTATTAGGAGCTGATATTACGCTTTTTCAGAAGAAGAGGACAGCTTCAAAAAGGGCCTACCGCCATTAGAATATTATATGTTTGAGAATATAGGTAAAGTTTATTAGAAGCTGGAGCTGATAAAGAATTTAAAAACTAACAACAGTAACATCATGTTCTTGGAGAAATTTTGGACATAAGGAAAAGATAACTATTTTGATTTTAACAAAATTCTTCCTTATAGAAGAGCTTTAAACTTTTTATTAAAAAGAAAACAAATGACACTATAGATAAGAAAGGGAATAAGCAGCTTTTATAAAGGCTAGAATCTATTAATAGAAATAAATTGGCAATGGGAAACATTAGCAGCTGTTAGTTTTCAAATTTCTTTGAAGAAAACGTGATGTTAATTTACTTAATTTAGATGGTCAAACTGCTTCTAACAAGTTTCTAAAGTAGTCAAGGCAGAAGCCTGAAGAAGATTTATAAATTCAAGTATTAGGAAGCAGGAGCTGATATAGGAGCTTGGTGACAAAATGAGAAACTCCTTTAATGTATGGAAAGCTAGAAAACAGAAATCTAAATATAGGAAAAGAAAACAATAAGAATTATTTGATTTTGGGAGAAAGCCAGAGCATTGTGAACAACAGAAAATCTGTATTAGAAATAAAGACAGGATTTAAATAATAAGAGTTTTAAAGTGCCTTTTGACAAAATGTAAAAGAGCGTAGATAAATGGATAATAGTATGATTTTAAATGCCAAAATGATGCAAGAGTTGTAGAAGCAAAAAAAGGGACTTGATTTTAATGTTATGTCTGAAATAGTGCTCTTTCTATGCTTGCATGAAAGGAAGAAGATATTGCAGCCTTTTATTATTGAGCAATGGAGCTGAGAGGCCTGAAGTACAATAGTATGACCTCTACCGCGTTACCGTGCAAAAATTATTTCTACCTTGGAAATGAAGGGTGCCGATATTAATGCAACTGATAAAGAAGGAAGAACTCCTTGATTATACCACTCTTATGGAAAATAGGACTGAAGCAGCAAATTACTACTAGAAAGCGGTTGAGAAATATAAAGATAATGTTGGATGCAGCAGATTATGTTACTTCAAATGGGCTACGTGACAATAGCTTACTACATTGAAAGACGAAAATACGATAATAAGATAATTTGGAAACACAGCCTTCACTGCTTGTTATAATAATCAAAGTGGAAGTAATTAGAGAACTCTTTGAACAAGACGAATAGAATTAAATATGTAAATGATAATGGAGAGATGGCATTAATAATAGTAACAGTGAAGGAAACTTACTAATTGTCTGACTATTACTAAAATGGCAGATACAAACAAAGGCTTTAAATGGAAATTTTGCTTTATACTGCAGCAGAAAAAGGAAGTGAATATATATGTAAGGGTTTTAATGAAGTAGTGAGCAGGTGATAGATGCTCAAAAATGACATGGGAGAAACAGTAGCTACTAATAGAAGCCATAAATTGAAGTTAGATATAATGATCTAAAAAGGCCATATGGTAAAATGAGCAAATGTTAATATATTGTTTGATAGTTCAGTGCCCCTCCTCTATTTTATGCTTCTGAAAAGGCTATACAGAAATTGCTGAGATTTTGGCCATATTTTAGTGAAAGAAAGTGACTAACATAGATATAAAAACCACTAGACAAAAAATCAGTGGTTTTGCATTAATTAGCTGCTATTTCTCAAACTTGCTGTATATCTTTGTGTTTGCACAGTCAAGAATTTTATTTTGAAAATCTAGTTCTCTTGATTTATGAAATTAGAGAATAACTGAAAAATTGGAGAGAAAATATTAACTTACCTTTCTTTATTGTGTGTATCTTTAGTTTAAATTCTTTTAACTTTTGAAAATTTTCATCATTCTACTTACATTTCTAATTTAGCAAGCATTTTAGATATTAGAGTAAATGAATTTTCTTCAAGTATATTTTTCTCAATTTCAAAAGCCAACTTTTCTCAAGAATCATCCAACTCATATACAATATATTGGCAACAGAACATCCGAGTTCTTTTAAATATCCTTTGCTGTATAGCACTTCAGAACTCCTTTCTAAAGAGTTTTATAGCCTAGTACTGCCTTTAGTATAAGTTACATTTCTAGCCATAGTCTCCATTCAGAAAATCCATCTATTATTTTATAGCATTTTAGAAATAATCAATATTTAATTGTTAAAATTTTTAACTATAAAACTTTGATTGGACAAAAGTCTGTTTCATTAGGATGAGCACTTGTGCTTCTAAAAATAATTCCTCTGATGAAATAAAATTTATGAATACTATTTTAAAGGAAATTTCTAGTGAATTTTTTCTGCAAGTTTCAGGATACTCTACCTTCTAAGCAAAACTCATCAATAAAATTATTCTTTTAGAGAAAGTTTTACACAGTTAAAACATTTTAGCATGTTCAGATGTTAAAGAAGTAGCCAAAGTCTCATATAAAAACAAGTTTTTTATTAGCTGTGCATTAATAAATTTTTAGCTTGAATTAGCATTACAGCCTTTATCTATCCAAGTTCCTCAATTATATTGTCAAATTCATCTAAGTTTAGCCATCTTTCTTTAACAGGAATAATTAGCTTTTCCTTATTTATATATTCAAATGCTACAAACCATTTCGTATTACCAGTTTGATGAATAAATTAACATAAAAGTTTTTCATTTCTCATACCTTTCTTTTATATTTTAATATAGAAAAAATAGTCTGTTATCGAGGTAATTTTTCAATTGATAAAAATCAAGAATTGCCAATTTCATAAAACTATGACAAGTCAGTCAAACACGCCGACAATTACCGGTCATTCTGGTCGGATTTTTATCTAAAATTTCCATCTTTCGTAACTCAATATTTTTTATCTGTTTTACAAAAGCAATTTAAATACTATTGCAGTATAGAAAAGTGTAGACTCTCTATGTGATACAATTGCAATACGGTTTTTATCCTCAGCTCATCAGCCAGCTAATGATTTTAAACTATAGCCTCACTTTAATATGGATCTGAACGTAGCGTTGCTCACCTAGAAAGTGGAAAATTCTCATTAGCTGTACAAAGCTCTGCAAGACTACAATTCTTTGTCTTCACCACCAGAAAAGTCCACCTTTCTTCAACTATGCTGGATTCAACTTATCTGGTAAGACATAGAGCAACATAGTCATATAGAACGAAGCTTTGTGTTATATAGGCATTTTCTGATCAGCGTATCTGCTTTTGCAACTAATAAATGTATCTCACATTTGATACATGAAGTCTAGTAGATTGTGTCATATAGTTAAATTATAGAGTTCCTTTAAAGGAACAGTACCTTATCCTTTCTTATCTAAAACATCTACCTTGAATCTCACGTCCCAAAATCTCATAATTCAATCTTTAAAAGTGTAGATTTCCAAGCAACCACCTGCCCCTCATAACTCGCAGCACTGCTCCTTTTATTTTCAAAGAGAAATCTTTTGAAATTTTATTATCAGGTATTTGTATAGCTGTACAGAAATAGATATCTTATACTTTATGTCATCAATTTCTGGCATATCTTCACTTGAAAGAGCACATTACTCGATTACAGCAGGTTTTTCATCCATCAGACGCGAAAACCTCTTTCTCCAGAAGCGAAAGTTTGAGGCAAAAGTGATTTCCAAGAGGCCAAGTTTTAGTTTGAGTGAGGGCAGAAATCCACCCACTCTGTAAAACTCACTGGTTAAGATACTTCAGTCTCAATACTTACTACTGAAAGCCCAGATCACTTAGCATCAATTGAGCTATAGGCAGTAATATTACCAGCTGAGTCGACCATCATTTGAACTGTCCTGAAGCCCGCTCTGGTCTCTTTTGATTTCTCCCAGACATGATAGTTATTTCATCTATTTCTTTATAGGACCTTTCTTTACCTTGGAGAATATTGAATGATTTCTCATACCTTATACCCCATCTCATCTCATCATCTACCTCTTCCTAGGCTTAGCCTGTCTAACTTCTAAGCACCAGATTTTGCAGATCTCTTATGAGCTATATATGGAACCACAATTCCGCACAATAAATTTGAGCAAACAGTACAGAGAAAAGTGGTTGTAGACACAAGAATGTAATCGGCGAAATATAAGAACAGTGAGACACGCGTATAGCTGCACAGAGTGAGATAGCTATGAGCATAGCAAGCTCTCTAAAAGCCTCACACTCAGATGTTGGTCATAGAAACGAATTTCGGACGGTATTTCCACCAGCAGGATGCAAAGTTTTCACCTTAAATGCTCGACTCAATATTTGCAAAGAGATGGAAAGCCACAGTAGATAGCAAACACTGCGCTACGTAATGTAATATAGCCCACTACTAGAACACATTGCATACATGTCTGAGCTGAACAGCCACCTAGGAAAAAGCGTCATGCGGCGCTACTCTTTGTGTGAGCAGATACCAAGAAAGTGAGCTCCAAAAGTGCTATACAAAAAGAAAAGATAAAACCAATTACACTCTGTAGAGACTGTATCACGTCGCAATTTCCAGCAGGAGTTTCAAGAGTTTTAATAAGTTAAATACTAGCATTGAAAAGCGACTGGTCTATCATCGTCACCTCTGATAAGTTTCCACCCTTTCTTTCTTGATGTTTAGTACATATTGTAAGGTAAAGTTCTTTTAGCGCAACGCACTAGCGTTTTCCACTTTCAATAATCCCTTTCCTCAATCGCATACGTAGATACAGTCAGCATTTTTGAAAGAAGCCAGAATCTCAAGGCGACCTATATAGATAACAGTTTTTCTTTTAGCCAAAGAATATATACATTTAAAAGGCAGTTCCTTCCAGATCTCAGATCTAATTTCTGAAGGAGCTTCCACTGCAATATGAGGCAGGACAGAGGCACCATATAGTAAATGCTGCAAGAGCACTCCTCAGAGCGTGTCCACCTAGATAGCTTTTACTGACTTTCTGACACGTACCAAGTCCCTTAGCTTTTGAGAGAGACATCCCATAGTTTAATGCAGCTGGGAAGAACTTCTACCATAGTTTCATCTATAAAGCCAGTTTTGCCGCATACACTTAGATTATACACTGTTCCAGCAGAATATATGTGAGTCATGAGAATTTTTCAGAATATTTTTACTTTATCTTCTGGTTATCGTTATGACGTCAACTATCATCAGTCAAAGATTTCCTAGCCTCATTAGATTTTAATTCTCCAGCTACTTACAGGAAACTAATGTAGACTTCCACAACCTTGAACAAGTCCCACAACGGCTATAAGTTGTTACCTTTTAAAAGTCATATTTATATCTTGCCATGATTGAGCACCATCGACATGGCGGAAACTAAGTTAGAATACTCTTGAAATCTTTCATTTTTAACCCTTTCTCCTCATTGAATCTCTAGAGAATCAATGAAATGAACATTATTTTCTGGCTGCTGATACCCCTGCTCATAGCAACATGGAAAAGTGAAGTTAGAGTTCTGCATTGGTATAAAACTCGAAAAGCGACATAGCTATAAATAACATTGAATAAGCCTCGCTTCCATCTATGTCAATAATTTATAGGAAGTTACTATTGCAAAGTATAGTACCCGCATAGACAATCCAGTTTGATAACAGCGCTTAGAGATAGAAGTTGATTTTGAAGTACTCCCTCATAGTTTCAACCTCAAATTCTTCTGAGTCGATCTAGTTACCCTTCTCTCTTTTTCATATCTGTCCCATAGGTATAAGCAGAAGTTAAACTCGTGTAAACTATCTAAAAATAAAGTTCCACATCTGTCATATTAGCAAAACATGAAATTTTGAACTCTATTTAAAGATACAGACAGTGACATAGGGATACAAAGATAGTGTATTGAGAAAGCAATTTTAAAATTAGAACTATATGGCTATTGAGACAAGATAAAACTATGAAAACACATTATACAGGGAAGAATTGAGTTAAGAAACCCAAAATACACCTAATTGTTCAACATTACTCAACTCACAAACAGAATCAACTTTTGTGTTTTAAAAGCTGAGAGGCTAAACGAAGCTCAAAGTCTTTTCAAATATGTTTTCTTAGATTTCTTTTACATCTACAACAAGATCCTGACAGATGAGCCAAACTTTTAATCGTATGAGAACTGTCTACATGGAACTATAACTAATATTGGAAACACCGCAAAATGTACTGTATAAGAAAAGATCGAGAAACTTCTATTGATTCAAACTTAACTAACAGAAAAGCCAAAGATAAAATAAAAAAACAGGTTAGCAATAAGTTTACACAGGATAAAAAGTTGTTATTGAGAGCATTATATTTCAAAAATTATATAATCTTTATCAATCATACAATAAGTCCTTTTCTTCATTTATTTTTTTATCTAAATTTAAAAAGGATTATTTTATTTGTCAATAGAAATTTTTAAAATATCATTTGTCGAATGAGAAGCAACAAATCATCGACAGATATAATATTTAAGTAATAATAATATTCAAAAGGGATAGTCATGAAAGATAAATAATCGCATCACTCGCTTTATGAAGCGGAAGGACAACTATAGGTAAACTCTCACACTAGTGGGATGGAAATTTGTAGATATAGATAAAATAATAGAAGCCACTGATCAATAAAATGATATTTTTAAAGAAAAGGGCAAATACATTTCTAGAGATTTAGAAAGAGGAACACCTTTTACAAGAATCTTCTGAGAAATAACTGCAAGCTATTGCGCAACTGGGGAGGCCTCTATTTTAGATAATGAGAATGTAAAAGCTCTGCAAAGAAACCCTTTTATTGTTTTTCATGCAGGGCGAGCAGAATGCTTTATATTTGACGCCCAAAGATACTGAATCACACGTCCATCTGAAATGGAGCTGAGAATAAAACACAGCGTGATAGAGGAGCGAGCGAAAAAGAAAATTTTATATCAGCATCTCCAAATTTTGTTATAAACATAGAGATGAAAAGGACGACACAGTATCCATGAAACTACAGGAGCAGAGAGGCAAGAAAGCTATGAAACTTAGAGGACGTGATTTTATGGTAAATGGAAAGATCTAGTGTATCAGAAACGTTATTTTTAATAAGCTTTAGATGAATTATACACTCAAAAATAGAAAAGGAAAAATGAAGCAAAACTCGAGATGACAGACGGTATACAGTTAGTAACCAAAATTAACAGAGAAACAACATAGCTATAGGACAGAAGCTTATGTGATAGATATTTCGATAGGACACGTAGCGCATGCAAACCTCCTGTTGTTCCGTCATGAGGTAGGCACTTTAACAGGAGTGAGAATAGTCACACTCACCCAGGTGGAAACCCACATTCTTCTGTAGATATTTCAGCACTTATTAAACTGGAAATTAGATCAGCTAGTCGGCATGGAGTAGGAGTGATGAGGTGTAATACAGGTCAGGGTTGCAGTATGTTCCATTCTTACTGGCTGAATTAACCAGGATAGAACTTTAGTTAAAAATTTAGGATGATTTTGATTTATCTAGATGCTATAAAAGAAGTAGCAGCACTTAGAAAGAGAAACGTCTGAAGATGATAAAGACTATGCACTTTTGGTTACGGTATAGATGATGAAACTCCATTTAGATGTTACAAGAATTTAGCCTGCAGTGATGTAGAAGCAGGAGAGTCAAAAGAGGAAGTGAGCCAGCATCCACTCATCTAATTGGTCCTGGAAACCCGCAGAACTAGCTTTATTTAGACAAATTAGAAACGCAAACCTTTCCGATTTTGATAGAAGGGTGAAGTGGACTAAGCAATTATGATAGAGGAAGCGAATCGTAGTAAGGTTATAGATAGAACAACTTTACCTTTGGAAATCTTTCGCTAGAAGAGCTAGGAACAAGAGGTTTAGCACTGCGTTGAATCTCAGCATGAATTAAAGAGGTAGAAGCTAACAGGCTTGTAGCCTTTGGGAACAATCTGCGTGCCAAGACCTGGAGGAGGAGTTGGAACGAAGGGCCTGAGATTAAGAAACTTGAGAGCAGATAGAAGAGTAATCAAGAAAAGAGGGTCTATTTAACATACCAGAACTTGAAAACATAAAGAAAGTTAGAAACACTCAAAGAGAGAGAGAAGAACTCAGGAAATGCCTAGAGTATCTCGTGAGTATGGATGTCAGCAAGTGCTGGAAAAACCCACTTTGAGAACCGTCTTAGTTGATATAGCTCCCAAACGATAGAACTCTAAAGAAAGAAGAAGCTCGGTCTAAAGATATGCTTTTGCAACTCTTGGATACATACAACAACAAGAACTATAGAATTAAAGGATAAAAGAGTAGGCATCTCTTACAGATACAGTCTGGTTTTATTCAAAGCTCCAGCCATGACTTAGCTGAATCTTTGAGTCAACATTGAAGAAGTTATATTTTCTGATTTAATAGCCTGCGTCAGTAGGATGCCTCAGCTATGACTGAGCAAATAGATGGAGTTGAGAATGTTTTAACAGAACTAAATTGTATGGATAAACAAAAATCTCTCTCTGTAAATGAAAATAGATAATGCTAACCAAGATAATACAGATGGCAAATGATAGAACAGAGACTGAGGAGATAAAAGCAAAATATAACGACACTGATCGTATATTGATTACTCAGTGCTGTAAATAGATTTAATACTGATGAATTGACGACTTTGATAAAAGATAATCTTAAAGCAGTAAAGAAACTTATGATTGTAAAAGTTTTAGACCTATCTGGGCATGACGGACGCCAGCTGTTGTTAGCAGAAATGTAGGTTAGAAAGATCTGAAGAATTTCAATAGAATAGTGAGGCTGTGCTATGGAAGAATATCTCAAATGAAAAACAAGATAATCAATCGGTTTAGAATATGTGAATAGAGTAGTAATGGAGTAAGTTAGAAATGAGTTAGGTAGTTTTCTTTGAGCATAATAGGCTATCTTTGAGCTCTCAAACACATATGATGATAATAAAGACGATATTAGGATAATATGACGAGTAATTATTTTATGAATTATATTTTCTTAATTTAAAATGATAAAGATAAGTGACCCTTTATAAACTGCCACCAGGCAGAACAAAGCAAAGAAAATCTAGCATACACCCGGACCGCAGTCAAGCAAAGTAGCCCATGACTCTATCGCAGATGTTTCTAAGGGATATTACGCCCAAAATGAATCTGAATTCATGGAGAAGTTTAATGGCTATGATATGCCACTGAATCCTTAAGAATAAAAGAGAGAATTATTTATTTTTAAGGAACTCAGTGGAAAAGGAAATGAGGTTGCTAAAGAACAAATTTAGTAATAAAAGATAAGTAAGAATGTATAAGCATTACCTTTAATGATGATAGAAAAGTTAAGGCAAGTCCTTACTATATAGGAAGTCTCTGACGAGCGATAGCAAACTAGTATTTTTGTCAGCGTGACTTTAGCGAAGAAAATATAGAGAAACTATAAGTTAAATTATCTAGCGGCAGGTTTGCACAACCTGAAGGAGCTAAGTGGGGAAGATAATGATTACATTGAAGATGCACTATTTCGATCCCTCCTATCCAAAAGTTAGTCAGGTTATACTAGACGTAGTGAAATGGGAAGAAATTACTTTAAGACACAGATCAAATAGACCTAAAATTAATAAGTGAAATGGAAATTTATTCTGGACTCGAAAGCTCTCCATGAACAAATTAAAAAGATATTTTAGTTATTTTGATGAAGCAAACAGTTATTGAGCCACTGAATTAGAGAATGGTACTTATTGGAAAATATGAGCGCTTTACTTAAAAGATAACATATTAGAAAGAAAGGATGAATAAGATATTGAATCGCTCCATTGATGGCAGGGTGTTAGTTCTTTTCGGCAAGAGAGCTTGACTCACAGATGAAGCTTATGCAGAGTGGGAAGAATAGAGAAAGCTAAGGAATTTAAAAGTTTTGAAAACACTTGAAGCAGTATTACAGATATTAGAACTCAAAGATAATAACTAGGTGGATTTTATAATGGAGCAACTATATCAAGTAGTTGCCACATAACTGGAGAATAATTTTGAAGATAGAGATAGAAAATATGGATAAGACTTTTCGAAGCAAAGCGAAGTTATGGACCTTGTGAACTACAATTTTGTTGAGAGAGATAGATCCTATGTCAGTTATGGAGTTGGACATCTGAAAAGATGTTTTTATTCAAAGTATGAAAGCAATATAAAAGGTTTATGATACCAACAGGAATTAAATAAAAATTTCTTACGATAAAACTATAGAGAATAAAAAGATTAATTAGAGTCAATCTGTATAATGATATATTAAATACAAAAAATGAATGTTAGAAGAAAAGCCTATGAACATTACAAAGTTGACTGGATAAATTTAAGAAATCTTATGAATTGGGAGCAAGTCCAAAATAAATTTGAAAGTGCTGAGCTTTGAAGCAGAAGATTCAAAATTATAAATAGATATTCTGAAACTAAGTTAAAAAGCCTTATGAAATTGGAAAAACTGATTGCAATATAGATTTTTGAAAATTATGTTAGTTGATTTCATTGATAGCAATGAAGAAGCATAGATAAATTATTAGCCAATTATATGGAAAAAGATATAGCTGAGCTTAAAATTAAATTTATCTATTGCGTAGAAGAAAAGATATAGTAACTATGATAGACATATGCCCGATTTATATCTAGCTTATGAAAGAGTAGGATAGAAATTTAGAGGAAGATAGATACTATAGAGACCAAGATATATTCAGTATTAGATTTTCAAAAATTATTTTCACTGATTCAGATTATAAATTAAGTGAGCTGGAAGTGGAGAATTTAAAAATGATTTGAATGAGTAAGACTCATCAATGCAGGCGATTAAATGGAAGGCTGAAGATCATGAGCTTTCAAAATTACTTTCTATAGCTAGTAAGAAATCACAATTAGCTTTATAAAAATATTTAATAAAAAGAAAAGAATATGAATTATCAAGAGCAAGTTATTTAGATGTTATAGACGAATACAACAAGTATTTATCACCTGAAATTGAAAATAAGAGAGCTAAAAATACTTTTAAATCTCATTTATATACAAACTAAAATTGAAAAGGTTAATGGAGTGAAAAAGTGAAAAATATATTTAAAGGAAAATTTGAAAAATTTAGTATACTTTTATTGGAAATATGATTTTTATTCTATTTTTACTATTTAACCCATAGAGGTAAAAAGAAGAAGTCTATGTTGATGAATATTCATATATGAAGGTAGAGCAAACAATGAGATTGGAACTATCAATCAAATGGTTATGTAAAAGGCTAATAATCCAATAGGAGATATTTGTTGATAAAAATTAAAAAGTAAAAAGAAGTTTTTATAAAAATGGTGATTTTGTTGAAAAAGGTCAAATACTTAAGTGACTTTTGATGATGATGAAACTAACAAATTAAATAGAAGTATAGAAAAAGAAAGAATTAATTTACGAAAATACAAAGAGATTTAAACACTACTAGAGAACTATATAAATTAGGTGGAGCTAGTAAAGATGAAGTGAGAAAATTTAGAAGATAGTGCTAGAATTACTCAATTGAACATAGATGAATATGTTGAAGTACTAGCAAGACAGCAACAGAAGTTAGAAAGTCCTGTTGATGGGGCTTGTAATGAACTTAAAAAGCACAAGAAAAATTATTTGGTTGATACAGATTCATCACTTTTTAGAAATAATAGATGCTGATGATTTAAGAATTATTGTTGAAATTCCTGAATATAATACTCAAAACTGTAAAATTAGGATCAAAGATAGTGAAGACAAGATATCTCAGATGATGATGGTTCTATGATGGAGAAATAACATTTCAAGATTGTCTACAACTTCATCTATGACAGGTGAAAATGTTTTTAGAGCTGAAGTTAAACAAAATGAAACTATACCTCAATTTAGTTCCAGGTTTTAAAATAGGCTGTACTTCAATTGAAAGTCTGATGTGAAAAATATAATTATTCCAAAGATAGCTTTACAAAATGAAGAAGGTAAGTATTTTGTTTATACTCTTGATGAAAAGAACACTATAAGAAAAGAAAATTATTACAATTAAAAATATTGTTGGAGATACATAATGAGTTCTATCAGGTTTAAATCCAGGAGAAGAAATACGTATTAACTCCAGATAATAGACTAAGAGATGGTTTAGTTCTTGCAGGAGGAGATAATCATAATTCAAGTGAAGAAGTTACTCTAGTGCCTCGCTGATAAAGCAAAAAGTAATTGTAAATTAGTGAGGAAAGTTAATGATAATAACAGTAGATAAAAGTAAATAAAACTTATAAAAATGGATCACTAGAATTACAAGTATTAAAAACATCTCTTTTAAAGTTGATAAAGGAGAGTTTTTAGCTATAATGGGAAGTAGTGGAAAGTGGAAAGTCTACTATGATGAATATCCTAGCTTGTTTAGACAGTCAATATGAAGGTACTTATATACTTTGATGGTATAGATATTTCTAAATTAACTGAAAAATCAATTGAGTGAAATTAGAAATAAAAATTGGTTTTTATTTTTCAGTCTTTTAATCTTTTACCCTAGATTATCGGCCTTTAGAAAATGTTGAATTACCTTTAGTGTATTCTTCATGTACCTAAAGGCAGAAAGACATAAAGAGCTGCTGAACTTTTAGAAATGGTAGGTTTAAAAGATAGAAATGCATCATAAAACCTAATGAACTTTCAGGAGGACAAAAGGCAAAGAGTAGCTATTGCAAGAGCCTTAGTAAATGATCCTAGTATAATTCTTGCAGATGAGCTTACAGGAAACTTAGATAGTAAATCTGAAGAGGAAATAATAGAGATTTTACAAGAGTTAAATAGAACGGAAAAACCATTGTTATCGTTACCATGAGCCTAATATTGGAGATATAGCACAGAGAAAAATTGTTTTTAAAGATGGTGAAATAATATGAGTTTTTGATATATATAGGAAGTCTTGCAACTCTTAAGGCTAATAAACTAAGAACTTTACTTACTATGTTAGGAATAATAATAGGGATATCTTCAGTAATTGCTATGTGGGCTATAGGAAATGGTGGAAGAGATAGCATACTTGGAGATTTAAAAGTAGGTTATGGTAAATTTACTGTAACTATTGACTATAAGAATGAAAAATTTCAAATATAAAGATTATTTCACTATGGAAAATATAGATATGTTGAAAGAATTCTCATAAAGTTTAAAGCTAGTTTCTATCAATGTAGAAGATGCTTTTAGAATGTTAAAAGACAATGAACCTTACTATTCATATGGAACTGTAACTACTGAAGATTTTGAAAAGATAAGTCCTAGTTACTATGACAAGTGGGAAGAAATTTCTTTACCTTTTGAATATACTTCAAATGAAAGAGTTATAATCTTAGATAGCATGTCAGCAAGAAAGTTATTTGCTGATGAAAAATTATCTTTGGGCAAACTGTAGAAATAACAAAGGATAGAAAAGAAAAACAGGTCATTCATATAAGATAGTTGGAGTGTATAAGAGTCCTTATGAAACTCTTGGAAACTTATTTGGAGATGGAGACAATTATCCAATATTATTTAGAATGCCATACAAAGCTTATTCAATTGCTTTTCAATGATGATTCAGATGTCTTTTTCGAGTTTAATTATTGAAGCCAAAAATGCTGATACTATAACAGATAGTATGAGAAGCGAAGAATATATTAGAGTTTAATAAAAATGTAAAAGATCTTTATCTAACTCAAACTGTTTCAAGTGATATAGAATCATTTGATAAAATTCTATCAACTCTTAGTTTATTTGTAACTATGGCAGCTAGTATTTCTTTATTGGTTGGTGGTATAGGAGTTATGAATATAATGCTTGTTACAGTGGTAGAAAGAACTAAGGAAATAGGAATTAGAAAAAGCTTTTAGGAGCTAAAAATAGAGATATTTCTAAAAACAATTTTTATTTGAATCTATTATATTGACTGTTTTTGGTGGTTTAGTTGGAATGGGAGTAGGAGTTCTTTTTGGGTTTCCTTGCAGGAGCCGTTATGGGAATAAAACCTATCTCTCTTTAACTTCTATAATAGTATCTTTTGAGTATTTCTATTATGTAGGAGTAATATTTGGAGTAAGTCCTGCTAGAAGAGCAGCTAAGCTAAACCCTATAGATGCTTTTTAAGAACTGAATAATTGAAAAAAATGCTGTTGCAGTAAATTTGCAACAGCTATTTTTGTAATTAATCTTATAGATCATGTGGAACGAATACTGGTGGTAAAGCTCCTTCTTTTGCTTCAACAATAATTTTATAAAATCTAAGTTAATTAAAACTTTTCTTTTTCATCAGTTTCTATAAGAACGAAACCATCTGCAACTTCTAAAATAGTTACATCTTTAAATTTATGATTTACAGTGGCAATATGACATTTTTCCAAGATAATTTTTCTAGTAATGCTTTCATTACAAACCTCCTATATAAATTAAAATAATATAACTCATTGTAGCACTTTTTATAAAAATCAAAAAATATTTTTAATTAGTAAAAACTATTTGCCTCAACAATTCTATAATATTCATTTCCTTTTAACATCAATTTATTGACAGTTAGTTTATAATTTATATTTTGTTCATATTTGTTTTCGGATAGAGCAGGAAATTCATTATTGTTTTCATCTTTTATATAATAAGTGTAATATTTCTTTTCTTTATATCAATTTTATTATAGGAAGTTTCAAGATTTACTATAACAATAAACTCATCTATTCCTTTATTTGTTTTTAAATTTTTAAATGCTTTTATAAATTTAGGAAGTAGTTTTTTTCTTTAACCAATTCTCTTTATTTCAAGCAAATCATCATAGGTATATTCGCTATAATCATGAGCTAAATCATTTCTTTCATTGAAAAACTTTATATTTATAACATTCATGGACTGGAGTTTTAAATTCACTATAGTCTTTTAATTTATTCAGAATAGTATAAAGTTTCTCACTTTTACTGTAAGATTCATTTAAAACTTTTTCCTGAATGGTAGCATAATAAGTTCTTATCTCACATTCAAGAGATTTCTAAATACTCAAAACTTTCACTTCAAAAATAATCATCATTTTTATCAGCTCTAAAAAGTTTTTCAGCTTTTACTAAACCTATTTTAGTTGATTTTATGTGCTGAAGGAAATTTGGTTTCTATTTCATTCTCAATTTCCTTACTATCCATATTTTTTCATTTTTATCAGCTTTTCAAGTTTTCTATTTCTTTTTGTATAGCTGCATCACTAGTTTTTTTCTTCTTCTACAACTTCCTTTTATTTCAAAAATTTACTATGATTTTTCTCTATATTTCTCATTTTTATTTATTTCCTTATTAAAAACACTATAGAAAGTCATCAAAATCAGTATCTATATTGATAAAAGTCATTTTTCAAAAATCAAAAACTTTCTAATAATGATACTCTGATAGCTCAATTTTTAAAGAAGATACTATTAAAACCTCTGTTGCTCTTTGTCATACCAATGTATAATAGTTTTTAAGTTCTTCTAAAAATTTCTTCCCTTGTCTTTATCTGGATATAAGTCAGTTAAGTCACTCTGCATTAAGCTCATCTATATTAGGAATAAAAATTATTTTATTTTCAGTTCCTTTTGCTGAATGGTAAGTTGTGATATTAATCTCCTTCTCCTATTTTATTTTTAACATAACTTATATGTTCTTTTTGCAAAAGAATTTTTGAATCTCTTTTATACTTTGTTCATTTAAACAAATAATTGAAATATCATCATATTTATAATTAAATTCATTTACTAAAGTTTTAATATCTTTACATAAGTTATTAAGTCTATCTTCTGAATCAGAATATTTAATAAAAATGGTTTTTATTCCTCTGTCTACACTAAAAAGTTAAAGTTAAATTTTGATTTTTAGTATCAGGAACATCTCCAACTTCAACTTCAGGATTAAGTTTTTAGCAACATCAAAAATTTCTTTTACATTTCTGTATGCTCTGTTTTAAAGTAAAGCTTTTATTTATGTTGATTCCTACTTGTTTTTAAAGTTCTATTTCCAAATATCCAAGCTTGTTCAGGATATATACTTTGATTTTTATCCATAAATAAAAGATATTGTATTTCCAGAAGTTTTTGAAATTTCACAAATTAAATTTATAAATCTAAAGTGAATTTTTTTGATAAATCTTGAGCCTCGTCTACTATGACATGATTATACTTTTTACTTTTATTTCTATTTTTCTTCTTTTTCAAAATAATATAGGAATAAGAAAGCAATATCATAAAAGTCTGTGTATCTTAGTGTATCTTTTTTTACCACCTCTATATAAATTTAGAATTCTATAAATTTCTTCTTTCTCTTCTTTTTGTAATTTTTGATTTCCTCTACCATATCTTGTGATCTCAAGATATTCTTCTTTTTCATATAGCAACAATTTCTAAGCCAATCTATTTCACTCAAAAACAAATTCAGCATCTTCTGGAGAAAAATTTTTTAATTCTTCTTTTTAGCCAATAAAATATTTTCAATTCTTTCTTTTCTCTTTATCATATGATGTTACAAAGTCTTTATCATTATTAGCTTTCTACATATGCAAAAGAATTCTTGATTATTAGCATTTATATATTCTTTAACAAAAAGAATCAATACTTCTTATCTCAATTTTATCTTTAACTTTTTTTCATAGTCTTTTTCAGATTCAAACAATTTTTTTATTGTTCTCTAAACTTTTATTATAAAAAGAAATAAAACTTTATCATCTTTTTCAGCATATTTATAATCTTTAGCTAAAAAAATAGCTCTTTTAACAGCAACTAAAGTTTTTTTCCACTACCAGGGCCCCCATTTACCCCTAATAACTCCATTTTTTCTGGATATCTAGCAACAGATATCTGTTCATTAGATAAAATTATTTCACTCATTTAAACCCCTCTTCCTTGTATTTATTTTCTTTTAAATACCCATCTTTGTTGAATAAAAATAACTTAATAAGAATAAAATACTATCCACAACTATCTTAATACTTGTTTCAGGATATTTAGTATGTTTCAAACTAAAGTAACAAAGAAAGCTGATATCAGCATTTTGCACAGCTAAAGACTATAGTATTTTAAAAGAGATTTTTTTGTATTTTTTCTCATATTCAAAAACAAATTTTTGTTTAAGTAAAAAAATTAAAAGTTGAAGATATTATTCTTGCAACTACTGTAGCAATAGTTATAACTGCTGCTCCTTCTATGTTTCCGAAAGCTAATAATAAAACTAAAATCCATTTAAAAAGATAGTATATCTAAAAATAAATGATGAAACAGCAGAAGCTATATATTTTAAAAATGGTGATAAAGTAACTTTTGTAAATTTTTATTGAGTCTATTATTGGATTAAAATGTGTTTCTGAATTATCATTGAAGTATATAGTTTCAATCACAACTTCCTTTATAGGAATTTCTTTTTGGAAACAAAAATTAACATCTTTTGTTTCATATTCAAATCTTTCACCAGCTATATCTAAAAATTCTTTAATGATAGCAGTTGGAAAACCTCTAAAGCCTGTTTGAGTATCTGAAATATTTTTTTCCATAGAATAATTTAAAAGCTCCATTTGTAATTTTATTACCAAATTTACTTTTAGGTGGAACTTGTTCTAAATCAAAAGTTTCTACAACCTAGAATCAATGTATCAGGATTTTTCTTCAACTTCCTTTTGCAAGTTTTATAACATCTTCTACTCTATGTTGCCCATCAGAATCAGCTGTAACTACTCCATTATACTCATCTAAGTTAGGGTAAAGTCAAAAATAATTGAAAGCATTTTTTTAATGCTCTTCCTTTTCCAAAGTTTTTGCATGTCTAAATACTTTTATATTTGCATCTGGAAATTTTTCTATTGTTTCAAATATTTCCTTAAACTCCTCCTTACTTCCATCATCAACTAAAAAGAATATCTTTTAAATTATTATCTAATAAAGATTTAACATAATCAATCAATTGTTTTGGTGGATTTAAAGCCGGTATTAATACTAAAGTTTTTCATTTATTTTCCCCTGAAATATATCTAAATATTTTTTACATTATATCATTGAAAAATTAAAAATTGATTAAAATATAATTTTATTTTTAAGAGGAAAAATTATTCATTTAAATATTTTTTTATGAAAATTTATGAATTCTAAAAATTTCTTCATAAGTTTTTAAAGAAGCTGCTATTTTTAAACCTAAATCTGTAAGCTCATCATCATTACATGTTAATTCTATTTTTATTAATTTCTAAGAAAAACTAACATAATTAAAAACACCAATTCTTTTTATTTCCATCAAGAAAAGGATGATTTTTTTAGTTAGAGAATAAGCTAATCTTGCTGCTTTTTCTTCTACTGTTGGGTAATTTTTCTAGTCCAAAAATATACACCTATAAGCATTATTTAAAGCACTTTCTAAAAGCCCATCGTCTCTTACTCCATCAATTCCACCAAATTTATTAATTAATTGAGAGTGTAGACATAAAATTTGATCTTTAGATAATATAATCATTTTTGCTAACACCTCAAAAAGTTTTTCAAATTTTTTTCATAATTTTTAAAGCAATTTTTTTTTAATTCATCATCTTTAGCAAGTTTATTTTCACTAATATCTGAGACTTTTTATTTATTTCTTCTGTCATTTTACACCACCTTACAAAATTATAATTAGATAGAATATTTTAAATTTTTAAAGCTAATTATATCACTTATTTAGTGGCTATGCAATTAGAAAACTTATATATTAATTAATAAAAATGACAGTATAATAAACTATGTGTATTATTTAAAAAAGTAATACAGATTAAAAATAAGAAAAATATTATTTTTAAAAAAATAATATAAATTATTTGGAAAAAGTGCTATAATGAAAATATAAAGAAGAAATATTCGTTTTTAGAGAAATTGATACCTGGGAATGATTTTATCCAGAGCCATTAGACTTTGAAAAATTGTAAAAGGAGTGATATTATGAGTTATCTTTTAACAAGTATGGAAGAAGTTAGAAAAGAAAATGAAAAAGACAAAGAATATTAGAGCTAAAAAGAAGCTATTAAAAAAAGCTGAAGCTGAGTGGAATACTTCAGATGTAGAAAAAAATTAAAAAGAATTAAGAGGTTTAACAAATGAAGGGTTTCTTAACTAAAAGTTTTTAAATCAGATGGTAGATATTAAAAGAAAGATATGAGAGGATTTTTAAGAATGAAAAATCCTCTCTTTTTATAAATGACATACTCTGTCAGAAGAAGTTGTTATAATAAAGATATAAAGAAGAAATATTCATTTTAAAAATAAAAAATTTAGAAGAAAGTGATATAAAAATATATTCTAATATAGAATATAGAGTTGAATTTTTGGGAAAATATCTGCCAAGAATAGAGTTTGATGATTGACTTTAACTAAAAAAGTATTACAATGTAAACAACTAGATAATAAAGAGGTGATTATATGTCAGTTGTTTCAATTAGATTTAATGATGAGGAAGAAGAAATAGTAAAAAAATTATGTTAAAAAGTAAAGGAACAAATTTATCTCAATACATTAAAAAAATATCATTTTTTGAAAAAGATTGAAGAAGAATACGATTTAAAAAACTTGTTCAAGAATATCTAAAAAGCAAAAATCTGAAGAGACATTAAATTTAATTCCATTTGAGGAGGCCGTAAAAGAATGGGATATAGAATAATGATTCCAGATAGGGTCAATAAAAAGATTTTGAGATTTGATAAAAAAATACTAGAAAATTATTGTATGATTATATAAGTAAAAATTTAAAGGATACTGATAATCCGAGATTACATGGAAAAAGCTTTTAGTGGAAATTTAAAAAGGTTTATGGAGATATAGAATAATGGATTATCGTCTAATTGTTGATATCCAAGATGAACAGTTAATTATTGTAGCAGTAGATTTTGAACATAGAAGTAAAAATTTATTTATAGTAATTAGAGAAAAGGTTTAGAGTGAAAACTTTTAAGCCTTTTTATTTTTTTGATTTTTTTATAAAATATTTACTCGTGACAACATATGTCACAAAAAGTTTGATATAATATATAAAAAAGTTTATAAATAATAAAGGGAGAAAGATTTATGATAGGGAAAATATGGTCAAATAATTATTAATGATAAAAACATTATTAAAAAGAAATTACAACAATGTTACCTTATACAACAATTCATTTTAATAGGGCCATCAGGTTCTGGAAAAACTTCATTGGTTGAAAGCTTTAATAAATATTAAAGAATTAGAAATAGATGAATTAAAAAAATAGTTAGACTACAAGGAGTGTCATCAGAAGATTTTAGATTACCTGTTGTAAAAAAACTCTTAAAAAAATTTTAGTTTTCGAAGAAGAAAGAAAAGTTGTTGAATTGATAAATATGGGAATATTTCAAGAAATTTTAGATAATCCTGATAAAAAAATATCTTGTTTTCTTTGATGAACTTTTTGAGAGCTGAAGCCTCAATAACTCCATTATTATTTGGATTGCTTTGAAAGAAGAATAAATGGTATTAAAAGCACCTAATATAGTAGTTATGTGTAGTTCAAACTATGGAGATGAATATATAAGTAATTTTGATTTTTTTCTGATTCAGCATTGAGAAGAAGACAGATTTTTATTGAATACAAACCTTCAAAAAGATGATATATTAGATTTCATGAAAGAAAATAGATATAATGATATACTCATTTCAGCTATTTCTGATATGAAAATAGAAGAAATTATTAGTCATGGTGATACTAGCTTAGAGCTTGAACAAGATACTCAGTTGGGTTCGTGGTCTTTGTTAAATGATAGATGGAAAAAAATTAAAAATTGAAACATTCAAAGCAGGAAGATTAGATATTTCTAAATATGGTGAATACTTCTTTTCAAGTAAAACAAAGAAAAATTTTTAAATAATCTAACACTACTTGAACAACTTGATGACATTGATGTACATAATCAAATTATAGTAAATAAAGGTTTAGAAAATGATAAAAATATTTTAAATCAACAAAGGTGAAGTTATAAATAAAGCCATTATGTTAACAGAATTAAAAAAATTAGGACTAAAAATTTATTATAAATCAAACTTTAAATAAAGATGAAAATTATTTTTTTAGATTATTTTGATGATATACTTGAAGTATTTAAAAATGATACTTTATTGTTTATAATTTTAATTGAAGAATTTCAAAGAAAGAGCAAAAAGGAAATAATAAAAATAAATCTATTTGGAGAAGAATAGCTGTAAAAATTTTAAAAAGAAATTTCTGAAACAAGTGAACTTGGAAAAATCATTATACAAAGTAACAGATTTATTAAATTTAAAAAGTATAGGTGAATTGAGTATGGAAATAAAAAGTGAATAGGAGAAGAAGAAAGTTTGATATCTCTTCTGAAAATGAAAGAAAAATTAATTGAAAAACTTCTTATTGAACATATAAATGAATTTCCATTTTTTTATAAATCTCTTAATTTCAGTATTTGATATAAAAAAGATGTTGAAAATAATCATAAAGATGAATTAGCCTATACAAAGGCAAATTTTGAAAAATCAAAGAATAGAAATCTATATTAATTTTAAAAAATTGAAAAAATATCAGTTAATAGTAAATAATAAAGAAAAATAACTTTGTGTTTGGAAAATAAAGAGATTCTATTTATAATTTTTCATGAATTATTACATCACTATCTTTATCATTTTACTAGATTTAAAGAAAATAACTTATTAATAAATATAATAACAGATTATTATGTTAATTCAATATGCATAGAATTGCTAAATAATCAAAAATGTAGATATTTTTTTATATTTTTGAAAAATTTTAAAATATAAAAATTATAGATTATGACTATATTTCTAATTTATATTTTGATATTTTATAGATATAGTTATGATGATTTTCCAGAGTTTTTTTGACTTTGAGGACAAGTGGTTAGAAGAAAGATTATATGAATTATTTTTAAAAAGAAAGAAAAGACTGAAAATAAATTCTCTATTTTCTGAATGGAAGAATAGTTTAGAGCATTAGCTGATTTAGATAATCATGATATTTTTATAAAGAAAGTGGAAAAACAAATTACAATGGAAGATAATGGGGATTCTGAAAAATTTTCAAGATAAAGTTCAAGAAATCTATAATAAAAATTAGTAATTTTGAAATAGAATATGAAAGTTCTTCCAAAACTTATGGAAAGTCAGAAGGAGCTATTTATGAGAGAAAAAGGAAAATCTTAAAAGCAGATTATTTTTTTAAATATACTAAAGTTAAAAAAAGAATCATAACAAAAATCTTAAATATTAATGTGATAAAAACTTATAAAAAAATTTAAATAGAAAAAGGCAAAACGAAGAAATTATATTTAAAGGAAATAAAAAGATTAATGGTAGTAAATTGGTAGTTGCTATTGATGTTTCTGGTTCTATTACTGAAGATGATTTAGAAAAATTTATAAATATGCTATATGGCCCTAAATAAAAAAAGAAAAAGATTATCTCTTTGACATCATCTACTGGAGTGATAATGATATTAAAGAAAAATCAAACTTATTATGAGGATGTAAAAGATATTAAAGAGTTTGCAAAAAGAAATATATTCTAGTGGTGGAACAGATATTAGCTATCTTCATTCTTATCTTAATGAAAAGATACACAGAAGCTATAGAAGTTGTAAATATAACAGATGGATGTTTTTATTATGATAAAAAATTTAAATAAAAAAATATAGTGAAATATCATTTTGTTTTAACAGAAGGAAATAGATAAAGATTTTTTTCTTCATTTTATTTAGAAAAAGATTTTTCTATTATCAGTATAGAAAAATTAAGATTATAAATTTTGTGAGTGTAATCACATTTTTCTTAAAAAAATTATGTGATTATACTCACATTTTTTGATTTTAATAGTATAATTATAGAAGATAAATAAATTAAAGGAGAAAAAAATAATGGATAATGATGTTAAACTAGGAAAATTTATCAGTCTTATTTTTAAGACATAAACCAGAAACTATAGATTTAAAAATTAGATGAAAATGGTTGGGCTGATACAAAAGAATTAATAGAAAAAAATTAGTAAAAGTGGAAGAGAAATTGATTTTACAACATTGGAAAAGAATTGTAAATGAAAAACAATAAGAAAAGATATAGTTTTAATGAAGATAAAACTAAGATAAGAGCAGTTCAAGGACATTCTATTGAAGTAAATTTAGAGCTTAAAGAAGTTGTTCCACCAGCTGTTCTATATCATGGAACAGCTTTTCAAAAAAATGTAGAAAGTATAAAAAAAGAAGGAATAAAAAAAGATGGAAAGACAACATGTTCATCTATCAGCAGATCTAGAGACAGCAAAGAATGTTGCCACAAGACATAGTTCAAAAATATGTAATTCTTGAAATAGATACTGAAGCTATGTTAAAAGAAAAACTATAAATTTTACTTATCAGAAAAATAAAGTTTGGCTTACAGATTTTTGTTCCAAGTAAATTTCATAAAAATTTTAGGAAGGAAAAAAATGAATAAAAAAATAGAATTTTATTAAGAGAACGTTATTTTTGAGAGTGCTGTTATGCTTTGTATAGCAAATATAGATGGGAAAAGATTGTTTTATCCTGGAGAAAAAGAGCTAAAAAAATATCAGACAAGCAGGAGAAATTTCATTTCCAGGTGGTAAAAAAAGATAAAGAGTGATAAAAAGTTTTTAAAGAAACAGCTATAAGAGAAACGATGGAAGAACTACAGATAAAAAAAGAAATAAGATTTCAAATGTTAGTAAGTTTGGGACTTTTTAGTTGCACCTCTTGGAGTGTTAATTGAGTGCTATATATGTAAATTAAATATAGAAAAATTTAGATGAAAATCAATTATAATAGAGATGAAGTTGAAAAAGTTATTAGCAGTACCCTATAGAATTTTTATGGAAACTGAAGCAATTAAAGGGGAAGTTGAAATTTGTAATAAGGCAAAGTTTGATATTAAAAAAATATAATTTCCCTAAAAAGATATGAAAATGATTGGAGAATTCCTAATAGATATGTATATATTTATATGTTTGAGGAAGAGCCAATTTGGGGTATGACAGCAGAAATAATTTGTGATTTTATAAAGACATTGAAAAAAAGAAGGAAAGGTTGGTTTCTATGAATATAAATAGAAAAATTAGCTACAGAACTTGTAGAAGAAGCTAAAAAAAGAACGGAAAAAAAGTTGTATTTACTAATGGATGTTTTTGATATACTTCATGCAGGACATGTAACATATTTAACTGAAGCTAAAAAGACAAGGGGATATACTTATTGTTGGAGTAAATTCAGATAGCTTCTGTAAAGAGATTAAAAGGAGAAACAAGACCTATCAATTCTGAATATGATAGAGCTTTTTGTTCTTGATGCTTTAAAAATCAGTTGACTATACTGTTATTTTTTTGAAGAAGATACACCTGAAGAATTAATAGCTTGTTTAAAACCATCTATTCATGTAAAAGGTGGAGATTATAAAAAAAGAAGATTTACCTGAAACGAAAAAAATTGTTGAAAGTTATGGTGGAGAAGTTATTATTTTAAACTTTTGTTGAAGGGAAGTCTACAACAAACATAATAGAAAAAAATTAATAAGAAATAAAAAGGTGAGAAAATGGAAAAAGTTTTGACTTTTTAGTCAGATAGATGAATTAGCAAAAAAACTGGCTAACTATGTTGAAGAAAAATACAGTTATTGCTTTAATAGGTGATTTAGGTACAGGTAAAAACTACATTTACAAAAGACTTTTTGCTAAAGAATTTGGAGTTAAAAGAAAAATCTAAAAAGTCCAACATTTAACTATGTACTTGAATATCTATCAGGAAGATTACCTCTATATCACTTCGATGTCTATAGATTATGTAGTTCAGAAGAAATATATGAGATAGGTTATGAAGATTATATCAATAATGGAGGAGTTGCTCTAATTGAATGGGCTAATATAATATCAGAAGATTTACCTAAAGAATATATAAGAATTGAATTCAAATATGCAGAAAAAGAAGATGAAAGAATAGTTGATATCAGCTATGTAGGAAACAAGGAGAAGGAGGAAAAAAATTTCAATGTTGCTTTTTGGGAATTGATACATCTACAAAGATTTGTACTTGTTCTATATATGATAGTGAAAGCAGGTGTCATAGCTGAGACAAGTTTATCAGTGAAAAAAATCATTCAAATATAGTTATGCCAATAGTAGATAATCTATTTAAGATTTCAGATTTGAATATTAAAGATATAGATAAAAATTGCAGTTGCAATAGGGACCTGGTTCATTTACAGGAGTTAGAATAGCTTTTAGGAATAGCTAAGGGTCTAGCTATGGCTCTTAATAAAGGGTCTTGTTGCAGTGAATGAACTTGATATATTGGAAGCAATGGCAAAGTGATAATGAAAATGAAATTATTCCTTTAATTGATGCTAGAAAAGAAAGAGTTTACTATAAATATCAAGGAAAATGTCAAGATGATTATTTAATTAATCTACTTTCAAAGTCTTGATAAAAAAATAAAAAAATATGTATTTGTTGGAGATGGAGCAATAAACTATGCAGATATCTTTAAAAAGAAAATTTAGGAGAAAATGCTATTATAGTTCCTAGATACAACTCTTTCCCTAGAGCTTCTGTTCTTTGTGAACTTTCTTTAAATAAGGGAAGATGCTAATATTTACACAGTAGAACCAGAATATATTAGTAAAGTCAAGAGCAGAGAAAAAAATTTCTAAATCAAAATATAAAAAAATCCTCTATCTGATTTTTTTATCTACAAAAATATTAAAAAAACGTAGTATAATATATAGAAGAAACTTATTAATAAAATAGCATATATAAGCTAATATTTGATATATAAAGGGAAAAAAATTGAAGGGAGATATTTTTGAAAGCAAGTGAAAGAAAAGATTACAAAATTATTTTTCAGAAAGTGATACCGTCTTTTTCTATTCCTGTTTACCAAAGGGATTATAATTGGCAGGAAAAAGCAGTGTCAAAGATTATTTAAAGATATATTACAAACAGGAAAAAAATGAAAAAAGTAAGCTCTTATTTTTTTAGGGAGCATAGTATATATACATGATGGAATTTATGGAGTTGGAGAAAAAGGAATTTCATGTTATTGATGGTCAACAAAGAATGACAACCTTAACCTTATTATTTTTTTAGCAATATATTTTAAGTTAAAAGGGTACAATCTTAGCTAAAGATGCTGATAAAATATATAACCAATATGTTGTTAATCCTTATTCTGAGAAAAGAAATAAAATTAAAATTATTACCCCTGAAGAAAAATCTGTATATATTAAATAAAAATTTCACATAATAAATTTAATGAATTGGAAGCTTTTCAAGATAGAAATATGTTGAAAAATTATCTATTTTTTTGAAAAAAAGAATTGGAAAATTTATCTTTTGATGATATGAAACATTTATCAAATGGGAATAGAAAAATTAATTTATATAGATATTGCTCTTGAAAAAGGGTAAAAGATGATCCTCAAAAAGATTTTTTTGAAAGTCTTAACTCAACAGGTTTAGACTTTATCACAAGGAGATTTAATCAGAAACTATATTTTGATGGATTTGGAAAGAGGAGAACAAAAACCGTATATATAAAGAAATATGGATACCCATTGAAAAATAACTGTAAAGTTAGTGATGGCAGTGAAATAACTAGTTATGTTTCAGATTTTATCAGAGATTATTTGACATTGAAAAAAACAGAGAAAAATTTCTTCTAAAGCCTAAAGTTTTTGAAACTTTTTAAGGCATATTATGAAAAAGAAAATGATGAGAAATTAGAAGATATGAAAAAAATATTCTGAGGCTTATTCATATATTATCAAGCCTAGTTTAGAAAAAGGATAGAGATATTCAAAGAGAATTGGACTATTTAAAATCTTTAGATAAAACTGTTATCAATACCTTTTCTTATAGGAATATTAAAAGATTATAAGGATAATATTCTAGAGAAAAGATGAACTTCTAAATATGCTTATCCTACTTCAAAGTTATCTATGGAGAAGATATATCACTGAAAAAGCCAACTAATGCTTTAAATAAAAATATTTCAAGGAATGTATGGAAAAAAATTTCAAGATCTGGAAATTACTATGAAAAATTTAGTTGATGTTTTTAATGGCTGAAGATTTTCCAACTGATGAAGAATTAGAAAGTGCTTTGAAAGTTAAAAAAATGTATATAAAGACAAGGAAAAAAATTAAATTATGTCTTTAAGAAATTAGAAAAACTATAATCATAATGAACTAATTGATTTTGATAAATGAAAAAGATTACTATAGAGCATATTTTTCCCACAAAAAAACCTAATAAAGGCTTGGAAGGAAAAACTATTCAGATAACGAGTTAGAGCAAATGATAAGTTTTAAAGATACTATCTCTAATTTAACTTTAACTGGAAGCAACTCTAATTTAAGTAATAAAGCTTTTCATGAGAAAAGAGATGATGAAGTCCATGGTTATAGAAAATAGTAAACTATATATGAATAAATATCTTGGTAGACTTGAAGAATGGAACCTTCTATCGATGGAAGCTAGATTTGAAAGTCTGTATGATGATATTATAAAAATTTGGAAAAGACCTGAAGATAAAGGCAACAAACGATATGGAAAAAAATTACCTTTGTTTTAAAAAGGTAAGATTACTTCAGGAAAAGGGAAGACTTTTATCCAATGAAAAATTTGAAATTTTAAAAAGGAACTTCTATAGTTTTAGAAGTTAAATCAGATAATCCTTCTACTTTTTAGAAGAAATAAAAAAATTTAATTGAAGATTTAATAAGAAAAAAATTTAATAGAAAAAAACTTGAAGATAGATATGTTTTTCGAAAGAGAAATTATATTGCTACTTCACCAAGTGCAGCTGCAATATTAGTTTTAGGGCGTTCAGCTAATGGTTGGACAGAATGGAAAAACTTATGAAGGTAAAACTTTTAGTGATTATAGAAAATAAAGGGGTATTAGCCCCTTTATTTTTTTATCAAATACTATTTTAAAGATATACTAGAAATTTTTTTGATAAATTATTAAGTTTTTTTCAACTTATACTAGAAACTTTTTAATATTTTTTTATATTTATTTACTTATAATTATTTTCTTTGATTTTATTGCTGAATATAAAAATATGAAACTTAATAACATATGAATCAACATTCCTGTACCAAACATATAGCATATAAAATTGATATTTGTGATAAAGAAATTAATTTTTTTACTAAATAATAAACAATTGGATAGTATATTAGATTTACAATAACTGAAATATAGAATAAATATTTTTGACTGATTTTTGTGCTATAAAAAAATGTTATCAACTACTAAACTAACCATATAGAATAAATAGAAAATTGTTGAAACTTTTTATAATTGATGTTATAAGAGTATAATCTTTTAATTGCATAACTTTTTCTAAGAAAGCATCAGAAAAATAGCAAGTAAATTAAGAATAAAAATAAAATTTATAACAATAACTTTAGAAAAAAATATTTTTATCTTATAATTAGTTAGAGTATTAGCTTCTTTTTTTATAATATCCCCAAGTGACATTATTGGAATCAATAAAAGGCCCCTATATAACATTATTAGCAACCCAATAGTTTCCTTGTTCATTAACAGTAGTAATCATTTTTCCAACAATAAGCACATATATTAAATTATCAAGTATTATTTGTAATCCAATAAAGCTACCTCCATAAAAAATAGTCTTTAATTAATGCCTTATCAAAAATTTAAACTAAATTTAGGAAATAAATCTTCTTTATATAATACAAATAAGCAAAAATATTAATATTAAAAGATTTACTAGAATATTAGAAAAAGCAACTCCATTGACTTGAAATTTTTGGTATTAAATATAAATCACCAATTATTATGAACACTGTTTTTAGTAAACAAGATAGATAGAAATACTTAGCTTTATTTATAAATATAAGGATAACCATAAAAAGTTAATAAAATTATTTATTATGAATGCAATTGTTTCCAAGTTTAAATATGTAGTAACCTCTGAAATATTTTTTTATCTGTCATATTACTTACTATAATTCTACAGTAAATCAAAAGTGAACCACTCCCACTTATAGAAGTGGGAGCTTCTTGGGAAGTATGTGCTTTTGTTAGCCACATATATTTACTAGCTCTTCGGGTAGTCCCTACCCTGATATGTTTTTCTAACTTACTTTTTCTTCTCTTAATATTTCTAAACCTTTTTCTTAATATATTTATACTTGCATTGTAATCTCTATCTATTTCTAGTCCACAACATTCACAATGATATATTCTTTCTGATAATTTTAGTGTTTCTTTTATATTACCACAACTAGAACAAGTCTTACTACTTGGATAAAAATGTAGGTACCTTTTATAATCTTTCTTCTATACCAATTTGCTTTTATATTCTAGTTGTCTTACAAATTCACTCCAACTTACATCTGATATACTTTTTGCTAATTTGTGATTTTTTTAACATTCCCTTTATATTTAAGTCTTCTATACAGATTATATCGTGGTTATTGATAATTTTTTTGTACTCAACTTATTTACAAAAGTCTTTTCTTTTATTTCTAATTTTATTATGGATCTTTTGCTACTTTTTTTCTTTTGCTTTTTGATAATTCTTACTATCTGATAGTTTTTGGCGCTATCTTTAGCAACTTTACATCTCTTTGATAGTTTTCTTTGTTCTCTTTTCAGTTTTTTTTCTCATATTCTTTTGATAGTTTTTAAATTCTCTACTTTTTGTACAATCACTCATTGTTGCAAAATTCTTTTTATTCCTAAATCTATTCCAATATTTTTTTATTAGTTTTTTTGCTAATTCTTCTATTTCTTCGTCACATAATATTGAAGCAAAAATAATGGTCAAGACTATTTTTTTACTTATTGTTACTGATTTAATTATACCTTTTATTTCTCTATGTAGTCTAATTTTAACTAGCGATTTTTAATTTAGGAAGTTTTTATGTAGCTATCTTTAATGTATATTGTGTTTTGATTATTTGTAGTATAGCTTTGGACTGGGTTAGATTTACACTTATATTTTGGAAAAACCAAAAATCTTTATTTTTTTAAGAAAATTCTTAAAAAGCCTTTTTCTAAATTTAATTGTGCATTAGCAAGAGCTAAGCTATCAACTTCTTTTTAAATAAGGATATTCTTCTTTATACTTAGCGGGAGTAGGGTATTTAGTTTTAATTCCTGTTGATTTATATTCTTCATAATCTTTCTTTCTATCATCTAACATAAGGTTATGAACCTTTCTAACACAACCAAAGTTTTTTTGAGAAAAAGATTACTTGTTCTAAGGTAGGATATATTCTGAATTTATATGCTTTTTTTAATTATCTTCATTTCCTCCTCCTTACTTGCTCCACCAATACTCAATACAAAAAAATTCTACTTCAAAAAAATATTCATTTTTTTGTTACTTTTTAACTGATTTGATTATATCATATTTTTTTGAAACAATTTCAAGAAAATAAAAAGCAATTCATCCCCTACTTATAGAAGTAGAGGACTTCTTGCTAAGATTTGTTAAATTAAAATCTAAAAGATTTCCAGCAAAAATGACACATTCTCTTTCATCTTTAATAGCTTTTTTTCTCTTCTAAGAAGACTTCTTTAATGTATTCTTCCATTTTGCTTTTTAATTCTTCACAGTTTATTTTTTTCATCAGGAGTAGTAGACCATTCAAAAATCAGTTCTAAAAATAATTAATTTTTTTCCCTTTTCTAAAAACAATCTTTAAATAGTCATTTTAACCTTCTTGTATTCTACAAGATGAATAAGATTTTTTTCATTTGAATGATTTTTTTATATTCACTTTCGATTATTTTATCAAGCCCTTCAAAAAGTAGTATTTATAAGCTTTTTCTTTTAAAAATTATCCATTATACCTCCTAAAAAAATTTATCTATCAAAAATGTTCTAAAAGCTTTTTTTAAAGTTCCTTGAAGCAAATGAAGCAAAAATTTAATTTAAAAAAATTCTATATTTTTTTCTTTTTTTACCATCATTAAAAAGTAAGGACTAATTTGCCATTTAATAGTGCATTTTTTTAATTTGATATCTACCTCATTTAATGAATAAGATCTTAACTTATTTTTTTATCTGGAGTACCCTTCCAAACATTTGTTCCTATAACAAAAAAATTCTTTATCATTATAAGCCAAAAAAACATACTTAGGTACAAAAAGTAATAAAATTTTTGTAAAAAAACTAGGGACAAATTGTCCTATTAAAAATATCTTCGGCTGAAACATTATAACCTTCTTCCCTTAAAAAAATTCTGCTACTTTTTTTCTTCTTTTTTTCATTTTTTTCCCCCATTAATTTTTTTATTAAATGTATTAGAACACTCGTGGCTCTAGCACTCGTTAGGGTGTTAGCTGTGAGTAGTTCACCATATAGTTCAAGAAAAATCTAAAAATTCTTCTAAATATTCATTTCTATAATAGATTAATTCATCAGCTAAAGTACCACTTCCTTTTTTTCTAAATATTGTTTGGCTTTTTGAGAATAATAAATATCTGAAGCATTTGTTAAATCTTCATAGGCATATATAATATCGTCTTTATATTTACTGTATTTTCAGTTGAAATAATGCTTTATAAACATATAGATCTATTTGTTCTTCTGTAACTCCTTTAGGTTCTAGTTTAAGAAAAAAATATTCTTAGTCCAGTTTTCTAAAAAAATAAGATAGTATTATACTTAAAAATCACTCTCTATTTGTTCATTTTTTTAGTTGATTTCATTACTTGTAAAATTTTTCTCTATAAGTTCAATCAAATACCTTTCAGAATATTCCATTAAATTAAAAATCTAAGAAATTTCTACAAAAATATAACACTCTCTATGATCTTTAATAAGATTATTTCCTTCTAAAGTAATTTCTTTGATGTATTCATCCATTTTAGATTTTTAATTCTTCTTTTCTTTCTTTATTTTTCAATATAAAATTCATTACTATAAGTATCAAATTCAAGAATTAATAGAATTTTTATAACGAAATAGAAAAACTATCTTCATATTTGAAAAAAATAAGTCTTCAAATTTAGCTTTTTATTTCTGGTACTATTTCTTGTTCAAAATCATCTTTTTTTATTTCATTTAACTCTTCACAAACTATTTTTTTAAATCAGATTTAGTTATCCAATTAAAATTATGTCTAAAATAATTTATTTCTTCTTTTTAAAAAAACAATTCTTAAATAATCATTATAACCTTCTTGTATTGCAGAACATGAATAAGGTTTCTCATCAGGATGATGTTTGTATTCATTTTCAATTATTTTATAAACCCCTTCAAAAAAATAGTATTTACAACTTTTTTTCTTTTAAAGTGTTATCCATAAGACTTCTCCTTTATAGAATGTTTACAGAAATTTTTTTCCATTTATTTCCCCAGATAGAGTATAGGATAGTTTGTCTTTCATGTTTACCATAATTTTTCTAGTTCTTTTTATTAGTAATTTTTTTATTTTCTTCATCTTCTAATAAAATTGCTAAGTTTTTTTAAAATACTTTATCAAATTGTCCCAGATAAGAAGCCATCTAAGAATATAGGTAAAGATTTTTCTGTAACTCCATATCTATCAATTAAAAGCAGTGATAAAATGTTGATGTGCCAGTTGATGTTCATCATCTAGTTTAGAATAGTACTCTTTAATTAAAAGGAAAATATTTTCTCATCATATAGTCCTAAAGCAAAAAAACTGCATAACTTCCAGGTAACAAACTTTTTTTCTCCTTCTTCCACATCTTGATACCATTCAAATTCTTTTCATTGCTGTCTTTGCATAAACTTCTAATTTATCATATAATTCTGGAAAAATCTAAAAATTCTTCTAAAAAAATCTATGAGTAGAAGATTTAGCAAGACCTTTTTATATCTAAAAAAATATTTTCTCAGATTTTTGAAGAAAAATTTGATTGAATAGCTATGAGGAAAACCATTATTTAATAGAGTTATGATAAAGTCTAAAAGCCTTTTTCATAAGAACTTGACAACTTTCATTCTTTTATTTTTTTATATCAACTGTTGAAAGTATATCATTAGCCTTACACTCTAAGTCCTTATCTTTATAATGGATTAATTCATCGGCTAAAGTACCACTTCCTTTTTCTAAATATTGTTTAGCTTTTTGAGAATGAGTAATTATTCATAGCATTTTCTAAATCATTGCAAGCATTTTTAACATCAAAACTATAAGTACGATATTTTATTTTTTTAAAAAGTGCAGAGTAAATATATAAGTCTATTTGTTCTTCTGTAACTTTTTTTCAGGCTCTAACTTAAGAAAAAAATTTCTCTAGTCCATTTATCGAGATAGTATTTAATATCATTTTTTTAAAGTAGTGTCAAATCTTCTGTTTTTTTAACTGATTTCATCACTTGTAAAAATTTTTTTCTATAAGTTCAATTATATATTTTTCTGAATATCCCATTAAATTAAAAATCTAAAAAGATTTCCAGCAAAAAAATAACACATTCTCTCTCATCTTTAATAGCTTTTTTCTCTTCTAAGAAGACTTCTTTAATGTATTCTTCCATTTTTGCTTTTTTTAATTCTTCTTTTCTTTTTATTTTCAAAATAAAAATTCTTCTTTATAAAGTTCTATCTTTAGCTAAGCCTTCTTCTCCTTCAAATTCAAGAACTAATAGAAACTTTATAACGAAATAGAAAAACTATCTTTCATATTTGAAAAAATAAGTCTTCAAATTTAGCTTTTTATTTCTGGAACGATTTCTTTAACAAAAATCATCTCTTTGAGTTTCTTTTAATTCTTCACAGTTTATTTTTTTCATCAGGAGTAGTAGACCACTCAAAAATCAGTATCTAAAATAATTTAATTTTTTTCCCTTTTCTAAAAAAACAATCTTTCAAATAGTCGTTATAACCTTCTTGTATTCTACAAGATGAATAAGATTTTTTTCATTTGGATGATTTTTTTATATTCACTTTCAATTATTTTTATTAATCCCTTCAAAAAGTAGTCTCTATAATTTTTTTCTTTTTAGAAATTTTTATCCATTAGTTTTCCTCCCAATATAAATTTATAATCTTAAGTATAGGATCTTCTTTGTTTTTCAGAATAATAAACAAGATAATCAATAAAAAAATTTTCTCAACTTCTTCATTATTTTTTTAGCACTTAATAAAATTCTATATACTAATTGCTTTTAATTCTTTTGTCAATTTCTTCTTCTCTTAAAGTTTTTTTCTAGCATATTTTAAAGCAATCTCTTGAGCTTTTTTTAATATCAGTAAATTCCAATAAATAAAAGTAACTTTTTTTCATCTTTTTAATTTGACTATCTTTCATCAAAAATTTTTCCAAAGCAATTCTCAATGAAAAATATCATTTACTTCTATTTCATTATCTTGCATTATATCTATAACATTAGCATAATCAATAATTGAAAGATAGTGTTTAGCTGAGTTTATATATTCTTTTTCCCATTCTCTGTTATTAACTATTCCATCTTTAATTTCAATTTTTTTCTTGACTAGGAGAAAATTTTTTTCTTTTTTTATGTATCGAGTATATTCCTTAGGGAATATTTTTTTATAATCTACTAATATTCCTGAAAAAAATTTAAACAAAGTATTCTTATAATAATTTTTTTATAAATCTTATCTGGAATAATTAATATACAACTTACAGGGTTCTTTTTAGTAATGTAGAAGCACAAGCTTTTATGATGTCCATCAATTATGAAATTTATAAACTCTTCAAAAATTATAAACTATTGCTCTTGGTTTATTATCAGCTGAATTTTTTTAAATTTTTTTCAATATAATAGTCAACTCTATCTTTATTATAAGAATTAGTTGTTTGGGTAGGATATAAATAAACAGGTTGGTTAAATACATATGTACCTTTCTCCTAGATATGCAGGAGCAGTTGATGAAAAATTTTCTGTTAAACTTATTTGGAACATTCCAAAAGAAATTTTCACCATCAGTTGGATAGCAAATAGCATCAGCAATTAAATAAAAATCCACTTTTCTAGTAAAGTTAATAAAGCTTTCATATTATTTATAGAAGTTTCTAAATTTACATAGTCAGAATTAAATTTTTCTTGTATTTCCAATAATTCTTTACAATTAGTATTTTCTATACCATAACCTGTTGCAAGTAAATAAGAACAAGTAGGACATATCAGAAACTTTTTGACTTTGTACTAGAGGGGAATACCATTTAACTTTATTTTTAGAAGGTGCTTCCCAAATTATGAGGCTCAGATTTTTCCTGTTTCAACAGTAAGTTTACCTTTACCCATTTACATAAACAAGTTTTGCTTCTTTTTATATTTATAATTTTACTACAATCCACTTTTTAAATCTAATATATCTACAAATAAATTTTTCTTTTTTTCTTGAAAGAAAAAAACATATTATCACCTTTTTAATTTTTTTTGATATAAATATTCTATCAAAAATTATATAAAATAGTAAAATTTTTCAATGCAAAATGATATAATTGATATGGAGGAAATTCTATGAGAGAAGTAAAAGATTTTCATTAAAGATAAGAAAAATAGATTTGAAAAAGACTTGAAAAAAATTTGGTTTTAAATTAAAAGATAATTCATATTACTATGATATCTTTTTATTGAACAATCAATTTAAGATGATAAAAATCAATTTAGATAATTCAATTTTTACTGAACTAATAGATGCAGAAACAAATGAAACTTATGTGCTGCATCTACTTGAAGAAAGAAGAAATGGTTATATTGAAAAAAGTCTATAAGGGCATATAGTGAAGTTTTAGATAAAAATAAAGAAAGAATGTTTTGAAGATGAGATATTTAAGACTGATTATACAAAAGAAAGTTGTAGATTATGTTAAAAAAATAAATATGGAGATGAAATTGGAATTTCTATGGGAAAAAAATCTCCTAAAACTGCAGTTGTTCGTAGAAAAATCTAGTAAGAAATGGTATGCTGTTATATTGACACTATCCAAGAGAAAACTCAATTTAGATAGTGATGAACTTGTTGAAAGTAATTAATTTACATAATAGTCCAGAAGAAATTGAAAAGCTTATAGATAATAAAAAGATATTTTTCCAGCTTATCATATGAATAAAAAAACATTGGTGTACTATTTGCCTTGATGGAACAGTTGAACTTAAAAGAAATTTATAAGTTGATAGATATAAGTTATGAATTAGCAAAGTGATATTAAATAAATATTGATAAGTACTTACTATTATTATATAATTATAATATGAAAAAAATAGGAGGGATTTTTATGGCTACATTAACAATTAATACAGATGAAAAAAACAGCTGAAAATTTTTATGCTTTTTGTGAAGAACTTGGTTTAGATATGTCAACAGCAATAACACTATATATGAAGGCTTGTTTGAGAGAACAAAAAAATTCCTTTTGAACTTAAAGTAGCAAAGAAAGAAGTTGTTCAAAATGTAAGAACTGCACCTGCTACAATAGAAGAACTATTAGAAAAATTATGATATTTAAAAATAGAATGAGGTAAAAAAATGTTATATATAGTAACAGCATTATATATTGAAGCCAAGCCTTTAATATCATTATTTAATTTAAAAAAAGACAATAGCTATACAAAGTTTCAAGTATTTTCTAATGAAGATGTAAAAATTAATTATCAGTGGGACAGGTAGAGTTAAATCTGCTACTGCTTTTAACTTATCTAATTTCAAAAAGAAGATATTAAGAAAAAAATGATTATATAGTTAATATTGGCTTTGTTGCAAGTAATAAAAAAATTCTCAATTAGGTGATATAGTATATGTATCAAAAAAATTCAAAATGCTTACTCAGATTTTTGATTTCTATCCAGAGATGATTTACAAACATAATTTTTTTAGAAGGAAGTTTGACAACTTTTTGATAGTATAGTTGAGAAAAAATTGAAAAATATAGAATATATTGATATGGAAGCCTATGGTTTTTTTCCAAACAGCTTCCATTTTTTTAAAAAAAGATAAAATTATGGTTTTAAAAATTGTATCTGATATATTAAAAAATAAAGCTGAGGATAGAATTTTAGTAGATTTTAAAGATGAAAAATTTATTTACTGAAAGCTATAATAATATCTATAAATTTCTAGTAAATTTTAAGACTGTTAATGATGACAGTGATTTCACTATTACTGAACAAGAATTGATAAAAAAAGTATTAGAAAAATTTAAGATTAAGTGATACAATGACTTATGAGCTTTTTTTAATATATTAAGGTATTTAAAAAAATAAAATATGGAAACATAGATATATTAAAAAAATATGAGAATATTGAAGTAACTTCTAAGGTTCAAGCTAAAGAAAACTTTTTGAAGAAATAAAAAAATATCTCTACAGAAAAAAATAGTTTAGAAAAAGACAGTTTCACCTGAGATAAATAAAAAGAAAAATTTGCTTTTAAATAATAGATTTTCTCATATCTATGTGGAGAAGAAAAATTCTAGATAATAAGAATACTTTAGAGATATTATCTAAATTTAGAGATGCTAAAAATAATAGAAATAGACAATTATAAAGAAGTATTTTCTAGTAATAATCAAGATTTTCACTTACAAAAAAATTAGGACAAAATTTAATTTTTAGCTTCGAATAAACCCAATATGATTTATGAAGGAGCTGTAGTTTGTGAAGATTTTTGAAAATGATAACTTCTATTATACTTCATCTATAATAAATTGTGTCTATGACTGTGAATATTGTTATCTACAAGGAGTTTATTCTTCAGGGAAATATAGTTATTTTTGTGGATATTGAAAAAGTTTTTTTGAAGAAGTTGAAGAACTTTATAACAAGTTAAAAAAAGTCTATATCTTTGTGTGTCTTATGATACAGATTTACTAGCTATAGAAAATATCTGTTCTTTTCTCTGAGAAAGTGGTATCATTTTATCAAAGATAAAAAAAGATTTAAAAAAATTGAATTGAGAACAAAGTCAGGAAACATTGATAAGTTTCTTTAAATTTAGATGTTTTTAGATAATTTTATAATTGCTTTTTACTTTATCACCAGAAGAGATAGCTTTAAAAAAATGAAAAAAATATACAGCAAGTTTTAAAAAAATAGAGTTAAGGCTATTAAAGAATTGCAAAATAAAGGTTGGAAAGTTAGAATTTGTATAGACCCTTTAATATATACAGATGATTTTTGAAAAAAATTATAGTGAAATGATAGAATATTTATTCAGTGAAATAGATAAAAAAATAAAGTCATAGATGTGAGTATAGGAGTATTTAGAACTTCAAAAAGAATATTTAAAAAAAGATGAGAAATCAAAATAAGAAGTCTGAAATTCTATACTATCCTTTTGAATGTATTGATGGAGTTTATACATATTCTGATAAATTAAAAATCATATATGATAGACTTTATTAAAGGAAAAAAATTTTTGAAAATATATAAATATTGAGAAAAAAAATATATTTAATTAATATTAAAACAAAAATTGTAGGCAAAAAAATAAGTAAGTTATCTATATTTAAGATTACTGGACGTCCTATAATGGTGAAAAGAGCCTTTGAGGAGCTCTGGAACCATTATAGGCTGGCAAGTAATCGTTTGTTAGTAACGAACTATTTTTTTGCTATAATATGAGGGAGTTTTTTTATGAAAATTGCTTTTAGTTACAGGAGCTAGTTCAGGAATAGGTTATGAGATAGCAAAAAAACATTATTAAATATGGACTATGAAGTTTATGGTGTTGCTAGAAATTTCATAAAAAAATGAAACTAAAGATTTTTTTGAAGAATATGAAAACTTTTTTTCCTGTTGTTTGTGATCTAACTAAACTTGATGAATTAGAAAAAAACTTTTACATTCATTGAAAAAAATAAAAATTTGATTTAATAGTAAATTCAGCAGGACTTGCTTATTTTTGGTTTATATGAAGAGATAAATATAGCCAAGATTAAAAAAATATGATATCAGTGAAATCTACAAGCACCTCTTGTAATCAGTCAATATTTTTTTAAGAACTTTAAAAAGAAAAATAAGGGGACAATAATAAATATTTCATCAGTTACTGCAAATAAAGAAAGTCCTTTAGCTTGTGTTTATTCAGCAACAAAAAGCAGGTCTTAGTCAATTTTCAAAAAGTTTGTTTGAAGAAGTTAGAAAAGAATGATGTTAAGGTTATAACAATCTATCCAGATATGACTAAGACAAACTTCTATCAGAATAATACATATTTTGAATGTGATGATGATGAAAAAAGCATATAAAAAAAGTGAAGATATAGCAAAAAAACGATAGAGTTTATTTTTAAATCAAAGTGATAATATAGTTTTTTTACAGATGTAACAATAAAAGCCTCAAAAGGCATAAAATAAAAAAAGATAAAAAAAGAAAGGAATAATACAAATGAATATTTCAATTCTAGGAAGTGGGAAGCTCAGGGAAATTCGACTTTTTGTAGAAATAGAAGACTATAAATTATTGGTAGATACAGGTTTTTAGTTGTAAAAAAACTGAAGAAAAAATTGGAAATGATAGGTAAAAAAATTATCAGATATATCAGCAATTTTAATAACTCACGAGCATAGTGACCATATAAATGGAGCAGGGGTTATAGCAAGAAAATACGATATTCCTATCTATATAACTCCTGAAAGTTACAAGGCAGGAGCAAGTAAATTAGGAGAAATAGATAAATCTCTAATAAAATTTATAGATGGTTCTTTTATACTTGATGATAAAGTCAAGGTTTTCACCATTTGATGTAATGCATGATGCTGAAAGAACTATTGGTTTTAAATTAGAAAGCCAACTTAATAAAAAAATAGCAATATCTACTGATATTGGTTATATAACAAATATAGTTAGAGAATATTTTAAAGATGTAGATGCAATGGTAATAGAAAGTAATTATGATTTTAATACTCTTATGAATTGTTCATATCCTTGGAATTTAAAGGAAAGAGTTAAAAAGTAGAAATGGACATCTTTCAAATAATGAATGTGCAAAAGTTTATCAAAGAGATGTATACAGATAAATTGAAGAAAGTATTCTTGGCACATGTTAGTAAGGATAGCAATCATTTAAGTATAATTAAAGAAACATTGGAAGATGAATTCACAGGAATGTTAAGAAAGCCAAATTGTGAAATTACAAGTCAAGATAAGGTTACAAAAATTATTTACTATAGAATAAGTAGGTGATAACTCATGGAAGAAATATCAGAATTATGGGAAGAATTAAAATTTGAACTTGGAAGTGTAGGGCATTGAGACTTTACCTAAGGACAAACAAGAAAGTATACATAGGTATGGGAAATAGAAATGCAGATGTTCTATTTGTTGGAAATGATCCCTAAAGCTATATCTTGCTGAAGATTATAAGGTTGAAACTCAATCAAGTGGAGAATTCCTTATAAGACTTTTTGATCTTGCAGGGATAGTTCCTGAAGCTTATTATATAACTACACTTACTAAAAAGAGAAGTTAAAAATAAAAGAATTTTGATGTAGAAGAAAAAGAAAAATACTTTTAGACTTATTAAATATGCAGATTGCTCTAATATCTCCAAAAAAATTATTGTTTTTCTTAGGAAAAGAAGTTGCACAAATGATAGAAAAATAGAGAAGTAGACCTTGAAAAAGAAAGAGGAAAATTCAAAAAAATGGAAAGGTGACATAGAATGTTATCTGACTTATGATGTCGAAACTGTTATTAAGGCAAGAAATGAAAGTGGGAAAAAAGCAGCTGTTGCAACTAATTTCTGGTTAGATATTAAAAAAATATAAAAAGAGGCTAGATCATAATGAATAAAAAAAGGATGCTAGAAATCTAATTAAAAGAAAGAAGAATGAACTTATCTATGGAGTATATTGAAAACTGCCAGTGATAAGATATTGGAAAAAAATTATTAGAAAATGAAGATTTCAAAAAAATGCTAAAAGTCATCATGTCTTATATGGATTTTTAAGAATGAGGTTAAGACAGATAAAAATAAATGAATATATTAAAAAGGCTGGGAAAAACTTTTAGTTTTACCTAAGGTAATTACTAAGGAAAAAAATGATAGCAATAGAAGATAAAAAAATAAATATATAGTAAGTCCTTTTGGTAATTCAGAACCTGATGGAGAAGAATATATAGGTGAAATCGATGTAATTATTACACCAGGAGTAGCTTTTGATAGAGATAAAAAAATAGAGTAGGTTTTGGTAGAGGTTATTATGATAGATTTTTTTGCTATTCATAAGAATGCTAAAAAAATTGCTATAGCCTTTGAAAAAAACAAATAATTGAAGAAGGTATTGAAACAACTGAATATGATATGAAAGTTGATGTTTTTAATAACTGAAGACAATATAATTTATTAGTAGGAGTTGGATAGAAGATGTTAGATCAAGAAATTATAGAAATTGCTAAAAAAATATTTATGACACTGAAATAAAAATCTCTAGAAAAGAGAATGAATAAACTATCAGAAAAATTTTTGTAAAAAGTAGTTAGAAAAATATTTGATTGTAAAGGAAAAGTAGTTGTTACTGGTATAGGTAAAAACAGGAATAATAGGTAAGAAAAATTTCAGCAACTTTTTGCTTCAACAGGAACAACAAGTATTTTTTTATGAATTCTACTGAAGGTTTACATGGTGACTTAGGAATTATCAATCCAGAAGATATAGTTTTAGCTATTTCAAATAGTGGTGAAAGTGATGAAATTCTTGCAATAATGCCAGCAATAAAAAAATATAGGTGCCTTTTGTAATTGGAATGACAGGAAATATTAATTCAAGACTTGCTAAAGGCTTCAGACCTATATATTAATACTCATGTAGATGAAGAAGGTTGTCCTTTAAATCTTGCACCTATGTCATCTACAACTAATGCACTTGTTATGGGAGATGCCATTGCAGGTTGTCTTATGAAACTTAGAAATTTCTCACCTCAAAACTTTGCAATGTATCATCCAGGTGGAAGTTTAGGAAGAAAGTTATTAACAAAAGTTGGAAATTTAATGAAAACAGGTGAAGCTCTTGCTCTTTGTAAAGCTGATACAAGTATGGAAGACATCGTAATTTTAATGAGTGAGAAAAAAACTTGGAGTAGTCTGTGTAATGAATGATGATAACAGTCTTTTTAGTAGGAATTATCACTGAAGGAGATATAAGAAGAGCTTTAAGCCACAAAGAAAAATTCTTTAGCTTAAAGGCTAGTGATATAATGACAACTAATTATACTAAGGTTGATAAAGAAGAAATGGCAACTCAAGCCTTATCAATCATGGAAGATAGACCTCATCAAATAAATGTGTTACCAGTGTTTGATGATAATAATTTTGTAGGAGTTATCAGAATACACGATTTATTGAAAGTTAGGTAAAAAAATAGATGAAAGTTAATATTAGTAATATAATTGTATCAATAAATAAAAAAATCAAGAGAAAGAAATATATAAAGAATTAGAGAAAAATGGTATTTCTAGGGATAATATAGAAAATTTAAAAATATTTAAAAAAATCTATAGATAGTAGAAAGAAAAATGATATTAAATTTATCTATACTTTAGAGATTAGTTTAAAAGAAAAAAATATAAATTTAGAAAAAAATATTCAAAAATTAAGTTTAGCAAAAAGATGAAAGTTATGACAAGAGAGTAGCACTTTATCCTCAAAGAGAAGTTGCTGTTGTAGGAACAGGACCTGCAGGACTTTTTCTCAGCTCTAAGACTAGCAGAATTAGGGATATATTCCTATTGTGTTTGAAAGAGGAGAAGAAGTAGATAAAAAGAAATATAACAACAGACAATTTTTATAAAAACTTCTATTCTAAATCCCAACTCAAATATACAGTTTGGAGAAGGTGGAGCAGGAACTTATTCTGATGGAAAGTTAAATACTAGAATTAAAAAGTGAATATATAGAAAAAGTTTTCAAAGAATTTATTGAGTGTGGAGCTCAAGAAGAAATTTTTTTGGAACTACAAACCACATATAGGAACAGATGTCTTAAGAATTGTAGTTAAAAAAATTTAAGAGAAAAATAAAATCTTTAGGAGGAAAAATTTTCATTTTTCTTCACTTGTTGAAGATATAGAAGTGAAAAAATAATGAAATAAAATCTTTGAAAGATTTTAGAAGTAGATAGTGGAAAAAAAGATACAACTATGATATAGATAAGGTTATTTTTTTGCCATAGGACATTCATCGAGAGATACATATAAAAATGCTATATTCAAGGGGAATTGCTATGGAGAATAAACCTTTTGCTATTGGAGTAAGAATAGAACATTTAAGAAAAGATATTGATAAAAATGCAGTATGGAGAAGCTGTTTCAAATCCACTTTTAGAGGCAGCAACTTACAATATGGCTTTTTAATAATAAAAAAAGAAACTAGAGGAACTTTCTCATTTTGTATGTGTCCAGGTGGAGAAATTGTAAATGCCTCATCTGAAATAGGGAGCCTCACTTGTCAATGGTATGAGTTATTCTACAAGAAATGGGAAATTTCTCAAATTCAGCAATAGTTGTAGGCGTATCTGAAAGAGATTATGGAAGTCAAATCTTCTCAGGTATGTATTTACAAGAGGAATTAGAAAAAGAAAAAAATTATGAGATAGTTGGAAATTATGGAGCTATATATCAAAAATGTTATAGATTTTATGAAAAATCAAAAAAACTAGTTTTTGAGATAGAAAGTAGCTACAAGATGAAATTATTTTCATATGATATAAATAATTTCTTTCCAGATTATATAAGAAGAAATCTTCATTCAGCTTTTTGAAAATTGGAGTAAAAAAATAAATTGTTTATTTCAAATAAAGTGAATTTAATAGGACCAGAAACTAGAACTTCAGCACCAGTTAAAAATTTTTAAGAGACTTAAAAGGAGAATCAATTTCTATAAAAGGAATTTTTTTCCTATAGGTGAAGGAGCAGGTTATGCAGGTGGAATTATGAGTGCTGCTGTTGATGGTATTAAAATTGTAGACTTAGCTTTTTAGTAAGAAAAATAGTCTAAGTTATTGACAAAGTCTATATAAAGTTGTATAATATACAAAAATATTTTTAAATTTTTAAGGAGATGGGTCAATATGAAAAAAATTATTTATTTTTGTTATTTTATTATTAGTTGTTGGAGTTTCAAGTATGGCAGCCACTTTTTACCATAGACCAAGACATATGGGATATATGATGAATGGAGAATCTCAATATCATAATTTTGGAATGTATGAAAGAACATATAATAGAGATTACTGTTCAAATAATTATTATTATGATAGTTACTATAATGGAGAAAAACAGAGGATGTTGCCATTCAGGTTCTAGATGGTATTAATATTTAAAAAAACAGAGCTATTACAGTTAATATATTGTGATAGCTTATTTTTTTAAATACTGCTTAAATAATATAGTTATTGATAGAATAAAGATAATAGAATAGGGGTGATGATATGCCACATTTAAAGATTAGAGGAATAGAAAAAAACTTGATAGTTGAAAAACAGTAAAGAAATTATTGATGGTTTAACTGAAATTATCGGTTGTGATAGAACTTGGTTTACCATTGAGCATCAAAATACTGAATATATCTTTGATGGTAAAATAGTTGATGGTTATACTTTTTGTTGAAGTATATTGGTTTGCAAGAGATGAAAAAAATAAAAAAAGGATACTGCAGACTTCTTAACAAAACTAATTAAGAGAATAAATAATAATAAAGATTGTTGTATTATATTCTTTACTTTAACTGGGGATAACTATTGTGACAATGGAGAATTCTTCTAATAAAGTACCAAGTTGTTGTTCAAGATACTAGTAAATTACTTACAATTAGAATTAGAAGAAGGCTATTGTAAACCTTAATTTATTTACAATAGCCTTTCTCTTTTATTATCTATATTTTATAGCTTTTATATATTTGTACTAACACTGTTGGTATTAATGATAACACATAAATTTGAATAAAGTTAGTTTGTTTCTAATTTTAGTAATTCCAAACATATGATATATAGGAGGGCATAGTAGAAACAGCATTTAATAAAAATAAATCCAAGTGTAAAAAGCAATCAATGAGAATTTATTTTTAAAAGAAACCTATAGCAAAAAAACATTTCTTTGACCTCTATAATCAATACCATGGAATAATCTAGCTAAACATAAAGTAGCAAAAAGCCATTGTAGAACCTTTTAAAGCAGAATCTTTTAATCCTATATAGAAAGCGATTATAATAAAGACAGCAATTAAAAATCCTTCAATTAGAAGTTTAGACGAAAAATCTTTTTGTTAATATTAGCTTCATTAGGATCTCTAGGTTTTTTTCATCTAAAGATATCTTCATTTTTAGGTTCAACCCCTACAGCTATTGAAGGTAAACTATCTGTTAATAAGTTTATAAATAGTAATTGTACTGCTGAGAAATATAACTGGTAAAGTTAGCAAGTGATGAATAAAGCACAGCAAGTATAGCAGCAGTATTTCCTGAAAGTAAGAAACCTATAGCATTTTTTTAATATTTCTATAAACATTTCTACCAGTTATTATTGCCTTAACTATTGTTGAGAAGTTATCATCAGCTAGTATCATAGAAGCAGCATTCTTAGAAACTTCTGTTCCTGTAATTCCCATTGCAATACCGATATTTGCCTTTTTTTAAGAGCTGGGAGCATCATTTACTCCATCACCCTGTCATAGCAACAATTTTTTTCCAAGTTTTTTTGCCAAGCATTAACTATTCTTATTTTATGTTCAGGAGAAACTCTAGCATAAACTGATATATGCTCAACATTCTTTTTCTAATTCTTCATCAGTCATCTTTTTCAAGTTCTACACCTTCAAGTGCAATATCTCCATCTCTAAATATACCTATATTTTTTTAGCAATTGTTCTAGCTGTTATTTTATGGTCACCTGTTATCATAACTGGTTTAATTCCACCTCTAATACATTCTTGAACAGCAAGTTTAGACTCTTCTCTAGGAGGGTCTATCATACCAACAAGAGCATGGAAAAATATAGTCATTTTCATCTTCATCAGAAAGTTCTTTTTCTCCATCAATATATTTATATGCAAAAAGTTAAAACTCTTAAACCTTCTTCAGCTAATTCATTGTTAACTTTTTTTCAATCTTTTTTTAATAAATTCTTCATTTACATTTTGTACATTACCATTTTCATCAAGATAATATTTAAATCTTGTTACAAGAGAATCGAAAAGCTCCCTTTAGTGAAAAATAATGTGTTTACCATTTTTTTGTTTCATAAAGAACTGTCATTAATTTTCTTACAGAGTCAAAAAGGTATTTCTGATATTCTCTTACTATCTTTTCTTTCATCTCTAAAAGACATATCATATTTTTTTGAGTAAGGTGAATAAGAGCAGTTTCTGTAGGGATCTCCTATAGTGTCAGTAGCATCTGTACATAGAATAAAAACTGTCTAGTAATAATTTATCAATTTTTTTATTTTTTTATCCAAAGAGTATTCATTATCTAATTTTCCATTGATAAAAAAATCTTTTTTTACTGTCATTTTGTTTTGAGTAAGAGTACCAGTTTTATCAGAACAAATAACAGAGATAGAACCTAAAAGCTTCTATAGATTTTAATTCTTTAACTATTGCATTTTCTTTAGATAATTTTTTTCAGTTTCCATAGATAATACTATAGTGATAATTGGATTTAATGATTCAGGTATAGCTGCAACAGCAAGAGCAACAGCTAATAATAAAGAATTAAGAACTGTATTTCCATGATATACATAAATTCCAAAAGATAAGAACACAAAGTACAACTATTCCAAGAGTTAATCTCTTACCAAATATATCTAAAGATTTTTTTGTAAAGGAGTAACATTTTTCTTCTGTTTGATCTAAAAGAGTTGCAATTTTTTTCCTAATTGAGTGCTCATTCCTGTTTCAGTAACTAAAAATCTTTGCTCTACCATAGTTAACAAGACTTCCTGAGAACACCATATTAACTTGATCTCCTAGTGCTAAATCTTCATATTCTAAAAACTTCATCAGTTTTTTTCTATTGAGTTAGATTCACCCTGTAAGAGAGTTTTCATTTACTAATAATGAAAAGTTTTCTATAATTCTTCCATCAGCTGGAACAATGTCTCCCAGCTTCAACAATAACAATATCTCCAGGAACTAATTCAACAGAGTCCACTTCTAATTGTTCATGATCTCTAATAACCTTTACATTTAGGTGAAGACATCTTTTTAAACTATCTAAAGATTTTTTTGAGCCTTGATAGTTTGATAAGCTCCAAGAATAGAGTTCAAAATTAATACTAGAACTATAACAAGTGCACTTTCTTTATTTCCAGAAAAAAATGAAATAACCGCTGCAATAAGCAAAAATAATTACAAGGGAATCTTTAAATTGATTAAAAAAATATTTTTTTATAAGTCCATCTTTTTCTTTTTTTCAACAAACTTATTTTTCTCCATATTTTTTTCTCCTTGCAACTACCTCCTCTTCAATTAAACCAGTTGAGCTTGTTTTCAAACTCTTCAAATAAATGTTTTTTTAGACTTTGTAAAATGTTTCATTATCGTCTCCTTCTTTCTATATTATAAAACTAAAAAAACTTTTGATATGAAAAAAATAATTCATACCAAAAAGTCTTGTTACCAAAAATGGTCACAGTACCAGAAAAATAATTTCGTGATGTTGATACTGTTATTTACAACTACTCCCTTTTTTTATGAGAAATATATAAATCTCTTAATTTTCAAATAATTATAGCATAGTCTATTGATAAAATCAATAGGCTTTTTTTATTGATTTTTGTATTCAATTATGCTATTATAAAGATATAAAAAAATACACATAATATTTATATTAAAGGAAGGTGGTAAAATGTCAGTTGTATCTTATAAACAAGAAGATTTTATTGGGTATTGTTACTATAGAAAGACCAGAGGCATTGAACGCTTTAAACACAGCAGTATTAAATGAGTTAAATTCAACTTTTTGCTAACATAAATTTAGAAACAACAAGAGTTGTAATTTTAACAGGAGCAGGTACTAAGTCTTTTGTTGCAGGAGCAGATATATCAGAGATGGCTCCTTTAAACAATAGTGAAGCAGCTAGATTTAGTAACAAAGGAAATGAAGTATTTAGAAAAAAATAGAAACTTTTCCTCTTCCAGTTATTGCAGCTATTAATGGATTTGCTTTTAGGTGGAGGTTGTGAACTAGCAATGAGTTGTGATTTTCAGAGTTTGTTCTGAAAAATGCAGTGTTTGGACAACCAGAAGTTGGTTTAGGAATAACTCCAGGTTTTGGTGGGACTCAAAGATTAGCAAGACTTATTGGTTTAGGAAAAAGCTAAAGAAATGATTTATACAGCTAATGCTATTAAAGCTGATGAAGCTCTTAATGTTGGACTTGTAAATCATGTTTATCCCTCAAGAAACATTATTAGAAGAAACAAAAAAATTAGCTGCTAAAATTGCTAAAAAAATGCTCCTTTTCGCAGTTAGAGCTTCTAAAAAAAGCTATAAATGAAGGAATTGACACTGATATGGATAGAGCAATAATAATAGAAGAAAAAAATTATTTGGAAGTTGTTTTACAACAGAAGATCAAAAAAAGTTGGAATGAAAGCATTCTTAGAAAAAATTAAAGGTGTAGAATATAAAAAAATAAGTAAAACGGAGGTCGAATTATGAAAGTAGGAATTATTGGAGCAGGAACAATGGGTGCAGGAATTGCTCAAGCATTTGCACAAACAGAAGGATTTACAGTAACACTTTGTGATATTAATAATGAATTTGCTGCAAATGGAAAAAAATAAAATAGCTAAAAGGTTTTGAAAAAAAGAATAGCTAAAGGTAAAATGGAACAAGCTGAAGCAGATGCTATTTTTAGCAAGAATTACAACTGGTACAAAAAGAAATTTGTGCTGATTGTGATTTAATAATTGAAGCTGCTATTGAAAAATATGGAAATTAAAAAAACAAACTTTTAAAGAATTAGATGAAATTTGTAAAGCAGATGCTATATTTGCAACAAACACTTCTTCTTTATCAATTACAGAAATTGGAGCAGGATTAAAGAGACCTATGATAGGAATGCACTTCTTTAACCCAGCACCTGTAATGAAACTTGTAGAAATTATTGCTGGATTACATACTCCAACTGAAATAGTAGAAAAAAATTAAAAAAATATCTGAAGATATTGGAAAAGTACCAGTACAAGTTGAAGAAGCTCCAGGATTTGTTGTAAATAGAATTTTAATTCCTATGATTAATGAAGCAGTAGGAATATATGCTGATGGAGTAGCAAGTGTAGAAGGAATAGATGCTGCAATGAAATTAGGTGCAAATCACCCTATAGGACCACTAGCTTTAGGAGATTTAATTGGACTAGATGTATGTCTTGCTATAATGGATGTTTTTATATCATGAAACAGGAGATAGCAAATATAGAGCTCATACTTTATTAAGAAAAAAATGGTTCGTGGAAAACAATTAGGACAAAAAAACTGGTAAAGGTTTTTATGACTACACAAAAATAATAAAAAAATGGGGTTCATTCCCCATTTTTTTATTCTATAGTTGTTGATATTTTTTTAATCTCTTCATCTAACTTTTTCAAGTCAACTACATCTACTGTTTCTATATTTCCAGAATTATTTAAATTAATTTTTCTCGTTTCCTTTTACTTTAGAATATCTAGAAAAATAGATTTTTTTAGCAAATTCTATTTCTTCATCACTTAAATCAGTATTAGCAATTAAATGAGGTCCTGGAACTTCTGCACTATGGATATAGAATTTTAGATTTTTTTCTTTTCTATACTCATCAATTTTCATATTTGATTCTTTATCTCTACCAACAAATAAATATCTTCCTTTAGAAAAATCTAAAGAATCTAGCTTCCTTTTATAAGTTTAAAAAGCCATGAATGTTCATCTTTAAGAAGTCCATCATCTTCTAAAAACTTTTAATCTACTTGAATAACCAGGATCAGTTAGTAAACAACCTCCACCTGGACTAGGATACTCAACAAGTCCATATGAATTCATTAACTCCATTTGTCTATGTCTTGAACGTCCATTTATATCTAAAAGTTTTTCTCTATCAACCCAACCCATAAGTTCAGCTCTACTTGGAGGTAAAAAGTTTAGCAGATAGAGGTCTTAAAACTAAGTCTTCCATACCTGATAACTTTTTAACTTTTTTTCTAAAGCTTGTGCATTTTTGTGACATAGGTCTTTGTCCTAAAACTTCTCCTGATATAACAAAATGTGCACCATATTCTTCTAGTAATTCTCCTGCTATTTTAAACATCAATGAATGGCAATCTATACAAGGATTCATATTCTTTCCTCTACCATAAACAGGATCCTCAACAACAAACATATGTCTCTTTTTAAAAATCGATATATTCTAGCTTAATTCCTAATTGTTCAGCCATCTTTTTCAGCTTTTTCATTTTTTTCCACCAAAAAAATGTGATACAAAAATTCAAAAGCAATTACTTCAACACCTTGATCTTGTACCAGTTTTATAGCTAAAGCACTGTCTAAACCACCTGAAAAATAAAGCTAAAGCTTTAATTTTTCTCCTTCAAATCTTTCACCTTTTTTTCTAAATCTATTAATTTCTTTTCTCTTCTTTTTCCTTCATAATAAACTTTCATATTTTTCAGGAACGATAGTATATACATTTTTTTGCAATTTGAGCAAAACTTTGCATTTTTAATTTCCATAGCTCCAGCTAAGAAATCCATTATTCTTTGAGCAACATTTGGTCCAATATTTTCTAAATTAATTGTAATCATTTTTTTCTTTTTCTATATAGTTTGCAATTTTTCTTACAATCTTCAAATTGTTTTAGGATCAATAAAAAAATAGTACTGTAGTCATCATATCTAAAATCATCAACAGTATCCATTTCCATTTGTTCTCTCTTAGAAAGTGTTCTTGATGTTTCTTCTATAACTTCTTCTTCATCATATTCTTCTTCAGTATTAATACCCTACTAATTCTTTTTATGTCCTTTAAAAATTCCCATAATCTATTTTCCTCCTTTAAATTATTTAAAAAAATTTTTTGTTCCAACTCTTATATATGTGCTTCCTTCTTGTAAGGCAATTTTATAATCGTTGGACATTCCCATAGACAGCTCAGTAAGATTATTATCAAAGTATTCCTTTGTTTAACTCATCTTTAATCTTTCTAAGTTCTGAAAAAAACCATTCTTAAAATTTTTTTCATCATCTGTAAATGGAGCCATAGTCATTACTCCTATTATATTCAAATTTTTTTAAGATTTTTTTCAATTCTATTATATCACATTTTAATTCATCTAAGGAATAACCTTGTTTACTTTCTTCACCATAGACATTAATTTCCAATAAAAACATCCATAGTTTTTCCCTGATTGTTCAGCCTTTTTTTATTGATTTCTTGAGCCAAACTTAATTTATTTACAGAGTGTATCGCAACTACATCATCTATAATGTATTTTACTTTATTTTTTTGTAAATTTCCAATAAAGTGCCATTTAATATCTGTATTCTTATTTTTTTAAAAATATTCTATTTTATCTTTAACAACTTGAACTTTATTTTCTCCACAGATATTTTTGTCCTGTCTTTAAAAAAATTCTTCTATATCTTCAACAGTAGAATACTTAGTAACAGCAATTAATTTTACTTTTTCTGGATAAGGAGAATATTTTTTTAATATCTTCTAAAAATTTCTTCAACACTAGCTTGAATACTCATAATAAAAACCTCTTTTTGTAATATTAATCATCTATAAAATTTGCAATAAAGTCATTAAATAACATAAGTCCTTTAGAACTTAAAAATATATCCATTTTTCTTTTTTTACAAGATAAGCTTCTTTTTCTAAAATTTCACATTTTTTTCTAAATATTCTTTACTTGGAATAAGAGGCTTATTTAAAAGTCTAAAATCCTACTAGATATCTATATTGTTCAATATCAGTTTTCTGTAAGTTCTTCTCTTTTCATCAACAGGTAAAAATATTCTTATCTAGTTTATCATAATAATCCTTTAAATGAAAGAAATTCTTATATCTTAGATTTCCTAGATAACCTGCAGCTGAAAGACCAAGCCCTAAATAGTTCTTATTTTCCCAGTATATAGAGTTATGTCTTGCTTCAAAAATCTTTTTTTAGAAAAAAATTTGAGATTTCATAATGTCCATATCCTTTTTGATTTTAAATAGTCAATTATATACTCATACATAGTAGCTTCTAAATCATTATCAGTTTCTTTTTAATTTCCCAGCTTTTAAATCTCTAAAAGAATTTTTGTTCCTTCTTCCCATATCAAAGAGTAGATTGAGATATGTTCAGGATTTAGAAAGAATTAATTTTTTTCTAAATCAATTTTTAACATTTCTAAAGTCTGATTAGGTAAAGAGAACATAATATCTAGACTAATATTTTTAAAAGCCAACTTCTCTTGCCATATTATATACTTCTATAGCTTCTTCTGAATTATGAATTCTTCCTAAAACTTTTTAAATTCTCATCATTAAAAGTTTGAATTCCTATACTTAATCTATTAATTCCTAAATTTCTATATTCTTTCAACTTATTGATATCAACAGTTTTAGGATTTACTTCAATAGTAATCTCAGTATTTTCATCATAAGAAAATTTAGATAGAAATTCTTTTTTTAAGCTATCTATTGGTAGGAGGGAAGGTGTCCCTCCACCAAAGTATATAGTATCCTGTTTTTTTCTGATAAATCATAGTTTTTTTGCTATAAATATCTATCTCTTTTCAAAAGATAATTAACATATTTTTTTCAATTTGATTATCAGTTCCTTTTTAATGAAGTAAAGTCACAATAGTTACATTTTCTTTCACAAAAAAAGGAATATGTATGTAAGTATTATAGATTTTCAGCATAATTCAAAAAAATTCTTTTTCTAATTTTTGCTAATTTTTTTCTTCAGCAACTTTTTTTATCGCTATCAACAACTGAAATATAGAATTTAATCTTTAGGTTCAGTTCCAGAAGGTCTTACTGTTAAGTAAGTTTCATCTTCTAAAAACTATTTGTATAACATCAGATTTTTGGTAAATCTTCTACACCTTTTTGATAATCTCTATATTCTTTTACTTTTTATTCCTGCAATTTCAGTATGAGTTTTTTTCTCATAGACTTCATGATTTTTTTGTATTTCTTCTAGTCCATCTTTACCTTTTTTTAGTTATAGGAATAGTAGTTTCTAAACGCCAACCATATTTTTTTCATAAATTTTTTTATTATTTCATTATAGATACTAGAACCATTGTTTTTTTAAAAAGTTGTAGCCATTTCTGCTATTATCATAGAAGCAACAACAGCATCTTTATCTCTAACATGAGTACCAACTAAATAACCAATTGATTCTTCAAAAACCAAATAAGAAAGTTCCATCTAAATCTTTGTTTTCAAATTGTCTAATTTTTTTCACCAATATATTTGAAACCTGTAAGAACTCTTAATGCTTTTTTTTACCATTCTTTTTAACAATAGTATCAAAAAGTGGAGTTGATACAACTGTTGTTATCATAGTTCCATTTGCTGGAATATCTTTTTATGATTTAAAAATATATTCTGCAAACAAAGATACCTATTTGGTTTCCATTAGGGAAAGAAACCATTTTCCATTATTATCAAGAACAGCAAGTCCCTACTCTATCTCCATCAGGGTCATTAGCTATACAGATTTCAGCTCCAACCTTATCTGCAAGCTCTGTACTTAGTTTAAATACACTTTGTATCTTCAGGGTTAGCATAGTCACAAGTAGGGAAGTTTCCATCTGGTTGTTCTTGTTCCTTTCACAGGATATACACTTGTATAACCCATTTCTTTTAAAAATTCTTTCTACAGGTCTTGCTGCAACTCCATGTAGAGGTGAATAAACAATTTTGATTTTATCCTTATTTTTCTACATCAGGATTGATAGCATTTTTTTCTTAACTTCTTCTATAAATCTATCATCTAATTTTTTTCACCAACATAAACAAGTAAGCCTTTTTCTATAGCTTCCTTTTTCATCCATTAATTTAACACCATTAAAAAAATATCTACTGCTTCAACAGCACTAACAATCGCTGTTGCTTGAGGGTCAACTATTTGTGCTCCATCTTCCCAATAAACTTTATATCCATTGTATTCTTTTTGGATTGTGAGAAGCTGTAATCATAACACCTGCTTGAGCTTTTTAATTCTCTTACTGCAAAAAGAAAGTTCTGGAGTTGATCTTATTCCTTCAAATAAATAAACTTTTATTCCATTACCTGCTAAAGTCATTGCAGTATTGATAGCATTTTCAACTGAATCTAATCTTGAATCATAGGCAATAGCAACACCTTTTTTTCTTTCCCAGTTTCTCCAGTTGCTTCTATAATATAATTTGCTAAACCTTGAGTAGCTTTTTCTTATATTATATTTATTCATTCTATTTTTACCTATACCTCTTATACCTCTCATACCAGCTGTTCCAAAGCTTAGATTAGTATAAAAATCTATTTTTCAATTTCTTTTTCATCATTAGCAATGCTTCTTAATTCTTCTTTTTCATTTTCAGATAGCATAGTAGAATCTAACCATTTTTTTATATTCATCTAGGTACATAGTATCATCTCCATTTCTATTTTTTTATTTTTTTAAAATATTCCAGTAATTACTTTTTACTAATTCATCTTCTAATACAGGCATAGCATTTTTCAAATTTTAAGTTTACTTTATTAGCAGTACTTAAAGACTCTTGTTGAATACTTTTCAATATTAGAAGTTTCAGAAGAAGTAGAAGTTCTTGTTCCTGAAATTCCTTGGCTTACTGAATTCACAGTTGTTACTTGCACATTTTTTTCCAATTTTTTTCACTGACTAAAACATCAGTTATCATAGCATAGACAACATCTTTTACAAAGGCAGATGATATCCTTTGCAAGAGTAGCTGAAGCCATACCTAAACCTACAATATTAGCTCTATCTTCTGGAGATTGAGTAGCTAAAATACTTCCGATTCCAGCTGCCATAAATACTTCAGAAAAATCCTGAACCATTAGCATCATTTAGATTTGATTTTTTTCTACATTTAAAATATTAACTTGTAAAGAGTACTTCGCTTCAGATGGCTCTTTTACTATTTTATAACCTTTAGTTTTTAAAAGCATTTATCACTTTTGACTCAATATCTAAATCTTTATCAGATGTATTTGAAATTTTTACAAATATTGTCTTCTGATCTGTATCAACAGGTTCTAACCAGATTGTATTTGACATCTTTAGTCTGTACTTCAAGATTTCTTTTTAGAAATTATAGTGTGTATAGTGGAAGAAAGCACAATTATTAATATTATTGTTAAAAATAAATACAGTCTTTAGAATCTTTTTCATTCCATTACCTCACTTATATAATTTTTGTTTTTAGAATATTCCTGAAATAACTTTTTCCTAATTCATCTTCTAATATAGGAATAGCACTATCAAAGTTTAAGTTTACTTGGTTTGCTGTACTTAAAACTTTTTGTAGAATATTTTTTTCCATATTAGATGAAGAGCTAGTACTAGAAGTCATAGTCCCTGAATTTCCTTGTTTAACAGAGTTTCTTGTAGAACTTTGTACATTTTTTTCCTGTTTTTTTCAGAAATTAAAAATATCAGTTACCATTGCATAAGCAGTATCACTAACTAAAGCATCTGCTATTGTACCTATTGCAGCTCCAGCAAGTCCCCAACCAAGTGCAGTATAAGCTCCACCTGAACGTTGAGCACCTAAAAACTCCTCCAATTCCAGCACCTAAAAACAGCATCAGAGAAACCATTCTCATTATTTAGATTAACTTTATCTACTTTTAAAAATATTAGCTTGTAACCAATATTTTTGCTTCAGCAGGATCGTTAACTATTCTATAACCTTTTTGCTGATAAAAACACTTATTATTTTTTTGTTCAATATTTAAATTCTTTCCACTTGTATTTGAAACTTTTACAAATACAGTTTTTTTGATTTGCAGCTGCAGGCTCTAACCAAATTGTGTCTGACATCTTAGTCTGTACATCTAAATTTCTTTTAGAAATTACAGTATGCATAGTAGAGCAAGATACCATTGTTAATAGTAGTCCTAAAAAAATATTATGCTTTTTCCAAAATTTTTTTCATTATCTTACCTCACTTATATTTAATTTAAATCACTATATTTTTATCATAATTTTTTTAATGAATGTGAACTTATCTGAGCTTATTTTCTTTTTTTGCTGTCATCTCTTCCACTTCAAGACAATAAACAAGAGTTCTAGGTATTGCTGCAGGATTAAAAATATGCCTCTTTATCTTTATGATATTGTGCCATTAACTTTCTTTAAAAGCCTCCATTTTTTTCATCTTCAGATAATATTCTTATTTTTACCTCTACCTATAACACTTTCATAAGCCATAGTACAATATCCTCTATCTTCATAATATTGAAGCTCATGATTACAATCCATTTCAAAAAGTTGCTTTCATTTCTCTTTTCATTATATCAACTTTTTGTTCCTTCTAAGGCACTATGGAAAATAGATAATAACTTTTTCTTCATCAGCATCTAAACCAAAATTTAAAGGAACAATGTAAGGATAGTCTCCATTGTTAAAAAACTAATCTACATACATCACATCTTTTCATGATTTCTATAATTTCATTTCTATCTTTGACTTCTCTATTTGCCTTTCTCATAATCTCCTCCTAAAATAGTATTTGTTATTTATTTTATCATAGTTTTTAATATTATTTACACTTTTCAAATAATTTTTTTATGTTATAATTAGTCATAGGAATTTTTTTATAAAAAAAGGAGTTGATGTCAAATGAAATTTTTTTAATGGCATTGTTAGTTACAGTTTTTTTGCTTTTTAGTTTTTTTCAGCAGAAATTCAAGCTAAATCTGTAAGTAAAAAAATAAAGAAGTAGTGGATGTAATATTTATTTTTAGATAGAAGTGGTTCTATGGGTGGATTGGAATCAGATACTATTGGTGGATTTTAATTCTGTTTTAGAAAAAAACAAAGAAAAAGAGGAAGGTAAAGCATATATTACAACAGTTTTATTTGACGATCAATATGAATTGTTACATGATAGAGTGGATATCACTAAAGTACAAAAATATAACTGAAAAAAAGAATATTATGTTAGAGGAAGTACAGCACTTTTTAGATGCTATTGGTAAAACTATAGCTAAAGAAAAAAAGCTATACAAAGACACATTATCTAAAGGGTGAAAAAAAGCAACTAAAAGTTTTATTTCATCATAATAACAGATGGTTTAGAAAAATGCTAGTAAAGGAATACAACTCTGCTACTGTTAAAGAGATTGATAGAAACTCAAAAAGAAAAAAATATGGTTGGGAATTTCTATTCTTAGGTGCTAATATAGATGCAATAGAAACTGCAAAGTGCAATAGGTATTAGTGCTGAAAGAGCAGTGAACTATAATTCTGATAGTGTTGGAACTCAATTAAATTATAAGAGCTTTAAATAATGCAGTTTCAGAAGTTCGTTCAGGAAAATGAATTGAAAAAGAATGGAAAGCTGATATTGAAGCAGACTATCAACAAAGAAATAAAAATAAAAACAAATAAGGGGTTGTTGCAAATTAACAAAAAGTAAAAATAGTTCGTTACTGAGTAAATTTTCTTAACGATAAAAAAATCAAGAATTTCGCTGTAATTTCAGCCAACTCGCTATGCTCAAACATGCTGAGAATTACTCGGCTCATTCTATTTGATTTTTTTATCTAAAATTTCCATTCGTAACTCACTTATTTTTTTACTTTAAGATTGAAATTTTTAAATTTGCAACAACCCCCTTTTTATTTGAAAAATATTGGTTTTTTTCTATTAGATATGATAAAAATTTAAAAATTAGTACATCTAGATGAGTCTGAAAAATAAGAAAAGGTGATAAGATGGAATACAGATATAAAAGATATTTATTTAGAAGAAACTATAGAAGAAATTTTTCTCTGAAATTAAATAATAGTAATACAGAATATGAGCGTTTCAACTTTTTACATTATTCTATAGACCTTATGAGAACCTAGAAGTATTTATTTATTTAATAGTTGGAAAAAAATTCTATTAATAAAAAAATATTTGATGAAAATTTTCAAATAGATAATACTTTAAAAAGTAGGGAATAGCACTAACTGATGAAATAATAAATAGATATGATTTATATTATGATGATTTTTGAAGAAAGTTTATTTATCAAAAAATATAAGGAATTAGTTGTTATAGTAGATTTAGCAGATAATATAATAGGTTTTTTTCGTTTGTAAAAAGAAAGAGGAGAAGAATGGGATTATCCAAAAAGATAAAAATTAAAAAAATTATTTAGAATGTAGAAATTTACAGGATATTTATGGTTCTTTATATGAGTAATGATACATTGGATGTCAATATAGAAAAAGAGAAATCTATGGG
>BNJS01003247.1_pt1 | contig 90182 bp, 120 predicted proteins | sample 8540461 | NCBI WGS metagenome assembly BNJS01 (sample SAMD00202454, study PRJDB9452) | human saliva metagenome | isolation source: human saliva | place: Japan | reverse complement strand
GAGCAACTCAAAAATGCCTTCGACAAAAACATACAAACCGAAGCAAAACAAGCGGATCACCTTGATATTTGGTTATTAAGGAGAATACGATGATAATCAAAAGATACCATAGGATGGCGCACCTAAAATATCAAACATAAAAACTATACGTTTTATCATCAACTACGAACGGATATTGAGATCACGAGAGGCAGATAATAAGTCGAAAGACTACACCCTATAAAAAGAACCGCCAAAGTCTACTGGCGGAGATCCTCGTGGTGTGCTAGAAATACCTAGCTCACCAATCTTTGAAAACAAAGATAACAATAAAATCGGAATAAACAAATCATGGAACTAGATAAGCAAGACCCTATACTTCTAATATCCACAATGAGGAGGGATGATCCATAGACCCGTAACCAAACAAGATGTAGAAATGCTGAGCGATTTATAAAAGCACAAAACACCCTAAATACAAGAGCTTGCACTAACCAAAAACAGACACTTTTCTCAATCATGTGTAATGGGACATAGAATTTCCTTTGCGCGGATTTATCATATTTATCCTCATATCATCAAACTTAAAAGCGTAATGTACTTTTTACTAATCATTGGGCTGTAAAAGTGCTCTGTGTGGCTGAAAATCGTTCGATTGTTTATACCTTTAGTTCCATCTATCTTTATGAGAGATGAAATGAAGTACAAGGCTAAAGATAACGACAATGAATACAATCAAACTGAATAATGGAGTGGAGATGCCGCAGTTGGGCTGCAGTGTGATTCAGGTATCTCCCGATGAGGCAGAACGCTGCGTAAGCGATAGCGTGAGCGTGGGATACCGTATGATAGATGCAGCACAAGCCTATCTCAACGAAGAGGGTGTGGGCAGATACGATTCGCAAAAGTGGGGTAGCACGTGAGGATATTTTTGTAGTAGATAAGATTTGGATGTCTAACTACGAGGAGAGTCCCTGCCCGTAGCATTGACGAAAGTCTACAAAAACTAGGTGCTGACTATATTGATCTGATGTTGCTTCATCAACCCTATAGCGACCCGCTACAATGCCTACAGGCTGGAAGAGGCTTTAAAGGCAGGTAAGGTTAGGAGCCATTGGGGGTGAGTAATTTTTACCACAGTCATCTCATTGACCTCTGTCACTTTCTGGATGTTGTGCCAGCTGTGAATCAGGTGGAGACGCACGTATTCTGCCAACAGACAGAAGCACGAAAAATACATGGACAATTAGGGGTCGCCACATGTCGTGGGGGCCACTGGCCCGAAGGAAAGTCTCTTTACCAATGAGGTCTTATCAACCATCAGGGGCGGCTCATGGTAAATCAGCTGCTCAGGTTGCCCTACGTTATCTATTGCAACGTGGCATTATCGTCATTCAAAGTCTACATAAAAGAACGTGATGGAGCAAGCCTCCAACTCTTCGACTTTACGCTAACCGAGAAAGAGATGGCTGAAGTGCAGAAACTGGACATCGGACACGCCTTCGTTATGCCCAGCCATCACGATCCGGAAATAACCAAAATGTTCATGGGCTGCTCCAAGATAATCACTAAAAGGAGAGCTCTTTTCTAGAGGTCTGGACTACCTTGAGATGGATATGGGAAGCCGGCTTTTATAAAGTCGGCTTTTCTTTCATGATGGAGAACATGCCGAATCAAGGTATTATCAAAGATCTAGATTCCCTCTCCGTTTCTCGATCCATCAGTATAGATTCTGCACGAAATAGAAATCTTTCTCAGGTAGAATTGGGGCCTTTCAGCTGAAAGTGTCCCCTCCTTTTGGGTGAAATCGGGTTCGTTTTCAGGCAAGAGGGAAAAGATTTTTTGGCAGAAATGGAGTCTTTTGTTGTGGTACTAGATTTCTAGAAAAGAGAGGAGAGATCAATACCCTCTCTTCTCCTTTTCAAAAAGGATCTTCAGAGTACCTCCCAATGGCAAATGAATAGAAAAAGAATAGGGTTAGAATGTACCCATTGGCACCTCAACCCTGCGATGTTTAGCTTAGAACGATCTTAAACGGTGGCGATCTTATTTAGAATAGTCGTAGATGCCATATCCCGTTTACGTCCGAGCCTGACCGGCGCGTACCTTCTTGCGCAAAGAGAGGGATGGGGCGATACTTATCGTCGCCATACTCGACTATAAAAGCACTTCCATAATGGCAAGGAAACCAAACATCAAGCCCGATAAAGTCTCCCAATTCGAGGAGGACCCATGGGGTGATTGGCTCCAAAGCTTCATAGCAGCATCAATCTCTTCTGCAGTAGCTACGCCATCAGCAAGTTCACCGATAGCTTCGTTAATCATGGGGATAAAATCCTGTTACAACGAACCCGGGGAGCTTCGCTCACACGCACTGCAGTCTTTTCAGGTTGTGCGCAAAGGTCAAGAACTACAGCGAGCACCTCAGGACATGTCGACTGTCCGCTGATCACTTCTACCAACTTCATCGAGGAACTGGATTGAAGAAGTGCATACCGATCACCTTTGCAGGGGCGATTCGTTACCGAGGGCTAGTTCTGTAATACTCCAGAAGACGTGTTGGTAGCAAGGGTGCTTCTAGTTTGATGATACCATCAGATTGCGAAGCGTTGCCTTTTTACCTCCATATCCTCGGAGAGGCTTCGATAATGAGATCGGCGTCAGCTATATCTGTAAAGTCTTGCGTAGTCTTAATGTGAGCATAGTACTGAGCAGATTGTTCTTCTGTAATCTTACCCTTTTCTACGAGGGCGTGCAGTTCTTTTTAACGAGCATTGCCCTTATCAAAGAGACTCCTTGCTACGCCCTTTCATTGCCATGATATCCGTACTGTGCTGGGCAGCGCATTTGTGCAATGCCTGCACCCATGAGTACCAGTACCTGATAACTGCTATTTTCATCTTATCTGTACGTATTAATTTTGAATACACCCTCCCAAAAGGGAGAATGTCTATTCTGATTTAGAATTGGGGTTTACGCTTCTCCAGAGACACGCAGACATCCCTTCTTGTTGATCCAGGATGCGCAAAGGTAAGACCAAAAGAGCGTGTTCTCTGCTGCAATACCTGTATCAATGTACGCTGTAACCCTCTATTGATGGCACTCTTTGGGATAGGCGCACCACCGCATTAGGCGATTGGGATGCGATCTCCTGGGCGGGCACAAAGAGCTAGGTTTATAAGTTCTTCCGGCTCTACGACGTGGTTGACCAAGCCTATGAGCAGCTTCTTCTCTGCCCCGATAATACTGACCCATGTAAAGATCAATTCTTTTGCTTTCCCTACACCAATTGTATGCGAAGTATTAAGCGCTGTGTGTCCACTAAAGCCGGGCGTGATACCCAAGCCCACCTCAAGTTTGCCCAAACTTTGCGCTTTTGAACGAAGCAATACGGATATCTGCACTAAGTGCCATTTCACATCCACCTCCCCAAACAAAATCCGTTGATGGCTGCGATGACCGGCATTGGCATTAATTCGATCGATGCGAAAGCGCTCACTACTGCCAACGCTCACAGTCGTAGCTTCGGACGGGGTGAGCGAGGCGCATCTCAGCAATGTCGGCTCCGGCAACAAAGCGCGCCCCTCCCGGTGAGAGAGAAGGACGCGGATTTCCATACGCGACTTCGTGCGAAAGCCTGCTCCAGCTCACCTCCATACTTTACGAGAGAGCGCATTGAAGGCTTTCTGGTCGGTCGATTGTACGCGTTGCTATAAGCACCGTTACAATCCACGAAGACGAATTGCTAGTCTGCAAGTACTCATAGCAAATCTTTTAAGCCAGGATTAGCGGCGCCCGACTTAGCAAGTTCTGCACTTTCGCTTTTTCGTTGAGAATGGAGGTACAATCACCATGTGAGGTCGCCTACGGACCAGGTCTGCAACTTGGAAGATGAGGGCAAACTTGTATCACTGATTGATGGCGATAATGTGTTCAGACTCTTCCGCCTGTGCTAAGGTGCTTTCGAATAGCTCGGAGAATACCCAATGTCACGAGATAGAGATTGGGACGAACGGTCTTACCCGTCTGACCTACACGGCGAGTCATGTGTGGCATAATGCCTGCGTCAACCATTGCACGAGGAAGAAACTTCTGCTCCGAGGGTTGCTGCAAGAGCGGTAGTGCACTGGAGCATCATTGGTACCAGCACCGACCTCACGATCGCGAACGTGTGCAACATGCCAATGTCAATGAGGTTTGCTTTTCTTCCACGCGCTCCTTACGTACCAAGCGAACGCGGCGCTCGATTCGTCAAAAAGGTACCGCAACCCTTTTCTGCTTCGACCCTTACGAGAGGGTCGCTTTTCCTTTCTACGCATCACGCCGGGACGCACTGCCGCAGACATCTGAGGACGATGCTCGCCTGGTACAGACCGTCGTAGCCATGAGTTACCACCAAAGGCGGGACGAGAGTCATGAGAAGATTGCGATCTTCGGTGATCTCAGGGAGGTACGGTCTGCTGCACAAGACCGGGTGTGCATACGTGCAGAGAGGCGGGGACCAAAGGTCACGACCTATGGTTGCTGGCTCACAAGAGGAATATCTCAGGTTTATGTATGTATTGAGAATGTGAGTAATAGCTTGTGCGTATTGCTCTATTACATAGTCTTTGAGAAGATCGTGCTCAACAAGGAGTACACGGTCTGCACCGGCAGCAATAAGCTCTTAGCTGGTTTGCTACATTCTGTCCGAGGAAGAACAAGCTGTAGCCTTTTCTCCGATGGAGTCCTGCTGCCAATTCGTGCCTGCCGAGTTAGCTCGAGATGCAACGTTCTGAACTACACCTTCACGTTGTTCCGCAAAGACTTGAATTCCTTTATAAACGTTCCTTATCCATAGTATGCTTTTAGAATAATGAATTTCTCTTTGGGATTTTTCGATAATAATATCCAGCGGCCTCTTCCGGAGTGATCTCTCGTCGTGGAGAGTCATAGCCTTAATACCGGTAAATGACTGCCCAACGCTCGTAGGAGATCCGCCGGGCCAAACGTTCCGGGATCTACGGGAAGCTATCAGCATTCAATTCTACAATTTCTTTGTCGAAAGCTTCCATGATACCACGTACGTTCATGTAGCGAGGTTCGTGCAGGCGGGAAAGCAAGGAAGGTAAGCATACAAGGAAGCTTTTACTTCAGTGCTGCGATGACAGCTAACTTCTACGTTACGACGAGACGGTCAATGAGGTCCTGCCATCGAACTCAACGTTCTCAACGCCGTAAGTAACCTGGGGAAGGTCGAGTTGTTCGGCAATCTGAGACCAACTTGAGGCGAGTATCTCGTCGATAAGCTTGACGACCTGCCGGATAATATCATAGTCGATGGTACGAAGCGCGAGAGATGGTGCGCTTAGTTTGCAAAGGGTATCAGCACCACCAAAACGACGGTCTGTTGCAAGATAGCCCTTGTCTACACCCATGGCAAGCTTCACGAATGATTTCCTTTAGCGAGGAGGTCCCATCATGTGGATACAGCTACCTCAGCACCAAACTTGTCTTTGAAGAGAAAGGGCTTGCTCTAGTGCACCCTTATCATCAGGGGTTCATAATGCTAGAGTACCCCATCACGGATGAGCGTTCCTTTTACGGGATCGAGCTTAATCTCAGTTGTATCGGGAACTTGTTTGATACAAACAACTATCTTTTCAATCTATAGTCCTCCTTCTTATTTTAATAGGTTTAGAAATAACCATGCGTTGAACTTGCTGGTTCCTTCGTAAATCTCTGTAATCTTGGCATCGCGCATCATACGTTCAACGGGATATTCGCGAGTATAGTATAACCACCATGGAACTGTACAGCCTTGGTTGTTACCTCCATTGCTGTCTCTGCACAGAAGAGCTTTGCTTCGGCTGCAGCTACAGAGTAGGGGAGCTGGGCATCCTTGGGCCAGAGGCACGACGGATGAGAAGCTGAGCACATTCGATGCAGGTTTGTAGATCTGCATAGCTGGAATTGTGTGTTTTGGAACTTGGCATACTGCGACCAAACTGCTTACGTTCTTTAGTGTACTGTAACCGTTTCGTCCATGGCACATGCAATCCTACAACGAGATGCGATACCAACGACCACCATCGAGGTCTTCATGTGCGATCTGAAGCCACCGCCGATCCTGCCGAGAGGTTTTCTTTGGGAACAATGCAGTTCTCCGTAATAGCTCGCACATGCAGAACCACGAATACCGAGCTTGAGCTCTTTCTTACCGATGCTAAAGCCGGGCATATCCTTTTCTACAATAAATGCAGAAATACCATGATTACCTTGGCTCTTATCTGTCATTGCAAGATGATGAGTACGTAGAGCGTACTCAGCGTTCGTAATGAAGATCTTAGTACCATTGAGCGCAGTGATCGCCATTATCTACAGCGAAGGTTTGTTGTGCAGGGCATCTGTTCCGGCATTGGGCTCTGTGAGACCAAATGCCGATCACTCACCAGAGGCAAGCTTGGGTAGATACTTCATCTTTTGTTCCTCAGTACCATGCTCAGAATAGGAGCACAACACAAAGAGGTGTGAGCCGATACGTGACTACAGTGGTACTTGCATGCCAGCTTAGTTCCTCTACAGCCATAAGTCACATTTGGTTGGTTGCACAGCACCGCCATATTGAGTAGGAATGGGGATCACTGTACAACTTCGCCATCTTCTTAACTGTTTCGATGGGGAAGCGTTCTTGTTCATCAATCTCTGCAGCTAAGGGTTTTACTTCCTTCTCTGCAAAAGCAGTGATCATCTGCAAGAACAGTTGCTCTTGTGGGAGTTGTGAAAAAATCCATAGTGATTTATTTGAATCTTAATAATAGTCTCTCTTTTCTTCTTATGTTGACATTGGGCGCAAATCTTCTGCAAAGATAATAGATGCTTCTGTGGCTGCAATAACTTCTTCGCGAGTAAAGTGCTCATTAAGCTCTGTTACTACAAAACCCTCACCTTTGCACCTCGATTACACATTTCTGTGATAATCAAATCTCTGCCCTGTGCTGTAAGAGGAAGACAGCACTTTGTGAAAGTCTTTTGGGTCCTTTTTCGGTATGCTCCATAGCAAGAATTACTTTACAGTACCTACGAGGTCCTAGCATCCCCGGAGCTTTTTGCAGGATGATCCAGTTACGAGGTCTCCGTTTTTCATCTACTTCAGGCTCCCAAAATCTTACATCCACATAGTCCACCACGGATGATCCCAAACAGTGGCACTATCAAATGAAGCAGCACCTGGTACCCGGTGTGATAAAAACCCGCCTCCGGCATTGGTCCATTCTTCGGCCTCCTCGCCTTCTTTGGCCTTAGGTCTATACCAATCATTCCATTTTCACTCTGGAGCATCACCTCAACATCAGCTTTTGAGGTGGTGGGAACTCAAATGTCAGCAGACCTATGCAAAGGTTAACCACATCTCCATCGCTAATTCGAGAGCTACACGACGTGCGATAGTCTCTCTTATCTCATTCTTATCCATGGCTATATTTATTGAATCTTCTTATTGTCTTGTTCAAGTTTATTTTTCTACTAGCCCTTCTTCCATACGACGGTGGAGCTCTTGTGCTATATGGATGACATCGTCTGCAAAAGTACCAACTAGCAAAACCTGCATCATGCCGAGCTCTTTTGGCAGCTCATGCGTAATACGAGAGGACCACCACAAGCCAATATAACCTTATCTCAGGGAGACCTTCTGCTGAGCAACTCTACGAAGTTCAGTAAGGTTTTGGATGTGTACATCCTTTTTGTGTTCGGTTTGTGATACAGGTAGAGCATCCGGCTGTAATCAAGAGCCTTTGATAAACTCTTCGTTGGGTACAAGCTTCGAGGTTGAGTACCTCGATCACGTCGTATCCTCTGTCCATTTAGTGGCCAGGCGAGTCCCTTCATGTTCATAATGGCATCAATCCCCACAGTGTGAGCATCGTGCCAGATATCGCTCTATGATGCGGATGGGACGACCAATATTTGTGCGAATAAAGTCGTCTGTCTGGGGCATATCCCAAGTGGTCGTTTCCACTTTGGGAACATAAATATTAGAATAGTCTACTGTGACTGCAGTTGCCATAGCAATTGAAGAAGGTAAAATCCATTGGTAAGTTCTTTGGGGAGCACTACCATGGGATTTTGCAAACCCATCTCCTTGAGTAGTAGTTTTGTAGCTTCTTCTGCTACTGCTCCGATGGGTACAGGGAAGGTAAAACTCAACTGTATCTCTAGCATCGTTCATCATGTATCTCCATAGGGCTTTACCTTCGCTAAGTCCTGGCGTGCGGTCAAAGTCCTCACTCCATCGAATATAATCCACCACTCATAAACACCCTCTATTCTAAAGTTTTTCAATCAGTTCAATCCGTTGGATTGTGGTAGTGATCACCCTTGGAGCAACACGTCCAATCCTTACCTGCGTCAACCGGACCCTTTACGTCAGCAGATGTACCTTTAGAAAGGGCCGGTAAAAAGATACCTTGTTGATGGATTTCGTCTAGGAGGTTAATTGTTTTGTCTAGGACCAAACGTGCACGGGTTTGCATGATTCCCCTTCCTTAAACTCTACATCTTCGCAATCGATCGCATATTGTTGAAAAATATAACGAGCATTTTCGATAGAGAGGTGGCGGTCGCTCATGGATCAGGTGTGGATAGCCTCGGTAGGCATTCAAGAGTTGAAGACCTTGATGTGTCAGATCCCAATCATATTAAAGGCGTCTTGTATGTGGCCGCGGAATATATTCCCGTCACAAACTTCGTGGGAGGCATATGTTTGAGCGGACGCGTAGAGAAAATCTCCCTTGTCATCTGAGCAGGCGAGCGCATAAAAGGCCATTCTCCAGCATTGGATCATCTCAAAGGCATGCGAACCCATCTAGTTTCCTCCGGAAGACCCTGCTTTTAGAGCAAATTGCTCGTTGATTGGGTCGGAGAGCAAGTACGGTATGGGCTTCTTCCTACAGCATCTGCCGTAGTGAGGGTAGTTGTCTTCTCCGGTGATGACGATGACTCCGGCGAAGCCGTTGATAACTTACGACTCATGTACTGGTCTCTACAGAGTACGTTGCATGTTGATGTCTCGGAATGGGGTTACCATAGAGCATCGTTGGGCGCAACATCAAGCCCAATGACAGATGCACCCATGATAGCAATTTCGGGCATACGGGGCCCGAGCCAGTAGTTGCAGAGACGGATATAACCTGCTTCTTCCTCCTACTTCCATCCAACGCCTTGCGCATGATTACGGAAGTTTTCTTGAGTAGCAAACGCAGCCTCAGGAAACCTTCTGTAGTTGCACCATAGGGTACATAGTCGAGCAAGCTTTGTCCCGTGTGTACGGATATACCGCAATAATATCGGCCTTGGCGAGAGGCAGCAGCACGAGCCTGTGCTACGTCTTCGTAGATGTTGCCTGTGGCTACGATTTACGTACAGAATAAAGAACTGAGGTCCCTCACCGATGGTGCGAAGAGATACTCTTCACGGCGAGCTCGCTTAGCGGCGGCGATTTTTCTTTATACCCTCTAGGATATGGGGTTTCTAACGCATTAGCTACCCCTGCTTTGTCGAGGCGATGGGTAGCGCTTAAGATCTCTGGCACCTTCTGCTATGCCCTCTGCCACTTGTTGAGGATTCTTCCCTGTTGCCTGCCATGGCATTGTGGCGATATAAAACAGAGCACCATCCGAGAGAAGTTTATTCTCGTGAAGATGGTTTTACAACTTGCTGACATTAGGGAGAGACTCCATTGGCATCAATATCGTCAATGCCGATAAAGACGGCAGAGCGATACGTTCTACTGCCACCGTGGTATACCTCTCTACAAACTCTTGTGCCTCATTGGCAATCTCATCGCGGAAGCTGTATGACGGGCGCGCGTTCTGCTAGAGAAGTCTATCCCTACTTTACTCTTGTTCATTCTCCTATAAGTTCAATTTTCTCTTTACAGTACTGGAGCAACTCTTTATCAATACCCAAAATCTCAGCAATACAGTACAGCTTCGGTGTGGAGCTGTATCGAGAAATCCTTGATTGGGGTAATCGAAATGTATTTGTTTAAACTTATTTAACTTCGAGAGGGAGTTGCAACCTCTCTTCTATCGTCCACGCGCTCTATATCTGCAACAAGGTTGCTGTATACCGCTATAGTGTGTGTGGTGATAACTTGGAGGCGGACATTTGTCTTTGCAAATAGTCTCACGAGGCGTCCGCGGCGCAGCCTGCATCTGGATTTGTGGTGCGGAGCAGGTTCATCTATCGGAACCAAGAGGATACCTGCCAGCCTTAATATACAGTACTGTTGTTGATACGCAAGACTTCGGCACCAAAAGGAGAGGTCCTTCGTCAAAGTTTTGTGCATCTCCTACAGAGCTGATGATGTCATCTACAACAGCAATCTTGGCTTCTCTTGCCGGTACATAAAAAGCCGTATTGCATGAGGCTTGTGCCAGTAATAGCAGAAAGTAGTACCTCTTCCGGCCATATTGCTCTGTTATGCAGGGTCGGATGAGCGCCAAAAGCGAATGGATACCGGCTGAAAGTACTCCCCCACGTTCCATTAGTTTTTCAACAACTTCAGGTGGATCAGATCACAAAAATCAGTCTCTGAATCTGCGAGACAATGGGGTGGGGCAACAGTAATGATGCTCATAAGCCCAGCGGGCTTTAGCTAGCAAAAGATCGTCCATTGCCAGTGCTGCAAGTACGCGACTAAAGTCATCGGCAAAGGCCAACTCTTTTGTTAGACGGCGACACGCGATCTTCTTCCGAGCAGCGTCCATAGCCGAGCGGTCTCGCTCTTCGTCTGTTTTAGCCCTCTCTATTTCCCTTTCGGAGTTTGTGCCAAGGTAGCACTATACCCATCAGAAACAAAGAAAGAGGGAGACGCTCTCCATCTATATCCAGGATAGAGGAGCTTCTAACGATGGCATATCTTCCAATTGAAGTGCATGCATCTCTGCTAAGCGACTCACTTTGGCTGCAACCAGGGCGAGGCACTTAAGCTCGTAGAAATCCACATCACTACAACTGCTACGCCGCTCTTTTAGTAGTGCAATAGAGCCAGCTATGTGCGTACATCTTGCAGTAGGAGTGTAACTCTTGCAGCCCTTGTTCCTCTGTTCGTCCTCTAAGTACTTATAGAAGCGCATTACTTTCCCAAGGCGTTGCGATATGTTTTCTCTCAGAGTCCAAAGAGTCTCTAGGAGAGCTTGCCTGCGGAGACGGAAAGCCAGCTCTAGCGAGTTCACGACAAAGCGAAAGGCCCTGCTAGACTCTATACTATTCCGCAATACATTCATAACAGACATACATCATATGCAGGTACACCCAAAGACTCTTGCAAGCGTGTACATTTTTCGGAATCAAGTCGATAGCCGGAGGGGCTGAGGGATTAAGGTGACTGCCATGGGCTTAGTGCCATAGAGCACAGCAATTCCTTCCCGAAGAGAGAGATACTTGTCAATAGCAGAGGCGATGAAAATGGCCGAGTAAAGTCTCGTACCACAAGCATTCGATGGCTATCAATCATTCTAAGTTTCTCCAAGAGAGGTCTGAGACTACACCTGCAACGAAAAGGGTATCCCCTCGTTGTAGCCACTCTACGTCTTGCCAGATACGAGTCCGACAAGGCGGAGATGAATCCGTCTCGAACACATTCCCTCAGCATCGATCTGCAAACATACCTCTCTCGCATCTGCAAGGCTATCTGCAATGGCTCTTGACGAATACTCTGGTAGTTGTATTAGCCGATAGAGGTGGTGTGTCTTGCGGATGCTCCTCCGGTTGTACACTATAAGCTGCCCCGTTGCCAAAATCATTCCTTCTGCAGTACGGATGGGGCAGCTAGGCTGATCTGAGAGAGGCTCCATCGATAATGGTTAGATCAATGTTCCCATCTCGCATCTTCCTTATAATGTGCTTCAAACCTCCGTTGAGGCCGGTCCTGCAATGAGCACCTTGCCCGTTCCCTTAGACTTTGCATAGATGGCTCGACCAAGGAAGTGGTGTGTTGCTCATCGAGTCCCTACAACCTCTGCTGCGACCAGCTTATTACGATAGAACTTTTCGGCCGTAACAAAGACGGTGCCGGGTGTAGACAGATCTCTGGTTTATCGGTTTTGGGTTACTTGATCCCGACGCTCTCCATCAATGCAGTGAGGTCAATACCAAACTGGGTTGAGGATACTCTTCCCAAACGGCGCAAAACATAGTTAAGACACTCCGTCTTTCCTGTGTTTTTGCCATTCCAACAATGGAAAGACTACGAAGCTGAGTAAGGCCACGATACTGAGGCATTGATGGAGAAACGTGATGACTATGCTTGACGCTTCTGGTTGCCTCCTTACGAGCCAATTTGTTTGGCTCAATAGCGCTGTTGCCCGGCAAGCAGGGCTGCCACACCATCCTTGCGTTGCTTTTTCGCACTCGAGCAATGGCACTCTTCTTCGTAATGAGCAGGCTCTGTATGAGTGGTAGAGTACCCCTTCGTAGTGCAGTACAACACGATTGAGGGCTGAGATACGATATAATTGGGCATAACGGGGATCTTTCCACCACCACCGGGGCGTCTACAAAGGTAGAACAGCGTATCCGGAGTATGTCCACGGAGGTTTTCTATGATCTCGATACCCCTTAGATGCAGGGGGTACGGAAGTGTCCGATACCACGGATAGTCGCATACATAGATGTAGTGAGGGGCGTGCACAGTCTTTACCAACTCATGTACCAACTTCTTCATCACGTAGGTGCAGTCGTTAATCCTCAGAACATACATTTGGTTACCAAGTACTCCGGCATTGGCGAGACGTTCGCAAAGCAGCCTTCGCTCTGCCGTAATTTCATTGGGGTGATTGAGTGAGTGTTGGGCCAAACGGGATGATATTTCTTGATAATCTCCACGAGCTCAGTGATACGCTGTGGCAGCTACGGGAGTACGAGCCAAAGCGGATAATTTCTACGTGATCGATAGCACGCAAACGTTGCAAGATATGCTCGATCATGGGTCGCTAACCATCGAGGCGTCTCCACCCGATGGTAGCGCATCACGTACCTCGAGAGTGCGTTCAATATATTCAATAGCCTTATCGATTCGTTCACGGGGCGTGCAGCATCTTTGTCCGCAAAACGACGACGTGTACAGTGGCGACAGTACATCGAACACATGTCTGTAATCAAGAATAGTACACGATCAGGGATAGCGGTGGGGTAAGCCCTGGCGTAGGAGAGTCTTCATCCTCACTTGGAGGTCAAAGTTGGTCTTCTTCGCTAATAACTAGGCTCGTGATCCGTAGGCACCGACTGCTTACATGCAGGGGTCGTTGGGATCGTTGGGGATCATTAAGCTAAAGGTAATGAGGGTGTGATAGCCATACGGAGGCTCTTGAGACTCCCGTACTCCCCTCCTCTTCTTCGAGGGGTGAGAGTAACATACTGAGATCATCCAGTGTCTCAATCCGGTTTTCACCTGCCAATGCCAGTCATTCCACTGCTCATCGGTTACGTCAGAAATAGTATTTTCTTCGCTCGTTCATTTCGGAGATATTCTTGTGTAATATCTGAGGTTGCCTGAAAGGAGAAGAAACAAACACGAACTCTCCTAGTAGAGATAACTCTCGGAGTAGACCTCATACCACAATCCGAGCAGGGCTACAAAAGGTAAACAAGTGAGCAAAGTGGGAAGACTCCACCCAAAAGAGCGATGATTGCTTTTTGATAGTGCAGAACCTCCCCTATTGGAGACGTCCCACATCTGTTTCTCTAGGTCCAAATTAAGCGTATAGATCAGAGTAAAGGAATCTTCCCGGAGAGCTTCGTTTTCTCTGAGTACTTGTAGCGTGATTTCGGCATGACCCGCTGTATATGCGTACGCGCAATACCATTAGTAACATCGCTACCAACACCTTCTGCCAGAGCTGCCTTGGTGAAGCTGGTTGCCATAGAAGAAAGTAGCAGCACCATCGTTCTTGGTGCGGAGGATGCTTGTCATCTCAGTATCGGGGATGTTTACGTTATTGATCGTGACATCGCACATTTTGGCCTGCCTGTTAGCTCTGAGATCTTTTCCGTGCAGTACGGGCGCAGCATCTGCTGTAAATACTGTGTGGCAGAAGCCTGGAGACTTTGGGACGATCTGCGCTCTTTTGAAGTGGCGAAGACCGATTACCTGCCGCTAACGCGGCACGCTTCATAGCTTCGTCGCAATGAGCATGCGCAGCTCTTACCACCGGCTTTACCAATGATCAATGCTGTCGCCGGGCTTTGGCTTAGCTGTTTGAGCAGGGCACACCTGCGGCGTCGAAGGCAGAGGCTGGCTTTACTCCGGGAAGGTCTGCGGATCTTAGCATGAGATGCCGCTTTCGAAAAGAATTGCCTTACCGTCGATGTCTACTTGGTCTTACATCAGGGCGAATTTCTTTGATCTTATCAATGCAGAGGGGAGTAAGAGATAGAGACACGAGAGTCGCGATCTTGTCTCCTTCTTTGAGGTCAATTTTACCTTTGAGGCATCACCAATCTTCTCAACAGTCCGAGACATACCACGCAGAACCTGTTACAGGGGTTGCGGTGTTTACCTTGCTTTGCAACGATACCGAGCATGATTTCAGCAATTTTCTTTGTCGCCACCGGCTTTGCTCGTGGATCTGTGTAAAACTAGCAGAGTCAATATTCAAGTCTGCCCATCAATGAGGATCTCGTTGTCGCCGATCTCATCCATGTTGTTGTCAATTTTGTGTGCAGGCTGTGGAAGTACGCCTTGAGGATCAGTACGCGGTGCGTACCATATTTATTGCCTGCAGAACGAGTGTGATTGAGGTACGTCGATTTATGATGAAAGATTACTTTAGTGGACGAAGAGAGGATGGCACGAGCCTCAGCGGCGAGGCGATCTCACGACCCTAATTCTCGAGATAGACGTACCGCTACTCTACCAACTCTCCCATTAGAGCGAGCAAGCACTCCACGAGAAATATTCAAATTGTCTTCGCAGCCAACACGAGACATTTCCTCCCATTACGATGGTGGGAGCGGCCAATGTAAAGGCGCTTGCGTCAATGCCTGTCGCAGTCCAGAGTAGAACCTGCGGGATGCGATTAACGAGCCATACCTGAGGTTTTCTGCTGTTGCGGGCGTACGGCCCGACACACCAATACGAAGATTAAACTGCGCCGGGATCGCCAGGCACTTCTCCTTGCGCAGCCATGCGCAAGAATATATCTAGGTGCCCCATTTCGAAGCATTCGTACTCGGGTTTGATATTGTTTTCGAGCATTCTCTTGCCAAAAGGCACCGCATCATGGGCATGGTGGTGTTTTCGCAGACTTCGTCTCCGAAGTTGCACGTACCACAATCAACGTTGCCATCTCGGGGAATAGCTCACCTGAGGTTTGCAAACGCTTCTTCTGCAGTCATCACAGCACCTCCGGTAGAAGGGATAAGAATAACATCGCGGACAAAGCCTCGCACAGCATCCATACACACTTTAAAACAGTCCCGGCTCTGGTGGGCGTTCCATCTCGTCTTCGCGTACGTGGATATGTACCAACGGCTGCGCGGCATCAGCCCAGGCGCACTTTTAGCCTCACGCACAATCTCAATAACCTTCTACAGTGTAGGGTGCCGCAGGTTCTGCTCATGGTTACCTCTGCTCACAGATGGCAGCTGTAATAATGAGTTTTTCCATTCTCAGCTATGCCTTGTTTGTTGCGTTGGCGCCCAATAACGTTTACTACACAAGTACCGGTGGCACGACATACTACGGTGGGTTCTGTGTACATCCCAATGCCAGAGTCACAGAGGTCAGGACGGGCTTAATCACCTTGCGAGCCTCAAATGTCATCTTGCGAGAAGAGTTACCCACATGGGTTATCTCCCCTACAGCTTCGATGTAGTCCCTGCATATACAGGATTTAGAAACTCTACACTGTCATAGGCACAAAGGGCCTTCGTCACCATCTTGGATGATGAAGCTCTGTTGCTACATCACCAAGAGCTGTAGCATGCGTGCATAAATCTGGTGCCACCATAGTGTGCATCTTGAGAGACATGCAGACAGATCATAGATTTCGTACTCATAAACTTTATTGTATTAGTAGTGTTTATACTTCTGATTAATGGTTTTATTTATCGACCACGATATGGTCAACAAAATGCACAGGGTATGTACAACATGAGGCTCTATTGCACCCACTGGTACCAACTCTTCGATCTCACTACAGCGGTATCTGCAGCCATTGCCGAGAGGTTGGAAGTTTTGTGAGGTTCCTTTATATAGGTTCCCCTTTCGTCGCCAATGGATCCTTTGGGGAAAGCAAACTCTGCAGATGGGCTTCTCGGTAGATACTCTTTTCCATCAACCTTTACCAACTCCTTACCTCAGCTTGATAACCATTTAAACCTGTAGCGTAAGTACGCCACCAAGCCTGAGCCTCGCAACGAATGCGTTCGACCAACGTGCCTTGAGGCTAAACTCCACTTCTGTGACCATCATTAAGTTGCTCTCCTGTGAGAGGATTCGTGCCAATGTGATACAATAAGCTTCTTTACGGTGATTGGCAATAAGACGTCCACCAGCCTTCTCCAGGATACGAGGTGTCGTTGGTAATGAGAGTAAGATCCTTAACGCCGCTCTCACGAGGCGTCTACAATTCGTTCGGGGTTCCATTTCCCCAGGAGAATCCGCCCCATCTCATCACAGACATGCCGTCGTGAAACTTGGCGGTGAGCTCGGCTAATGTAATAGCCTTCTTCATGGTTCCTGTCATTATATTAATATGTTATCTGTTGCCTAAATAACAAGAAAAGCTCACCACGACTCCCCAACCTTCGCCAAACAAAGGTTAAATGGTGAGCAGATTTCGTTTCCGCACAAAGTTTCAACTTATAAAGGGATTAGCACGAATAATTGGCGAAAAAGATTCTGGAGCTTTAGAGGGCATAAGAGGCTTTTTTCAGAGCCTAGCCCGATAGATTCGGATGCTCTCAGAAGAGATTTTGCTTCCTAGCTAGAGGATTTGATGCTCGGCAAGCCCAAGAAAATAAGGGTGGTATCAAAATATTTGGCCAATAATCCTCGGTTTCTGTTGAAATTTCTATTTCTACCCAAGAAAAATATTGCTCCAGGCCTATATGTTTTTGCAAGTCTAGGGCAGCAACATTTTCTCCGTTTCTCGAGTTGTGCTTCGTTCTTAGTGAGATGAAAATACTGCAAGTCTGTAGGCTCAAAGCAGATTAGTACTACCTTTGTACACCAGAAACTGCTAGGTATCAGATAATTATAAAATAAAGATAGTAGCGTGAAGCCCAGACCTTGTGGCTCAGATAGCTAAAGAGAACAAGGATTAGATCGTGACGAGTATTGCGTACCGTAGAAGTTTTGCCTGGATGTTGTCAGGACAGGATGGCTCAGGGCAACAATATCTATCTCAGAGGGTTTGGTAGTTTTGTTATTAGAGAGGAAGCTCAGAGAAGATAGCTCGCAACATCTCTCTCAAAGAAGGAGGCTATTATTATCCCGAAGCACAATGTTCCCCAGCTTCAAATAGCCTTCTAAAGTATTCTCTGAGGATGCTGGGGGGCAGAAGGATCAAGAAGTAAACAAAAGTAGTTTCTATTCTTTTTATAGATTAAGAGCTACAAACAATAAACAAGTAAAAGTTTCTTAATTTTGGAGACAATATGCCAAGTGGTAAGAAGAGAAAAAAGACACAAATTAGCCAACACACAAGCGTAAAAAAACGTTTGAAGAAGAATCGTGTAAAGTAACCTACGACGCTTTGGGCTGTTTTAGGGGTTCGGGCTTGTTCAGTCATTACAAGCTCTTCATAGAGGGAACTCTAAATGCTGAACGTATCCCTCTTGCGTGATTTATATATAATGGGGAAGTGGCGTAAGGTCAATTTCGTATCCCGAAGAGGATAAGGAATGAATCCCTTTGTACCAAAGGTACATGGGTTTTGCGTTTCTTCAGGATTGGTAGCAGACTACAGATTATATCACAAGTAAACAAAAAAGAAACACGTGGATAGTCAATTGTCATTGATGTGCGGCCCAAAAGAGGTGGCTATGGCCCTTCTTGAGGATCGCAAACTCGTGGGAATTTCAGCGAAAAAACGTTCTTCTTGCGCCGTCAGGGATATTTATCTCCAGAAGGTACGGAAGATTATGCCCGCGGAGCTGAATGCAGCTTTTGTGGATATAGGGTCTAGACGGGATGCTTTCTTACATTATTATGATTTGGGGATGGGTTGGAGCTACTGAAATTATAAAAGATGATGGCTCAAGGCCGTAACACTCCCACTCCCTCTCACCAAGAGTAGCACCAGTGCCCTCCCTCGTGAGGGTAAGATAGAAAACGTCTTATCTGACCGGTCAAACCCTATTGGTACAAGTAACAAAAGAACTGTCTCGACCAAGGGCTCGCCTATCGACTTCGTTATCTCTTGCAGGACGTATGGTGCTATTCCCCTTTGGCAGCAAGGGTTTCTGTATCGAAAAAATGCAAAGGAAGAAAGTAAGCGGCTCAAAAGCCTCATACAGGTAATTAAGCGGAGGATTTACTGTGGTGATACGCCTCGGCGATCGGAAAAAGGCTCTAGAGCTACATGCGGAGCTCAATCGTTTGAATCGGTCGATGGAACGATAGCGTCAAGAAGCTCCCTCGGCAAAAGCTCCACGCTCATTTGTGCCGAACAATAGGTACTAAGTCTAATAGGGATACCTTTGGTGCCGCTACCTATGGAATTGCTATATTGACAAGGATATGTATGGGGCTATTAAGGACTATATTTCGACTATAGCTCCCCATTGCACAGACATAATAGTATCATTACTACGACAATAGCAAACCCATCTTTGATCACTACGACGTAACTAGGCAAGTAAAATCACTCTTTGGGCGCATAGCAACCTGCGCAAAGGGTGGGGCATACCTCATTATCGAAAAAGACAGCGAGAGCAATGCACGTAGTTGACGTAAATAGTGGCAATCGCTCTCGCAAATCAGATGCGCAGAAGATACAGCTCTCCCGGATGTGAATCTCTGCGGAAGAGCTTGCACTCCAACTTCGATTGCACGGACATGGGCGGAATCATTGTTGTAGACTTTATCGATATGAACGACCCTCAGCATTGTAAACAATTATACGATCACATGAGGCTCTTATGAAAACAGACCGAGCTAAACGTAATATTCTCCCGCTTAGTAAAGTTCTGTCATGCAGATAACGCGCCAAAAGTGCGCGAAGCAACTTACCGAGCATACCACCGAAAACACGTGCCCTACTTGTATGGGTACGGGCAAAATACAAACCTCAATACTCCTTGTTGAGTAGAAAAAAGGTGGCCAGGTGAGACCATAATGTGGAACAATGCAATTTGCATGTAAACTATGTTGCTGCCTACCTACAGAGGCGTAAAGAGTCTTCTCTTTCATGTTTTTCTCGATGACAGAAGTACTCGTGGACTTAAGGGTTGGTGAAGACCAAAATATTGCATTCTTGGTTATAAGTTTTACGACAAGGGGTAATGGCTTAGATGTTTTCGACGATTAAGTGACTTCCGAGAGCCTCCGTCTAAGTGGCTCGAAAAAAGCCGTAGACCAGCTATCTCTATTGCCCGGTGTCGGGTGGAAAACAGCGCTCTTCGGTTGGCTCTTTATATTTTGCATAGACGGAGAGCTTTCTCCGAATGATAGGTTCTAACCCATCATAGAATTGAGGAGAATGTCATCTGTGCGAGGAGGAATTGTCTCTTAATATAAGCGACGTAGCCTTGCTGTCCCATGCTGTTCGAATCCCTCTCGCGATACACCAGAACCATCTGTGGCGTGGAGAATATCCGCGATGTTATGGCTGTCCGAACGCACTGCGCAGTACAAAGTTATACCATGTATGCCGTGAGGTTTATACATCGGCAGATTGCAAGACCTAGAGATAGAGTCTCTTGTGGAGCGTATCCCACAAGAGGCAAATAAAGAGGTTATCTTAGCCATTAGTCCCACCATGGAGGAGACCACCAACTTTTATATCTACAAGCGTTTAGCCCCTCTGGGGTACCATGTGATTTACTCTCCAGAGGGAGTTGCTATGGGGATGAACTAGAATATACGGTGAAGTTACCCTTGCAAAGAGCTTTGCAGGATAGGAGCGACTTCACTCTATCTTTCCGATAAAACGAAAAGAAGAGTATAACCATTGAGGACGAACCCATGAGATTGGACTGTTTGAGGGATAAAGAACTTGCTCTACGCCTTGTGGAGCCGGAGGATGCCAGTTGCTTCACTCTTGGGAAAAATGACCCTTCTCTTGCTGAAGTAACACCTATACGAGCCGTTGTGCAGGTACCAGGCACAGCAGTTTGCTCAGGTTGGTAATTCGCATCTCCTGAAAACGCTCTCATGCTCATTGCAGAAAGTAAAGTCCGAGGAGGATGCTCCACCCCATCGGATATATAGAACTTTACAACTACGACCATTTCCATCGGCGCGCTGCCGTGGGGCTTGTGCTACCACTCAGTGGCAGCATAAGGGCTATGGAAGGCGGATGTTGTCGTGCATAGAGCATTATACTTTTGACGTATTACGCCTGCATCAATTGTATGCAGAAGTGGTGGAGAGACAATGCCAAAGGCCGTGCTGTTTTGACCAAAGTCACTATAAAGGGTAGCTCAATTGCCCCAGTGGCGGTGGCAACACGGAGACCTATCAAGATCTAATTATATCAATTATGCCCGGGGGTAGAAGAGAATAGAGCAGCTAAGGAGCGAAAGTCGAACAGCATAATTATCGTTATTATGTGCTTGCTACGCCCGACATTTCCGACGTAGAATTCGACCGTTTGATGCAACAATTGATGGATCTGGAGCGCAGCATCCCGGGCAATACCTCCACCTCTCCCACTCAACGAGTTGGGAGCGATCGGAATCAGCTTTGTCTCAGTGCGGCATTTCCGTCCCTATGCTCTCTATCAATACTACATTATGACGAGGTGCGGGAGTTTTGGCAGCGATTGGACTCTGGGGTGGCTCTCTGACCTTGGATTGCCGAACTCAGTTCGATGGCCTTTCTATTGCCGTTGTGCTATCTCGTGGAGGCAGCCAAGCAATTACAAGAGGAGACGGCATCGAAAGGCGACGATGTTACCAACAATATTCGTACAATTCGTTCAATCCCCTTCGGCTATTGGGGAGAATATGCCTCAGGTAGAGGTAGGAGGAGATTTTGCTCCCATACGAAGAGTTTGAACGGATAAATGCTCAACGACTAGCAGAGGAAAGGATCCGTTTGCCAATCCGAGAAATGCCGCTTCAGGCACCTTGAAACAGTTAGATACCAGCGTAGTATCAGGCGCAGACTTGATGCCTTCTTCTACTATTTATTGGTGGATGGGTTAGCTATCATTAGCCATCAGAACGTCTCCGCATGGCAAAATCTTGGGGGCGTAAAAGGTCTCTCGGACTATAGCGCTCAATGCTCTACGCTGGAGGAGGTGTCGCCTTTATTGATCATTGGGATACAGACGTCGTCCCTGCGCTTTTTTGCCACCGATGGGATTGTTCTCCAGGTGGATTCCCTTACATTACAGCAAAACATCGGTTTTACGGCCAAGGGGCACGTTGGGCTCTAGCCTATAAAATGCCAACCAGGCGGGGCTTCAACGGTTGATCGACGTCTCCTATCAAGTGGGAAGAACCAGGTTAACCCCTGTTGCCAGCCTCTCCATCCTAATTTCGGGTACGGTAGTGCGCGAAACCACCCTGCATAATGCTGACTTTATCCTCTCATTGGATTTGCACCAAAGTTATGTATATGTGTGGAAAAAGCAAAATCATCCTAAAATAGCAGGGTTAACAAGATCTCTCCGGCAGTCTAGTTGCCCTGCCAATCGTCTTTCCTTCGACCTGTCCGGACTGCGGTACAGCCTTATAAAGGCTGAAGTGAAGTCGAGATATTTCTGTCCGAGTAAACTAGGATGCCCTATGCAAATCAAGGGTTCTATGGAGGCATTATACGCAACGAAGCTGCCGATATTACCATTGGTCCCGAGACGATAGAGGCTCTTTATAGCCGTGGTTTTGTCAAATCTATCTGCGATTTGTCGCCTTACAACTGATGATATTCTCTCCCTTGATGGGGTTTAAGGAATGCGCTACGGGGAATCTTCTCAGTAGTATAGAAACAATCAAATCACGTCCGTTCCCTGCCATTTTGTTTGGATTGGGTGCATCCGTTATGTGAAGCGAAAACGTGGCCAAAATCCTAACCCACCTTCAATTCAATTGAGGCTCTGGTGGAAGCCTCACAGGAGGAACTACAAACTATTGACGGCATCGGTGAACGTATTGCAGAGTATAGTCTCTTTCTTTTTCCGATAGGCGTAATCAGAAGATTGTGCAGCCCTTAAGAGTTTGGAGTGACCTATCAACCCCAGCGGAGGAAAGGCAATTCTGACGCGATTTCGCGCGCCCTCTGGAAGGAAATCTATCGTGATAAGTGGAACCTTTGGTCAGCATTCTCGAGGCAGTATACGCGATTATAGAGCAGTTCGGGGAGAAGTCTCTTCTATTTTCCCAGAAAACAGTCCTGCATCTTGGCCGGAGAAGATAGCTGACGCGCGAACAGCCCTGACAGGTGATTCCTCTTCTATCTGAGGATGAATTTCTCACACTTATAGACCTCCCAACTCGAAATAGAGGAGGAGATCATTTCCTTTTGCAGCAGTGCTTTTGATATAGTCAAGGGGTACTACCTATTCCTCTGAATATTTCTTCGCTGGTTTCTTTCCCTTTTGAGCTCTGTACAGAAAGTAGGGTAGAATAAATTTTTAGTTCTACTCAGAATAACTTTTTATTTTCTCGGCTACTATCTTCTCAGCTCTTCTGCTTCTAAATTTTTATGCGCATGGAGAGTGGTTAGGGAGGATGCTGTTGGAGAAATCCTCTTCTAGATTCTCGATTTTTCGGATTTTTGAATCGAACATAATGTGGGCCTTCAATTTTTCAATATTCTAGCCTCACCACTCGTCAAGGATAGAAATATTGAAAAAGCGAAAATCAACACTTTCACTCACCCTTCAGAAAGGGAGGAGGGTTTTCGATCACTCTCTTTGGATTCTTCATTTTCATGTTTGAAATGAATGTTTTTACGCTGTTTTCATTTGCATTTTACATAAATGTATTTTGCAAAAACCATTTGAATGGCTATGGGGGTAGGTCATTACCATCATGGTTTTGGATGTATTTGATTTGCATTTTCCCTCCGATTCTTAATTGAGAAACCACCTGGTTTTTATAATATGATAGGCTGAAAATTGTGAGTAAGTATCTGAAAATGAATTCAATATTATTGCATACTGAGGTTTTGTATCCGACTTCTGAGTAGTTCTCTGTTCTATTCATTCTATCCTGAACTGCATAAATGATCGATTTCACTGATAAAAGAGTGAAAATAGGACTTTTACTGAGAAATAATATAGAGTGTAATTCGTATATGCATATCGAAGAATGAGAATTGTAAATGCATTTGATTAGAAAAGAGACCGCTTGCGAAAATAAAAGGCATAACCACAAAGTGGAAAATCATTTGTATATTTGTGGTGTGGAAATGAGAATGCAGATTTACTGGAAATTATGGACAATATCCCTCTCATTATAGATCAAATTACTCAGAGGCTTCGCTACATGATGGAGTCTTTTGGGCATGACAGCAAAAACTTTTGCCGAACAAGCAGGTATTCCACTACTACATTTTTCCCAAACGCTGAGAGAATGAAAACAAACCTTCTCTCCACTCTCCTATCGCTAAAAGGCTTCCGGGATGGAATCCTACGTGGATTATTCTTGGGCAGGGGAAAGAGCGAGGTGAAATATCGAAAAATAGAGAGGTTTATTCCTCGAAAATAGCTGGAAAGGTGTTGATACTTCTGTATTTCAGCAAAATACAAATCAAAAGACTGGAAAAAGTGCAGAAAAAGTAGCTCCATCTAGAGAAATATCGGAGGAATTGATCAATGGGTCGTCTCGAGACTCTTCTGCAGCAAGTTCCGAAGAAAAAGGGCATTACCGAAATTCGCGTATTCGGATGGAAAGCTTTGAGGACCTTTAGTGCTCAAATAATGGTTCATTTGACTTGTAGGCTGTATCTTTGCTGAGAGAACAGGGCTGACACCTTAGTGAATGAAGAAAGAGATTTTACAAGCACAATTCGATCAACAGTGCACTCAACAGGAGTTACTATAGACTGGAATCAGAGGCTCCCGAAGAGCTATCCAGGGAGAGATGATGCCGGGGCGAATTTTAGTACAATTGCTCGCCAAAGAAAGCGGAACATTTCTGCGCCGCCTATCTATATGTGACTATAATAGCGGACGCATTGCCTTGTGCTGCTTGTGCAAAAAGTGGGTTTGGCGTCGTCCTATTGGTGCTACTCTTGCCTCAGGGGCAACTATCGATCTGATTGCTCCTCTGGGACATGGATTCTCTATTCCCGTGATTTCTCTGGGGAGACTCCTTTATTAATAGGAGGAGGGTGGGGAATTGCTACTCATGCTCGGGAAAAAATTTGCAGCAGAGATTATCAAACCTACGTTTTTGCTAGGAGCTCGAACAGAGTCTCTTCTCGTACTGCGGGATGAATTCGAAAAATATAGGGGATCTCTATTACTACCGAAGATGCCTCCTTTGGCGAGGGCGATAACCGACCATAGTATATGTGCTACACCTCTTTATAGTAGTGTATATACATGCAGTCCACTCCCATGATGAAGAGTGTAGCCCGATGGGCAAAGCAGCACTCCATCCTGCGAAAGTTTCCCTCGAGGCCATAAACACGTGGGATCAGGGGCTTGCCTTTGCTGTGTCAAATACAACCGAAGGACATAAATGTACTTGTACAAGAAGGCCCGGTCTTTAGAACGGAAGAATTACTATGGTCATGAGCAATACAATAGATACAACGATAGATCTTGGGAAGGGGTTGGTATTGAGAAACCCTGTAATGACCGCCTCCGGAACGTTTGGCTATGGTACGGAATACTGCGATTTTCTGGATCTAAATAGGCTCCGATTGTCGTAAAAGGGTACTACATGGTCGCCTCGGGGAGGGAATCCCTATCCCAGAATGGCGGAGACCTTCGGGGATGCTCTCAACGCTGTGGGTTGCAAAACAAGGAGCTCACTATTTTGTGAGAGCATATTTATCACTGAAATAAAGTTACGACACTCAGGTTCTGGTGAGATGTAAGCGTTCTAATATAGATGATTATGTTAATACCGCAGCCCTTATAGGCTCCTTAGATGAGATACCGGCCATAGAGCTAAACATCTCTTGTCCCAATGTAAAAGAGGAGCGGGATGGCTTTTGGTGCTGTAACAACCAAAGAGGTGCCTATGAAGTTGTGAGTGCAGTACGGGCCGTTTATCCCAAGCATTTGATGGTAAAACTCTCTCCCAACGTGACTGACATTACGGAGAGTTGCAAGGGGCGGTGAGGATGCCGGAGCAGACAGTCTCTCCCTTATAAATACTACCATACTTGGGATGGCTATAGATGCCGAGAAGCGCCGTCCTGGCTGTCTACGATCACAGGAGCCTATCGGGTCCCTGTGTCAAAATAGCCTTGCGCATGGTATGGCGGGTGGCTGGTAAGATTGCATATCCCCATCGTTGGTATGGGGGGTGCTTCTCGGATGCGATTGAATTCCTTCTTGCCGGAGCTTCTGCAATTCAAGTTGGGTGTTACAATTTTGTGGATCCTCTGTTGCTGAAAGATTGCGAAGGGATAGAGGCCTATCTGAACGACACAAGATGACGAACGTGGCCGGAAGCTTATCAGGAGGGTTGCAGGTGTAAGTATCTAATTTTAGTTATAACACATGTTATGTTCGGTTTGTTGGTCATAAAGCTTGATGGATTGTTTTGTGTTCCTGAGCTGCACGTTTACTACTCCACAAGCCTTTGTCTCTCCCTTCACCCTAGTATCTACAGTAAAAGGAGACGGATTAAGGCATTATAAGACAATGGAAACGATCGCTTAGGGTTTTAGTCTTATGCAGCTTAACAGAACAACTTATATAGTAAGTATCAAAAGGATAGAAATAGCACATTATGATGGAGAGAGAGCAACTGCTTTGCATTACTAGCAACCAGAAGTTATCGTCGCTTTTGATTCTTCTGTACAGCACCTCAGAAGAAGAAATTAGATCTTGGATGGAGGCGCTACGCTACACGGCCTTCTGCCAATGCCCACCCTGACAGGTATGCGAGTTATAACGGACAAAGCTCAAAGTAGATGCTGTCTTTTCATTACTCACTGGGGCTGCCTACTTGCCGGATTGGCAGGGGCGCTACTCCGGAAGAACGTCCGGTTGCTTTTGTTATTCAGGTGTTAGATCGCTTACTATTTCGGCTTCTTCTCGTTTTGACGAAGGTATTCAGCAGGAGGCCCTCACGCTGATGGCACGCTCTTCCGGCTATGGAGGTGTATTTTAGCCGCATTTGATGGTGCAAAATTATCAGATCTGTATCTCCTTGAATACAGATCGTTACACTCCCATTGCTGTAGTGGCATTGGGCGAAGCCTATTGAGGAGGTTGTTATAGAGGATCTCTCCCTACTCCTGAGGGGATATTCGCTACTATCGCTACAGGGGATAAAAGTGCATCATGTGCAAGCGAACGGTTGAGTCAACTCATCTTTGGAGAGCTTATGAAACACTAATTTTCTGATTTTTCTCCTAAACATTTGCACAATCGAAATTTGTTACTACCTTTGCGCTCGCAATTCGACAAAGAGAGTTGCTCACGGTTTTGTCTCGTGGTGTAATGGTAGCACAACAGGTTTTGGAGTTTCTGTTTGTCAAGGTTCCGAAGATCCTTGCGAGAGACAACACACATTGATTAAAGCTCCACTACAGCGTCTAGTTTAGATCATGTAGTGGGAGTTTTCTTGTTGCAAGCGGTATGCGTATAGATAGTGTCAAAGAGAGTATATAAGACATCGAATACTAAACTCTTCTAAGCCGATGTTTCTCCGATTGGATCGTTACATCATTCGGCTTTTCTGGGGACTTAGTTTCTCGTCTATCTTGCTGATATGTGTCGGTAGCCATCGTCTTCGACATCAATGAGCGTAATATCTCCAAATTCCTCAATCCGGAGTGCTCTTTGTACGAAATTGTATTCCATTAATTACGCAATTTCGTACCCTACTATTACAAATATGTTTAGCCCTCTCTTTGTTTTTCTTGTCCAGTTCCTTTTCTTTGCCTCCTAAACTGGCAGAGAAGACGAGAGATTATCGCCATTTTGGCGAGTGGTGTGAGCTTCAAGAGACTGTTGCTTAACTTACCCTCTTTTCGGCGGCAGTGTTGCTCTGCACACCTTCTTATTAAGCAGCTTTGTTGTATCCCTCCCGGGAGCCGTGTTCTGCAACGATTTCCAGAATAAATACTTTGGGGATAAGCGTCAAACCTCTGCGGGAAAGGTGATTACAGATGGGTCCCCTAGCTCTGTTTGCACCTACATCACTCTTGTAGTGCAGATACCGAACTGGGCTACAACTACATGGTAGATAAGTTCGAGCACAACACGCTCAAGAGCAGGCACCCACCGCTCAAACAGTAGAGTACGATACGCTCAATACGCTGGCGATTGTACGATTATGGTATCACTCGTTGTATGGAGCCAGAAGAGATACACTGGACCGAGGCTCTCAGATTGATACGACGATTAACCTAAAACCTCAAGACTGCTTATTTCTGCTGTAGATGCCGAGACCTACTACCCCGGTACTCACACACCAGTATATTAGGGAACTAAAGTCTCGTGGGGCAACGAATGTGTAGGGCTACTGGGAGGTGGAGCTGCAAGAAACGCTATGCAGCTGTCCTGCGGCCTTCATCCTTACTATAATGAGATGTTTCGCTCTCTTCTCCGGAAGCGTAAAGACAGGGCTTTCCCTCGCCATTGGTGACGTCTTAACTTCACCTATATCCTTTTCCTTACCACAGCCTCTAGCTTCTCGGCATCGGGTGACTTGTGTCTCCCTATTGTGCAGCAGCCAAATGCCCAATGCCATCTACGCTATAGTGCCATTTTCTTGTAGCGAGGGCCCCTCGGTAATACTTCTGAGATGTATCTTTTGCCTTAATGGCTGTTGGATTGATTGTCAGAACCCGAGTATCTAGATTTACTCCGAAAAGATTATGGATGAGGGACTTTGCGCTCCGATCGTACGAACTGGTACTCAAAAGTATTTTTGGCGCAAATGCGGTTCGATTTGGAAGACAGTTCCCACTGCTTGCACAGCTTCATCTCAAAGGCATTATATATATGAGCTTCTTTGGTTCCTCCGAGGAGATTCAGTGTAGCTTACCTACAAGAACATGGTGTCTCTATTTGGGACGAATGGGCGAGACCCGAGAAATTTGGGTCCCATGCTGGAGTACAATGGCGCTCTTGGCCTGGTTACGCAATCGAGGGAAGCCTATGACCAAATAGCCCGAGTAGTAGAGGATATTCGTACCTCTCCCGATAGTAGAAGGTTGATAGTTAGTGCTTGGAATGTATTTAGAAATTGATCCAGATGGCACTCTTGTCACTGTCTAATGCGGACCTATGGCAGCCGATGGACGCCTAAGTTTGCAACTTTATCAACGCTCAGATGTATTCCTTGCAGCGTACCCTTCAACATTGCTTCTCACGCATTACTCCTCATGGTGGTGGCCCAAGTAACCGGGCTTAAGCCGGGCAGTTTGTACACACTCTTGGAGCGCATCATCTCTGTGCAACCATCTAGAGCAAACGGCTTTTGCAGCTAATGCGCACTCCTCGCCCTCTGCCTACAATGCAGTTGAACCCGGAAAGTGTGCAATCTCGAAGACTTACAAGTTCGAGGACTGCAAACTATTGAGTTATAACCCTCACATATAGCAGCTCCCATTGCTGTATAAGTATCTTATGACTTTATCTATAGTAGTAGCCGTGGCTGCCAATAATGCATGGGAAGACAACGATCTATTGTGGCATCTACCCGGAGATCTTAAACGATTCACAGGAAACAACAACAGGGCATGCCATTATTATGGGGAAAAATACCTTCTATTCACGCTTCCTAATGGGGGCGCTCCCCAATCGACGTAATATCGTTGTCTCCTCTACATTGGTTCCGCCCGAAGAGTTGAGTGCTACTCTACTCTGCAAGCGGCCTTGGAGGCTGTTGCTGGGGACGAGGTCTTTATCATAGAGCACAACTATAGCTGCAGCCCTTCCTCTCGCAGATAAGATCTATTTCTCTCGTGTGGAAAAGGATTCCCCGAGGCAGATACCTATTTCCCGGAGTTCGATCTTACGGAGTGGACTCCCTCATCCTGCACTCGCTATCCCCAAGACGAACGCAACGAGTGCTGTTACTTACAATATATCAACGTATTGCCTACTTTAAGCATAGACTAAAATGAACAAAACCATCTATACCAAAAGGGACCCACGACTTTAGCTCTCTCGAGATGCAACGTCGCAACTATATATTCAATACCATCAGCGAAGTGTATCGCTTTGTATGGATACAAACAAATGAAAACTCCCTGCTCTTGAGTTGCTTTCGACCTTGATGGGGAAGTATGGAGAAGAGGGCGATCGTTTGCTCTTCAAGACTACAACTCCGGAGACTTTTTGAGCGATGTAACCCAGCAGGATTTTTGATGAAAGAACCTCCCTCACATTGCCAATAAGATAAGTGAAAAGGACTTCGATATGATCTTACAGTGCCCTTTGCTCGCTTTTGTCGTACAGCACAGAAATGAGATAACATTTCCTTTCAAGCGCTTTCAGATACAACCGGTATGGCGAGCCGATGGACCCAAGGGGCGCTATAGAGAGTTCTATCAATGCGATGCCGATGTGGTGAGTGCAGACTCTCTCTTGTGCGAAATAGAATTGATTCTGATTATCAACGAAGTATTCTCCCGCCTAGGAATAGCCACTCGTCTGCACTCTCAATAACCGCAAGATCCTTGCCGTGTATTGCCAGAGGTGGTAGGTGTTCTGATCAGCTCCTGAGCTTACCATTGCCATGGATAAGTGCGACAAAAATTGGGCTTGATGGGGTAATGGAAGAGCTTCGTGTAAGAGTTTCTCCGACGATACCATCCAGCGTCTCCAACCCTTCCTACACCTGGGGAGAGAATAGAGAGCGACTAGGGGCCCTTGGCTACCCTACTCGCTTCCTCCGGAAATAGGTTGTAAGGTGTCGAAGAATTGTCCTTTATATTTTGAGGATTATTAGCCAGCACCTTACAACGGAGATTCTTTTCGATCCCTCACTAGCTCGTGGATTGGGATACTATCCGGAGCTATTCTGGAGGTAAAAGCAAAGATGTAACCATTGGTAGCATTACCGGCGGTGGGAGATACGATAATCTCACCAGTATCTTCGGGCTTGACGGTCTGTCTGAGTAGGTATCTCTTTTGGAGCCGATCGTATATACGATGTGCTTCTCCAGTTAGATGCATTCCCTACCACCACAAATACCACCACCCAGGTACTCGTTATTAACTTCGGCAGGAAGAGGTGCGGCAGATGCTTTCCCTATCGTGCAAGATCTTCCGGGCCTATGGGTGCTATCGTGAGATTTATCCCGATGCTGCCAAACTCAAGAAGCAGATGAGCTATGCCGATAGTCTCCTTTATTCCCTATGTTGTATTAGCCGGTAGCGAAGAGCTAAAGCAGAATATTTACCTAAAGAATATGGCAGAAGGAAGCCAAGAAACCCTTTCTCAGAGCAACTAACGCATTTCTTTACTTCAAAAGAGCATTAACATAGATACTCCTATCCATTACTTAATGGAGATGAAGACTCCCTAAAGACCTTCAGAGCTCTCTCTTCGGATAAGCTCACGGAGCTTTGTAGAGAACTTAGAAGTTTCCTTCTTGATGTTCTTTCGCAGCATCGAGCACTGAGGGTCTGGCTTGCTGTGGAGCTATCTGTAGCTCTACACTGTGTATTCCACACCCTACGATCGCATTGGCATGGGATGTGGGGCGCAAACTATGCACACAAAATCCTCACGGGGCGACGCGATCAGTTTGAGACCTTGCGCCAGTGAGGTATGGCGAGACTTCCCCTTTCCCCGATGAAAGCGGAGGTACGATACATTCCCCGCAGGGCATGCTTCCAACTCTATATATCAGCCGCCCTTGGGATGCTGTTGCTGCAGGGCACTCAATAAAGAAAGCGCAACGTAATTGCTGTTAGTGGCGATGGCTCTATGACGGGGGATTGGCATTTGAGGGGCTGAACAATGCTTCTTCTTTCCCCAATAACCTGCGTTATCCTCAGCCCAGCAACAATATGTCTATTGATGCCTGACGTGGGAGGGCTCAATCATTACCTGGTATAGACCTTAATACGAGCCATGCTTATAGCTTCCGTTCGGTACGATGTCTATCGAGGCTAAAGCATATAAAAGCTCATCAACGATGGCAATAAGCGTAATATCTTACGTCTGAATAATAGCAGTAAAAGCCTCTTCCTCCAATAAATCAATCCCTACTTCTTCGATGGACTAGTGTTTCCTTCTTCGGTCCGATAGACGGCAATGACCATCCTTCGATTGGTAGAGGTCTTACGCAAAATAAAGGACCTAAAAGGGCCTAAGATTCTTCATATTCGCTACAATAAAGGGAAGGGATATCCCTGCGAGAGAAGAACCCAACGATTTGGCATGCCTGGGCATTTGATATTCTTACAGCGGGCGTCTCGATAAAAAGAAGGCTGGAGGGCTCCCCAAGTTTCAAGATGTTTTGGACGGACTCTCGTTGAACTGGCCGATCAAGAGACGAGCGCATTGCAGGAATTACTCCCGCTAATGACACCACGGGTTTGTTCTATGACCTATATGATGAGGCTTGCGAGGAGAAGCTACGATGTGTAGGTATCGCAGAGTCGCATGCGGTAACGTTTTTCCGCGACTTGCACGAGGAAGGGAATGATCCCCTTCTGTAATGTATATTCTTCGTTTGCCCAGCGAGCTTATGACCAGTTGATCCACGAGTGTATGCCTCCCTCGCTATCATGTCGTACTCTGTCTCGATGAGCGTGCGGCCTTGTTGGTGAGGATGGAGCTACGCATCAGGTGCTTTCGAGCCTATCCTACCTCAGTTGTATCCCTAATCTTACGATAGCAGCAGCGCCTCTGCAATGAGCACATGCTACGCAACTTGATGTATACAGCCTATAAAGGTCAGGATGGGCCCTTTGCCCATACGATACCCTCGTGGCTCGGGTTCGTGTCCGGAGTGGCGTAATAACGCCCAAATATTGCCTATTGGCAAGGGCGAGATACTTCAGGACGGGGATAAGATTGCCATCCTTTCCATGAGCTATTGCCACAGAGGTAAGTAAGGCCATAGAAACTACTCAAGAGAAAGGAGACTGTACCGGCTCATTACGATATGGTGTTTTCTCAAACCATTGGACACTACCGCCTTGAGCACGTTGCAGCCCACTATCAAGCCGTAGTAACGGTGAGAAGATGGGGCTATACACGGAGGAGCTCGGATCTTCTGTCCTCAATTCCTAGCTGAGATGGGCTACAAAGGCCGTCTCAAAGCGCTTGAATCCCCGATCAGTTCATCCCTACTGGAACTCCTAGAGAGCAGTGTTCGTTCTCTGGTCTAGATGCTCCAGAGTATTGCACAGACTATTCTCTCGCTTAAGAGAATAACTCCAATGAAAATTGCTTAATCGCCGGTGCCGGAGGAGTTTGGCACACACCCTGACAATAAATTATCGGCCGAGGAGCAACAAGATATTACGCTGGTGGATCCAGATCCTAAGCGTCTGGTGGACTATCGAGACTCTGCAGAGCTGCTTTGCCGTGGTGGGGAGATCACAGACGCGCGAGGATCTACCGCGATTGTAATGTGCGGCACGCCGATCTTTTATCGGCGTGAGTGCCGGATGAGCTTTCACGATATCTTGGCATGTGTGCTTTGGCAGCTTCTGTTGGTGCTCGAGGCGATTGACTCGATGTAAAGCAACCACCGATATTTAGCCCCCGAATACACACGTTTCTTTGAGGGACTTGGCGTTACCGGTCTTATTTATCGGAAGAACTTGCAGCCGGGGAGATCAATATAACCTTCCAAAACCCTTGGGCGGGAACAATACATAGAGCTCTTTAATGGCAATATTGCCCTCCCTGGGTGTAAAGGTGCATGATGGCTCTGAACTCGTAGGAAAAGAGAGCTGATCGAACTCCCCATGTGGAGGCGGATTCCATGTGGTGGCCATTAAACGTGGAACTGGAGACTATCATTCCCTCAGGACAAACCTCTATGAGAGCATGGAATATTGTCTTTTTACAGCCATGAGGCAGCGATATATAGATGAAGTAAGGCAGCTAGCTGGGAAGAAAAGTAGAAAGACAAAGCGCGTGGTCGTGATGGGAGCTAGTAGCATAGCTATGCGTGCCATTGCCAAAGCAGTAGGAGTATGATGGGTTTATTCTCTTCGAGAAGAGAAAACGTCGTATAGAGAGATTCGAGACAACTCCTCAATGTGACCCTCTATCACTGGCGATGCAGAGATCCGCTGCTTGAGAGGTGGGGATACGAAAGCAGCTCAGGTCTTTGCTGTAGCGCTAACGGAGGGCACTCCGAAACGAGACGTGCATAGCTTGTCTAGCCGCCAAAGCGATACGAGGTAATTCAGAAACCGTGCACACTTGAGGAAGAAAACATCATTACGTTCCTCTGGCAGAACGGCTTGACATCAGTACCAGTATCAACAAAAAGCTGATGAGCTGCCGGCTATATCTGCGCTCTCTCCTGGGGCGGGATACGAGCACGGTGAAGTGTTTGACGATATAGCCAATGCCGACGTGGCCGAGATCGTTGCACGTCGTGGCTCCCCCATTACCGGTAAGCCGGTAAAAGACTTAGCACTCCCACAGGGAATTACCCTGGGAGGATGGTGCGCCAATGGTGCCGCCTCCGTATGATTGATGGTAACACCATTATATGAACCCTACGATTTGGTCGTTGTGTTCTGTTATGACAACTTGCTATCGACAAGGTAAAGCTCTATTCGAAGGAAGTATAACCACAAGCATATATGTTCTCGGTTTTCACTCTCAAAAATCAAAGCGATCGGGGATTAGTTTCCCTATTTGCCTCGGTTGTTGCGCGGTATGTGCCTTTTGCAGGACCACTGTCTGCTGGTTTGTTTTGTTGTGTAGCGCTCTATGCACGAGGGGGATGCGAAAATGCCATTCCTCTATACAATTGGCATCATGACCCTGGTGGGATTTATCTCTATTCTTCTATGGGAAACTCGCAGAATCCGAATACAGGGATCCGAGAAGGCATGCTATCGAGTTTACGACAACTTGGCTAATACTCTCGCCGATGGGTATGCTCCCTTTTTGTCTTTGGGAATTATACCCCGACTGTATTATCAGTGCTTTCTTTGAGACCGTATCCGGCTTTACCACTACCGAGCGACCATATTCACTCAGTACATCAGCTACCCACGAGGTTCTGCTCTGGCGTAGCCTTATTCAGTGTGAGGGAGGTATTGGTATTGTTGTCTACCTTGGCTCTAATGCCTACACTAGGCTCTGGAGGTGGGTTACTCTATAATGCGGAAACTACAGGGTATCAAAACACGATCGTTTCATGCCTCTGTATCACCGAAGTCGCGAGGAGACTTTCTATTGTCTATTTGGGGCTAACTAGTCTGCTTACCATCCTCCTAATGTGTGCGAATATGAATGAGTCTATGTGCCACGCCCTTTACTTGCGTCTCTACTGGAGGATATTCTACTCGAGATAATGGTATTTTAGAGTTCAATTCTCCTATATAGAGTACCTCATTACCCTATTCATGTTCATTGGGAGTCTTAATGTTACCCTGCTCTACTACCTTTTTCGGGGACCCGGTAAAACTTTTCCGCGATGAAGAGTTTCGTTGGTTTACTATTTTCGTGGGGATTTGCATCGTACTTTCTACGGCTTGGCTGTCGTACCAAAACCTATTCGACACGGCCGAAAGCACTTTCCGCCACGCTGCTTTCAAGTCATCTCCTAATTAGTAGTACCGGGTATGTCACGGCAGATATGAATGAGTAGCGCCCTCTTTTCTTCTGTTTAGGGGATGATAATGATGGCGATCTGTGGATGTGCAGGATCTACAGCCGGAGGCTTAAAATGAGCCGTTTTATGGTGATGGTGAAGAACCTAAACAACGAGTTTAAGAAGCGAATCCATCCCAAAATGGTAACGAATCTGCGCTTCAATGGCAATAGTATCTCGGGGGATTACGTGGTGCAAGTTCTTGCTTTTATTTCCCTCTATATCCTCTTATATTGATTGGAACCATTGCCTTGACCATCTCTGGCAACAACTTTTATTACGGCGGCTTCTTCTGCTTTGCCTGCATCAGTAACGTAGGCCCTTCGTTCGAAAGTTTTCTATGAACTTTGCCTGTGCCACAGGGTTCGAAAAGCTTGTTCTGAGCTTTATCATGTTGGCAGGGCGTCTAGAGGTCTTCTACGGTAATCTGTATCCTGCAACCCCGCATTCTGGCGTAAACACTTCTGCAGCCAAAGGTGCTGCCCCATTTTATCTCCCACATTTTTCGGATTAGTGTGCCAGAGGGGTTTTATTCTGTATGCCCCTCTCTTGCCCTAAAGGAGGAAGAATTCTGCTGCAGAATAGGATCTTTTCTGGGTAAGATTGAGCGAGAAACCAGCCAACTAGGGAATCTCAGGCAGTAGCAGACATGATGAATTAGGCTCTGCTCTACCCTCCCGATTACTTGCAATCGAGCGGGTAAAAAGGAAGGTAGTGTCTCTTAATGGGACGAGGGAGACTAGGAAAACAAAAAGGGAAACAACGAACTCCAAAAACGGACCGTTGTTTCTGTCTATCAATAGGAGGATTCCATCCGAGGGAGAATCAACCCGTTATATCAGCCCCAATGTCCCAGGGGTAAGGTTCTCTGATTCTTCTTCTTAGAGAAGCTTCTGCCTCTCGCGATGAGGGTAGCTGATTGTGCTCCCACTGAGCTTATTCTGCACCTCTCCGTTCTTGATAAACAAGATGGTAGGGATATTGCGTACACGGAATTGTGCAGGCAAGTCTTGGTTACTATCTACATCTACCTTACCTACGATGATCGTCCATCATGTTCGGTTGCAAGCTCATCAATCATAGAAGCCAACAAGCTGACAAGGACCACACCAAGTAGCCCAAAAATCTACGATCATAGGGTTTCAGCCTTCGTGAAGATGCTCAAAGTTCGTATCAGTTATTTGCATTGCCATAGTTCAAACTGTTCTTTTGAGTTACTAATTTAGTTTTATACCACAACATAGCTCTATTTTACGGAATAAGGGATCTCGAATGACTCTAAAAGATCTACCAGCCAAGTACCCAGAGTGAAAGTCCCTCTCTGTCATGGAGGTACCTCTCTCATCGGATTGCCAAAACCCATCACAGAAGGATATGATAAGCTTTGTCTGAGCATCATTGGCTTTTTCACTACCATGGGCATCTATCTCGATGATAAACCTTTGACAAACAATTCGTCGATCTCTTTATAGGGGATGAAGACTCAACCCCTTTGATTGAAGAATATCATGCGTCGGTCAGAAGTTCAATTGAGATTGACAGAAAGATCGAATCGTTCCGGTTCATCAGGCTTCTAAATTGCAATGGCTTTACACTGGCATGGCAGATCTGTGAAGATCTCGGTTTTGAGTGAAATGTACCAGGTACTGTTTCAAAGAGGGCAAACCCATGAGAACCGGACAAATCTTCGAGCGTGAAGCGACTCATAGGGGTTTGTCTCGTCTTAGGTCGATTCAATCTACCACATGACTAAACCAATGACCGCCATCCTAGTGTCTTGAATTCTCCAAATCCTTTTTATCGAGATCATCGAGCTTTACAGTACAGCTGATCTAGGATAAGGCGGTAAGGGCTCCAGGATTCGAACTAATATGAGTACCAACAAGTTCGTACTCTTTACTGAGTTTGGTGAGATTATTCCAAGGCTCGGCTTGGGGACTTCAGTTCTGGGATCGAAAGCTCCTCACTCTTCCAAAAAGCCCCATGCTCTGAGACGAACTCTCCTCTGCACAAATGCGACCATAGGCAAGCAGGGTATATAAATGAATCACTGGAGCGGACAGGGAGGTGCAAAGAAGCTCTCTCTCACCGAAGCTATCAGATAGCGCCGGAGAGGGCACGTGCTTCCATTGTCTTCCTATTGATAAACTGTCGGGGGATGCTGAGCAACAAAGTCGTAGATGCTTGTAAAGGGGCCATTTTGCTCTCGATCTTCGATGAGTTTATCGATGTTGTTTGCGTTTACCCCTTGATGCCGTAAGTCCAGCGTATGTCGTTGCTATTGACACTGAACTTTTTGCATCCCATTCGTTTACGTCGGAGAAAGAAGGTGGATGCCCATTGCCTGCACTCCTTCATGAGTTTCGCTATTTCCGTGCTGAGGTTGCAACTCAGGTTGCCCGCCATAAACCCACTTCGGATGAAATGCGCCTTGAGGTAAGCCGTTTGGTAAGCCAGCCAGCTATAACAAGCAGCATGACTCTTATTGAAGGCATATTTGGCAAAGTCCTCCCAGTCCATCAAATCTTCTCTAGGACCCCTTTGGCCGCCCATTCTCTACGCCCCTTTGAGGAAGTCTGCCTTGACTTCCATCTCCTCAATCCCCATCGCCTTGCGGAGGGAGTCACTCTGCCCGCGTGAAGTTGGCAAGAGAGCGAGGTAGGAGCATTACCTGCTCTTGCATGCGTTTACACCAAAAGTCTCCTCGAGTATTTCCTTGGTTTCCGGCACATCATGACGATCTCCTCTCGACCATGCCTCCGTGCAATGAACTGAGGGATATACTTCATCGGCCCCGGGCGATAAAGGGCATTCATCGCAATGAGTAACTCAAATCGATCGGGCTGCAGCTTTCAAGATACTTTTTGCATCCCTGTGGATTCGAACTGGAAAGATCCCACCATACGTCCCTCGCAGAAGAGTTTGAATGTCTTCTGTCGTCCAGAGGGATGTGGTCTATGTCAGTATCCTTGTGGAATCGGTGTTTTACATTCTCCAATCCTCTCGATGATACTGAGCGTCTTGAGTCCTAGAAGTCCATTTTTGATAAGACCTGTGGACCTCAATAACCTTACCTCGTACTGGGTAATCAATACCTTCTTCCGTTCTCATCGAAGGAGGTCGAAATAGGGATTACGTCACTTATATCATGCTTCCTGATGATCACTCCACACGCATGAACTCCAGCATAGCGGATGCTCCTCCAACTTCTGTGCATACTTAAAGGTGTCTTGCATCTGAGGGTTGCTCCCTGACTTGTAATTCCTTTAGCTCGCACGACTCAGAGTAGATAGCCCAATGGCTACGCTGCCCTTGGCATTTTCATAGCCGGGCGTCTGCTGTATAAGCTCCCATATCGCTATCACTAAACTTATCGGGGATGAGCTTAGTAATGCGTCGGCTCTCTTCTACCGGTATATGTTTTAGGCGAGCCACGTCGGCAATCGAGCTTTTGACTTCATTTCGCCAAAAGGTGATGATCTGAGCCACGTTCTTATGTCCGTACTTCTCGGTAGCCCATTGGAGGATCTTTGCACGCCCGGAGTCGTCAAAGTCTATGTCAATATCCGGGAGAGAGTACAGATCCGGATTGAGGAATCGCTCGAAGAGCAAGCCGTATTTCAGTGGGTCTAGGTTTGTTATCTTGAGGCAATGAGGCTGCAGCCGAACCTGCTGCCGAACCACGCCCCGGCCCCCACACACACTCCCATGTCTCGGGCTGCCTGAATGAGGTCTTGCACGATAGGAAGGTATCCGGGGAATCCCATCGACTTAATCGTGTTCAAACTCAAAAGTCAATCCGCTCCTTTTACCTCCTCCCGGGGATGGGGTCGCCATAGCGCATTTTAGCCCTTCGTAGGTAAGGTGTTGAAAGTATTTATCGGCATCATCAAAGCCTCAGGGTAGTGGAAAGTCCGGCATAAGCGCCGGGTTTTCGATGGTATAGAACTCCACTTTGTTTAGGATTTCCAACGTATTGGAGAGAAGTTCAGGGCGATCTGCAAATATCGCATTCATCTCCTCTTGAGTTTTGAGCCACTCTTGCTGCGAATAACGCATACGCTGGGGGTCGTCTAGATCTCTCTTCGTACCCAAGCAAATGAGCATATCGTGCGCCGTGGCATCCTCCTGATTGACAAAGTGACATCGTTCGTTGCCACACACCTTTACGCCCGTGCGCTCTGCAATATCGTAGATCACTTCGTTCACAGCCAGCTGCTGCATAAAAGTCTCTCGATTGGCATTCGGTCGTCCGTCTCATGGAGTTGTACCTTTAGGTAATAGTCTTCTCAAAGATGTTTTTGAACCAACGCACGGTCTCTTCTGCTCGCTCGGGGATGCCCTCCTAGGATGTGTTGAGGGACCTCTCCAGGCAGGCACTCATTACGATAACCCCTTCGTGGTATTGCTCAAGCAAATCTTTGTCGATACAGGGGAGCGATAATACTTCCTTCGGTAAATGATGCGGATACCATTTTTGCAGAGATTGAGGGTACCCTTTGTTTGTTCTGGCAAGGAGGATAAGATGCCATCCACTTCGGTCTATGGAGCGGCTGGGGTTGTAGGGATCCGGCACGTCTTTGTCCTTGTCAAAGCGAGTGCGTCGTGCACAATAGGCCTCACAGCCGAAGATCGGCTTAAACATCTGGTGCTCTACCTCACTTATCTCCTGTTCCAATTTCTCTATTTGTTCCTTATCCTCGGGAGTGAGAGACTCCTTTGCAGCTCCTTTATCTCTTTTTGAGTGCGGAGATGCGGGAGCGATGCTTGAATTGACCTTGTTGCACTCATCGAAGAATGTTTTAATCCCAAACATAACCCCACGATCCGTAAAGGGCAATACCAGGGCATACCATCCCCGATGGCTTTTCTTTACGAGCCGAGACGGAGGCTTGCCCATCAAGGATTGAGAATTGTGAGTGAACGTGTAGGTGGACGAAAGGAACCATACTATATCGATTGTCGTTGCTCTGAGTGTGCTATATACTTGTCTGACAGTGGAAAAAGCTACGGTCTCCCATCGGGGAGAGGAGCCTGCTACAAGTTAGGGCGATTTGCTTTATCCGTCCACCATCTCGCAGGGTAATTGACTTGTCGCAAAAGCTCATGAGTTTTCATCAAATTCCTAATGAGCTTTTTGTCGGATTCCTCATTAGCTTTTCAAAGAATGCTAATGAGCTTTTATGAGAATGATAATTAGGAAACGTCAGAATGGTCATTAGGAATAGAGAATATTACATCTTTGATCCCCCCTTTCTTTGCTCTCTTCCAAATTACGCTTTTTCTCATCGCATCGGAAAGAACTTCCGATAATCCAGCCTCTATTAATATAATAGAGTTGTTGCTGTCGGGGACAGAGAGCTCTCATTTTGTTGGTCTGTACGCATCCCTGCCAGCAACTCTATTTTTGTCAGCTCCATTGTCGTTAGTGGAAGAGAGAGGGGTTCGGGTGAGAATCTCCTACCTTTTGCCGGGGATTAAACGTTATGGATAAGACAGCCTACACTCCACGTCGCATTGCTGCCATTACAATGGCAAGAAATGATGATTTTTCTCAATCGCTGGGTACGCTACTACGGAGAAGCACTCGGTTACGAACACCTATACATATACCTCAGACGGACTGGAGCAGGCAATCCCTACACGAGCTATTCCCGAACAGGTAAAACGTTGGGAGCATCGTACGTTATCCCGAGCTCAGGATAAATATCGTATCGGCTTGCTCAGCGCTCTTGCACAGCAGTTGTTCGCCAAGGGATACGATCTCGTAATAGGGCTGCGACGCTGATGAGTTCCTTTATCGTAGATCCCCAAAGAGAAATGGGACTTTGTAGAGTATCTTTCTCGGCAAAATTTACCCTCGTGTGCTAGTGCATTAGGACTGGATTTAGGGCAGCGCATTGGAGAGGAAGAGACGTTGGATGGTACTCGTTCTATCCTCGCTCAAAGGCACTACGCCGTATTGAGTTCGCGCTATACCAAGGCTGTCATTTTGGCTCGTCCCTGCAATGGGGGTCGAGTTTCATCGAGTTAAGGGGCATAACTATCACATTCTGCCCGATTTATACCTCGTTCACACGGGATACTGCGACTTAAAACGTCTCCAACTCCGTACGCAAGATACTCAGAGGACGGATGCCTCTTGGGAAGCCCACCTCAAGCGCAGAGCCAAAACGATCTACTACACTACGCACCGCAAGGCAATCTCTGCAGACAAAATACTCTCCCGTGCTCGGCGTTGGCAAATGCTCTACCGCCCCTATACGCCCTAAACAAACCCAAAAATGCCTTGCCCTCCTCGGGTTGTACGTCTCCCTCCGCTTTTCGCAGATTGAGATCTAGGCTTTTGGCTGTAACTCCCCTTTTAGCTCTCTTGAGAGACCAGAGTAACTAGTCCAAATTTCCTATCTTTGTAGGCAAAACAATTAGGAGATATAAACGAAGAAACCCTATTTATCCGGATGAAAAACGAGAAGGAATCCATTCAGCTCCAATCCAACAATTACGGGGAAGCAAGTTGCCAACGATTTATTTTTGGTGCTCATCGGTGCTATCCTTCAAGCTGCAGCCTATTCCATCTTTATTGCTCCGGCGGGGATTGTGCCTGGGGCGTATATGGTATCAGCATTGGTATCAATCACCTAACACAGGGGCTTTGGTCGCTCTTCCCCGAGGGGTTACCCATTGGTAAGGTCTCCTATGCTTCAATATCCCTCTATTCTTGTTAGCGGCTCGTAAGCTCGGTATGTATTCCGGAGGGAAAACCATCGCTACATTCCTTCTGATTGCCCTACTGACCGACCTTATCACCACGCACATAACCAAAGGACTCCCCATCATAGAAGACGATCCTTCCTTTGCCTCTGTTTACGGAGGGGCTATTCTGGGGCTTGGTGTATTCTTTTACCTTTAGAGCAGGGAGCACGAGTGCCGGTACCGATGTACTCGCTCGAGTTTTTGGGGCAAGGGGCGCAATATCAAGACCAGCAACCTCATCATCTTCATCGATTCTCTTGTGGTTCTGTTCGGGCTTATCGTCTTCCGCGATTTGAGAGTGCCTCTACTCTCTGTTACCATCTTTGTGTATGGCAAGGTACTAGACCTGATGAACCCCGAGAATCCCAACAAAGCCATCTTTATCATCTGAGAAATCCACAGGAACTGCGTGCTCTCATTATAGACGAACTTCAGCTCCGTGCTACCTATCTACATGGTAGAGGGATGTATGCAGGTGTAGAGGCGATATTATCTTTATGATTGCAGAGCGCAAAGATGTACCTCGGCTCAAACAATATGTGCAGAAAGATCCAAAGGCTTTTATCGCTACTGCTAATGCAACCAACGATACATTACCCCCATTAATATGAAAAAGACTTGTACTCTCTTTCCTCTGTCTCATCTTCCTCACTACCCTACTCAAAGCTCAAGATACGGCCCCTTACCAACGAAGCTAACCTTCTTTGTAAAGGTAGAGACCAACAAGGGAAATTTCGTGGTTGCTTTCATGATGGCACCCCACGTCATCGAGACAATTTCTTGCAGCTAGTTCTGCGCTCATAGTTACGAGGGTACGCTCTTCCATCGTGTCATCGACCGCTTTATGATACAAGGGGCAACCTAATGACCCGAGGGGCTACTGCGTCTACAGACGTAAGCCAAGACACCATAAGTACACGCATTCCGCACGAAATTGATCTTACGCGCTTCTTTCATAAACATGGGGCATTGTGTGCGGCTCATGAAGGGATGAAGTGAATCCGGAAAAAGCCTCTTCGTCTACGCAATTCTACATTGTAACTGTAATTACTTTACCGATCTCGATTTGATGAGATAGAGGCTCGCACCGGACGCAAGTACACTCCCGAGCAGCAGGAGGCTTATAAGCTCTATGGGGACGCCCCACCTCGACAATGGCTACACTGTCTTTGGCGAAGTGGTGAGTGGCATGGATGTGGTAGAGGAGATACAGCGTGTGGCTACCAACGACCAAAACAGACCTCGCAAAAGATGTTATCATCAAGAAGGTAAGCATCGTCGCTAAACCCAAGAAATAGGAGCATCCTAACCTCTTATGACAAACTCTTCCGGCATCCTCTATATGCTGCCTGTGCCCATTGCAGAGGGTAGTATAACAGACTTTTTCCCAAAAGCTAATGCTCTATAATAGAGCAATTGAACCTATTTTTGTCGAAAATATTCGCTCGGCACGTAGGGCAATTAGGCTCTTTTGTCCCCATAAGCCGATAGATCCCATCACCTTTATAGAGATCGGAAAACATGCCGATGAGGCAACCCTTAGTGAGGCCTTTCTTATGATGGAGAAGGGAGAGTCTGCAGGGAGTACTCTCGAAGCCGGATGCCCCGGAGTGGCAGACCCCGGAGCTAGAGTAGCTCGTCTAGCCCATGAGCACAAGATACGAGTGGTACCTCTTATCGGCCCCTCTTCCCTACTGTTAGCCTTTGATGGCATCCGGTCTTAACGGCCAGTGCTTTGCCTTCTCAGGCTATCTCCCCAAAGAGCCAACTGAGCTAAAGAAAATGCATCGCAAAGCTAGAGCGGCGCATTACGGAAGAAGGGCAATCTCAACTATTCATCGAAACTCCCTATCGCAACGAAAAGATAATGGAGAGTTTGCTTGCTCACTGCCGGCCCACTACTCGCCTTTGCGTTGCTCAAGACATTACAGGGCAAGAGGAGCATATCGAGACTCGCTCCATTGCTCAGTGGCGCAAGAAGCCCTTTTCGTTAGCAAAGGTTCCTACCCTTTTCATCCTAGGCTCCCTAGAGGGATAGCACTATGGAATACCTTATTCCCCTTTGCCTTGTGACTTTGTTCATCAGATTGAGCAGGATTTCCCTCAAGAGGCAGCGACTCTTTTTATCCGCATTAGATCACACCGAGCCTGTTGTAAGTCTTCGTCTCAATATCCGCAAATGTGCGCGTTACAAAGCGTCTCCTCTCTAGCTTACCCTTCTACGCCGATCCCTTGGTGCCAAGAGGGATATAGACTTGAGGGACGCCCATTTTTCGCTCACGATCCCCTCTGGCACGCCGGTATGTACTATGTACAAGAGGCTGCCTCTATAGCTCGCCTCAGCTTGCAGCCTCTACTCCCTAAGCGTCCCATAGAGGTGTTAGACCTGTAGCTGCTCCGGGGGAAAGTCAACCTTTTGCTCAATATTTTTACCTGAGAATAGCACCCTCGTTGCCAACGAACCAATTCCCAAACGTGCTCAGATCCTCCGAGAGAATCTTTCTGAAATGGGGTATCCCAATACGATAGTTACCAATAATTATCCGGATCAGTTGGCAGCAACGGCGGCTAAGTTCGATATGATTGTAGTAGATGCTCCCTTGCTCAGGCGAAGGGCTTTTTCCGCAAAACACCGGAAGCTCGTCTGGAATGGTCGTCTCAATCGGTAAACGAATGCGCCTTGACGTCAGCGAGAGATCCTCGATGCTGCTTTTGGACTATGTTACGCCCCGGTGGCATGCTCGTATATTGCACTTGCACCTTTTAATAGACACGAAGACGAAGAGCAAGCGGAATACCTCTTGCGAGAACATAATGCCAGCCCCATCACGGCGATTACCCCTCCTGAAGAATGGCATTGATTGAGGGAAAGGAGGACTTGGATGGCACTCCTCCTGGCATGACAATGGGAGAAGGATTTTATTCGCTGCTTTCTACAAGCCTCAAGAGGGGGATAATAACACCTCTTCTACTCCACTCCCCAAAGCGGCAAAGAGAAAAGCAGGACGTAGAGAAACATCCGGCATTTCATTTTCTAATATAGATAGACGCTGGTCTTTGCGAAGAGGGGGACGAAAGGGAAGCAGGAAAGTTCGTGCCCTCGCCCATCGCCCTGGAGTTGATACAATGGATCCCCCACAGCTTCTTCCTAAGTACCAGGAATTGGCATCCTCACAGGCCATCCGCATTCTATCTGCAGGGGTTTCGTGGGAGAATCTAAGGAAAGGAAATAATTCTCTCCTCTACTCCCTTACAGCCAGCTTTTGCAACATCTCAGCCTTCCCTACCATAGCTCTTGAGAGGGGGCAAGCATTGGCGTATTTGGCTGAGAAACTCTTGCATCTCATCCTTCGACTCCCAAGGGTTCTGCCTTGTTCACATGAAGGATTCCGCTCGGATTTGTCAAAAACATTGGGTTAAGGTACAACAACTCTCTATCCCAAACCTTACCGTCTAAGGCACTTACCTCAGTAGCTCCCCATATTCTACTCTTTACTCTGCCTAGGGGAAAATCCATCCTATTAGCTTAACTCTAAGGCAGAAAGCAACTAAGAATAATGGTATAAGCGTATGTTTGACTACTTTGTAGAGACAAACAGAATATGCTATGAAGTTCTATGGATAGATCAGAAGAGGGGCTTGAGCTCCTTGGTACGGAGTATAAAGAGGATTATGCCCGGAGGTCCTGAGGCATTCAGCAACAAGCATCCCCAACGTGACTACTGGGTCTCGCTTTGTCTGCCCGGAGTTTACGGCTCTCTGCCCCCATTACGGGGCAACCTGACTTCGCCACAATTCACATCGATTACATCCCAGACGAATGCATGGTAGAGAGCAAAAGTCTCAAACTCTACCTCTTCAGTTTTCGTTCGCATGGTGCTTTTCACGAAGATTGTGTCAATATCATCATGGATGATCTCATCAAGCTGATGAATCCTAAATACATAGAGGTGACAGGAGACTTTTAGCCCTCGTGGGGGATTAGTATTGCGTGCCCTTCTGCAACTATGGGGCGCCCTGGGACGCACATGAAGCCATCGCTCGTGAGCGACTACTCCGCCATGATCGCCATTAATCATTACCTTCAAAAATATTTCACGATTAAGCCTAATCGCATATTCTGCCATCATTAATCCTATCTCCGGAGTGGGCTCTAAAAAGCCGTATTCCGGAACTTCTTGCAGATGCCTACAACTCAAGAGAAGAAGAGCTACTCATCACCTATACAAAAGGAGAGGTCACGCCACTCGCCTAGTAAAAGAGGCAATAGAAAATGATATAGACAGTATTATTGCTGTGGGTGGAGATGGTACCATTAACGAGATTGCGAGTGCATTGCATGGCTCTCAGGTCAAAATGGGAATAATCCCCAAAGGGAGTGGTAATGGTTTAGCACGAGCTTTGGGACTCCCTCTCTCCAGCGATGCCGAGGCTGTTCGAGTAATCACAGAAGGGCATACCACAGCCATAGATACAGGTATGGTGGATGGTAAACCCTTCTTCTGTACTTGCGGCGTGGGATTTGATGCAGAGATGACTACAGGGTATGCCGAGACTTCTCGCGCCGAGGGCTGATTACTTACATCAAGCGGCCATTGATGAGTAGCATTGCTTTCCGTCCTGAACAGTACCGTATTACCATTGACGGCGAAATTATTGAGACAAAAAGCCTTTCTTGTTACGGCAGCCAACATAGATCAATACGGCAATAACTTCTACAGCTCCGGATGCAAGTCCCTCCGACGGATTGCTCGATCTTGTCATTCTACGCCCCTTTGATCCCCTACTCGCTGGGCACATTGCCTTGCAACTTGTAACTAAAAATATCGACAAAAATAGTTGTGTCGATAGTTATAGAGGAGCTAATATCGTGATAGAGCGAGAGTGCGACGACAAAGCCCGCTCAGATTGACGGAGAGTCTGTACCAGCCGGCAATCGTATAGAGATCGGTGTCGCAAACAAAGTCTTCTCGTTTATACTCCCAAGCCTGCTGAAAAATGAGTACACTTCTTAGTATTGCCATGCTACTCGGAGGGTTGGTTCTATCTACTATGGAGCCCAACTTCTTGACCGATGGTGCTAGTTCTACTGCCTCGACGGATGCAGGTATCGGCCCTTGTTATCGGGCTTACAGTTGTTGCTATTGGCACCTCAACCCCGAGCTTGCTGTCAGTCTCTCAGCGCCATACATGGGAAGGAGAGTATTGCATTAGGGCAACGTTTTGGGAAGTAATATCTTCAACATCCTCGCTATCTTGGGGTACAGCGATCATTACCCCACTTCGGCAGGTAAGAGCACGTTGTATGCAGAGATCCCTAATTATTCATCTTCTCTATCGCTCTTATCCTACTAGCCAATGATGCATTAATACATAGTGCTACCGTAAATAGTCTTAATCGCATAGATGGTCTTGTGTTGCTCTTTTTCTTTGCTCTCTTTATGTGTTATACCATCTATATAGCTCGTAAAAAGGGAACAAAAGAAATGGATGAGGCGCACCAACTCGATGGCGATGCTCCCAAGATCAAGGTTTATAGTTGGTGGCTATCTATTGTAATGGTAATAGGTGGCCTTGTAATGCTCTGTTGTTGGAGGGAACCTCTTTACAGAGGGGGCCCTTCCATTGCTCGTGCTCTAGGCGTTAGTGAATCGGTGATAGGGCTCACTCTCGTTGCAGTGGGCACCTCCGTACCTGAGCTAGCCACTTCTATTGTAGCGGCAAGAAAAGGCGAAGTAGATATGGCTATAGGCAACATTGTTGGTAGCAATATCTTTAATATCGCCCTAATCCTTGGGACAACTGCCACTATACGTCCTATCAAGTCAGAAGGCATTACCCTTTTTAGATTATGGCGTAATGTTGCTCGCCGTGCTGTATTGCTCTTTCTCTTTTACTCTATTTTACGGTAAGCGTGAGATCAAACGCTTGGAGGGGCAGCCTTCTCTTGGTCTACATCACTTATACGGTCTGGCTAATCCTCCAAGAAACCTCTACTTTAGCATAAACGATATGAAATATATACTGTAGTCCCTATTGTAAGAAACGCCTTGAGGGTACTTCGGATTCTGGAGTGTTTTGATAAGAATGGCCATGTAGATACGCCTTGTCCCGGATGCCACAGGCAACTTGCCTTTACCCTACGCCCACCCAAAGCTTCTCAGCAAATGGAGGGAGAGAAAGCAGGCCGCTCAGACAAATGTGACGAGGGGCAACCCCTTGCTTATTTGCAGGTTGTAGAAAATGTATTTGGCTATTCGGCACAATTTCCTCTACGAGGGGCTCAATAGGATTGGCCGTTACAATGATAGACATACAGAGATTGAGGTTGCTATTCGCACGGCAGACCCGAGCCTCGATCGCAACCAATCGCTACTAACCATAGAGAAAGACGCAGAAGGGAAGATCGTTGCTATCCTTATGGACGATGATAGCATGACCGGTACCTTTGTGAATGCACGTGAGCTCGACCCCGAGAGAAACGTCAACTCTGATGGAGATGTAATAACCCTCTTGGGGCTACATCTCTTATTTTTCTATAAGTAAACTTGTCGCTACGAGAGAGATAAGGAGTACATCTACCCCTAGAAAAAGGCCCTTATCACCCGGTGTCACAGGGCAGGATGGAGCCTATTTGAGCGAATACCTACTCAAGCGAGGATACGAAGTTCATGGACTAAAAGCGCCGCCCTCTCTATTTAATACAGAACGTGAGATCACCTCTTACCAAGATCCTCACCTAGAAGGACGTAACTTCTACCTTCACTATCGCCGATACGACAGATGGTCAGGGGCCAACTTCGTCTTATTGGGGAGATAGCTCGGATGAGGTATATAATCTTGCAGCACAAAGCCATGTGAAGGTTAGTTTTGAGCTACCAGAGATACACTGCCGATGTTGTTGCTTTAGGCACACTTCGCCTCCCTGGAGGCAATACATCTCCTTCGTGTGGACGATAAAGTGCGTTTCTACCAAGCCTCTACCAGTGAACTTTTTGGGCTTGTGCAAGAGATGCCCTCAGAGGGAGACTACCCGATTCTATCCTCGAAGTCCCTATGCCGTTGCCAAGCTATATGCCTACCGATCAGCAGTAAACTATCGGGAGGCGTACGGAATACATGCCAGCAATGGCATTCTATTTAACCACGAATCACCTCTCCGTGGAGAGACCTTGTAACTCGTGAGATAACCAGAAGTGCCAGCCGCATTGCCATGGGATTGCAAGACCGTCTCTACCTAGGCAATCTCTCGGCACGACGCGACTGGGGACATGCCAAAGATTATGTGCGCTCTAGGTATCTCATCTTGCAGCGCGATACTCCCTGATGACTATGTAGTAGCTACGTGACCAGAGAGGTCCGCACCTTTGTTCAACTCGCTTTTTCTGAGATCGGACTCACTATCGAATTCCGTGGAGAAGGGTTGAATGAAGAGGGAGTGGTTACTTCGATAGATGCCAATCGTCTGGCTCAGACCGTGGAGAAGAATTTCTCTCCCATGCACGTAGCCTCGAGGGGAAAGCCATTGTTGCCGTAGACCCGCCTACTTCCGCCCTACTGAGGTAGAGGTTCTTTTGGGAGACGCAACCAAGGCTCGCAATCTACTACACTGGCAGCCGGAGTACACCCTGGCAGATATCGTACACGATATGATGGAAAGCGATGTACAACTGCGATAGCGCGAAGCCTACCTAAAGCAGGTGGATTCTCCGTCTACAACTACTTTGAATAAAAATTTTCTGCCATCATACTTATGGATAAGAGTGCTCGTATCTACATTGCAGGTCATCGTGGACTAGTCGGTAGTGCCATCTACAGGGAGCTCAAGCAACAAGGATACAAAAATCTCATTACCCGTACTCATGCGGAGCTTGACCTCCTTGATGCTGTGGCTGTTCGCAGGTTTTTCTGACGAAGAGCAGCCTCAGTATGTATTCCTTGCAGCAGCTTTTGTTGGGGGATATTTGCCAACAGCCGCTATCGGGCAGAATTTATCTATAAAAACCTAGGGATACAACAAAATGTAATTCGGTGAGAGCTATCGCCATCATGTAGAGAAACCCTTCCTCGGGAGTACTTGCATCTATCCTGCCAACGCACCTCAGCCCATGAAAGAGGAATGTCTCTGACCTCTCCCCCAGAGTATACATTAACGAGCCCTACGCTATCGCCATAAGATTGCTGGGCTCAAGATGTGGGAGAGCTTAACCTACAATATGGTGTGCAACCATCTTGCACGTAATGCCCACCAATCTCTGTGGACCCGGAGATAATTTTCATCTCGAAAATAGTCATGTATTCACCGGCTATGATGCGTAAAATGCACTTAGCAAAACTCCTTCGCCAGGGCAGACGTGAAGCCTTACGACGCGATATTGCCTTTGCGTCCTATCTCGGGATTGGACAAAACCTCCTCCTTGGGTCAAAATTACCGAGCGTCTTGCCTTCTTTGGTATCACTTCGGATCAGCTTTTTACTTTGGGGATCGGGGCACCGTTTTTGCGGGAGTTTATGGAGTGAAGATATGGCAGCAGCATGTATCTACGTAATGAATCACATTGATTTTTCTCATCTATCGGCAGATGCTCCTGGAGGAGAAATCCGCACTGTCACCTCAATGTGGGCACAGGCGTAGAGCATTCTATTGCCCAAATTGCCGAAGAGGTGCGAAAGACAGTCAACTTTGAGGGGCACTATCTGCTTTCGATCATATTCACCCTGATGGTACCCGACGAAAACTTACAGACCCTTCTCGCCTTAGAGACCTTGGATGGGGAATATGCCACCTCATAGAGGAGGGCCTTTCCCAAATTATACCAATGGTATTGTCAAACTGATACGCTATAAAAACGACTTTCGCAACAATACGAACTTATCTTTCTTCCGTTGATAGATTATATGCTTACTCCAGATATAGAAGCTCAGTGTATAGAGCTTATTAAGAATGAAGTTGTACCTAGCGGGCTGCACAGAGCCGGTAGCTGTTGCTCTAGCTGCTGCACTAAGCTGCCCAAACTCTGGGAGAACCTTTCTACGTCTATAGAGGTGCTCCTGAGTGCTAATATGTTAAAAATGCTATGGGAGTAGGGATTCCTGGTACAGGGATGATCGGTCTTCCCATTGCTGTTGGGTGATTAGGAATTATTTTAGCAGACCCCGCTAAGGAACTCACTATACTAGAAAACTTTACCCAAGAGCAACTGACTCAAGCAAAAGCCTAGTAGAGAAAAAGATCATGTCTATACGTCTCAAAGAAGGCGATATAGATAAGCTATACATAGAAATTAACCTAAAGGGTGCCAACCATACAGCCAGCACAATTATCCAAAAGCAACCACCGCAATATCGCCTATATACGTCGAGACGAAGAGATTCTCCGCGATCATCTCTCTAGCAATTGCTTCTACACAAGGGGCTAGCGATGAAGCGAAGGGCCTACAGCTCACTTTTTGATGTAGTCTATGAGTTTGCAACTACAACACCTCTAGAGAAGCCTCCTTTTATACAAGAGGCTGCCCGACTCAATAAAGCTGCAAGCGAATTTAGTCTCAGTTCTCGTATGGTCACCCCGTTGGGCAGATGATACGAGGAGATTGGGGCAAGAGGTATCTAGGGAACTCCGCTCTTACAGAGATGCTTACCTACACAAGTGGCCTGTGATGCCCGTGATGGATGGTGCTCCTGTTACTGTAATGAGCAACTCCGGCAGTGGCAATCGTGGAATTACGGCTACCCTACCGGTAGCTAACCTTTGCCCAGCATGAGGATGCGAGGGCAGACTATAGCGAGCATTGGTACTCAGCAACCTTATGGTGATCTACGTAGCAAAGTTAGGTCGCCCATCGGCCTCTGTGGATGCGTCAGTGAGCAACAGGATCTAGCGTTGTGGCCTGATTCTACCTAATGGGCGGCAGTAGAACAGCAGAGTTCGCCATAAAAAATATGGTAAGTACATTACGGAATGCTAGCGATGGCGCCGATGCAGTTGCAGTATGAAGGTCTCGAGTGGCGTATCCACGGCCATGTTCTCTGCCCTACTAGCCATGGAACACAAGGTAGTCACTAGTAGTGAAGGTGATCTAGGGATGTAGAGCGTCGATTCTACCATAGACAATCTCGCAAGTATTGGACGTATCGGCATGAACGAGACGGATCGACTTGTTCTCGATATCATGACTCGAAGTAATAGTATTCTCTTTTTATAAATCGTTTTACCCTATCTAATCATATATGGATTCTACATTCTCCATCAAGGACCATACGACCACAGCGCATGTCTTTTCTATGGTTTTTCTTCGACTTGTGCTGATCAATTGGTATTGGTTTGCCCTATCTCTAGCAGTAGCCTTCGGTTTTTCCAAACTGTTGGGGAGTAGTTCTGCTGTCAGGGCTACAATAAGTACCGCATGGCTGTAATGACACGTTTCCCATACAGCCACCTGAGTATACCAAGATCTTTGTGGAGGAATTTGAAAAGGAAGCTCCGCTTTGGAAGCATACTCCCTGCTTTTGACGCTGCTCAAATCTATGGATGGATTGTATCAGCAGACATGATCGATCGAGCCGGAAAGAGAGAGGGATTTGAAGTCGAGTATGAACAACGAAGTACTTTTTCTTCTCGAGATATATAATTATATCCCATTTAGACTGCTCTTCCCCGATGCTTTAGATACCGACTACTTCACTTTGGTGGCGCAACAAAAGCCTAACGGTCTGGAACTCTCTAAAATAAAAGGGACATATCAAGGGCAGAAGATTGAAGGTAAAGATTCATACACTATACTACTCCCTTGGAATAGTTGCATCGAAAACTCCCATAGGAAAAGTAATCCTACAAGATAATCCGGGTTGGGAAGAATATGGAGCAGATGGCTATGCCTTAGACAGCCCATCTACATTGACAAGGCGGATGATAACAGAAGCGCGCATCCAGTACGACTGGAGTATGGTGATTGAGAATCCTCTCCCCAATTTCCTTAATGTGATAATCGCTACCGCAGGCTCCGCTCGACGTTCAAAGCAAATACTTGACGGGATGCTTATTGATCTAGACTCTCTTGTGCGCCACAATGTGGCACTCGACTCTGGACAAAGAGCAAGAGATGATAGAGGCTGCCTTCAGAGACTCATGTACCCAGACTCCATCTCCTCAGCTCTACGACAGAAAGCCGCATAGGAGAGATTACGGATTTGCAGGATAGGCTTGCCCGTTGTATAAGCAATCGGGAGGTCCTACGCTACGATAATTTGATTGAGGTTACTGCGACTCCGACGATTCAGCCAGCTGCCATAGGAGAATCTTCTGTCAGAAGTATCCTTTTGCTTTTAGGGCTTATTATCCCAACAGTATTAGTCTATTATGTATGGATACTACAAGGTAGAATTTCTGGAGCCTCGACAACTATCTCCCCTTCTGGCAGAATGCCCTTATCTCAACGCTTTCGCCTACATCGTAAGAGAAAAATCTACACAGATACTCCCGAAACGATCGATACGCTCCGTTTTTACTCTTCAGTCTTATCAGAAAGAAGATGCCGCCGGCCCCATATTGCTAACCACTCCATCTAAAAGCTTAGATGCCCAGAAACGACTGAGTAAATTGGTGGAAGATCTTGCTGCAAATTACTCATTAAGCGGAGGGAATAAGGGTAAAATCGTACATCTTCTTCATGCCTGCAATCATGCTACAGATAGCTTACCTCATGCACGTATTATAGAAGCAGGTTACTGGGGCAGTAAGCAATTCTATCAAGATTTAGCTCCTACAGAAGGAGAGGGCAAGCCTCTAAACTTCTTGATAGCTCCTTCCGATCTCGGTTCACCCTATTGGCTTCTCATGTCTCCCAAATCGTTGTGGTGGTTGAGCAAGATTATAGCAAATCACCTCTTCTCTCAGATCTTGAGCATTCACTATCTCGGGATATTCCTTCTATCCAGGTCCTTTGGGTATGCTATGGATTCCCATCTGTTCGATAATCTATTCAAAAGCCAACTCGTATCCTCTATGATCATTAATAGTCTTCTCGATACAGACCTGTACAAGTTTACTACGGGTTATGCTTTATGCCAAACTGTTCCCCATGCCTATGGACACTTTAAGTTCATAGATCGGGATCATCGTATCTATCCTAAGGGGTTTGCTCAATTGCTAAGAGAAGAGATTGACCATATGTCTGAATTGCTCTAAGTGATAGCGAAGCACAGTTTATAGCCCATCGGATGCCCTATATCCCTCCCACTCATATTGATATGCTAAGGGGGTTTCGCTTTCAATCCCGACGAACTTACCATCACACAAGACAGTGAGGGTCATTTGTTTATAGATGCAGAAGGGCCCCTCTATCGAGTAACTCTTTGGGAGACGCCCATCCTAGCGCTAGTAAGTGAATTGTACTATCGGGTGATGAATATCGCTCCAGACGAAGAGTATATGCAGCGAGTGGCTATAGAAAAGGCTCATCGACTAGAAAAGGAGAGTCTGAACTTCGCTATTCGGGATGCGCCGACGCTTCCAGTTACGAGGTTGAAGACAAAATTACCCTGTATCATGCAAGAGTATGCTCCGCAGCACTTCTTTGGTACGAGCAACGTGCACTTTGCGCATAAATACAACCTCAATGTATCGGGTACCCATCCCCACGAGTGGATCCAGTTCCATGGCGCTATATATGGCTACAAAATGGCTAATTATATGGCGATGGAAGACTGGATTAACGTGTACGATGGAGACTTAGGAACCGGTGACTACAGACACCTATACAACGGATGTTTTCTTGAGGAATTTCAGTAAAAACATGCTCAACTATAGCACGAGTTTGCGCCACGATAGCGGAGATCCTTTTCCAATTTGTAGACAAGGCAATTGCTCGCTATCGAGAGCTAAAGGTGGATCCGAAAATTAAATATATCATCTTCTCCGATAGTCTCAACGTAGACAAAGCCCTAAGAATACAGAACTATTGTGCCGATCAGATTCGTTGCTCCTTTTGGTATTGGTACGAATCTCACCAATGATACGGGTTGTGGTGTAGCCCCATCAAACATTGTGATGAAACTATGGCGCTGTAAGATGACAGAGCGAGAGGATGGAGCCATTGTGTAAAACTTAGTGATGCGCACGGGAAATATACAGGTACTCCCTGAAGAGATTGATCTAGCCTGTCTTACATTGGGGATTAAAGACTGATTAGCCCTCAAATCTCGATAGAAATGGAGAGTATAAAGCCCCTCAAATTGCCATTTTTTGCAGGTTCATTTGACCCCATACATATTGGGCATATGGCATTGGCCAATTACATTTCTCTGCCATAGCGAGGGGATCGAACAACTTTGGTTTGTACCTACCGCTCAAAATCCGCTTAAGCCTCGAGCTACGGAGCTCTCCTTTTCTCAGCGATGCCACCTTATCGAAGAAGTGATAGCCAACGACCCTCGATTTTCTTGCTGCCGCATAGAGGAGACTTTACCCGCTCCCCATTACACGATATACACACTAGACGAATTGAGAGAGCATTACCCCCAGTACCAATTTGTCCTCATAATGGGAGCCGATAATGGCTTACTATAGAGCGCTGGTATCGTTGGGGAGAATTGATTGAGCAATACCCTATTTTTGGTCTATCCTCGTCCCGGTTACCCTCTCCCTAGAGAGGTAGAGAATGCTAATGTATCGCTATTGCATGACGCTCCGCTCATGGAGATCTCTTCTTCTGATATCAGATCGGCTCGACATAAGGGACAAGACCTCCGCTATTGGATGCCTCGCTCTGAACTTTTTGATCTTCTCTAATCCTCCTCAACAATGCCCAGACCCCGCCGCAAACTTTCTGCCCTGCAAGCAACCTGTATTTCGGCTATTTGGTTTGTAATTGCAGGCTGGCTTTTTCTTCCGTTAGGCTGGATATTTTTCAATCTTAGCCATCATTCTTTCGGGAATCATCGTCTTATTGCTCTGTATAAGAGCTGTCGTTAAATCCTCGTTGGTCCCCTTGATATATACATTCTCCACCTCTGCTCCGGCCACAATGCCCTATGTTCTACTAGTTATTCGTACTTTTTGAGGGTGGATTAAGAATGAAACTCTACTCACCCTCAGATATATTAAGACTCAATGGATATACTATTAGTAGCTATGGACTGCATGGGAAAGCCATCGAAAAAGAGGCTTTACGGAGAGGACATCGTATTACCGGAATCTTCGATGCTGATGGCGAATGCTTTACCGATCAAGAGCAATTGCCATCCGCTGATGTCTGTATCGAGTTTACAACTCCTCAGACTGCCCATAAAAACTGCCTACATGGGATCAACAAAGGGTTGCCGGTAGTATCGGGCACAACAGGCTGGCGCGATGATATACAGAAGCTACAAAACGACATCTTGACCTCCAAGAGCGGCACCTTTTTCTATGCTAGCAATTTTAGTTTAGGGGTAAATATCCTTTTTGAACTCAATAGACGCCTTGCCAGAATCTGCAGAAGGCGCCCGAATACAGCGTCTCTCTAGAGGAAACACCATATACACAAGCCAGATGCCCCTAGTGGCACTGCTATTACTTTGGCCGAAGATATAATAAAAGAGTCCCTAGTCTGGAGGGATGGACCCTTGCCCGGATTCTGCTCCTCACACTCTCCTATAGAAGCCAAGCGAATAGGAGAGGTCCCCGGTATTCACAGTATCAAGTGGCATTCTCCAGTTGACGAACTCACACTTACCCACGAGGCGTTCGGAAGAGAGGGCTTTGCCCTTGGAGCGGTACTCGCAGCCGAATATGCTGCGACTCACCACGGAGTACTCTCAATGAGTATGATGCTTGGATTTACAGAATAAATCCTCCTAATCAAATAACGAAAGAACCTAATATAAAAGTATATATGCAACACAATAGCACCCAGAAGAAAAAGCTATTAACCCGACACAATATTGTAGGAGTTATTGTATCTCTTCTTTTTATCGTATTTGCCATTTGGGCAGGTTGGCTATGGTTGATTTTCCTTCCCCTAATCATAGATTATTACTTCTTCCACAAGATCAAATGGAATTGGTACACCTCCATCCAAAAACAATCTATTGCGTAATATTTGCGCATGGATCTGCGATATCATTTGCTGTGTTATTGGGGTGGCATTGCTCAATATCTACTTCTTCCAAAACTTTGCTATCCCCTCTTCTTCTCTCGAGAAGACCTTGCTCGTAGGGGATTATCTCATGTTGATAAACTGAGCTACGGCCCAAGGCTCCCAGAATACTCCTCTGGCCATTCCTCTGGTTCACAATACATTTTTGGGAGGTAAGAGCTATAGTGAGACACCTACACTCAAATATCGTCGCCTTCCCGGGCGAGGGTCATGTAGAGCGCGAAGACCTAGTCGTTTTTAATTTCCCCGCCGGAGATACTGTAGCAGTAAAGGTTCCCAACCCCGATTACTATACCCTTATAGCTCTCTATGGGCGTGATGCCGTATGGAGAAATACGGCTGAATTTGGAGAAGTAGTGTATCGCCCCGTAGATCGTCGCGACCACTACGTAAAACGTTGTGTAGGAATGCCGGGAGAGACCCTCCAAATCCGCAACAACGATCTCTATATTAATGGAGAAAAACAAGCTCGCCCCAAGTATATGCAGCTCAATTATTATGTGCAAGCAAAGTCTGAAGGCCTATCGGAACGCGACTTTTGAAACGTTGGGCATTAGCGAGAGTGACCGTGGCTATATCCAGCTATCTCCCGAAACTTCTACGTCTCTATCCGGTATGGGGTTTGACCTAGCCTTTGAGGGGGGGAAGAGCTCTTTCTATCACTTCCCTCTCACCGAAGAGATGCTACAAAAGCTACAAAGCGATCCTAGAGTGCTCAAAATAGTGGTAGAACCCGATAGCGAAGGGTTTACCTATCCCGTAGATGCCCACTTGGGATGGAGCCGAGATAACTATGTCCTATACTCATCCCCAAGAAGGAATGACCATCAAGCTGTCTCCTACTAATATATCGCTCTACAGACGCTGCATAGAGGCTCTACGAAAGGCACTCCGTGGCTGTAGATAGTAATGGCATTATCAAGATTGATGGAGGCTAAGGATACATATACTTTTGCCATGGACTACTATTTCATGATGGGAGATAACCGCCACAATTCTGCCGATAGCCGCTGTGGGGATTCGTACCCGAAGATCATATTGTAGGTAAACCGGTTCTTCTTTGGCTCTCTTTGGACAAAGACAAAGGGCTATTCTCCGGCAAGATCCGCTGGCGTCGTATGTTCCGTAAAGTGACTAAGTGGTAGTAATCACCTTCCCTATTCGGTAAGATGGCATCCCAAGAGTCTATGAAGAGGAAGCGTCTGGCATGGAAATACTATGCCTCCCGCTCTTTTTATCATCTTGGTGGTCTTGTTGCGCCTCTGGGTAGGCTTTGTATACCATGTGCCCAAAGAGAGTGAGACTTTTTGGGAAATATGCCGGACGTTACCTTCTGATGGTACGAATAGGCTCTCCCAAACAGGGAGACCTTGTGCTTGCAACCTTCGAAAAACAAAGGTGAGAGGGGCTGATACCCGTCGCTTGCCTTTTATTGGTTGCAGGGCTACCTGGTGATACGATCGAATCGTATGCAGGGCGCTATCTATATCAATGGTAAATCGTGGTTTCCCCAACAGCGCTCAAAAACGCCCTCTTCACTAGCCTACCAGGCGGCAGATCCTAGCCACTATCGTTTGGTACTTCGGTCTAATGAGTTCTGGTTACTAACCTACTCTCGCCTATAATAATAGGGACTCTCGCCACTATAGCCCAATAGCTCTGCAATCAGTTGTTTGGCATACAAGCCCTATGATATTATCTACAGCCTACGCTCCTCCCATACAATACTTCGCAAAACTAGCCTCCGGTAGAGTCCTTCTCGAGGCTTGTGAGCATTATATTAAAGCAGACCTATCGCAATAGATGTCGCATACTAGCATGCCGATGGCGTACAAGAGCTAACTATTCCGGTAGAGCAAGGCGCCTCTGAGCAATGCCCCATCCGGGAGGTGCATCTCAGAGCACAACAACTGGCAGAGCAAGACACTGGCAAACCCTAAAAAGCTGCTATGGAATGGCCCTTTTTACGAGTATTATGCGCCCGATATTGAGCCATTCTACCGTAAAGCAATATACCTTCTTGTACGACTTTAATTTGGAGTTAATAGAGCTTATTGCAGGGTTAATGCACTTGGATATCTCAATCACGGAAAACTGATACGTATCAAGCCTCATCTCCCGAGGATTTTAGGCTCTCTATCCGTCCTAAAAAGCCTGCTTTCGATCCCTCTTTCGATGCTAATGTCCCCTACTACCAAGTATTCAAAGGGGAGAATGGTATAGACTTTACGCCCAATCTGAGCGTTTACGATCTCCTTTTTAATGAAGGGCCTCTAGCCCTATTCTACTCAAAAATCAATTATTCCTTCCCATCATCCAATGAGCTAGCACTGCAATTGCTGCTCAAGTGTGGTGATGGTTGTAGCAAAATCATGATCTATAGATATAGCATCACGGGTTGAATTACAGCCATGGATGACGGTAGCATGACTCCTCCCCCTAGGTAATAGACCGATGCTGGAGAGGGACTCTTTGGTGTGCTATTAGCCAAAAACATGATGACGTGGCGAGCCATAACAATATCTTGGCGGCGGCTTTTTCCCCTTTACTTGATGTGCTGGGATGTGGAAGTTCTCACACACAAGTCTTTGTATATTCTCTAGCGTTACCTCTCTCCTCTAAGCGAATTGTACGAGATAGAATCTCCCGACTAAATGGAAGGTCTATGGGGCTACCTGTAACAGAGGCACTCAAGAAGATACTAGAGAGTACTCCATCGATCTCTCGTACACTGTGGGAAGCATTCTTGACAATGAAGTCGCTCACTTCCTCAGTAAGGACAACGCCTCCCTGACTTGCGAGTTTGTTGAGAATTTCACGACGAGGCATAGGTCCGGACGTTTGATCTGCGCCGTAAGAGATCCTGCCATACGAGAGACAATACGCTCACTCAGGGCATTAAAATCACTTACAGAGCGATCTGACGTAGATACAATCTGCTTCCCAAAGGGAGTATAGGGTGATTGAAAAATCTCAAAGAAAGCCTGCTGCGAACGCTCTTTCCCTCCAATTCTTGTATATCATCAAGGAGTAGGACGTCTATCTGCTGATAGTACTTGATGAAGTCGGGTACCTTCTTATTTTACTTGCTGCTGTAAATTGCTGCTACAAACTGCAACGTTGTGACGTAGACACGCATCTCCGGATGCTGACGGGATATCTCCACCCCATGGCATTCATCATATGCGTCTTCCCTACCCCTGGGGGCTCGTAACAAAGAAGGGGTTCATCATAGCATCTCCCGGCTCTACAGAGATACGACGAGCCAGGGGAAAGGGCTACATCATTAGACTCTCCACGAATAAACGAATCGAACGTAAAGGAGAGCAACTTTGTATCCCACTGGGGAGGGTAGTAGCTCCTGCATCGCTGTGAGGGACTGAAATACTTTGAGGAATACTGTCGGAGAGGTTGATAGAGAGACTTCTGACATCGAAGTAACTAGGCACCCTTCTGTTGCGTTATTGGAGGTGCTATCTACCATTGCATGGTATCTTAGTCGAGCATGTTCGCCAAGTACAGACCGCAAGGCTTGCTCCATTTGGGGCTTAAAATTCTGCTCAATATATTCGCAGAGGCACTAGGCACCTTTACCACGATGGTATTATTCCCCTCTAAGCACATGGGCTTTATGGGACCAAACCAAGTATTAAACTGCTCGGAGGGAATATGAGCACTCAAGTGTACGAGACACTCTTGCCATATGCTATTCACGTTTTGTTCCATATTCTCTCTTTAGGCGTTCTATATGTTCTTACTTTTTACATCCTTATTATACCTTTGCAAAGAGGAGACGCTCCCCTCGGGAGAGAAGATCACTCGCTCAAAACTTCCCGTAATAATAGGAGTAAAGCGTAGCGTAATCAACCTCTCCTTCCCTATCTATCCGAAGGTATAATTTGGTCTTTCAAGATAGTATTACCTATCTTTCCACTTCACTCTGAATGAACTAGGAGAATCAGTATTTCCCTTCGTTCAATCACATCGCAAAAACTAGTGCTTATTTTTCGGCTAAGCAAACCAAGATTTTTCACAAATAGGCTAATGATATAGCTAACTACCTATAGAATCAGCACCTTTGCGTAACCACTTATAGACCACGAAGAAGAAGACGCATAAACACCTATATGTCAGATAGATATAAAATTTGTATTTTTATGGAACGGCAAGTTATCAACAATCAAGAAAAAGTGTAACTCCCTTACTATATTGCACTTTAGGTGTGTAACAACATAGGAGAATAGCCTTCTTCGATAATCAGACAAAGTACAACTTTCCAAGTGGAATAGCAAAGGGAATAGCTGCACCGATTGTTTGCTTGCATGCACAAACACCATTTGCTTTTTGGAGGTCTCACACATCTCTTTTGGAGGCTTCTCCCGCAGCTTTTAGAGCCCGAGAGGATATCAGGATCATTTGGGCATTGCAGCAATCGTCGTAACGAGGAGATAGAGTTTAGCCCTACGCTCTTGCTCTTCTAAGGTAAACTCCCGAGATGCGATAGCACAAGCTTGTGTAGAATGTCCTCATCACTCTTTTACTCGGTAGACGCTCTCCTCAGCCCTGTCCCGTAGACCATCTCTTCGTTTGCTATAACACAACGACCGAATAAAAGGGCATTAAGGAGTTTCAATTTAAGCCCCGTTGGCTGATTTGTGACCAAGATATGTGCAGAAGCCTGCTCTATGAGACGTTCCCATTCGTTCGCCTACGATACGTTGGCCTCTAAGCTGACGTTTTCGCTTTTCTCTGTACGCATTTTTGGAGGCTAAGCGATGGATCCTGTCCCTGCTACTACGAGGGGAAGAGGAGTTGAGAAGCTAGGCGAATCAATCTCTTGGCCGTAAGTTCATTCTCTAATACAGAGAGTTTGCCATGAAATAAAAGTAATTTCCACTCCCGGTAGGCTCTTCACCTCTTGATCGCCATGAAAGCCCGACACCCATTGCACCTCTACCCCAGGATGGTTGTGTGATAATCTCGCTCTCGAGGGGTAATTGCTAGAATATGGTGTGCATAACGGAGGTTCTTTCTCAAAGGAACGTAAGCGAAGACTCTCAAGGGCGAAATAGAACTTCTGAATAGATTTCGAGTGCCCTTTGCTAGATAGTGGTAGTACTATGCTCTATATTGCAAGCACGGACTATGCGAAGGCGATTGTGAAGAGCCGGGTGAGATAAAAAGTGACACGTATGCAACCCTTCAAAGAGAATAGGAGCATCGTCTTCTAAAAGATGGGAAAGAAGAAGCTGGGAACGACGGCTATAAACGATATAAGGCTCATGCGACAAGGCCGAGAATACCCTCTAAGACGAGGATAGTAGTAAACCTTTTCGCATAAATCCTCTAGCTCCTTTTGCTGAGGTCTGCCATACTGATAGCAATGCAGTATTACGTCTATACCTTGCTTGGCAAGGGCTTTTTACTTTATAGTAAACATCTATTACTCCTCCATAATCAGCAGGATAGGGGAACGTCAAAAGATACTATATGTAATCGTCTTTCCATGGTATTGCAATTATGATTTAGCATAGAGGCCTCCGGGGAGAGGCAAGGCTTTAATGAAAGCCGTCAAACTCGAGCGTGAACAGCTTATTAGATAGCTCAGCAGCTGATAGCCCCAAGCGTACAAGAAGGTCATTAAAGTGTCACGTTTCCTCCTCCAAAATGAGGCGCAATACAGGATCATCAGGGAGATCTTGAGGGGCAAAAGAGAGGAATGGCCTCCTCCTCTTCTCCATTAGGCTTCCCCATCCCAGCACAGATATAATACTATCAGCATTAACGACAGGGGACAGCACTGCATAGATGCTATGATGCGATTGCACCCTACAGAGGTAGAATCGGTAATACGCCCGGCACTGGCAAATACCTCCGACCATAGCCCGAAGCCATGGCCGCAGTGAGAAGAGATCCCCACGAGCTGCACTCTCTACCACAAGGGTGGCATGAGAGGCCTGCTACGATACGATTGCGGCCTCACAAAATGGTGACGTTCCACTTTACTTCCCAGGAGTACTCGCTGAGTAATCCCCATTTTGAGCATCTCAATAGCAATATTGCGGTGTGCTGCGGTAAATCCGATCTAAACCGTGAGCTAAGACGCCGATAGTGGGGATTCCCTAAGTCGAGGGGCTACTTTGTGTGCCTGCTTACATCGATGCCAAATGCCAATCCACTAATCACCACAAGATCAGGGACCTTATTTGCCAAATCTTCGGTAGTACTTCTACCGCTAATCCATAACGAGACGCTCGCCTCCTGTACCCACTACACTAATACAATGAGGGAATGTAAAGCGTCTCTATTGCCAATATAAAAAGAAGGCAGGAGGAGGATCTGCACGCTCTGCAAGTAACTGGGATAGTCCGTATCCCTAATCCAAATGTATGATATGCTTTCTCCGGGCCTCTTCGATCTCTCGTTCAGCACTCTCAGTAACTCTGGAGAAAGGTGCGACACTACACGCCTACAGACGCAGGTGCCACACCTTCTAAAAATAGCGGGATTGGATATCGCAGACATCATCTACAGCCTCTAAGATACGACGAAGTAATAGCTCCTACACCCTCTATTCCACTTAGAGCTAAAAAGATAGCTGCCTTGTCCATCACTTCCTACAAAAGCTAGATATTAATGCTCTTTTTAACCAAGCAAAAGCATTGGCAAAAGCTTCCATCCATAGGGTTTAGTCAGTGCGAGGTATCTGGATAGAACCCACACTGCAGGGGAATACAGATCGCTCCGGGTGGCATGATAGCTAGGTGACGACCATCTTCACTACAAATGGCAACACCCTCTGGAGAGCCATTGGATTACCGGGATAGGTCTTATAGTCGTATTGAGCAACGATATTGTACTGATCGATAGGAGCATCAAAGGCAAAACGACCTTCGCCATGGGCACTATCTCCAAAGGGTGGTACCGGCTAGTGAACCCATCATGATCGAATTGTTTTGGGAATGGTTAGCCCTACAAAGCAGCTCTCAAACTTGTGCGACTCGTTGTGCAACATTTTGTGGCGGGCTTTTTATCGGCATAGAGAAGACCGGAGCTCAGCCATTAGTTGACAGCCATTGCACACACACAAACTGAGGTATCAGGGGCGAGCATAGAAAAGCATCGATAGCCTCCTTTGCTCGTTCATTGTACAAGATACCTGCAGCCCATCCCTTAGCGGAGCCGAGTACGTCACTATTAGAGAATCCACCACAGAAAACAAGCATCCGTACATCCTCTAAGGTCTCGCGTCACTGAGGTAAGGTCCGTAAGGTGTACGTCTTTTTACATCGAACCCTGCAAAGGTGAAGGGCATACGCCATTTCGCGCTCTCCATTCGTTCCCTTATCTCGTAGAACAGCGGCGACAATACCCGAGTGCTTACCTGTCGGCATCAAGTCCTAAAGAGGTCTTCTTGCAAGAGTCTTGAGGTAAGCGACACGGATAGGCTGGATGGGATGGTTCTCAAAAGCTTGTCTCTGAGCAGAGTCTCTCTGTCGATTGATAGCGCGATCTAATAAGAACGATGGGCGATACCAATCTGTACGAGCGTATCTATACTCGCCAGTAATCAATTTGTCTTCTGTAATTGAGAGTGTACGCTCGTCCTGAAGGAGTAGCAATTACAGCAAAGCAACGCCCATTTCATCGAGTACCTTCTGGGCCTTATCAAGATTATTTTGCTAGTTTGAGTAATACCCGTTCTGCATAGAGGAGCTTGCAGGCATCTTCTTCTTCAAGCTTCAGAGAGGTCGATGAGAAGACCGCCCTTGGTGCTGGCAAACCCCATCTCGAGACAATGCCGTAAGCATCTGCCGGCGCATCGCGCCCGGCAAGTACATGAGATACTGTCAATAAGCGATTGTACAGCCTCAAATGCATCTGCAAATACTCCAGAATTGGCTACCGTTGGAGCACAATACTCTCCGACCTTGCAGACTCTGGAAAGAAGGCGAGACCCATCAATGCGTAAGGGCGCAAAACTCAGTCTATGTACACCGAGGACGAACCGGCAACAGGCTGAATCACCCGATCGTTACAATCTCGCGAATAGTCGCGCGGAGCTGCTGCGATTATAATAACCGGTACCAGGGCCCTGACGGATGGCTCTGTGTCGGATACTTCAGTCATGAAGCGCAGTCTTTCCTGGTGGGGGATATTGACGGTACCAACTCTATATGGCAAAATCGGAACAAGCCTCTACGGCACGATAGCAAACGTGCGTCTTCTCTCCTCACTGCGGCAGGGGCACATCCAATTGGCGCTTAGCGAAACCGCTTTACCAAACCTTTCGGTAGGGGCGCAAAAACAATATGTTGGGGACTCTGCAATAGAGAGGACTCGACCCCGCAGCAGAGTCTATAAAGTCCGGCTCGAGGAGCATGCCCAATGGTTTGTAGCATAGCCCTTCTCTCGCGATAATCGAGGTGAAAGGCAGCACCAAGATCTGCAAGAGGGAGCTGTAGCTCACCACAACATTGCTGATGCGCGATGCGCCCTTCGTCACAGATCGGTCTACCTTATTGGTTAGCCAATCTTTACAAGCAACAGATTCCAAACTGAGCACTCCACAGAAGAGGTACTTCTCGGGAGCCTGAGAGCATCATATGTTGCATCTTGATAAAGAGTGCTCCAGCGTAGTATCTCTCTCATGATAGTACGCGCTTCTATACATATCCTCTACAGCAAGATGGATTGCTTCTATTCTTTAGTGAGACTTTCGTCCGAAAACACGGTTCGTGACTCATCGGTAGTCTTACCCACCTTTATATATAGGGGCCTTCTCACGAGGCGGCAATGGCGGCACTCGCTCATAGTCTTTTTCTTCGATGAGCGAAGCCCATACGCTCTTGACTCTCGTTGCCAATGATTTTACCCTATCTGATAGGGTGGCATCCTACGCAGGGAGTGGCGTCAATCTCTATCTCACCACCGGTGGCTTCTGATAAGTTCTGTAAGGCAGTTAAAGGTGCCCGCCGGCTCCGTGATCGTGAATACTAATGATAGAAGTTATCGTCACTCTCGGCAAGAGCTCGCACCACATTTTCTACACGTTTTTGCATTTCCGGATTGGCTTCTGTCACGGCGTTAAGCTCAATGCGCACTATACTGCCCTGTATTTACAGAGCTTACAGCGCCACCGCCCATATACCAATACGGTAGTTATCACCACCGAGTACCACAACTGTCTCTCGGCCTTGGGCTTTGTCCTCTTTAATGGCATCTCGCTGGCGAAACGCATAACCGATCCGCAAGCATAATCACCTTGTCGTAGCCACACGTGTCGCCTCGGCATCTTCTTGATGTTCGAAGCTGCAAGTAAGCGAACCCGTGATGCAGGGCTGACCAAACTTGTTTCCGAAGTCACTGGCTCCATTAGATGCCTTTGTAAGAGAATGCCTTGAGGATGCTTGATGAGCCATGGACGAGCCTCCATAGACATAGGGACAGTGGACTGCAGGCGAGGATAACTTGTCATACATGCGGCTGTACCGGCCACAGGAGCCGAAGCCTTCTGCCATACGAGATCTCTCGGGATCTCCCTCACGCACCCGTGGCTGCCCCATTGAAGGGCTCCACTGTTGTGGGGGAAATTGTGCGTCTTGCCTTGAGAGAGGTACAGTATCAATAGGTTGGGTGGAGAACAATGAGGCGATCGCCACAAGATGGGGCAAATTGCTCCACCCTTTTGGGCCCCTTTGACGAAAAGCCACATTGTCTTTGTAAGCGGATACCAAAACCATTGGGATTCGCTTCCGAAGTAGCTTTGATCATGGAGAAAAGAGATTGCTCTTGCTCTTTCCATCGATAACAAAGGAACCATTAAATATCTTATGACGGCAATGCTCTGAGTTGACCTGTGAGAAGCCAAATAGCTCGCTATCGGTGAGCTTACGCCCCAGACGCTTCGAAAAGATTCTGCAAGAAGTCAATCTCTTTTTCGCTTAGAGCCAACCCCTCGATTGGTTGTAAGCCGCAATATCATCTATGTACGCAATGGAGCCGGAGTGGCATCCGTATGGAATAAGCTGCTGCTTTCGAGAGCGTTACACTCGGTCATAGGGTCGAATGCGGGTTGCTCTTCCTTAACACGTCTAAGCAACTCAATGCGCGTAACTCTCAATACCCATGTTTTCGAGTAATCTCTACTGCATTGGTACCCAAGGAGAAAACAACTCACCACGAGGTCCTATATAATTCCTTCGGCTTGCTCTGTAGGGTAGTTTTGCCTCTTCTAAAGCAAAAAGCCATTGGAGCCTTTCAGAGGTCTTGATCAGAAAAACGCCACCATGCCTCTACGGCATAGAGGATATCGCACTGCGAGGGGACACTCAATCATCGCTATTCGGTAATAAAAATAAATCTGGCATCCTAAATTCTCTCCCAAGAGAAAGTGCAGAAGCCTTGCAAAAGTAGGAATTTTCTCGCATCTAGCGAACATTCTCGGCTGAGAGAATACAAAAAGAGGAGAGACTTATTTAGAATAAAGTCTCTCCTTATAATATCTAAAGAGTCCTCTATCTTATTAACAAAGAGGAATCTTTGCTCACTCTTGCTTCATGCCGCCCTCCTTCAAAAATCGGTAGAGAGGAATGCCATTATGATCTTCTTAGCTTCGTCCAACGTGAAATGAATCGAGCCGGGAGTAGAAAGTACGTTGGCATTGTTGTGGGCCCTGCCCAGTGCAGCTATCTCTTCGTTCCATGAAAGGGCAGCACGTACATGGGGATGTTGTTGAGAGCCATGGAGTATCCACTGCCCGAGCCACATACGGCAATCCCCACTCTAGATCGCCACTATCGATGGCCTCTCCCACTTTGTGTGCAAAATCAGGATAATCGACACGCTCTTTCGCTGTAAGTGCAAAATCTTGGTACTCAATACCCTGATCTGCAAGGATCTTCTTTAACTCTTCTTGAGGGCAAAACCGGCATGATCCGAACACAATCCAAATCTTTCATAGCAATGAAAAACACTTTCTATATTATCTCTTTCGTAAAATCTTTAGTCCCTTTACAGAGAGAGTGCATGGGATGGAAATTATCTCCTTTTGCACATATCAAGTAGGGGGAAGAGCTAGCTCGAACACTCACGAGAGCAGAGGCAACACTCATCCCCCAAGCCATTGCAGGATAGGCTTAGACCTATCTATTTGCTTAAATCTTGGTTACAAGATCTTCAGGTACACCATCTCCCAAAGTTGTATTGAGGCGGTATCCCTTTCCGTGTACGTTCTTAATTTCGAGATGGGGTCTTCTTCAAAATCTTGCGTAGCTTGGTAATGTATACATCCATACTACGAGCATTGAAGTAATTGTCGTTCTCCCAAAATCGTTTTGAGGGCATAGTTTGCGCTCCAAAGTTTCGTGTCGCAAACAAGGAGGCTGAAAGCTGACTCTCATGGTGAGTGAGTTTGATCACCTTTTCGCCAATGGTGAGTGTTTGCTTCTGGATGTCAAAAAGAACTTACCCAACTGATAGTAGGGCATGCTGTAGACTCAACTCCCTTTACACGTCGCAAAGTGGTTTGATGCGAGCCAATAATTCATCAAGACTGAATGGTTTTTGTCACATAGTCATAGCCCCCTACTTCAGCCATGAAGTACATCTCCTTTCTCTGTCTTTGCTGTGAGAAAGTAATGGGCACCATAGTGTTTGTGCACGAAATGTCTCTGATGAGTAAAACCATCCTTATGGAGGCATCATTACATCGAGGATACAGAGGTCGTACTCTGTCTTCTCAAAGTTAGGAAGCCCTCTTCACCATCATGAAATAGATGAGTCTCAAATCCTCAGTGTCAAGATACTCCTTGAGCAAGAGACCTGATTTTTCATCGTCTTCTGCAGAAAAAGATTTTCGTTTTTCATTCATAGCTACTTATTATTGATTGTTTCTTTTTATTCTTAATTCCTCTACAATAGAAAATCTAAGGGACTATTGTTCATCGAGGGAGCTTCTTCGGTGGGCAACTCAGATCTAGTTGTACCCTACCCCTATCTCACTTTCCACTTTTACACGCCCTTTCATAGTTTTGATTGTAGCTTTTACATACGAGAGCCCCAATCCGAATCCTTCACATCATGTATATCTCCCGTATCTACACGTATGGAAATATATTGCGTTGATCCTGACGCGATATACCAATACTCATTGTCTTTTATCTCAATACATTTAGCTACACTAGGCTTGGGGTTCCGAGGTCGACAAATGGAGTCTGGGAGGCACTTTTGTGTTTTGGGTATTTAATGGCGTTGTCTAGGACATTAAATATGATGTTCTGAAAGTGCATCTTATCCACGATTGGGGTAACTATTCTTGGCACTGAGATCCGAAGTCACACTCCCATTTTCTCTTCGCACTTGAAGGTGTAGACGGTATCAGCATCTTCTAGCGAGGTCAGTGGGCATCGAATAGGACGGGCTTAAAGCGTATTTTACTCTCTCGTTTACAAGCGTAAACTGTAAGATCTTTTCGATCAAGAAAAATAGCCGCTTCGTCTCGCTCTGCATGGCTCCCAACAATCGTTTGCGGCGTGTGGGATCCTGTACAAGTATGCATCCTCATCGAGCATCTCAGACGCTAGTTTTATAGGAGGTTACAGGGGTCTTTAGCTCGTGAGTCATGTTGTGCACAAAGTCTTTTTCTCTCGCTCAAAACGCTGTTGGCGCACAAAGAAAACCAGAGCTACGGCAAAAGTATCAACAAGACCAATGTGTAAATATAGCGCAACTGTAGCAGGTGTGTGTGGTGATGTATCTATTGTGCTCATAAAAGACTACTTCTACAACGCCCTGACCCGAGTTGCTCATGGAGATCCTACTGAAAAGAGTGTGGTGCACACTATTCTCCGGAGTGGCAATAGCGTTATGGGAGGGCCCCTTCTCGTACACTAAATCGTTGTCTTTATTGTAAATGCGAATGATAAAGTCCTCATATACTCCCACCTTCTCCAGAGAATATTTAAGAGAAGCATCGAGATATGAGTAAGAGATCTTATCGAAGGAGGGATGAATATCACTCTCCAGGTCTATAATAGAACTCAAGATAACCTCATTAAGGGCATCTTGATGAAAATAGATAAAGCATCTAGTAATCGTTTCTGAACGTCCATTGTAAACAGAGATCGAGAGTCCTTTACAGTAGGGAAGAAGAGGATTGTATCCTCTAGATACGCCATGGAACGATCCGAAACGCGAGATCGGTTGGCCGAAGAATTCCATGAGACAGAGGTCTCTGATGCGGTTATCAAGTACAGAAGATCGTGTTCTGCGCTCGTCATCCCTCCAGTCGTCTAGCATCTTACAGACCATATTGCGAAGATCGAGCTGACTTGCGACAAACTGAGCCATGGCCTCACGCCGTTCTACCTCTTCTACGGCTGATCTACTGCATTCTTTACATTGGAGAGAAAATACTCTGACGCATCTCATGCATATCTCTGCAAGAAGCGAAACTTGCATGTGAAAGCGACACAGTTAAAAGCCAATGCAGGTAAAACAAAAGAATTATGACCCAACGCTTCTTAAACATACAAGCTCTTCATCTCTTTTTCTCCTTTATATAACAGAATACATAAGAGAAAAACTCTTCTATAATAGAACACGCAATCTCTCTCGGGAGAAATCTGCGAATTGGGTATGAGGATACTCTCAAACCGGCGATTAGCTTTCTATTAATACACTACTGCATCATCTACAGATACAAAAATAACAATAATCCCCTAACAGGCAAAAGAGGATTAAAGAGATCTTTATCAAAAGCTTCCGACTATACCACCCAGCTATAGAATAAGAGATAAAGAATGCCCCACCACAAAGAGATAGACACTTGCAAGGAAGGAATAAAAAGTGCTGTAAACTCTCCTTTACGATGCGCTCACTTGAGGTTAATAGGCAGATAAAACGGTATCTTTCTTCTTTTGAGTTCTTCCTCCAAAGGGGCGCAAGATCAGCTCTTTCTTAGAAAAAGAAAAAGCACCTTGCAAGACTATGCAAAGTGCTTCTTTCTACTCTTGTCGGGATGACTAGATTCGAACTAGCGACCCACGCCCCCAGACGCGTACCTCTAACCGGACTGAGGCTACATCCCGAACAACGGCTGCAAAGGTAGATACTTTCTTTTTCTACTGACCAAACATTTCTCGATAAAAATCGAGAGATTCTTTGAGCAAGTCGTCCGTACAAGAGACTTTCTCCATCTGTCCCAGAGACTTAAAGGCAATTATAGAAACCGTATCATCCTCATATCCACGATGAAGGGTGATAGGATCGTAGGATAGTGCTTACAAGAAAAAGTATAGGGAGAAAAAGGACTCTCGCATAGGGAGATAAGATCTGTGAGATAACTTTTTCGGCCCCTAGCAAGACATGTGAGGATAAAGCTCGTCAGCAGCCCAATCGCCACAGCCTCGCCATGACGTAATACCCTACTCGAGTCCTTCTTGAGCCCGAATATGGATAGCCCCTCCACCCCATGTCCTATGGTATGCCGAGGTTTTAACCACTGTCGCAGGCCCTTATCGGTAAAATCTGACTTCTACAAATTGCTCTTTGATGGCTACACTCCTATTTATAAAAGGGAGCCAAGAGTCGATGCTACCCAAAAGGATCAAATGCTTTGATCTCTGCCATGATTCCCCGAAGAGTAGCCCATACTTCACTGGCTCCAGTAGCCAGGAGAATCTCCCTCTTGTGGTAGTGTGGATAGGGAATTGGGGATCTATCATCACAGCACGAGGGAGAGAGGAGTCACCTAGCAGATTCTCACTCCAGCATAATCGACCGCCGTTTTTCCTCCGATAGAAGCATCAATCATAGCCACAAAGTGGTAGGCACATAGACTACAGGTATACCTCTTATATATAGAGCAACTGAATCCGACAAAAGTCGAGCAAGGCCCCTCCTCCCACAGCGACCAATAGGGTGGAACGAGTAGCCGAACGGGTAGAAGCTAGTCAATGGTTTCTCCCACATGGGAAGGGATTTTTACCTCTTCTCCCCGGGGATAATAAGACGATCTGCGGGGTCTATAGCACCCATAGAGGAGCAAGACGCGGGCAGCCTTCTGCCACCTGTTCGTCTACAATTGCAAGACAGTGGTCGAAAGCCCCTTTCCATAGAAGGGGCCATCTTTCGTTGAGTACATCTAGAGCAATGTAGGAGGGAGAGGTCTCTAACGACATGGCTTATATAGCATGTGAGTCTACTTGGGATAGAATTAACTCTAGAGCCTCAGGAAGCCTATTCCCATCTTTTCCCCCAGCTGTAGCAAAGTGGGGTTGTCCACCACCGCCACACTTGATCAGGCAGGCAGCCTCTTTTACCATATTACCGGCATGGAGCCCCGAAGCAACCGCCTCTTCGCTCAGCATGATCGTGAGAAGGCCTCTTGCGCCCTCTGTTGTTGCTGCCACAAAGACGAAAGGCTCTTGCAACTCGCCTCGCAACTGGAAGGCTATATCCTTGATTGTATCGGCCTTTTCTTCTCTTGCAGTACAAACAAACGATGGCCAGAACGCTCAACTCTAGATGCCAAAAGTTCCTTTTTGAGCCTTGTGGCATGGGCACGTTGCAGAGTGTCGAGTTCGGCTTTGAGGGCACTCTCTTCGCTGAGCAGCTTCTGCAAAGCCTTTACCACATCCGGCGTGTTGTTGAAGGCTTTTATCTCCTTGAGCGTGTCCTCTTGTTTTGTAGAGGAAAGCCTCTGCATTAGTTGCGGTAACGGCTTCGATACGACGTACTCCGGCAGCGATTGAGCTCTCGGATACGATGCGGAAGGCGCCGATCATACCCGCAGAGGGGAGGTGAGTTCCCCCACATAATTCGATAGAGGTGCCATACTTCATCACGCGCACTTCTTCGCCATATTTCTCGCCAAAGAGAGCCATTGCCCCCATGGCACGAGCCTGGGCAATAGGGATATTACGATGCTCTTCTCTGGGGTAATCGGCACGTACAGCTTGGGTTACAAGCTCCTCTAGCGACTCTCCTCGGGGTGAGTTTATTGTAGTGTGAGAAGTCGAAGCGCAATACTTCCGGACTTACAAAAGATCCCTTTTGCTCTACATGCTCCCCAAGTACCGTGCGAAGGGCCTGATGCAAGAGGTGCGTTGCTGTGTGGTTGGCCTCTGCCATGCGCCGACGCTCCTGATTGATCTCGGCACGGAAGGTCTGTTCCGGATCATTGGGGAGCTTGGTCATAAGGTGTACGGGCAGGTTATTCTCACGTTTGGTATCCACGATGGCATAACGCGACGCCATCCTCGTCTATAAGATGGCTGGAGTCTCCCTACCTGCCTCCCATCTCGGCATAGAAGGGAGTAGCAGAGAGCACCACTTGATGGAAGTCTCTATTCTTTTGTTTTACGTGGCGATAGCGCAGGATGGAGCACTCAGCCTCTGTTTGGTCATACCCAACAAAGAGAGTTTCGCCCTCGGCAAGAGTTACCCAATCGTCCGTCTCAGTTGGGCGGCACTTCGTGCTCGAGCTTTTTGCTCTGCCATCTCACGATCAAATCCTTTTCGTCGAGCGTCATACCATGCTCACGCAAGATCAATTCCGTCAGAGTCTAGAGGAAGCCGGAATGTATCGTATAGCACAAAAGCATCGTGCCCCGAGAGTTGTCCCTTATTCCCTAACTCTTCTATTTTCTTATCAAGGGTTTGATACCGGCCTCCAGCGTACGCAGAAGCCTCTTCCTCCTCTCTCATTACTTTTTGAATCAGGTCTTTCTGAGCTATTAGTTCGGGAAGCCCCTCCCATAGACTCAATAAGAGTGGGCAAGAGAGCACATAAAAGCTTCTCACGTCCCAAGAAAGTATATCCATAGCGCACAGCACGACGCAAAATACAGCGAATAACATAACCGGCCTTAGCATTGGAGGAGCTGACCATCTGTAATTACTGAAACCAATAGTGCGCACGTGGTCTGCCACACGCGCATGGCCACATCGCTACTCTCCTCTTTCCCGTAGGGAATGCCTGAAAGCTCGAAACAGCCTCTAATCAAAGGCTGAAAGACGTCCGGTATCGTGGTTGGAGCATTTCCCTGCATAGCCATACAAAGACGCTCAAGCCCTTACTCGCGTATCCAATAACTTGTGCGGGAGAAGAATGAAAAGCCATCTGCCCGTGATTGTATTGCATGATACGAGGGTTTCCAAATCTCCACTTGAGGGGTGGTCCCGATTTACGGAGCTCCCTACCGGTTGCGCATACGCTCCCGTCGCTCCGCAAATCGATGTAATTTCGCTACAAGGCCCACACGGCCCCGTCTCGCCCATCTCCCCGTAGTTATCCTTTTTGCTACCATCGAGAATCCGTTCTTGGGGAGGAAACGGCCCCAATAAGTGGCGGCTTCGTTGTCCCTCTCTAAGCCATCGCTCTCGGCTCCCCTCAAATATGGTGGCATATAAGCGGTCGGCGGGATGCCCAGACGGTCGTGCAAGAACTCCCATGCACACGGATGGCACTCCTCTTTTGAAGTAATCGCCAAAAGACCAGTTCCGAGCATCTCAAACATCGTATGATGATAGGTTCTGCCCACCTCTTCGAGGTCGTTGTGCTTACCACTTACACGAAGACACTCTGAGCATCTGCAACACGCGGATACTTTTGCCTCCATTCCCAAAGGATTATATCTTTAGATTGATTCATCCCGGCATTGGTAAAGCATTAGGGTAGGATCGCCCTTCACCACCATAGGGGCAGAGGTACTATGTGGTGTTGCTACTCCAGCAAAACAAATGCCAGCAGCACGCGTATCTCATTAGCGAGTCATCATATCTGTATAATACGGTTCTCTCTTTATTTCTATGCGTGCAAAGGTACCAAATTAGCTGCTATATGGCATCTCTGAGGGATAAGCCTCCCATGTCGCACCCCTCGACGAGAGGACATCACCACATGAGCTCGTCACAAAGAGGAAGCCCTCATATCTGAGACCAGATACAAGGCTTCCTTAAATAATCCGCAAGAAGGGATCTTTATAGCTTATAAGGCATGTTGTAAGGCATACGCTTGCTGAGAGTCGTAGCAGATTGAGATTGCAATTCCAGAAATTTGAAGAGTCACATGTTCATACTCTTGACCATTTTCGTCTTCTCACTTTTTCATGAACATGAGACATCAACCCACGAGCTTTATTCTCACCACAGGCAGCAGGTGTTTCATCCCTTCAGTTTAGCACCAAGTTTCTGGTTATCAACAAAACCAAAGAGATCGAGAAGAGCTTTTCGAGTTTCTTCTTTCCAAAAACTGATTTATAGCCTGCTTCAGCAGAGATAAACTTGAAGGGCCTGACGTAGGTTTTATGAACAAAAGTTACGTCCTAGCACAGATTGAACTCCGTCTTTAGGGAACAAAGAGATATGTTTTTGCTCAGAGTTCTTGTCATCATCATAAGTTGTAAATCTCAATTTATAGACCCATAAGCCTTTAGCAATTCAGCTTTCCAATCCTTCATCATCTCAAACTTCGTGTCACTAGGAGACATAGATTTCTTTTCACAGAAGTTGTTAGGATTGAAGATTACCTCTTCGGCTTTCTTTACAGTAACAGCATTTCCACTTTAGCCTTACCTACAGCAAAAGTAACTTTACTTCACCAGCAGCCTTAGCTTCAAGAGCTGTGTTAGAAGCAAGCTACAACCTTGCGTCAGAGCTGCATTACGGTGGAAATTAGGGGCTTAGCAACCACAACGAGAGCACCATCTGCTGCAGAAGCTGCATTTGAGTAGTAATCTCTACCTTGTCACCAACATTAAGGGTGAGAGCCGCAACTCCTTACTAGACTTCTCCCTGTAATAGACCCATCATCAGTAGTCTTGTTGTCGAGGGGTGTTCTTTCGACATCTACAGCAACCATACCTACGATTGCCAAAGCACCGAGTGCTGCAAAAACTCTTTTCGTTTCAATTTTCATTTAGTGTTAGACATATCTAAATTATTCATTCTCTGTGTGCTACTAGAGTTCTCCATGAGCCCCTCTCTGGGGCTTCTCTGCAACATCTCCAACAATGCACTTGTAATGATCCAACACCACAAAGATAGTAATTTATTTATTTTTCTCACAATAGCAAAAACAAGAAGAAATCTTTGACGATCTGGCATTAGATCGAGAGAGAGATGATGATGATAGAAAACTCACTATCCAAGAATAAGGATGGAGTGGGTTTTACAGTGTATATCACCTATCTTCCTCCGATACCATCCTTTATCCGAAAAAGGACGAGGGAGAGAAAGGAGGAGGATTTACTCTGCATTCAACGTCACACGTGACGGAATGCAACCACTGTAGGGTCTTGCTTGCAGACTTGAGATAAGTATCCACTCCATCTTACCATCGCTAATAAGCCTGACGTAGAAGGTGTTTTCCTTGAAGTACTTCTGTAGAGCACCTTGACAATACGATCAGTAAGCTCGAGGCTTCTTGCCTTCTTCGAGGGCTTTCTCACAGAGCGATGTGACTCACGCTCTACTACTTCTTGGGAATATTTTCTTCCTCGCGAACGGCAACGGGGTTCATAGAAGCGATCTGCGATGGCGGTCATTACAGAGCCATTTCTTGATCAACAGCCCTTCGTTGAAAGCCTGTAACAAGGCAAGCTGTATTACCCGTGAATGTGAAACGGTGTGCTCATGCACGAATTCGTAAGCTCGAGCTCCATCTTTTTCACCCTGTTGTACCGGTGCGGTCGTAATGATATGATCGGCCACCCGCACGACCATCAGCGAGCGTAAGAGCAGGAGAGCCTCTTTGTTCTCAGCTGCTTTAGCCATTGCTACATCGAGTATATTCTTGTTAGTTGGATATGCCCTTCGTTCCAGCTACGAAGTCGGTTTCGCATTGGAGAGATACGATTGCTGCAAATCCGGCAGCGTGAGCAGCGAGACACACACCCTTCGGTAGCTTCACGATCAGAACGCTTAGCGGCTATAGCCTTACCCTTAGCACGGATAATCTCATAGCTTGAGTCGAAGTCGCCATTCGTTTCTTCGAGGCGTGCTTGCAGTCCGTAAGCCCTGCTCCACTCATCTTGCGGAGCTTTGCAATATCTTGGATTGAAATAGCCATTTCTTTATTACTAGTATGTTTTCTGTAAAGAATTATTATTCAGCAGCAGGGTTTCCCAGCTTCTGCACTAGGAGCTTCGGCTTCTAGGTTAGTAGCTTCAGGAGCCCTTTGCTGAAGTCTCCTTGGAGCGTTCGCGGCGAGCACCGGCACGGTGCGACGTCCGGAGCGAGCCTTCTGCAGCTGTTTCGTCTTTTACCTCTTCCTCTACGTTCTGAGACTTATATTCGTAAGACCTTCGCTGATGGCGCCACACATAGCACCCTGATAAGCTCGACAGTCTCTCTCGAGTCGTCATTAGCAGGGATAACATAATCCATAGCTTAGGATCTGCATTGGTATCTACGATAGCAAATACAGGGATACCAAACGAGGTAGCTTCGCGTACGGCAATGTGTTCTTTGGTGATGTCCCACAAGCAAAAGAGGGGCCGAAGGCCAAGCGGTTCATATCTTGGATAGAACCCAATGTCTTCTCGAAGCAGCGCTGGCGCTCAACCCGGGAGTTTTTTCGCGCTGAGAGGTTGCTGTAGGTACCATCTTCCTTCATCTTGTCGAGTTTGTACCATCTTCTTCACGGCCTTGCGGATGGTGGGAAGTTGGTAAAGCGCCTACCTCCAGCCAGCGCTCTACTACGTAGGGGCATACCTACCGACTTAGCGAGCTCTTCTACGGGGTTCCTTTACTTGTTTTTGGTGGCTACGAGACAAGATCTTCTTGCCGTTGCGTGACCATATTGCGGATAATCTCGGTAGACTCCTCTATCTTTAGCAACTGTCTTGTGGAGGTCGATAATATGGGTGTATTACGTTCCATGAAGATATAGGGAGCCATAGCGGAAGTTCCACTTGCGGGGTTGGTGTCCAAAGTGTGCCCCGGCTTTGAGTAGCTGTTCGAGATGTGATCGATGCCATATTGTTTTGTTTCGTTTACGTTCTTAATTGATTAAACCATTGATTTTGCAACCACTTGGTGGGTTCTACCCTCATTTGTACCCACCGGATGTATGTACAAGAGGTGGTGAAAAGACCATCAAGCAGTTTAGATACTAAACGCGAGGTAATCTGTATTCTTTCCGTCCATCGTGCCCGAAGAGGATAGTCTTTGTTCCTCTGTAATAGTGAGCAATAGAGAAGAAAGAGGCGAGATTAACGCTGCTGAGTTGGAATCTCTTACGAGCCTTTGGGACGCCCCCGGCTTCTTACGTTCAACAACGCGAGGATCTCGAGTTACGAAACCTGCAGCGCGGAGCGTAGCCTTGTCTTCAGGGTTGATCTTAGCTAAGAGCACGTGTGTATAGCTAGGCGAGCTGCTTCCCTGGCCTCTTAAAACCCACCACGGAGATCCACCTTAATATCATACTTCTCAGCCACTTCGGAGCTTGTTGGTGGCTGACCTCTTTCTAAAACTGTAAAATGCTAGAGGAAGTAATCAGCAAGATCCTTCTTATTGATTTGCAATCTTGCACTGTGCCTTCGGTTTACATATACGTGCTACGGCACACTTGTGACGGCTATTGCATTAATCTGTTCCATCATCCGAGAGGTTATTTAAGAGTGTTGATGTCAATAATGAGGCTGCTGAGCGGTACAGAGCATGCTCACTACCTTCGTACACGTAGAGATTGTTGAGAGCTTATCACCCAACTTATTCTTGGGGACATACTTTACTACCTTGCGGAAGAGACGATCGAGACCCTTCTTTTTGGAGATCACGAGGGCTAAACTCGCTGACCACCGGGGTAGCCACTAAACTTAAGATAGACGCGATCTTCCCACTTTTTGCCCGTGAGCTGTACTTTTCGGCATTGATGATAATAACATTGTCACCACAATCTACATGTGAGTGAAGCTGGGTTTGTACTTGCCACGAAAAGCTTCGCTACTTTAGAAACTGCAAACGACCCAAGCTCTGACCATCGGCGTCTACGATCACCCATTCTTTGGATGCAGTTGCCTTGTTCACCGATACTGTCTGGTAACCCCACAGAGTTCATTTCTCTTTGCTTACAATTGTGTTACTTACCTGCTCTCTTCTGGCTCAACTCTATGCGACACAGCCTCTACCATTATCACCTACCACTCGTTAATTAGAGGGCTTGGACAGGGTCCTCTCCTCAGGTAGTACCAAGGCAGAGACTCGCCCAGCACCTTGCCATTATTGGAGCTTCTTTATCTTTCGATAATAATCAGCGCAGCAAAGGTACAAAATTCCACTCTAATAGCAACTATATTCCTGCCCTATTTCCTCAGATTTATTAGGCGAAAGCCCCTCCCGCTCTGCCTGAGAAATATCTTGGCTGTGCGATTTATTTATCAGGCAGCGTGCGCGTTTTCACGCACGGCATCTGTCCCTCTTGCCTCACAGTCAGAAAGTATCACTTTCTTCAGGGGCGAATCTGTACGCTTTGTGACGAAAAACAGGAGAGTATGCTGATATAATTGCACCTCAGTTATAGTAAAGAGAAGAAAGACCGCCCTAGTAGTAATCTCAGAAGCAGGACTAAAGGTAGCTCACACCATACAAAAGAACTCTAATGCCATCATTTACTACAAAGGAGGCCGAGGGGCACTCTATTTTATCAGTTCCTATCAGACCTTTTGTAGAGGGACACTTTGGAGAATGCTCTGCCCTCATTTTTGTTGGGGCTCTAGGGCATCTGTGACGTTGTATTGCGGCTCAGGTAGCTCCACAAATACCACGATCCGGCTGTGGTGAACGTGGATAGTACCGGCAAATTCAGATACCCGTACTCTCCGGGCACGTGGGGAGGTGGCAAGAATTGGCACGCCGCCAGCCGGCATTACGGGCGGAGAAGTCATTATCACAACCCAAGGCGACAATCAAGACCTGGGCTTTGGATCTTCTTGCCCGTCAGTGGGGATGCCATACCACCGCCTCCCCCAAGAGATGAATCAGGGCGATATTTGCATTCGTAGGAGGGGAAAAAGACGGCACTACTACTAGAGGTACGAACTCGGGCGCTGAGCATTTAGCAGCTTCTCGCCCTCCCCATGTAGATATATTCTACCGATATGAGGATATCCCCCTACTGAATACGATCTCCCTTATCACCGTAGGGTATAGCATCTATTCTCCTCAAAATATTCTCCACTTAGCATACCACTCCCCTTCTTACGCTCAGGGTGGGCTGTAAACGAGGCTGCCCACCCTTGGTGCTAGTGATACGATAGAGCAAACTCTAATAAAAGCGGGTATCTCTCTCCCTTGCCATCGGCGAGATTGCCGATAGAACTGAAAAAGACGAGCCTCTCATCGCCCATCTTGCAACACTTTACCTGCTCTCCCAAAATTTATACAGCCACCCTAGCTCGGAGAGATAAGTACCACACCCCTCGCAAAAAGTATATGAGACTACCGGATCGTAGGGGCGTAGCCGAGGCGTCTGCCCCTGCCTCCTCGCAAAGTGGGACAACTTCTTATTGAGAAGACAGAAGGATCGACCCAAAACGAAAATGACTTACCTTTGCCGTAGCTCTCCCTTGCGTGCGATCGCTCTCAAGGGACATATCGAAATTGAGGGCAGGCCCGGGATCCGGAGCTCATCCGGTACGAGGAAAAAGATGCTCAGAGAGCCGACCTAATCCTCTACGAGAGTCTTGTGCCCCGAGAGCTAACTCTTTGATGGAAAAGAGGGGGCTGCTGATACGAAGTTAGCCATATATGAATCTCGGAACAGTTCCTCTCATGAAAGAATTCTACGACAAGCGGGCTTTTTGTGGTGCGACTCACACAGGAGAGACCCTTGTATCTATAGGGGCAATTGCCGAGCAAAATGGCGTTCTTCGACCCTATAATATGAGTTACCACATCACTCCGGGGATTTCTTCGTTTCCAAGCTGCCGCTGCTGCGCCTACGCTCGCGTTTACCATCCCCGAGGTACAAACCATTATTCTTACACGTGGCGAAGGACGCACTCCATGCCGAGCGAGAGTAACTCCACCTACTGGCGCGCTCCCCAAAAGCACCATGTATATACTTAGTGCGGCCATCGTAGAGCGAGTACAGGCAGAACTGCTACAAGTTTACCCTTCAATACGCCCGTTGCAGCCTGCTATAAACTCACACACAAGGAGGAGCGAGATCTATCGAGGAGGCTAAGCCAACTCACGCAGCTAGTGCGCGAGGAATAATCTCACCCTCACAACTCTACTCGTAGTAGAGCAGGGCCATTGATCACACGCAGTATCACGGCTCTATGCAGACGAGTTCAAACATCTCTTCCGCAAATAAGAAAATCTATCCTCTCTTATATGATTCTCGTCTTTGGAGGGTACAACAGAGGGCGTATAGCTATTGACACGCTCAGCGAGGGGGACCCTTTTTACTACTCCACACGTGGAGGCAGCAGAAGGTAGAAAGAGCCCCTTGTGCAGCGCATTACAGAACCATGGACGCCCCTACCATTGAGGAGTTTTTGTCGTACGTATCGAGATTCGACTTATCATAGATGCAGCCCACCCTTCGCCCAAGAGCTACATAGAAACATAGGAGTGGCAAGTCTGTCGCTGGGGATACCGTTATCTCCGTTTGGAGAAACTATCCCCCTCATGCCCAGGATATAACTTACTGCTCGAGCTACGAAGAGGCTGTAGATAGGATGCTTGCGGATGGAGTTAGGCATCTGCTGGCTCTCACCAGTACCCAAACCATTGGGAAACTTCGTCGATTTTGGCAGCAGCGCACGACAACATTCGCATCCTATCATACGCCAAGAGTCCCTCGATATTGCCTGCAAAGAGGGATTTTCACGAGCAACAACTGATCTTCTACACGCCCGAAGAGGAGAAGATGCACCAGTGGCCGAATTCGTCGATGCTATCATAACACAAAGAGAGTGGAGAAAGTGGTGGTTTTAGAGAAAATAGAGGCTGCTCGACGTGCAGGACTTCGCATTTTACGTGTGTGCGCCCACCACTCCGCACTTTCACCTTGTTGAGGGGCAACATGGACTGTACCGCATGGTACGCCGTTATATCCCGGACTACTTCCCTCTCAAACGAGGATACACCACAGGGGACGTGCGCCACAGTCACAGCCAAAGCTGCCCTTATGGCTCTACTCTGAGAGTGAAGAGCAAAGAAGTAGAGGTAGCTACCCGATGGCGAATTATAACGCTCCCTATTGAGAGCATAGAACGCCTATCTCCACCAAGGCTCGTGCAACCATCCGAAAAGATGCAGGGGACGGCTGATGTGATCCATGGGCACATCATTGCACCTTCGAGTAGAGCTTATGGCGGGGATGAACTACGCTTTTGCAGGTGAAGGCGTAGGCGTAGTTACCTTACCCGGATTGGGGCTACCCATTGGCTCCCTGCTATCAATGCCACGCCCCGCCGTACCATCACACAAGAGCTCGAGCCCTTTATCCCGAGGGTGGTATTGATGTAACCATAAGCATTCCGGATGGGGCGGCTCTTGCTGCCAAGACCTCAACCCTCGCTTGGGAATAGTGGGAGGGCTCTCTATTATCGGCACCTCCGGTATCGTAAAACCCTTCTCTCCACGAGGCTTTTGTAGACTCCCTCCGCAGGAGTGCAGTGTGGCCTTTCCTGAGCCCCTCCCTTGTCATGAACTCAGGGGCCAAAAAGTGGGAAAGCATATAAAGGCACTTTACCCCAGTTGCAAAGCCTTTGTGCATTACAGCAATTTTATTGGGATGCCTCAGTATAGCCCAGGAGATGCACTTTGCTTCGGTTAGTCTAGGTATCATGGTAGGTAAGGCCGTAAAGAAGCTGGCAGAGGGCAACCTAGACACCCACAGCAAGAGATGGTTATGAACAAGGGTCTTCCTGCAAAGGTAACAGACGAAGTGGGCTTTAGCTCCGATACACATGCCTTGATTGACGAGCTCTCCATGGCGCGAGAGTTGTGCGAGGCATTCCCAACATTCTCGAAGCGAGATCGCCTCCTACTTGCCCTCCTCGAGGTGCCACTCCCATGTAGCCTCTCAGCTATCTCCCGATACCTCCCATCGTGCTACACCTTATAAGCGAAGGGGCGAAACGATACTCTCTATCACGAGGAAAAATAAAACCTCCCTCTTGGATAAGAGAAGAAGGTTAGCAAGATCTGCCCCCAATCAGGCCAAAAGTCCAAAAACAGGAAGCAGGGGCGTAAAGCGCAGGAATTTAGCTCTAGAGTGGCTGAAACGAGTTGGGAGATCCTCCAAATCAGGGAGATACCACCCCGAGCCACGAGTACCATCTGCACACAGAGAAGGGTGGAAAAAGAGGTGGTAATGCGCTCAGTCCCCAGAAACGAAGTCCGCTCTTGATCCCGAACCAGGGCCCCTCCCAAAAGCACCCGACTATATGACAAAGGGCCTCCCATGGGAGGAGACAGTGACTACCCGCCAATAAGCAAGCTCTGTGAGCAAATGTTTTCTTTGATGATCCCAAGGTAGCATAAAAGGCATGCCCATAGGCGCAGGAGCCTCTGCCCTAGAAGAGGAAGATAATGCTGCGCAGCCGCCTCAATGCCACCATGCGATAATGCCAGGAAGCACGTAACCCCGATAGCTGACGCCAAGTAACTGCACCAGTATCATGACGATGCCAGCTGATCTCACCACCACGATGTGTAGCCACCACCTGCCCTATAGCACTCAGAGACAGGTGCTTTTCCCACAATAGGGAGGTCAGAGAGAGTCCACTGGCTAAATGCTTCTTGGTGCCCGATCGGCTCGGAAGGTAAAAAGCTCTGCCAGTCAATCCAGACATCCCCCTTGAGCCAGGGGTAATCGGCCTTTAGCTGCACGCCCATCTCCGGATCGGCAGAGTAAAAGCAATTCGGGGTTGTATAAAAGGCTGGATAAGTTGGTGAGCATCTTTATCATCCCTCGCCCCAATCATTACCTCTAGATGAAGTTGGCCCGAAAAGGACACCGAAAGAGCGGTACGAGATGAGGTACAGCGCTCTGATCGAATTGTCCGTCCAATGGGGTAGCTCAGCCCACCATGTGCCATGGGATAGCGTCTTGCCCCAAAAGAACCCCGTGGCATGCGGCTCCCACTTCTATAGCGGCCCGGAGAGGAGATCGGGCATGGGTAAGCAATAGTACCAGCAAACGATACCCGGGGGCGTGGCCCGTGCCATAGGCTGGGCATATTCATTGTTGCGAAAAAGCCTTCGGCTCCCAGATTAGCGACTCCAGCGTAGTGAGTCTTGGGCCTGCAAGCCCTTGCGGAGACCCCAAAAAGCAAGTGAGTAGTAGGTAGTGGAGAAAGTGTTTCATCGTATCAATCTCTACGGAAGAGGTAAAATAAGCGAACTGGCGGCACGCGCATCCATCGAGGTCTCACGTTACCCCAAAACCAATTAGCACAGCGAAGCCAAGCATTTTAGGCCTTTACGTCCTCGTTGTTGCTGGGTCATTAGCGCAATATAATAGACATCAAGCCACATGGGACGGAGCTTCTCTAAACGAAATCCATACCGCTCGGCAAGAGTTATCAGACTATCGGGTGAAGTGCCATGCGTGGCGGGGCACATCGTAAGCAGCCCACTCGCTTTTGCAAGAGCTGGAGCATCGTAGCTTGTGGGATTGGGCACCGCTATCAGCAAAGTCCCCCTTTGGTGACCAGTTGAGATGGGCGTTATATGCTCCTCAAGGTCTACGATATGCTCCCAAAAACGTGCCAAAGAGTTATAACCTCAAAGAGCAATCGCCCCCAATCGGTGTGCAACAAAGCCTCAGAGGGCGTGAGTGAAAACTTTTCTTTAGCAAATGCACGAGCCTCGGCATCCTGCTCTACACAAGAAAACTTGATAGCCCAGCTGCTGCATGTGATGAGCGAAGTATCCCATACCACAACCCACGTCAAAAGGCGAGGAGAAAGCCCCATCATGAGGCGGAGTGGCCCGCTTAACAAACGCCCCTTCTGCTTGAGCATCCTGCGCCTAGCTGCATGGTAAAGACGATTCATCAGCCCTTGTGCACATCGCTATGCGATATGCTAGTTATTAGCTTTTATAGTAGGCGCAACTCCTCTTTTCGGGAAGAGAGGCGGTCATGATAAGCCCGCAATGACCACAACGTACGAGTGGAAAACTCTTACCACTCACCAAATGATCTGAGCTTAATCCCATAGGGTTTGCTGCTGATGGTGACAAGATAGGACAGATCACAGAAGAAAAACTAGACCTTGGTCTAGATTAGTTTTGTGAGAGATTTAGATGCTTTGCCTCCTCCCAGAGGGCATCCATTTCTCCTAGGTAAGATCCTTTATATCCCGACCTTGCGCCTTGGCTTGGCTCTCTATATGCCAAAACGAGATATAAACTCACGATTGGTTCGCTCCAATGCATTATCGAGGTTGACCCCATAGAGGCGAGCTGCGTTCACTACCGCAAACAATAGATCTCCGAACTCCCCTTCGATATCTTCGGCTTCTTTTTGCCTCTAGCTAACGACGCACCTCTTGCAGTTCCTCCTCTACTTTGCTCCAGACTTCCTGCGCTTCTTCCAATCAAACCCCACGGCTCGAGCTTTGTCTTGGATGCGGTAGGCTTTTACCGAAGAGGGTAAGGAGGTGGGGACGCCAGAGAGTACCGTTTTGTTTCCACCGCGCTCATGCTGCTTTTATCTGCTCCCATTGCGAGGTCACTGCCGAGGCTGTACCTAACACACTCTCCGTACACATGGGATGGCGGAAGATAAGTTTGACTACAAAGAGTGTTGCATACATCCGCAATATCAAAGCGGTTTTCCTCTTGCGCCATGAGGGGCATAAAAACAAATATGAAGGAGCACATCGCCGAGCTCCTTCTTCATATCTTGATAATCCTCTTGCAGGATCGCTTCTGAGAGTTCATGAGCCTCCTCTATGGTATTGGCCTGATACTCTCTTTGGTTTGCTCTCGATCCCAAGGGCATTGAGCCCTTAGAGTGTCGAGAACATCTAGGAAGGCGAGCAAAAAGCTTCAAGTTTCTCTGCTTTGCTATTCATTGTAGTTTATTGTTGTGTCGAAGGGGGCTGCGAGAGAGGAATGGGCTTACCATCCTTACGAGCGGCAAACTCTTTCTTCCCATTCTCTAGGGAAGTTAACGTATTTGCATGATATCCGAAATCGATGCTGATACGAGGGCCGAGAGGCATCCCTTCGTGGTCTATGGGCGCATCAGAAGGCTGGGAGTTGGCACCAAACACTACGCTGTAGATAGCTCCACTTGTCGCCTACGGTGCGTAGTTTTCGGGTCTTGCCATTCTCTGTTACCTCTACAACTTCGAGGCAATTCTGTCTTATCGTCGACCATCAAAGTAATCCACAACATAGTCTTCATCAGTAGCTGTTTTACCTTTGCTGTCAATCCAAGCATTATTCTCCATTTTCCTGCGGCAGTTAACACAACCATAGCCGGAGAAGTCGAGCAAAATAGGCTTGCCCATCCTCACGCGCTTTAGCCACCCTTCTTCGTAATCGGTGATTTTGCATGTACTTCGCCCTCGTAGAGGTTAAAGTCTTGCGTATAAAGAGGAGGAGCAAAGGCGCTAATAGCCTGAGAGTGCACCCCAAAGCCCGGGTATCATATAAATGGCAAACGAGAGCGATATGAGGCACAGAAAAACGCCCTACCCAACCTTTTCCACTAGCGGGTATCGTGGGGAAGCGGATTTTCCGAGAAGATAAAAAACCAAAGGCAGAGCAAAGATCACAATCCACAATGCGAGGAAAGTCTCACGGTCTAAGATACCCCAGCCATATGCCAAATCCGCAATGGAGAGGAACTTGAGAGAGAGAGCCAATTCGAGGAATGCCATTACAACCTTTACCGAATTGAGCCATCCACCACTCTTGGGTAGCCCTGAAGCATATTGGGGAATATGGCAAAAGATGGAGAAAGGAGAGCCAAAACCAAGGCAAAACCAAACATACCCAAGGCCGGACTACAGGTATTGCCCCATGGAGGCAGCCTGCACTAGAAGCGTACCGATGATGGGACCCGTGCACGAGAATGAGACGAGTACCAAGGTAAAGGCCATGAAGAAGAGGCTTACAAACCCTGTTGTAGAGTCACTCTTGCTATCCATTTTATTGGTCCCACTTAGAGAGAGCACGAGCTCAGAATGCACCAAAGAATGATACGGCAAAGAGCACCAATGAGAGCAAAGAAGATCAGATTGAAAACAGCATTGGTCGCAAGCTCGTTTAGCTTACTTCCACCATAACCAATGGTTACAGCTAAAGCTCAATACTAGATAGATGATGATGATGCCCATCCCGTAGAAGATAGCGTCGCGAATGGCTTTTTTTACGCTCTTTAGTCCGCTTGAGGAAGAAGCTTACCGTCATGGGGATCATAGGCCAAAACGCAAAGGGTTATAAGGGCTGCTAACCCACCCAAGAAGCCGAAAAAGGAAGATCTGCCAGAGATGCGTCTCTGCCGACTCAGGATTCGTCTCCATAGGCTTTGGTATCGATTACCGGGTCCATAGAGCCTCTTTGTGCTCCTTCTAGAGAAGAAGATGCCTGCCAGCGAGGGCACTATCAGCTACAGCCGTATCGGTACTATCGGCCAGTGCTGCATCTGTGGCGCCATCGGCCTCAGCCGTTGCATCTACAGCACCTAGACTTAAGATCTGGGCGAAAAAACTTCAATCCCATCCGAGGGAGACACGCCTCCTCGTTGCGGGCTTGCGATTTTACACCCACCTCTATAGCAAACTTATCGGCATCTGTAACAACGATTTTCTGGCTGAAAAGTAACGGTTCCATCGAAAGAACGCACCGTCATCTCAAACTGCTTTTCTTATGCCTCGTGAGGCTTACGATCGGCAACAAAGCCCCCTACACGTTTGGCTCCTTGGAGCTTGTAGAACTAAACTCCGTAGAGTTGGGGCCATCCTCCGGCATATTTTGGTCATAGATATGCCATCCGGATTTGATTTTTTTGCAGAGAAAAACAAGAGTCTTTTCTGCCGTACCCTTATCCTCCAGAGAGGCTTTCCAGGTAACAATGTCGTTCTGCATCTGAGCCTTGGCAGCCCCAGAGAAAAGTAGAGTTAGACAGCAAAAAAAGGCCGAGGAAAGAAAGATTCTTTAATTTCCGATACATAGGCTAATATGTTTAGTTCAGTCTATCTTTTTGAGAGAATCAATGGATAGATTCTTCTCATTTTCTGTTCGTTTCTCGAATACTTGACGCTCGGGGTGGTCAGACGGCGGCGTAGCAACTTGCTAAAAAGGCCGGAATAGGCGACTCAAAGCGGAGCTTTTTTCCTTTGTTACGGGATGCAACAGCACTAGCTCCTGCTGGCTCCAGGGGCGATAGAGGGAGCTCCCTTGATCACACTTTTGCGTTCGCCCACTAGGGGCACTTCTTCTCGTTGAGTTGACTGCGAATGCCATTATAACGCCCTAGCAAGGAGATGCGGAGAAGGGTTCGCCACGAGCTCTCTCCTCTACCTGGTAGGGTAGCTCGAGAGCGACGAGAGGCATTACCTTCTTTTTTTCGTATCCTCATCTCCTGCCGGCTTTTTAGGTTTGGGAGGGGAGCAAACTCTCCCTTTTTCTTCGGGTAGAGCCCCTTCGACCAAGGCGGCAAACGTCTGACCTCAAAAATATATTTCTCCCAATTATCCAAAAATCTCCTGCTGCACTTCTCGATCACGAGCAAAGAGGATTAATCCTCGTGTATCCCGATCGAGGCGATTGAGTAGGAATATCTTTTCCCGAGCATCTCCACTCTTGTAGTGGTCTGCAACAACCGGTATACCGTATGTTTATCCTCGGGTTTGGAGGCTATTGTAGGGATCCCCGGCTCTTTTTGCATGAGGATAAACCAATCGTCTTGCCATAGCACTTTTACCTCCGTATTGTCTAGTACGGGAGCAAACCCCACACTATACACAACTACTTCGTCCCCCACTGCGATTGGGGCGCTATGCTCAGAAACGACCTGACCATTGACCTTTTATACAACGATCTCTCAGGTATTGTTTATGGGTTGTACGGCTACTCTCGGGGAGCAACTGAGTGAGCATACCCATAAGTGTAGTAGCCTCAGAAGCTGTCCCTTGCACTACCACACGACGATAGCGCCGTGGGCTTCCCTTTTTGTTATAAGTCATTTACTACGAGATTTACTATGCCCACGACTCAATGCAATATTGCTATAAAGCATGAATACGCAAGCTACTGAGAAAAGAGGGATCCACAACTCACTCCTAAAAATAGGCATATAGCACCTGCGAGCCAAAGCAATCCGGAGAAATGGGCCAGACGAATGAGACGCCTAATGCGGAGCGTATCTTTACCGGCCCGATAGGCTACTACTGCACAGAGATAGCCCAACGATCCCAACAGAAGGACGTAACGAGGCGTGAGGCCATAGAACAAAAATCTGTAGTATAAGCCCTGCAAGAAGTATCAAAGTACTTATGGTGTAGAACAATCGAATTGATCCTAGAAGAATTAGTTCGTCGCATATATGCTGCTCAATTTATCCCAGTCCCTAATCTTGATGAGATGTAGTATCAACAATCAAGAAAGTAACCTCTCCGGGCTTCTCAAAGTTGTACTTAATCCGAGCAATACGCTCCAACTCTTCGCGTCCATTGAGTTGCTGAAGGGCCAAACTATCCTGCTCAAATTTTTCTCTTTTTGCATCGCGCACAGAGTGCTTAAGGCGCGATATGGTAGCTCTGTGTTCTATCTGCTCAAATACACTAGCCTCGCCAAAAAGCGAGCTCCGTTACAGAGAGAAGAACAAAACAAGCAAGCGCCAACACCCACGGATGTGCTGCATTGTATCGGTCGATACGCTTGAGATAATCTCGTGTGCGTGCTGCCACTCTACTGCCCAACTTCTTGCCCATCATAGTTTATACAAAACACTCCTATCCTCCAAAATTGTTTCCTTACCTCTCCCGCCCATCGTGGTATTCGGAAGATTTGAATACAACTATATTTCAACTACAAAAATACACCTTTTTTTCCTTTACTTCCCTCAGTTCTTAAAAAGAACGTGTCCATTGGTTCAATCCTCCTTATAGTAAGGCAAAAATCCACCCCCTGCCCTAGTATCTCCACTCTGGGTGAAAAGAAAAAATCCTGCCCTGGAAATAAAAAACTCACCCTAAACCTCCTCCTGATAGCCCACAAGCAATACATGG
>BNJS01000566.1_pt1 | contig 90289 bp, 99 predicted proteins | sample 8540461 | NCBI WGS metagenome assembly BNJS01 (sample SAMD00202454, study PRJDB9452) | human saliva metagenome | isolation source: human saliva | place: Japan | reverse complement strand
GGGCACTTTTATCCGAAAAAAATTCAGGGATTCGGGATATTGTTTGGCAATATGATGATGGAACAGCTGATTTTTTTAGCGGAATTCCTTGAATCTATAATCAGAGAATACTTTATTTTTTTCTTATTTTTAGCTGATATACAAATATTATATACGCAACAAAAAAGGACGGGCCCTAAGTCCCATCCTGCTAAAACCAGGTCTCCTGCTGGCTGACCTGCTGGTAGTATTGTAAGGTGTGGTTGTTTTCCAAGAGATAGTAGCCCAAGACCCCAACCGCAAGCCCGGCCAGGCAGCCTCCCTAGGCTGAGCCAGGGCAGATAGTTGAAGAGGGTCCAAGAGCGAGCGAACCAGGCGGCTACCGAGAGCTGGCCCACATTGAAGAGCATGCCCCCCAGTATGGAGAGACCGATAACCGACACCCGCTTAGGCCCCAGCTGCTTGACTAAGAGCATGGCCCCGAAGGACAGGTAGGAACCCACCAAGGAATAGAAGAACATGGAGAAGGTCCCCCTACTAAGAGGGTGACTAGGAGTCGCAGGCTAACCACCTGAAAAACTCTGGCGTGGCGTCAAGGTGAAAAAGGGCCAAGAGCGTCACAATATTAGCCAAACCTAGTTTGGCTCCCGGCGCAAAGACAAAAGGCGACGGCAACATACGTTCAAAAATACTAATGACCACCCCTTGGGCGACCAGAAGCGAGAGATAAACCAACATTCGATGGCCATGGCGCTGCATGGGCACCCTCCTTTCTGAGCCGAGATTAAAATAGAAAAATTGCGCCCTAGTCAGCCTAAGGCGCAAAAAGTCAATTAAAAGCCAATTAGTTGCTTGAAGACTCGCTGGAAGATTCGCTTGAAGCTTCAGAACTGCTTGATGAGACATCATCTGGTTGGTTAGCTAAGTCTACTAGTTCCTTAACCGCGTCTTTTAAGTCAGCGTCGTCAATTTGAACCTTAGCCGCTTCGATTAATTTACCAATAATCTTGTAAGAGAATTTTTGATCTTTAATCTTGCTGTCTAAGTATTCTTTTTTCACATCGTCTTTGATATCTGCCAATGGCTTCTTCTCACCATTGTTGATGGTCTTGATGATGTGGTAACCGAACTTACTTTTAACTGGTGTCTTGGTGTATTCGCCATTAGCTTGACCCTTAACCCCATCTTCAAATTCCTTAACCATTTGACCTGAAGTAAAGGGTGATAAGAGACCCCCTTGTTGGGCAGACCCGTCTTTAGAGTAGGTCTTAGCTAATTCGTCGAAGTTTTCGCCAGCATCTAATTTAGAGATGATGTCTTTTGCTTCTTCTTCAGTGTCAACCAAGATGTGTTGAGCTTCCATCTTAGGTTGGTAAGTGTTGTTGTAGTAGTCTTCGATGGCTGCATCGGATTGGTCGATTTGCTTAGAAACCACTTCGTTGAAGAGGTTACGGATGTAAATTTGGTTCTTGAAGTCTTCAACTGAACCTAATTTTTGGTAGGTTAAGAGTTCTTGGAACTTCTCTTCGCCACCTACCTTTTCGATTTGCTTAGCGACTTCTTCTTCTGCTTTCTTCTTGATGTCTGCAGCGTTAGGCGCGTTCATTTCCAATACCTTTTGCAAGATCATAGAACGCAAGGTTACTAAACCAGCGTCTTTTTTCATTTGGTTGTAGAGATCTTCCTTAGTGATGGTTTGGTCACCTACAGTGGCAACGTTGTCTTGCGCGTAAACCACGCTGGCAGTATTGGCAACTGCACCTGATAAAACTAAGACAGAGGCAAAAGCCATCATACGGTTAAGTGTTGTTCTTTTCATTCAATCAATCCCTTATATAACATTAATTTTTTGATTACTGTACTACTATAACACATTTGCTGTGAAATGAGTATGAAGAAGTCGAAAATCCATGAAAAGATTATGATTTATTCACATTTTCCTGGGCTTCTTCTAAATCCGAGTTGAGTTTTTCAACTTTTTCCTGGGTGCGACGGATGCGTGGCCCATTGGCTTCCTGAAAACGACGGAAGAGAGTCTGTACTTCCCCTACCGTTGACTGTAAGAGCGGCAAGCCCTTGTCAGTGACGTCGTGCAAGGCCCGGCGAATACGGCAAGTATCTTGCCCCAATTGTTGGCTATCCTGACAGAAATCATTGACATAAGACTTAAGCTGGCGGCGAGTAGTCGCCCCATCTTGTTTGACATTAAATAGCGTCCAAGCCCCAGCCGCCAAGGCGCCTAAGACGAACCCGCGTGTAAATTTACCCATTATGCTTCCTCCTCTTGAGCTAAGGCGCTGGCAATGGCAGCCGCCCGAGCGCTAAATTCTTCTGATGTGTAAGACTTGCTGTTGTCGGCGAAGGACCAACCAAAGCCATCGCTGTCCCCTTGATAGCGGGGAATTAAGTGAATATGGGAGTGGAAAACCGTCTGGCCAGCCGCCTGACCATTGTTATTGAGGATATTAAGCCCCAACATATCAGGAAAGGCACGGCGCACTGCCCGACTAATCTTAGGCAACTTGGTCATGACCTTAGCCGCCAAGTCCTCATCATATTCAAAAATATTAGCCACATGGGTCTTAGGAATCACCAGGGTATGGCCCGGCGTCACCTGGGTAATATCTAAAAAGGCGTAGACATCCTCATCTTCATAGACCTTGGCACTAGGAATCTGGCCTTCAATTATCTTGCAAAAATACAATCTGTCATGGCAGTCGCCTCCTCACATTCTATGATGCTAGTCTACCATAAATATAGGCGAAAGTGTATGGAAAAGGATTGAGCAACTGACTGCTAGAGCAGTGTGTGGACTTTCTATCCTGGATATTAAAAACCGCCCTAATAAGGGCGGTTTACTCTACCTTAGCTTACTTAATTTATTTCTTTCAGCTAACAACTTTTGATATTCTTCTTCTAACTCTGCATTTGGATTGACTGACAACTGACTCAATAGCGAACTAATTCTGAATTCTAATATTGTCAGCTCATCTTTACGACCACTTCTCTTATTTCTTGTCTCATGTTCACGACTATCGTTCTGACTACTTGATAATCTCTGACGATCTAGACTTAGCTCAGAACTAGCAAGGGATGAGACAAAAGTAGTATCATGACTTACAAAGAGTAGGATACCAGGAAACTTCTTAAGTATGCCTTCTAATGCTTCAAGCGCCTTTATATCTAAAAAGTTTGTTGCTTCATCGACAAGTAGAACATCTAAATCTTGAATTAGTAAGCAGAGTAAGTGACACTTAGCTCTCTCTCCTGTAACAACTTGTCAAGGACTTTCTAATCATTTTTATGGGTTTTTTTATCTTTTTCTTGCTCTATTTCCCTAAGCATTATCCTTTTCAATTTATCTTGCATGGTTTCAATCGCATTTTCATTAAAATGGACTACAACCTCGTAAGTTGCCTTTCCTATCTTCTTTATGGTCTTTGTTCCAGTATTTTGTTCATTTCTGTTTTCGTGCATATTATTTTCCTCCTATTGGTTGCAATTAAAAAAGACGATAGAGTTTTATTTCTACCGCCTTTCGCAAGTCTTATAGCTATTCATTGAATAACGCTTATTTTGATTTTTCAAATATGAGTATCTCTATTGATATTTACAAATATATAATATTGTCAGCTATCGAATTTAAAAATTCTTGGTCATGCGAAACAATGAATATTATTTTTCTTATCGCTTTTTACATTCGTTGACCAGATGGGATATGTTCATCATATTGCAATAATCCATTCCACTGGTAGGCTCATCAAAAAAACATAAGTTTAGATTTTTTTACATAGTACAGATGCAATTGCTACCCTTTGCTTTTTGTCCACCTGACAAACTCATTGGATGACGATCTTTTTGATTCATATAAATCAAGTTTTTTTCAGAATATTTTCAACATAACTACTTTCAATATTTTTTTATTCCAAGACTTACTTCACTTGCAATAGAATCGGTAAAAAGCTGATGATTAACATCCTGCATTACAAGGGATGATATTTTTTTAGCCTATCTGATTTTTGAAAGTCTTTTTGCCGTCCAAATAGATTTCATCCTTCGATTTTTCTTTTCTAAGCCTATAAGGCATCTGAGCAAAGTGGATTTACCAAGTCCGTTTGTTCCTACTATGCCGTAAATTTTTTTCCCATTTCAAAAGAGAGGTCTTTTTAAATACAATTTTTTTATCTATGCCATTAAACTTAAATTCAATGTTTTTTTACTTCTAAATTTCCCTTTATTTTTGATTTTCGGGTACTGTAAGTTTTACTCTATTCTTATTTCTTAAACCCTAACTTCTTTAGCTTTTCAGACGGTATTTTTCATAAAAATCTATTTGAGTATATTCCTTTTGTATTTCCCCATCTTTAATCAAAAAAACTCTATCTACAATATCCATTAGATAAAAATATTCTATGTTCTGAGATTATAAGAGTTTTCCCCTTATCTTTAAGTTTTATAAGCATTTCTTTTTATGATTAAAATGTTTTTCTTCATCAAGATTTGATGAAGGCTCATCTAAAAACAATGATTTCCGTTCCAGATATATAACTTGCAGCAATACATAAAATCTGCTTTTCTCCACCCGAAAGCTTAAAAATATCTCTATTTAAAAGATGTTCTATCGGAAACAAATCCAACATATCATTTAGTCTTTCATCCATTTGTTTTTTTGAAAGTCCTATATTCTCCAAATAGAAAAAGTAATTCAAGAGTAGTATTTATATTGAAAAAAAGTGTGTCTTTGGATTTTTGAAATACATTTGATACTAAGAGCGATATTTCGTATAATTCGAGGTTTTTTTAATATCTTTATTATCAATCCTGATGGTTCCACCCATAGAAGCTCCATCATATCGTACAGCTAACCCATTGATAGAATTTATAATTGAAGATTTTCCGCTACCACTTTTCCCGGTAAATAATACACATTCGCCTTTTTTTACATCTAAAGAAATGTTTTTTAACACTTTAGGAGAATTTCCATAAGATAGAGATAAATTTTCAATTTCTACCATAAAGCTCCTCCTATAACCATAATCAGTATTGAAAGCACATAAACAAAATCAACTATTTTCGTTTTGACGGATATGTACCTTGTTTTTTTAACAGGATTTTCAATACATTTTGTTTCTGCTGCCTTTGCAATATCATCAGAAACATTAGAAGATATAACAAGTAAAGGCACAATTACATACTCGATGTATGAAATTGGATTTTTAAATGTAATACCTCTTATCCTCATCGCAAGTTTTATATTCCGGCTTTCTTCTCTAAATGACGGAAAAAATCGAAACATTACAGCAATTGGTATAGAAACAGTACGAGGCAAATTCATTTTATCCATTGAGGATATCACACTTCCTACATCGGAAGTTTTTACAAAAAAACTACCTGCACTGAATGGAAGATAAAACATCTTACATACAGCAAATAGCATAAAAAACATCATTAAAATCGCATTCATATTTCTAATTACATCAAGATTAGGTATCAAAGAAAGAACCCCAAAAAAATGATATGTTTTTTTAAGGCTTCTTTCTTAAATCCATTCATTAAAAAAAGAAATGAAATAAGAAGCACAATTCCCCATTCAAAATAGGTATTTACTTTAAAAAATACAACAAACCCAAGTAAAAAACTTACTAAAATTTTACTAATTGGATTGGGATTATATGGATTGTCTAAAGAAACGAGCATTATACAATACCCGCTTTTTCGAAATGCTTTTTCAAAAAGACTTTACCGATATATGCGCCGAGTATCCCGCCGACAACAGCACCGATATATACTAATACCATACTGCGATAATTCAAAAGTGCTATGAGCTTCATTATATAATCGTGACCCATACCGCCTGTTTCAGCCAGTTTAATAACCTTGTCTTTAGCCAACAAAACTTGCATAAGGAAACCACAAATCCAAGTGTTGAATACGACAAATGAGAGCATATTAAATTTAAATGATTTATATTCTCCTTTTTTTCTTAAAAGTTCCGCAATTGCCATACTGATTACAGCATGTATCAATATTACATATGTATTTCCCATTGCAATTGCTATAAGACTACAAATCAAACCAAGTATAAATAATCCCCATGATTTTTGAACTTTTGCCATAAAGAGCATTATAACTATTCCTGTTATAATGCCTGCCAGTGTAGGGTATGCCAAGTATAAAATCGGTACCATACCAATCATTCCCGAAGCAAACATAAGTACAAAATATATTACTGTAAATACACCTATCGTAACTAAATCTTTAATTCTTAATTTTTCCGTTTTCATATTTTCCTCCTAAATAAGTCTTCACTGAATATTTGATTTTCTAAGCATTGCTTTATAAAATTCCGAGCTTTTACAAAGTTCTTCATCTGTCCCTATCGCTTCTATTTTTTTCCGGCATTTAATAAAAACGATTTTGTTTGCATTTCTTATTGTTCTTAATCTATGAGCAATAACAATTGCCGTTTTTTCTTTTATAAGTTCAGATAAAGCCTCTTGAATTAAACTTTCATTTTCAACATCCAGAGATGCTGTAGCCTCATCAAGCAATATGATTGGTGCGTCTTTTAGTATTGCCCTTGCTATTGAGATTCTTTGTCTTTCTCCGCCTGAAAGTCTTTGTCCGTTTTCACCTATTACTGTATCTATTCCATCCGGCATTTTTGTCTATAAATTCACAACATCTTGCTATTTTAGCCGCTCTTATAATCTCTTCATCTGTAGCATCTTTTTTGCCGATTTTTATATTATCTTTTATGCTTGAATTAAAAAGAGTAACATCTTGGAAAACGATAGAGAAGTTTTTAAGGAGTGTTTCCGGATCAATTTTACCGATGTCCTCTCCCCTATCAAAAATCTTTCCTTTATCTATATCCCAAAATCTTGCAGCAAGCTTGGTGAGAGTTGTTTTTCCGCTTCCGCTTGAACCGATTAGCGCAGTGATTTCACCCTGTTTTGCAGTAAAGCTCACACAATTTATTACAGAATAATCATCATATCCAAAATAAACATCCTTGAACTCAATATCGTAATTTTTAATTTCAATATCTTTTTTGCCTTCTTGAACAGGCATGGTCTTTATTTCCTTTATTCTCCCTACAACCGCATCAAGAATAACTATCATTGACATAAAGGTGATTATTCCTTCTATAGTAAGATAAATACTTGCTGTAAGCATTAAAAATGCGATATAAACCAGCACACTTACCTCCCCTGCCATAAGCATGTTGACGCCGATAACGGCAACACTTATAATTCCAAGCTTTAAAATTGCAGCAGCTATTCCTGTAAGTGTTCCGGCAACAACTTCACCTTTCGTTTTCTGTTTTGTGGATGCATTTAATTTTTCAAAAAAATCATTTAACACCCTATCTTCTAAGTTGTAAGATTTTATTTGCTCTATCTGCTCTATATTTTCCTGTAGATTATCGAAAACCTTACGATTATCATCTATCCAGCCCTGTACTATTTTTTTCTGACTTTTCTTTGATAAAAATATAATCAAAATAGAAATGGGAATTACCCAAAGGGCTGCAAGTGCAAGTTTCCAATTATAGAAGATAAGCATTAAAGCAATAATACTTGTGGATATAGCCGTTGAATATATCTGAGGTACAGCATGAGAGAAAATTGTTTCATATAAGTTCATGTCATTCATCATGGTTTCCGCAAGGTCTGCCAAATCTCTTTTACCAAAATAAGAAAGAGGTAATTTCTTTAACCTTTCCGCTAACTCAATTCTTGAATTTGCACTCTCGTTGTACACATTGGTGTAAAGTCTTACATAATCCCACCTCACTACTAAGAACATCACAATCATCATTACTACAATTAGTGCAATATAATGAACAGAAGTAAAATTGTAGCTCTCAATGCCTGTTAAAATGCCTATATACTGGAATAGAAACACAAAAGCAATGATTGGTGCAAATAATTTTGTTAAATTAACAAGAGTGTGTGAAAGGATGGCTTTTTTTAAATTAATCGCTCCTGTTTCCGACATAGCATAGCGTTTCATAAAATAAGAAACCATATTTTAACCTCCTATCTTCCAATTTACGGATTTCTGATATTCATCCCAAAGCTTTTTATAATGCCCATTTATATCTATTAAATCTGCATGCTTGCCTTCTTCTACAATTTTCCCTTTATCAATAACGAGAATCTTGTCCGCATCTATTACTGTAGATAATCTATGAGCAATCATCAATGTTGTCTTGCTTTTTGATAGCTTCTTAAAAGACTCTTGAATCAAATGTTCATTTTCAGGATCTGCAAAGGCTGTAGCTTCATCTAAAATGATAATATCTGCATCTTTCAAAAAAGCTCTCGCTATAGAAATCCTTTGAGCTTCTCCTCCTGAAATATGTGCCTTTAGTTCCGTAAACAGTATCAAGTCCTTTATCTAAATTTTCAATAATATCTTTAGACCCTGAATTGATTAAGGCATTGTCAATTTCTTCATTAGTTGCATCAGGCTTTCCGATTAAAAGATTGTCTCTTAAACTCATTTTAAATAGTTTAGAGTTTTGAAAAACAAAAGCAATTTTTCTCATTAAAGCCTCTTTTTCAAAATCTTTTATATTAATTCCTCCAATATAAATTTCACCTGTTTTAATATCATAAAATCGTGCAGCAAGCCTTGCTATAGTAGTTTTACCACTGCCTGACGATCCGACTAAAAGCAACTCGTTCTCCTTTTATTCACCTTAAATGAAATATCGTCTAATACATTTTCATCTTCATAAGAAAAAGCTTACATTTTTAAACTCTATCCCAACATCAGAACTTGTTTTATTTCCATAAGCAAAAATCATCAAACTCAAGTATATTTTCAATTTTATCTAAAGCAAGTTCCGCAAAAATAACTGGATTGTGTAATCGTCGCAGTTCTCATAATAAAAAGTAGCAAATGCCGGTCCTATTAGGAAGTAAATAACAGAATCTGCAACTACATTAGATAAGTTTCCATTAAATTTTTATTAAGAGTAATGCCACAGGTACCAAGAAAAAAATGCCGTCGATGTAGAAACAGTTTCAAACCACGACATTTTTATTCGTATAACTCATAGTAAGCTTAAGTACATTGTCTTTTACTTTTATGATTAACGAATATAACTTATCAAAGCTCTCAACACTTTGTGCAAATGTTTTAACAACAGGAATTCCTCGAACATATTCAACTGTCTGAGAAGATAAATTGGAAAGTCCTGCATAATACTCATCTTTCATTTTTTTTGTTTCGGCTGTCATCATAGATGACATCAATGTCATACCGATAATCATCGGTATCATACTGGCAAGTCCTAACTTCCAGTTAAACACGAAGAAAAATACAAGCAGGACGATTGGCGATATAATGGTCATCGCCATATCAGGAAGTTGATGTGCTAAAAAAGAATGGGTTTCAGACGCTCCGGACACAATTACATTTCTTATCCTTCCGCTTTCTTTGTCATCGAAATACCCAAGCGGTTTGTTTATTAGTTTTGTTACGGAAGTCTTAATAATGTTATCTTCCACTTCAAATGCAAAAATATGGGATAAAATTAAACCTATTAGGTATATGAATAGCCCCAGACCGGCAAAGACTGCTGCATAAATTGAATTTTCCTTTACATAATCAAAATTCACCATCCCATTTAAAATTAAGTTATTTACAATTCTATGAATATATACCATAGGCATCAAAACCATGACACCTGATACAGCAGACATAACCATAGCAATATAGAGTAAAAAACTCTTTTTACCACCGTAAGGCATTAGTCTTTTCAGTATTGATTTCTTCTTATTCTTCACTGAACAATTCCTCCTTTTTCTTAAAATTAGCAAACCCTATAAATAGCCTTTTCAGACTGATTTTAGAGACTTGTTTTCAAACTCTTTTGCAATACGCATAGTTTTTTTCTTGTTTATCTGTTATTTATTATATAATAAATGAGGATTTAAATCAATTAGATATGGCTAACTAAGTCTATTCGGGATAATGTCTATTCGGGATAAAAATATAAAAGCACGGAGGTATAACATGAGTGGTTTTTTTATAACTTTGTTAAAAAAACTTTTTTTCTACAGATGAATCTATCGATAATACAAAAATACTCCACTGTAGGACATGAATTCCGTTTTAGCACGGATAATGCAGAAGGCATATATTGGTTTTACGAGGGCGATAATTTCACTATTGATATTCATGATGCTTTCATAAAAAAAGAAATTATCCATACAGGTTTTTTTCTGGTTTGGATAATTTCTATTCCCTTTATTCATCTTATTTAGTTACAGCAAACGGTGAATGTTTTAATCCTTATCAAAAATCTTTCTTCAAATTCACTTTATATTATAAATACAAAAAAATTCTAAAGACTATAGGTTTATACTTCACAAAAAAACTCTCCTTATTTAGGAATCGGTATAAATTTTAATCAGTCCATGATAGAGGAATGCCTGTCCTCTTATAAGAATAAAGTCTGTAACTATGAAGATTTATTTTTTTAATACCAGCACTATAATAAACAAGCTTTTTAGAAAGAATCGCAAAAGATATCCTTAATTGCAAGATGGCATCTCCTGCTGCTGAAATCTTTTTTTGATTCAAAGGCAAAGGAATGGTTAAGTATTACAATAGACTCTTTTTTTAAATAAGTACAGCAATCCACTATCTATTGCCGATGATGAGGCTTTTGAAAAAAATGTCGCCAATTATATAGACGATCATTATGCAACATCTATCTCACAGGATACTTTAGAAAAAAATATCCACTATGAGCGGCACAAAACTAAAAAAATTATTTAAGCAAAAAAATATCAATGTACAATTACAGAATATACTCAAAGACTGGCGAATGAATATGGCGGAATTACTCCTACTGAACTCTACCCTTAAAAATTCAAGATATAGCAGAGGCTGTAGGATATTCCTCTCACAGTAAATTTAGTACATGCTTCAAAAAATATAAGGGATTTTATCCCAAAGACATAAAAAAATATGCGAAAAATAATCTTTCTGATTAAATACATAAAGAAGCCTAATTGAGGGCTTCTTTTGTATTTAACTCTTTATACTCACTTAAAGGTATCCCAACTCTTTTCAAAACCTTTAATTTCTCTTGCTTCTTCTGTTCTCTCCTTTCCTTATACCTTTCCTCATATTCTTGTTGTTTCCCATTTGCTTTTCGTTTCAGGTAATTTTGATGTAGCTTGTCTTTTCTTTCCTTGATTTTTCTTTCTTCTTCCTCAACTCATTCATAATCACCCATAAAGGGACGTCATGATAGTTGCTGTGATGGTGTTTAACAGAATTAGGCTCTTTTTTCTGGATCAAAGAGGAAATCTTCCTAGAAATGTCAGAAAGTGTTCTAATGATCTCTAGTGGCGATGTGTCAGGGTAGCTAGAAGTTCTCAGATAAGCATAAGGCTCATCGTGGAATTCTTCAGCCATATAGTAGGACAGGATTGATTTAAAATGTTTTTCAGCCACTAAAATAAATTTCATCAGGTTAGCCTTTATTTCTGTGTCTAAAATATGCAGCGCCTTTATTTCTTTGAATTCTGTTCCAGTGACATATTGATTGGTATTTTCTTGGAAGACCTTGCTATACATATTAATGATGTTGTAATAGTTGTTATCTAACAAATATAGCTTGGCTTCTTCTTCATTATCAAACGCTAATCCTCGTTCTCTAAGAATCTGAATTTGTTGCTCCAAACTTTTAAAGGGCCTCATGGTTTCATCTCCTCTAAGATAAACAAACGCTACCTATTCTTGGGAGAATAAGTAGCGTTTTGCGCGCATAGCTCCTCCACATGTTGCGGTCAGAGTACTACTGCTATCTTCTTAACCATATTGTAGGCCTAAGCTCAAAGTCTGTCAATCATTATCTCGAGCGAAAGGTGAATTATTTACTAACAAAAAAGCCCCTCACTAGGAGGGGACTTTCCATACATCGCCGGAGGGAATCGAACCCCCATTACAAGAACCGGAATCTTGTGTGATATCCTTTACACTACGGCGACAGTACTTGATTATCTTACCACAGAAGGTGGTTTTTGGCAAGGTCTTTCCCCTGAATTTCTGGCATAAGAAGAGCCCGGACGAGGCTTGGCCCCATCCGGACTGAATCATCTTATTCCTTAGTTGTGCTGAAGAAAACAGGGTCGTTAAGGTTGAAGGAGACCCTATAATCACTGTCTTTTGGGACCATAATCGCAATATAGCCTTCATGTTCAACACCAGGAAAGAGACTATATTCTAAAAACATGCGCTCTTTTGGAATGTTTGGAAAGACCTCTTGCTTAACTTCCTTACCCTTAAGATCAAAAACTCTTGGAAACATTTCGATAGTGTCTAAAGGATAATCTTCGTCGCCTTTTTCATAGACTAACTTGACCTTAATTAGATGATATTCATACTTACTATCCAACTTGTCAATGTCAGCTTGATTTGAATCATCAAATTCTAGTAATTTATCTTGTGCTTCTTTACCCTTAAGAACTTCTAGAACTGAAAGCCTAATGGTGGTCATCACCTTTTGATCGCCAAAATATTCCTTATAGGTAATTTCCTTTTCTTGTCCCAAAGGCACGGGACTATCAGGCTTGCCCCACTTGTCTTTATCGGCTTCTGAATGAGCTTTCTTCTTACTGGAAGATTCTGTTGAGCTAGAGGAAGCAGCCTCGCTAGAAGTGCTAGAAGAACTTGAAGAGCTTTCAGCTGCCACCGAGAATGTTGGGGCCACAGCACCTACTAGACTTAGGACTAAAACTGCTGATAGGAGTCTTTTTTTCATTCCATAACCACCTTTACATCTTAATAAATTGATGATAGCTTATTGCAAATTGCCTGACAATAAAGTCTTGACTGTCAATCATAAAGCCCGGCTCAGGCTCTTGGCCCTAGCCGGACTTATCTACGTCTATTACTTAGTCGTGCTGAAGAAAACAGGTTTGCCTAAGTCATAGGAAATTAAATAGTCGCCACCTTTAGGAACAGCTACTACCACATACCCTTCATGGTCACTACCTGGATAGAGTTCAATATCAGAGAACTTCTTCTCGTTTGGCACATCCGCATAGAAATCCACCTTAACTTCCTTACCTTTGGCATCAAATACTTTTGGTCGGTAAGGCGTTTTTAAAGGCTCATCTTCGTCGCCCTTTTCATAAACAAATTTGAGTTTAATCACGTTTAACTCATAATTACTATCCAATTTTTTGATGGCTTCTTTGTTATAGCTTTCAAACTCTAATAGTTTAGCTTCAGCTTCTTTGCCCTTGAGAACTTCTAAGACGGAAAGCTTAGCCTTTACATCAACCTTTTTACCTCCAATATAGTCTTTATATTGAAATTCCTTTTCTTCCCCTAAAGGTACCGGTGTGCTGCGTTTACCCCAGTTAGCCTTGTCCGCTTCTGAATGAGATTTTTTCTTGCTTGAAGATTCTTCTGAGCTAGAGGAAGTAGCCTCGCTAGAAGCGCTGGAGGAACTTGATGAACTTTCTGCCGCTACCAAGACGGTTGGAGCTAGGGCGCCAACTAAGCTTAAGGCAAAAGCTGCAGATAGGAGAACTTTTTTCATTCAATGACCACCTTTACATATTGATAATTTAATTATATCTTATTGAGAATCATAATACAAGATGAGATTCATACAAAAGGCCAGGACCCTTGTCCTAGCCTTGTTTGGCTTATTTTTGTCCGTAGTAGGCATTGGCCCCGTGTTTACGGAAATAGTGTTTGTCCAGCACATATTGTGGTAAAGGCTGAATGTCTGGGTTAATGGCTTCTGTTTCCAGCGCCATATGGCAAACTTCATCCAATACCAAGCTGTTCTCGATGGCCTTTTGAATACTTGGCCCCCAAGTGAAAGGTCCATGTCCTTGAACCAAGACACCTGGTACTGCCAATGGATCCAAGTTGCGTTCCTTGAAGGTGTCCGCGATGACCACCCCAGTATTGACTTCGTAGGCTTCCGCCACTTCTGTCTCAGTCAAATGTCGGCTTAATGGCACCGGCCCATAGAAGGTATCCGCATGTGTCGTCCCGTAGCAAGGCAAATCACGCCCAGCTTGAGCCCAACAAACCGCATACTTGCTGTGAGTGTGCACCACGGCATTGACGCCAGGAAAGGCCTTATACAGCACCACATGGGTTGGCAGGTCAGATGATGGGCGATAGCCATCAGCTTCCAGTGGCTTACCGTCTAAGTCGGTCACCACCATTTGGTCAGGTGTCATCTGCTTGTAGTTCACGCCACTTGGCTTGATAACAATAACGCCTAAGTCGCGGTTAACTTCAGAGGCATTGCCCCATGTTAATTGAACCAAACCCCATTCAGGTAATTGTAAGTTGGCATTGAAGACGCGTTCTTTCATTTTGGCAATGATTTCTTCACGATTCATTAGTATCCTGCCTCCTCAAAAATTGGTTTTAGAAAGGCTTGTGCTTCCTTAATACGTTCAGCTGGCTGGTCGTCGGTTTCACTCCACATTTCGAAGAGGAAGGTGCCTTCATAGCCTAAGCGCTTAAGGGTCTTAAGGCAGCCTAAGAAGTCGACATCGCCTTCACCCCAAGGCACACACTTGAATTGGCCTGGGAAGTCTGGCGTTACATTCTTGGTGTCCTTGACATGGACAGCTACAATGTGGTCAATGCCCTTCTCTAGTTCGTAACCTGGATTATTTTCTGGCCAAGCAGACAAGTTACCCAAATCAGGATAGGCTTGTAACCATGGTGACTTGATTTGTTGCTTGATTTCCATGAATTTAGACAGGGAGTTAATGAAGGGATCATCCATAATCTCAATGGACAGCATGACTTGTTTAGCAGCCGCCATTTTAACCGCCTTGTCTAGGTTCTGGATAAAGAGCTCACGCGACAGCACGGTCTTGTCTTCATAGTAGACATCATAGCCGGCCAATTGGATGTTGCGGACGCCTAACTTAACCGCTAAGTCCACACATTCCTGCATCATTTCCAAGGCCTTTTGGCGCTTAGCGGGATCAGCCGACCCAAATGGATAGCGGCGATGACCGGATAAGCAGATGGAATAGATGCGAACACCTGTTGAGCGTTGGGCTTGGTTGACGGCTTCAATCTCTTGGTCGGTCCATTGCAGGCGAGCCAGACGCTCGTCGGTCTCGTCAATGGACATTTCAACGAAGTCAAAGCCCAGAGAAGCCGCTAGCTCTAGCCGCTCCTGCCAGGAAATACCCTTAGGCAGGGCCTTCTCATAAATACCAAATGTTGTCATAGCCTAACCCCAAATCTCGCGAATCTTGTCCTTGAACTCGCGGGCTGCGGCAGCAGGATCTGCTGCTTCCGTAATGCCACGACCGGCGATGAAGGTGTAGACATCGACGCCACGGAAGAGTTCCAAGGTATCCACGTTAAGCCCGCCGGTTACAGAGACACGGAAGCCCATTTCGATTAATTTCTTAACCTTGCTTAGGTCGCGCTCACCCCAGGTTTCACCTGCTAGGAGGGCATCACGGCTTTGGTGGTAGATGGCTTGGCTGATGCCAGCGTCTAACCACTCTTGAGCCTGCTCATAAGTCCAGTCACCATATAGTTCGACTTGGATTTCCTTAACTTCTTTGGCTGCGGCCTTCATGGTTGGAATGGTGGCGCAACAGATACAGGTCATCCAGTCAGCCCCGTACTTAGCCACGTTCTTAGCCACCGTCCCACCCGCATCGGCACACTTGGTGTCAGCGACGATAATCTTGTCAGGGAAGATGTTACGCAGGGTTTGAACCACTTCGCCCCCTACTTCCAGTAAGAGGACAGTCCCTGCTTCGATAATGTCGACTTCATGGCCAACCGATACAGCCGCCGCTACGGCATCGGGACGATTAGAATGGTCTAAGGCAACTTGTAAATTAGGAATTCCCATGCTTAACCTCCTTAGGCACCAATGCCGTTTTCAGCTAATTTCTCAGTGATTTCTTTTTCAGATAAGAGGTTTTGTAAGCCAATGACTTTAGTATTAGGTAAATCTAAGCCATCGAAGACATCGATTAAGGCTTTGGAGCAGATAACTACATCATAGCCCTTAGCCAAGGATTTTGCTTCGGCGATCGCACAGTGGTGGATTTCCAAAGGCACTCCGATTTTGCGAAAGACATTGGTAATCTTCATCTTAATAATTTGGCTTGAACCCATCCCTGAACCACATGCTGCTAATACTTTCATTTTTATTCGCTCCTTTTTCATTCTTAAATTGGTATGGCTTGACCGGTGTAAGCGCAGTCAAGCCATCCACGTTTTTATTATACTACGATTAAGCTTCTTTTGCTTCTAAATAGGCTTCGTAATCTTCTGCGATAGTGAAGTAGTGTTCCTTGTTCTTGAGGTATTGCAATTGAGGAATTGCCAAGAGGATCACCAAAACGACGCCCAAACCTACATAGTGTAAGTTTTGCATTAAGAAACCGAACCCAACCCAGACAGTGTCCCAGTCGAAGTTACCGTGCCAACCGCCGAATTTAGCTAAGCCGAAGGCACCTGCTGCCAAGGCCCCACCCAATACTTGGATGACCCCAGAAGCGAAGGTTAAGATAGAAGCGGCACGCAAGCCACCCTTGTGGTTAGCATAGACAGCGAAGGTCGCGTTGTCGAAGAAGACAGGCACGAACCCAGTGATGATGAAGACAGGGCTCTTGAAGACAATCAAACCGATGATAGCCACTAATTGACCTAATACCCCGAAGAGGAAACCGATAGTCACGGCGTTTGGTGAACCAAAACCGTAGACAGCAGCACAGTCAACCGCTGGCATAGAACCTGGCAAGAGTTTGTTAGAGATCCCTTGGAAGGCTTCAGACAATTCAGCCACGAACATGCGCACCCCAAGTTGCAATACTTGGATGTAAACGGTGAAAGTCAAGGCAACCTTCATGATGTAGAAGAAGAAGTCGTCTGTTTCTTTGAGAGTGGTCATCTTGAGCTTGAGAATTTCTTGCCCATTGACGCTGACTAAGTAGTCTTTACCTAAGATTAAGAGGATGGCACCGAAGAAGACGATCATCAAGATAGAAGTTGCCACGATGGATTCTTTGAAGATAGATAAGAAACCAGGCAATTCCAAATCTTCAATCTTACGGTCATTCTTACCAGAGAGTTTTGGCGCTAACTTGTCAGTTAACCAAATACCAAACATTTGTTGGTGACCGATAGCGAAGCCGCCACCTTCAGTGAGTTCTTGAGTTGCTTCAACCGTAAGGTTAGAAGCAACTGCCCAGTAAACCCCAAGGACAATCCCTAAAACCACCACAAATTGTAATTGGTTCACGTCATTGCCCAAAGCCAAGGCCAAGAGCCAGGTAGCCGTTGCAGATTGTTGGACCATGATGTGACCGGTAATGAAGACGGTACGCACCTTTGTAAAACGACGGAAGATGACTAAGGCTAAGTTAGCCAAGAAGGCTACTAAGAGCACTTGCACGGTCAAACCAGTGGCGTGACCTGCTTCTTTCAAGGCTGCTTCAGCCGCAGCTTGCCCAAAGTATGGGTCGATAACGGCTGCTTGTAATTGGAAACGGTCAGCCAAAGCGACCAAGATTGGACGGAAGTTAGAAACCAAACCGCCGGCTGCCACGTTCAAGATCATATAACCGACCACGGCTTTGATGAAGCCAGCTAGGGCATCATACCATTTGCGGCCCAAGAGTAAATAACCAACTAAGACAATCAGCCCGACAAAGTATTCAGGCTTGGTAAAGATGTTGGCATAGAAAAATTGCCAGAAACCGAATAAAAATTCCATATTATTCACCTAATCCCTCTAAAATAGATTGTAAGTCTTCCTTGCTGCGGGCCTTAACAAAGGCCTCAACCACGTCTTCTGAATCGAGCAAGGTCACGAGTTCAGAGAGGTTTTCCAAGTGCTTCTCATTGTCTGTAGATGCCAAGACGAAGAAAGGCGAGGTTGGAAATCAGCGCCAGGACCGAAGTCCACAGGCTTTTCTGTATTCATAAAGGCAACGGCGGTTTCATTCACCCCTCTTCCCTCTTGGGCATGGGGAATGCAGATGTCCGGCGCAATCACGATGTAAGGTCCAAATTCGTGGACGTTGGCAATGATATAGCCTGGATATTCTGGCTCAATCACGCCCTGAGCCACCAGGGGCTCGCAGGCAGCGCGAATGGCATCTTCCCAGGAATCGTAGCCAGCCTGGAAGCTGAAACGATTGCCGTCAATAATTTCTCTTAACATTAGTCAGTCTCCTCTAGTTCAGTCTTATAAGAAGGATGGGAATGGCACGTCGTTTTCCTTGCTGAAGGCATCGTCGAAGCCACGGTAGAAGTTGAATTCTAACTTGTTCAAGTCTTGTGGGTAGTTGTATTGCCCCCCTACTTGCCAGATAAATGGTTGGAAGTCATATTGCAGGCGATCTTTCTTCATGTTCCATAGAGCTAAGATCTCATCGGTGTCCGCCATGAAGTTAGTCCAGATATCGTGGTGAACTGGGATGACTACGCGGGCATTCAAGCACTCAGCCATACGCAAGATGTCAACAGAGGTCATCTTGTCAGTAATCCCACGAGGGTTTTCACCAAAGGCCCCTAAGCAGACATCAATCTTGTGTTCGTTACCGTGTTTAGCGAACATGTTAGAGAAGTGAGAGTCGCCGGCATGGTAGATGTTACCACCTGAAGTTTTGAAGAGGTAGTTGACGGCGATTAGGTCCATGTCTTGTGGCATTTTACCCTTAAGTTCATATTCAGGGTCACCATCCCAAGTCACTAAGGCGGTCCGGTCGAAGGCTTCTAAAGCCACGACTTCGATGTCCTTAATCTTAACGGATTCGTTAGGACGCACTACCACGGTACGTTCTGCTGGGACACCCCATTTGAGCCAAGTATCGACCACGGCTTTAGGCCCCACGAATTTAGCCTCTGGGCAGTTCTTAGCCACAGCCGCTGCCGTATTAATGTCTAAGTGGTCGGAGTGGATGTGAGTGACCACTAAAGCGTCCACGCCTTCGATTTCGAATGGATCCAGGACGAATGGTTGGTTACGTAAGTTTGGTTGGAGTTTTTCTACCCCAGACATACGCATCATTTGGTGGCCCTTCTTCATGTTGCCGGCCCCGTGACTGCGTTTACCTGTACCGGTCCAGAGATCGCAAAGGATGTTAGTGCCTTGATCGGATTTGATCCAAATCCCGGTACAGCCTAACCACCACATAGCGAAGAATTTGGCTCTACTTGTTTGTCACGAATTTCTTCGTTGAGCCAAGTTCCCCACTCTGGGAAGGTCTCGCGCAACCAGGTATCCTTTGTTACATCTTGGATTGTTCTCATCATTATTACCTCCATTAACTTGTGTCTAGCGATGTTTACATGTCTATGATAACGCAACCAGGCACCGCTTACAAGCTAATTTTATGTTCGATTTAACATTTAATGTGCTTTTAGTGTGTTCGATGTTTGTTTTATGCTTGTTTTGTGGTAAAATGTCTTTATAGATTACTAGAAAGAAGTGTCCACCATGAAACGTTCCGTCCAAGATGTTCGTCAACGGCGTGATTTGATGATTCAGGCCCTCAACCAATCACCCAGCAAGAGTCTAACCGTCGAAATCCTAGCCCAACTGGCCAAGGTGTCTACCATGACGGTGCGGCGTGACTTGAACCTGCTGGCTAAGATGGGCATTATCGAACGCCACCATGGTTATGCCATCCTGAATGAGGTGCCCTTTTTCGAAGGTGATACCCAAAATCCCCATATCGAACAAATCAAACAGGCCATCGCTGAAAAAGCCGCTACTTATATAGAAGAAAAGATAACCATTTATATGAACACCTCCACCACCGCCATGCACGTCATGGACTATCTCAAGGAGACCCCAGTCACGGTCGTCACCAACAACCTGCGCATGAGCGAACAGGAAATGCACCCAAGTTCGACCATTATCCTGTCAGGGGGGGGGAGATCCATTTTCCTAAGGCGGCCCTGGTCGGCGAACTGGCGGCTGATTCCCTGCGCCATATCAATGCCAATATCTGCATTATGGGCTGCTCCGGCATTAACGCCCAAGTCGGCATTACCACCGGCGACTTCCGCGAGTCCAAGGTCAACCAACTCATGGTCCAGAACTCCCACGGCCTGGTCATCGTGGTGGCCGATTACCGCAAGATTGGTGTCACCTCCAACTTCCAGGTAGCCGGCATTCAAAAAATCGACATCCTCATCACCGACACCTATGGCGACCCTGCCCGCCTCAAGGAAATCGAAGAGGCCGGCGTGACCGTCATTCAAATTGATGAAGCCAGCTAAAGCACAAGCCCCACTTGCTAGCCTTAAGCAAGTGGGGCTTGATTTTTTATATAGCAAAAGGGAGCAGGTTCACAGGCCGGCTCCCTTTTCTTGTTCTATTTCTTGTCTAATGATGGCTTCTAGCGAGGCCGAGAAACGCTCCCGGTCCTGGTGGCCAAAGGGCTTGGGCCCCTTACCTCCGTAACGTCCCGTCTTACGCCGGCTGACCTGGCCCATATAACGTTGGGTCAGGAGCTGGTCCATGGCTTCTGGCCGATAGCGCCAGCCCATGTGATGTAAGACAATGGCCTTGTTAAGGAGAATGGTCGCCAGCCCATAGTCCTGGGTGACCACAATATCGCCCTGCTGGACTAAGGCCACAATCTTATAGTCGGCCTGGTCAGCGCCCCGCTCCACATAAACCGTCTGGACATGGGCCGGATAATCGGTCTTGCTGACATGGTTATAGGAGGCCACGATGATGACGGGCAAGTCCCATTTGGCGGCTAGGCTAATGGCCTCGGCCTTAACAGGACAGGCATCCCCATCCAGCAGAATCCGCATCTATTTGTCCTCCTGGGCCGCCAACTTGGCTTCTACATAGGCATCTTGGAAATGCGTCGTCCAGTAAACCCACATAATCATGGCCATAAAGGCAATGCCCAATCCAGTTAGGACATGGGCCGGGTTGCCCGTCACAAAGCCTACCAGGACGGCCACCAAGGTTGGCCAACCGAAGCAGTTGAGGCAGACCCGGAAGGCCTGGCCATAAGACTTAATGGAGAAAATATCCGTGAATTTCATAAAGGACAGGAAGCCCGCCACACCAAAGAGCATGATTAGGAAGCTGACCGCTAGCAAGAGCCAGGAATTAATGAAGATGGTCAGAATAACGGCTAGGCGATTATTTTGGAACCACTGGCCAGATAGGAGCCGGTTGAGACTGTCGGCGCTAGTAGCCGGTCTAAAGTCAGCTTCTGGGTCATAAGGCTGGGACAAGAAGCGATTGCCTGCCGCCGTCACCACGAAACGTTCAGGTGTGAAGGCTACCCCCGCCTTGCCTGCCAGGCTAGCTTCTAGCTGCTGGCTATCATCTTGAGCCAGGAGTAGGACACGGCCTTGGTCATCGTCACGCAGACTGATGTCTTGGCTAGGCATGACCAGCTGACCTTGAGGACCTGTCGCATAATGAGACACTTGCTCCGCTACTTGGTCGTCTAGCAGGGCCATAGACTGGGAAGCAAATTGCTCCAAACTGACAATCTTGAGCTGACCAATTTTTACCGCAATGGGCAGAATCATGACGCTAATTATCAAGAGAATCACCGCTAGGTTCTGTCTGAGTTTGAGGGGCTGCCGCTCTTTGAAGGCCGACACTGGACCTGCCATAGCAGCAAAGTAATTAAGGGGAAATGCTTTTGTGGACATCCGGGTTCCTACTTTCATTGAATTCTACCTCTCTAGTATACCATAAAGGCACCCGCTGGAAAACCAGGCCGAGAGGTCATGAGGGAAGAATTCCCCCTCTAAACAAAAAGGACAGGAAAAGCTTCCTGCCCCATAAAGTGCTAATCTTAGCCCTTGGTCCCCCCCGTTGACCAAACCGGTCACGAAGTTCTTCTGTAACATGAAGAAGAGGGCTGAGATTGGCACGGCGATTAAGATAGCACCGGCCGCGAAGAGCGCAACCCGTTGGTTACGTTGGTCCGCAATCAGAGTTTGCAGACCGGCTGCGACAGTATAAGACTCTTCCTTACGCAGCAAGAACTTAGCCAAGAGGTAGTCCCCGAATGGTCCCATGAAGGCCCAGAGGGCTTGAACCGCGATCATTGGACGCACCAATGGCAAGACGATTTGCCAGAAGATCCGGAAGTGACCTGCCCCGTCAAGGTTAGCAGATTCATCCAAGTCGTAAGGCACGGTATCGAAGTACCCCTTCATCAACCAGGTATTCATTGGAATCCCACCCCCGATGTAGATCAGAGAGAGGAACCAGAATTGGTTGAGGGCGTTGAGCAAGACGGCCATAACGTAGAAGGCAGTCAAGGCAGCCATGGTTGGCACCATTTGCACGATTAAGAAGAAGAGCAAGGATTTCTTACGGCCCATGAAGTTATAACGGCTGTAAGCATAACCTGCCAAGGTGACAACGAAGACTTGCACCACCATGGTAGTCGTTGCGACGAACAAGGTGTTACGGTACCAAGAGAGGTACTTGGTCTCGTTGAAGAGACGGGTGAAGTTGTCCAAGGACCATTGCATCCCCAAGTCTAGGGAGAAGGCGGTCACGTTCCCTGCCTTAAAGGCCGAACTTACGGTGATTAAGAGCGGGTAAATGATGATGATGGAGAGGACAACCATGTAGAAGTAGGTCAGGAATTGGCCTACATAACGGGAAAATTTCGCTGATTTAGTCAAATTTCATGATTAGGCCTCCTCAATGTTAAAGGCGTTGGTCTTCTTGAAGACGAATAAGGATACCGAGATGATGATCAAGGAGATGATCAAGGTCAAGGCCGCCGCAATGGAGAATTGTGGTGATTGGCCGGTGGTAATCTTATAGATCCAAGAAATCAAGATGTCGGTTGACCCGGCACCGCCCCCAACAGAACCCGGACCCCCATCGTTGAAGAGGTAGATCATGGTGAAGTTGTTGAAGTTGAAGGTGTATTGGGTCATGAAGATTGGTGCTGCCACCGACAAGATAACCGGTAAGGTAATGGCGGTGAAGCGTTTGACAGCCCCTGCCCCGTCAATTTTCGCTGCCTCATAGAGGGTTTCAGGAATAGATTGCAGGATAGAAGTGGTCATAACATAGACATATGGGAAACCTAACCAAGCTTGAATCATGATAATGGCTACCTTGGTCCAGTTTGGATCGGTCTTCCAAGCCAGGGTTGGCAGATCCACAAATGGAATCAAGTGGTTCAAGAATGGAATAACCTGCGTGTTAATGGCCCCGATGGAGTCATTGAACATGTTAGAGAAGGTCATGATGGTAATGAAGGCTGGTACCGCCCAAGGTAAGAGGAAGATAACCCCGAAGATACGTTTGCCCTTGATAAAGGGTTGGTGAGCCACAATGGCAGTGAATACCCCAATCACGATTTGTAAGGTGGTCGCACAGATGGTCCATACCAAGGTCCAAGTGAAGACCGCCATGAAGGCATCACGGAAGGTAGAGAGGTTGAAGATGTTCCAGAAGTTCTCAATCCCTACCCAGTCTAAGAGTTTAGCAGGCGGCGTGTGTTTGAAGTCATAGTTAATAAAGGCTGTACATACCGTCACCAATACTGGGAAGACAATGGCAAAGGCCATAAAGATATAAGATGGAATAATTAAGAGATAAGGGAAACCATCCGCATAGATGTTGTGAATCATTTCCTTCAAGGTCTTAGAGATTTTCTCGCCCTTGTTGATTTTACGAGCGATGGAACGTGCGTCTAAGATGTTAGCCCCATAGAAGGCCAAGAAGATAATGGTAATGATGATTTGCAAGCTCCCACGAATTAAGAGGAAGAGGGAGTGGTCTTGCTTAGGAACGGAACCCAAGGTCACAAAGCCTACGAGGGCGTCATAACCGAAGGTAAACATTTCAAAGATAAAGAGTGCAGTCAAAGCCAGGAAGATAATCCCTTTGAGTGTTTGGCCATTATAGAATTGTCCCAGACCTGGAATCAGAGACAGGCTCATGGCTTTACGCTCATCTTGACGCGGTGCAACCGTGTCTGCCATAATAATACCTCCATTTCAATATACTAATAGTTGCGCTCCTCTTGCAAAAAGACCTGGTAGCCGAAGGCTACCAGATCATTCAGCTTGAGTAGTTAGTTATCAGCTTATTCGCCGTGTTTTTGTTCGATCGCTTGTTTGATCAATTCTACCGCTGCGTCAGCTGCTTCTTTAGCAGACTTGTTACCTGAAGCTGCGTCGAAGATTAAGTTTTCAGCACCTGGCCATACTTCAGCCATTTGTGGGATGTTTGGCATTGGAACTGCGTTAGCGAAGGTGTCGATTACCGCTTTAGTGATTTCGTTATTGTCTTTAGCTGCTGCTTCACGTGCTACGTGGTTAGCAGGAACTTCGCCGAAGCCTTTGTACAATTTGTTTTGTTGTTCTTCAGAAGATGCCCAGTCTAAGAATTTTTGAGCCAATTCTTTGTTTTCTGAGTATTCTGAGATAACCCATGCTTTACCGCCGGCAAATGGTTTGTACTCGTTACCGCCAGGTAATGAAGGTAATTTAGCAGCACCTAAGTTAACTTTAGCATCTTTCAAAGCTTTAGCTTCCCAAGGACCAGTGATGATAGCAGCAGTCTTACCTTCGATGAAGGATTGTTTCATGAAGTCGTAAGAAGACTTAACGTCTAACATGCCTTTTGGCCATACATTCTTGTACCAGTCGCTGATGTAGTTGATGGCTTCAACAGACTTGTCGTTGTTCAAACCGATGTCTTTAGGATCTGTACCGTTTGGCCGAATACATAACCGCCGTAACCAGCTAAGATACCGTAGCTGAAGTAGAAGTTAGTCAATTGACCGAGGAAGGCAACGTTCTTACCTTCTTCACCTGCGAACTTGTACTTGTCGTCTTTAGATAAAGCCATTAAGTCATCGAAAGATTTTGGCGCTTCTTTCAATAAGTCTTTGTTGTAGTACATGATGATGGTTTCGATAACAGATGGTGCACCGTATACTTTACCGTCGATGGATACACCTTGTTTGTCTTTGTCATCGTACTTAGCGTCGTCTAATAATTTCACTTCTGATAAGTGGCCAGCTTTTGCTAAAGCACCTACACGGTCGTTAGGTGCGATATAAACGTCTGCACCGTTCCCAGCAGGGCCGTCTAAAGCTAAAGCATCTAACATACCGAACATGTCAGTGTTGTCAGAGATTTCAACCTTCACGTTGTTTTTCTCTTCGAAGTCTTTGATGTTTGCTTTGAGGTAGTCAGTTAAGCCCCCACCAGAGATCACCAATTTAGCTTCTTGGGCAGTCGCAACTTTCACTGCGCCGAATGGGAATGTTGCTAAAGCCATAGCTGCAGACATAGTCCCGATTGCAAGTTTTTTCCAGTTAAATTTCATTACGAAATCCTCCTTAAAGATAGTATGTTGACGCTTTCGTCAAACGTTACAAGTTTATTATGCAATAAAACGAAACGGCTTTCAAGTTAAATTTTGGTGTTACCGATAACAACTTATATCATGAAAATATGACCAGTCTTAGCTTGTAAAGGCTCCTAGTTTATGGTTAATTTGATGCCTTAATTCTAGTAAATAAAGAGCCAAGCAAGGCCATTCTCGCTTGGCTCTTTTCTATTATAAGATAATCACAATTGGATCATCAGCCACCGTCAGTTTACCCTTCTTGACGGTCACAGAACTTGAAGTCAAGGCATTGACATAGTCCCCGTCTGGCAGGTCCACCGCTAGGTCGCCTGACTTGCCCTTGAGGGAGGCCAGCGCTAGCAAGGCTAGGTCTTGGGAGCCCGCATGTTTGTAGGAGATTTGCACTATGTCTAGGTCGCTATCCCCTGCTAGGTCATAAGCCCCTTGAACTGGTAGGGCCGACTTCTTGATTTCAATCAGACGGCTTAGGCAGTCGCTTAGGTCTTCCTGCCCTCCTTGCCAGTCAATGGGATCCCGGTCGAAGAGATTAGGCAGATGGCTGGCGCCAATTTCCTGACCATTATGGATCAGACTGGTCCCCCGCTGCATCAAGCTAAAGGTCAACCAGTGGCGCAACGAAGCACCTTGTGGCATGACGCTAGCAAAGCGTGGCTGGTCATGGTTCTCCAGATTACGCAACTTGACATAGTTGTCAGGATAAATCATATCCTGTAGGGACAGGCGCTCCAAATACCAGTCCAGAGGGATTTCCCCGCGGACATAGCGCTCATAGGCTGTCCAAATGTCGTAATCATAGGTCAGGTCAAAGGCCTCATAGAGTTGGCTGTCGCTAGCCGCCTCTACCCCTTCCTGGCGCAGGGCCTTAACAAATTCCGCATGGACGGACTCTGCCAACCAGACAAAGTCCTCCTTGACTTGAGCCACGGCCTTGCGGGCTTCCCGCCAAAAGTCCACGGGTACCATGGAGGCCACATCACACCGGTAGCCGTCCACGTAATGAGCCCAGTATTTCAGACTTTCAATTTGGTGGTCCCAGAGACCCCGGTCCTGGTAGTCCAAGTCCACGATGTCAGTCCACTCCCCTACCCGGTTGCCACGTTTGCCATCTGGCTTATAGTAGAACCATTCGGGATGGGTCTTAACTAAGACAGAGTCAGGTGAGGTGTGGTTGTAGACAACGTCAATCATGACCTTCATGCCCCGCTCATGGATGGCCTGGCAGAGGGCCTCGAAGTCAGTCAGAGTCCCGTACTCGGGATTGACTGCCCGGTAGTCTTGAATGGCATAAGGCGAGCCCAGCTTGCCCTTGCGCTTATCCACCCCCAGCGGATGAATAGGTAGCAGCCAAATATAGTCCACGCCCAGGGCCTTAAGCCGGTCCAGTTGGGGAATAACCCCCGCAAAGGTCCCTTCCTGGCTGAAGTTGCGAACATAGACGCAATAAATAACGCTGCGACGTAAATCATAAGCTGTATCAAGTGCCATTATACTTCCTCCTCATAGATGATGAGACCATCAGGTCCCAGACAATTATCTTGGTAACCATTGGCCAGACAGAGCTTTGCCGGCTGGTCGAATTTTAGACTTCCTTCATGGTTGAAGTAGGCCACCAAACGTGAGCCCTGGTGGGTCAGACTAATCTTGACCCCATTGGCCAGGCTTCATAGTCAATTTGTCCTTGAATAATCCAGTCATTGTAGCGGTGACGTAAGGCAATCAGAGCCTTAACAAAAGCATGCATGTCTTGGTCCTGTTGGGCCGGATCCCATGGCATAACCTTGCGGCAGCCTGGATCGTGGTCGCCATCTAAGCCATACTCGGTCCCGTAGTAGAGGCAGGGACTACCCAACTGCAAGAAGTTGAAGGCCAGGGCCGCCTTGACCCGGTCCTTATTGCCCTTGGCTAGACTGAGAATGCGCCAGGTATCATGGGAATCCAAGAGGTTGAACATGACCTCATTGTGCTGACGGCGGTAGAGCATTTGCTGGCTCAAGACGGCATCTACTAATTTTTGGGCAGAACCGCGATGTTCTAAGAAATAACGGGTGGTCTGGGTAGTACCCAAGTAGTTCATGACCGCATCAAATTGGTCGCCCGCCAACCATGGTTGGGAGTTATGCCAGATTTCGCCCAGAATATAGAGATCGGGCTTGATGCTTCGAACTTGCTTGGCAAAGGCCCGCCAGAAGTCATGGTCAATTTCATTGGCCACATCCAGGCGCCAACCGTCAATGTCGAACTCGCGAATCCAGTAGCTGGCAATATCTAAGAGGTAAGACTGCACTTCCGGATTCTGGGTGTTGAGCTTAGGCATGCGGCCTTCAAAGGCAAACATCTCATAGCTCAAGCCCTGGGCACGGTGGACCTCCTTAGGCGTCAGGGGATCCAACACAGGGAATGTGTGGATGTGGAACCAATCTGTGTAAGGCGAAGCCGCCCCCCGCTCTCTAACATCCTGCCATTGCTTGGAATGAGCCCCAATATGGTTGAAAACGGCGTCTAACATGACCCGAATGCCACGGGCATGGCAGCCTTGGACTAGGCGTTTGAAGGTTTCCTTATCGCCAAAATGCGGGTCTACGCTCAGATAGTCGATAGTGTCATACTTGTGGTTGGTCGGCGCCTCGAAGATAGGACAGAGATAGAGCCCCGTGATGCCCAAGTCTGCCAGATAATCCAGCTCCTGAATAATCCCCTCTAAGTCACCGCCGAAGAAATCCTCAGAGGTCGGTCTGATTTTAGCATCCCAAGGCTGGGTCTGCTCAGGACTGAGTTCAGGTCGCCCATTCTTAAAGCGTTCCGGGAAAATCTGATACCAGACCGTAGACTTGACCCATTCCGGCACCTTGGCCCGCTCGCTCTCATGTAGATAAGCCAAGCGGAAGAAAGAATCAAAGTTTATATCCTGATCAGACTCCGATTCATGGAAGCCATCGTCACCGTAGACCATGGTCTGACCCTGGCTATCCTCCAAGACAAAGTAATACATGAGACGACGGTAAGGCACTGTCACTTGGACCTGCCAGAAATCAAAGATGGAAGTCTCAGCCACTCGAGTCATTTGGGCCTCTTCCTGATCGGTCAGGAAGGGATCCTGAAAGACCACTCGCACCTTGCTTAGGTCGCCTCTTTTGCTGCGCAAACGCAGGTGAATGTTTTCCTGGTCGTAGAGATAGGCAAACTCCGACTCAGGTCGATGATATATACTGCTTAATTCCATAAAGTCACTCCTTATCACTCTCATGCTAGCAGAATTGAGATTCGATTACAAGAATAAGGAAAGCGGTTACCGGTATCAAGTCAAGCTGGTCCTAAGGGGGTGTTTAGACTATAGGATTGACTACTGAGGCATACTTAATTTCCTATTCACTATTATTAAATATACAAAGACCCGCCTTTCCTTGAAGGCGGGTTAATTAACTAGTCTATTTATAGCAAATGCTTGATATCTCGTTTATTGTAGATAATTCTCCGGATTTCCATCGTCTTATCCTTCACAACATAGAAAATACTATAATTACGGACCTGGATTCGATAATAGGGATGAGGTCTCTTAGTCTTCGTCGGATAAGGGGCATGTCCAAGAGGTGCCTTAAGTCGCTTATAGATAGCAACTTCTACTTCATTCACTAGGCGTTCAGCAGCTTGCGGATTATGAAGCACCTGCCTTATATAGTCAACAATGCCTGACAGGTCTTCCTTAAATAAAGGAAGATATTGTATGCGATAAGTCTTATTTTCCATCGATCCGCTTTCTTATGTCCGAAAAGACGTCATCATGTTCTAGTCGGGTATCCGTTTGGGCAGCCATTTGATCAGCCATATCAAGAGCTGATTCCACTGACTCAGTTAAACTAGCATAGTGTTCGATGCTCATGACGACCATAGAACCATACCCATTCTTAGTCAAGTAGACTGGAGCCTGAGATTCTTGTACGATAGCTTCGATTTCAGGATACTTATTACGTAAATCAGATACTGGTCGAATATTAATCATATCTATCACTCCTTTATCCTAATTTTATCATAATAAACACTTTATCGCAATCTCTTTCTCCCGCTGCTTCAAACCTAAAATCCAGCCATACCCTACTTAAAACCCTCTCTGCTTCTATGAGCAGAGAGGGTTGATTAGTTTTGATTTTGTCCATCAACTATTTGTAAATTGAAGAGCTAAAATCATCTGTCGCTTTGAGGTAAGCCTTATAGATGGCTTTTTTCAGTTTTTGAACAGGGCTTTCGATAAAGTCATATTTTAGCGCCTTAGTGTGGCCTGCCTTTATCTGCTCTAGTTCTTGCTGAACAGCCTTCTTCATCAAGTCATTGACTTTCTGACTAGTCAAGGCTATCTCCTGACCCTCATGTTGGATGGTCACAGGTTTTAATTGGCCAAGTTTAGCGACTCTTTCCTTAATCTGATCCTTTTTGAAATCAGCATAGGTCTTGCCCTTCAAAATCTTACTGAAGATATAAGTATCAGATAAAGGTTGGCCATCAGCTTCAGCTGCCTGCTTGTATTGATTGGATACATAAGGGACAAAACCTTCATAGTAGCCCAAGGCAGCCATCAATTCAAAGGCCTGTTTTCTGAAGCTAATATCACCGCTCATACCCGAATCATTCTGGCTAACGCCATAAATGGTGTCAAACATATCAATCGTATAGTAGCCATTGGCCTCGATTAGGCCTCTATCTCTAAATCCAGCTATGATGTAACGATTGACTAGGATATGGTGGTCGATCAAGCTATCGATATTGGATAGTTGATTAGCTTCTTCCAAGCTAAGCGCCTGAATCTCTTCACTCATATGACTTGGTTTCACTGCCGCATTGCGGTAGTCTACCCAGGTTCTAGAACCCTTTGTGCCAACCGGAATAATCTTTTTGAAGTATTTGATCTTATCTTGTGGAGACATGTCTTTACTTGCCTCCGCCTCTAGGTAATCGAGCGTGTAGAGGACATCAAAACTTCTTTGCATGTAGGATTTTAAGTCTTCTGGTGATTGGAATCTGTCAGGCTTCTTATTATAAAAGCCGTCTTTGTCACTATGATCATAGACAAAATTCAAGTTCAAGTAGGTGTCTGATTCCGGCGTATAGGAATTTTCAAACATCCCTCGGGCATAGAATTCTGCCCCTGTCCCATCACGACGTCCCTGATTATTGAATAAGACGGTCCGATCCAATAAGTGGGTCATTTCATGAGAGTATGTGGCAGAGCCCCGATCGTCTAATACTCGATCAATGAAATAACGTACGCCTAAACCATTAGCCTCAGCCCCCACTTTACTTACCGGAGAATAGTAATTCATAGGCGTCATAAATTGGGCAACACCCTTGTCAGCACTGCTACCAAAAGCTGGTGACCAAGTGGTCTCAATTTGAGCATCTTGCCTACTTGAATATTGCTTCATCGTATCAATAATCAAGCGATTGCTTACTAACTTATCACGATTTTCTGGCTTGGTGATGCGATAGAGGGTATCTACATAGTTAGCCTGTTGCTGGGCGGTCTTGTCAATTAAGGCCTTGACCCTAGCAACTTCTGCCTTGTATTGGCTTGGGTTAGACTGGGCAAGTGAGGCATCCAGATAGGTGCCTACATTCCCATAGCTAATGGTGGCCATGTTGCTTATCACATAGACACTTGGCTCGGTCAGATTCAAGAGCCCCAAAATGGCCGCCATATTGGCATCTTGTTTGCGAGGATCTGGCTCCCCTTCTGTTAACTTACGATAAAGTCCAACAGGGGCAGCAGGATTTTCCTTGGATGGTGTAGCCACAATCATGGCTTTACTTGCTTTCTTAAGCCAAGTCTCGGCATCATCGGATGTAAAGAGCTGGCGGTTGCTATCGAAAAATTCTTTTAGACTGGCCTTACCTGTAAGATCCGCTAGGTACTTCTTAAAGGTCTGAGGACTATTGGTCAACTTCATCTCTTCATAAGACATGGAGCCTAATTTCTTCAAGCTATCTAAAGCTGTCACTTTTTTATTAGTGAATGAACTTGGATTAAAGGCCAGTATATCTCCAATATTGGTATCGCCAAATTGAATATTATAGAAACGTTGAATGTAGGCAAGCCCTAATAGAATCTGCTCTTTACTGGCTTCCAAGTCCTGCTTAACCTTGCGTCTATTCTCGCTTGTATCGCCTAGAATACCTAAGGTATGAGCGGCAATCTTCTTGAAGCTAGCCTCGGCCTGGGCCTTAGTCTGATCAAAGGCCTCTTGAAGCGACAGTTTTTGCAGATACTCTGGACGGAGCAAGTCTTTGACTTCTTGGTCGCTAATATTAGGCCGTGTTTTCTTGAGTAAGATTTTACGCAAGGCAATGTCGCGCGGATCATAGTGCGGCTCTAACTGTGCTTGGATCGCAGGGCTATTTAAGAAATTCAGTGATTTGAGACTTTCAGCTAGGGCTGACACGTCTACCGCATTTTCTAAGCTAGGATTTGCTGGAAGCAAATGAGGTCTATCCTCCTGGGTTCCCACTAAAATAACTCTTGGCTGCATTTGCTTAGTGATTTGACGGCTTTCTTGAGGATTGAGCAAGTCACCTGTTGCTTCATTGACAGTATAGCTTCTGATTACTGTCTCTTCCCCAGCTTGACCGGCAAATTCTATTTTCTCCGTGTTTTTAGCTAGCGATGGATCATTTCTTCTTTCCTCAGTAATCGGAATGGCTTGGATTACTCTTTCAATGTTACCAACTTTCATCACCTTGTTAAGGGCTGGGCTCACTTGTCTACTTGGGCTATCTGCCGTCACCTGGCCAGTCGTCCCATCTACTTGATAACTTGTAGTAGTGACTAGTTCCCCATCATGGCCAGCTTGCGCTAATACCTTTTGCCCAAAGGTCAAACTCGAATCGGCTTGATAGATTGTTTTGACTGGGAGTGGAGTGCGTTCAACAGTCGGCTTAGTCCCTACTTCAACTAGCCGATCAACTTTATTGGCTAGACATTGACGGTCCTATTCTGACTCATACTACCGCTAGTTGGATCTAGACTGTAAGTAGTCGTCACTTGCTCTTGCCCTTCTTGGCCTTGAACTATTACCCTGCTGAGACCCCGTTCCAAGCTGTCATTGGCTTGATAAATGGTCTCATAAGCAAGTCTTCTAGTCTCGACTCTAGGCTGTGGAAGTGGCGTGACTTCTTGATAGACAGGAAGTTCCTCTTGAATCTCGGGCTCACCCGCTACCCCGCCTTCAAAGGCTGGAGGCTCTGGTTGAACTACTGCTTGGCCTACTTGCCCTTCATTGCTTGGAGGACTTGCTTGCGCCCCTGTGTCTCCAGTTGGAGTGGGTTGATTGGTCGGTGGCGTTGCTGGAACTCCTGTGTCTCCGGCCGGGGCTTCTTGAGCCGGCGGTTGACTTGCTTGGGCTCCTGTATCTCCAGTTGGGACTTCTTGAACCGGCGGTTGGCTTGGCTGAGCTCCTGTATCTGCGGCTGGAGTTTCTTGAGCCGTTGGTTGGCTTACCTGGGCTCCTGTGTCTGCGGCTGGAGTTTCTTGAACCGACGGTTGGCTTGGCTGGGCTCCTGTATCTGCGGCAGGAGTTTCTTGAGCCGTTGGTTGGCTTGCCTGGGCTCCTGTGTCTCCAGTTGGGACTTCTTGAACTGTCGGTGGAACTAGTGGAATCCCTAAGTCAGGCTTGCTATCTCTAGACGGATCTTCCGCCTTTTGATCATCCTGGGCAAAAACTGGAGAGACTAAGGCATGACTAGAATAGGCCTTTGTAGCCTCTCTCTCAAAATAATAGCCTGTAAATTCATAGCCTTGAATTTTTTCCGGATTAGGTAAAAAATCACCCTCTACCCTTTTAATTTGAGCTGCTTGCAATTCAATAATATGCTCTAAAGCTTGGATGCTTGCTCCCCCTGCCCCCAAAGCAAAAAACGTCACAAGGAAGTAGGCTGTTTTCTTTTTCTTCTTGATTAAAGTTAAAGACACTAGCAAGAAACTGGCGCCCAAAAAGAGCATGCCATCATTGGACAGAGACCCTGTCTCTGGCAATTTGTTAGCAAGCTTTCGATAGACAAAGTAGTATTCTTTCCCTCTTTTATTTGAACCTTGTTTTCTTCGAACCACTGTAATTCTGTCTTAAGCATATGGCTTAAATCCTGCTCATCGACATAATGGTTTCTTATTTCTTTAATGTTAGCTTCTGCAGCTACTACTGGCTGAGAACCTAGTCCTACAAAAAATAAACTCGCTCCTATTAATACGGAACAAGTCCCTATGGCATATTTTCGCAAAGAAAAACGTTGCCTTTTTTCGTATTGAATTTGCTTCATTACTTCACCTATCGTTCTATTTTAATGTAGTTTCAGTATATCAGAAACTACTCACATTCTCAAAGGTTTTTGGCGCTTATTATGAGAGTTTTAGCATATCCACATAACTTTATCATAATAATCACGAATATGTATATACATATATTCTTTTTCTTTCATGATGTCAATATAAAAAAGAACCATAGTCCTCTCACACACAACAAAAAAGCAGGGACTAAGTCCCTGCTACTTCCGGATGACAGCGTCTAATCATCCAAACGATCATCATCGATACCTACCACTTGGCCAGACTGAGCATCTACTTTGACTTCAACATCGATGTCACCTTTCTTGTAAGTCAGGCTCCATACAGTCGCAGCCCCTTCACGGTCTAACTCCCAATGATCTAGCTTCAAGTCCTTAACATCGGCCCCCGCTTCGGCAGCTGCCTTAATGTCCTTGAAGTCCTTCATCTTCTCTAAGTTCAGACCTTCCTCGCGGCGCTCAACGCCCCCTTGTTTAGCCTTAACTAAGCTTTGTTCAGACTTAGCTACTTCGGCATTAGTTGCAGCATTAATCTTAAGTTCGTATTCATTATTATCATCAACTGCATCATATTCTACCACATAGAATCTCAAATCATCGTCAAACTTCAATTCAACATTGGTTAAATCTTGCTTAGGATGAGCATCGCGATAGAATTTGATGAATTCTTCTGCAGTCTTAGTTACTTGATCATAAGTCGTTGCATTTGGCTTATTAGCCTCATTGCTGTTAGCAGTTGCTGCTGTTGAGCCGGCACTTGAGTCTGAGGATTGAGCCAATACAGTCGGTGCTAAGCTAGCAGTTAGGGAGAGGGCCACGAAAGCTCTTACTAATTTTTTCTTCAATGTCATAGTAAAGACCTCCTATACTTTTATCTTGTCTATATGATAACACGACAATTGTAGAATGTCAACCTATAAACCGATTATTCTTCTGAAACTAACTTCTCAACCCATTCGGCATTGACCATGAGTTGTAGGTTGGACTCGTGCTGGGTCATGCGGTCACCCCAGCGCTCTAAGATCAAATCGTAGTGGTCCCGATCAAAGGCAATAAAGGCTACAATGTCATCCTCATGCATAAGAATGAATTGCTTCTGCCCTGTCTCCCCATCCACATAGAACTGGACCCGCTCCACCTGGGCAGTCGGATACTGTTCTAGGAAGGTTGCTTGGAGGTAGTATTTCAAGAGCTCAATCACCCGGTCATCCAGGCCCGCCTCGAAAATAAAAATCTTCTCCCACAAATCACGCAATTCCGGCACAATGCGGAAACGATAGCCCGCCTTGCGTTGGACATAACCTTCCTCGCGGAAATAAATGGTCCGTAAGTCGTGGGCAATCTGGACATGCTTTTCAGGCTGAGGTTCATAGTAGACCATGAAGACACGCTTAGGGTCATGGTAGAGATAGCCATAGTTGACGAAGGTGTCATAGCCACAATTCTCGCAGTGGAAACTCAAGAGATCAGTCGACATGACTAGGGGCTTGAGTTCAGGGTTGGCACTAATATTGATACTATCATAAGCTAGGAAATCTTGCGTATGGTTACAGTTAGGACAAATCATGGGATAGGTATGGTGTCGGGTCATAAGGTCACTCCTTTAATTTTTACTTCCTATATATACCAAAAGATTCAGTTGCGAGCAACTGAATCTTGAAGTTGACTTAACGGGTATTGGCGACATTGCCGTAGGTTTCAGTCAGAACAAACTCAGGGTTGCCTGCCTGATCTTCGACTGCAATGAGGCCTGCTTTTGGTGCATAGTAGAGATAGATCGTGCCATTTGGCAATTCACGCGATACCTTGACGGTGTTCTCGTAGCGCTTGCCATTGATGACATAGGTCATAGGATTAGCCACCACTGTGTTCTTAACCGACTTATCATAGCCGGTATAGTAGACCTTGCCCACCGTCAAATCCGCTGGCAAAATCAAAGCCTGCTTGTCGTCCTTGGCCGCGTCTGTGGTCCGTTTGTCTTCCACATCGCTATAGGTGTCAAAGTGCGCGAGTTCGTAGAGACCGTCCTGTCTAATCTGGTAGATATAACAGTTAGAGCTGGTCCCTTCCAGGACAGAGATTTGGAAAATCCCGTTGGCATCTGGCGAATATTCCATAATGACATCCCGGGCGCCACCTTCTACCCCATTGCCCACATAGTGGTAATTGACGAAATGGATATAGGGAGCACTCTCGGACCAGTCTGGTTTGGCATAAACTGGCTGCCCCATTCCCAATAGGAATACGGCTAGCAGGCCTAACATGGCCAAGCCACGACGCGCTATTGATTGCTTCTTCCGCATCGTACTTCCCCCTTTTCGACAATGCTACTACTTTACTCTCTTATTCTATCATAAAATCCGCCAAACGGAAGGAGTTTAGCAAGAATAAACTATGAATTTTTAATGAATGACAAAAACAAGAGCTTGGGATTAAATCCCAAGCTCTTGTTAGGCTGTCACCAGGACAGTTTTTAGGTTTCTTAGCCTTGATGAGATTAGCTCACTTGCTCTTCTTCATCCTTGCGTTTGCCGGCTGCGACTAGACCTAGACCTGCTAATACAGCAAGTGCTGCTGCAGAGAAGAAGGTCTGGTTGCTGGTTTCCCCGGTCGCTGGTAAGAGACCTTGTTTCTTAGCATCGCAATCTGGACATGGCACTTGAGTTTGGCAATCCGGACATGGCACTTGACTTGGCGCTGGGTTAAGCGCAGCAATGTCTGTTAGTGCTTGGTCTAGGATGGCTTTGACTTGGTCTTGACTGCTTGCTTGGTCAATCGCATCCTTAGCTTTTTGAGCTAGGTCTTGGACTTGAGCAATAGCCTTAGCCTTGTCTGCGTCATTCAGATCCTTACGAGCCTTGAGGGCGTCAATCTTAGCCTGGCTTGCCTGATCGATTGCTAGCTTACTATCTGACTTACTGTCAGAACTTGGGCTGAAATCTTTGAGGCTAGCTTGGGCCTGCTTAACAACTGCAGCCACATCAGCATTGGTGGTTGCTGCATCGATCGCTGCTTTAGCCTTGTTAGCTGTATCAGCCAACTTAGCCTTAGCTGCGTCCTTCTCTTCTTGCGTTAAGTCGGTACGGGCGTCGATTTCCTTGGCCTTATCAGCGACTGCTTGATCGATAGCTGCCTTAGCTACTGTCTTAGCATCGGCGCTTGGGCTTTGGTCCGCAATAGACTTAGTACCCGCTGCTACCGCTGCGTCTACTTCTGCATTGGTGCTTGCTGCATCGATCGCTGCCTTAGCCTTGTTAGCTGTGTCAGCCAACTTAGCCTTAGCTGCGTCCTTCTCTTCTTGCGTTAAGTCGGTACGGGCGTCGATTTCCTTAGCCTTATCAGCGACTGCTTGATCGATAGCTGCCTTAGCTGCTGTCTTAGCATCGGCGCTTGGGCTTTGGTCCTTGATGGACTTAGTGCCTGCTGCTACCGCTGCGTCTACCTCTGCGTTAGTGGTTGCTGCATCGATGGCTGCCTTAGCTTGCTTAGCTGCGTCTGCTAACTTAGCCTTAGCTGCGTCCTTCTCTTCTTGCGTTAAGTCGGTACGGGCGTCGATTTCCTTGGCCTTGTCTGCCACTGCTTGGTCGATGGCTGCTTTGGCTGCATTCTTAGCATCAGCTGTTGGGCTTTGGTCGGCAATAGACTTAGTGCCTGCTGCTACCGCTGCGTCTACTTCTGCATTGGTGGTCGCCGCATCGATCGCTGCCTTAGTCTTGTTAGCTGTGTCAGCCAACTTAGCCTTCGCTGCATCCTTCTCTTCTTGCGTTAAGTCGGTACGTGCGTCGATTTCCTTAGCCTTATCAGCTACTGCTTGGTCGATGGCTGCCTTAGCTGCCGTCTTAGCATCAGCACTTGGGCTTTGGTCCTTGATGGACTTAGTGCCTGCTGCTACCGCTGCGTCTACTTCTGCATTGGTGGTTGCTGCATCGATCGCTGCCTTAGCTTGCTTAGCTGCATCTGCCAACTTAGCCTTAGCCGCATCCTTCTCTTCTTGCGTCAAGTCGGTACGGGAGTCGATTTCCTTAGCCTTGTCTGCGACCGCTTGATCGATGGCTGCCTTAGCTGCCGTCTTAGCGTCAGCTGTTGGGCTTTGGTCCTTGATGGACTTAGTTCCTGCTGCTACCGCTGCGTCTACTTCTGCATTGGTGGTTGCTGCATCAATCGCTGCCTTAGCTTGCTTAGCTGCATCAGCTAACTTAGCCTTAGCTGCGTCCTTCTCTTCTTGCGTCAAGTCGGTACGTGCATCGATTTCCTTGGCCTTGTCTGCGACTGCCTGGTCGATGGCTGCCTTAGCTGCCGTCTTAGCGTCGGCGCTTGGGCTTTGGTCCTTGATGGACTTAGTACCCGCTGCTACTGCTGCGTCTACTTCTGCATTGGTGGTTGCCGCATCGATCGCTGCTTTAGCTTGCTTAGCTACATCAGCTAACTTAGCCTTAGCTGCGTCCTTCTCTTCTTGCGTTAAGTCAGTACGTGCGTCGATTTCCTTGGCCTTGTCTGCGACTGCCTGGTCGATGGCTGCCTTAGCTGCCGTCTTAGCATCGGCTGTTGGGTTGAAGCCATTAATTGCACTTGACGCAGCTTGGCTTGCTGCATCGACATCAGAGTTAGTGCTTGCCGCATCGATGGCTGCCTTAGCCTTGTCTGCTTCTTGAGCCAACTTAGCCTTAGCTGCATCCTTCTCTTCTTGCGTCAAGTCGGTGCGAGCATCGATAGCGTCAGTCTTAGTCTTCACTGCTGCGTCAATGGCATCCTTAGCTGCTGTCTTCTTATCTGCACTTGGCTTAAGCGCCTCAATTAAGTCAGCACCAGCCTTGCTAGCTTCCGCAACTTCCGCATTAGTTGTCGCGACATCAATTGCATTCTTGGTTTCAGCCACTGCAGCATCAACTTTCGCTTTGGCTGCATCTTTCTCTTCACGAGTTAGATTATTGTTAGCTTCAATCGCTGCTTTCTTAGCATTAGCTGCTTGTTCCAGCGCTTCTTTTGCTTTTGGCTTAGTTTCTGCAACTGGTGTTAGGCCTGCAATGGCACTTGTACCCTTGCCTTGTTCGTTGGCAACTGTTGAATTGTCGCTAGCTTCGGCAATGGCAGTCTTAGCTGCTTGAGCAGCTTGATCTACTGCGGAAATAGCCGCGTCTTTCTCTTCGCGAGTTAAGTTCTTATCAGCTTCGATGGCTGCCTTCTTAGCATTAGCTGCTTGTTCAACAGCCTCTTTTGCTTTAGGCTTAGCGTCCGCAACTGGCGTTACGTCAGCAATTGCTTGCTTACCTTGATCACGATCAGTTGCAACTTGGCTATTAGTCGGAGCCGCGTCGATTGCCTCCTTAGCCTTCTTAGCTGCATCCTCAACTTGCTTGATTGCCGCATCCTTCTCTTCACGAGTTAAGGACTTGTCAGCCTCAATTGTAGATTTCTTAAGATCGGCAAGATCTTGAACTGCTTGCTTAGCAGTAGGCTTAGCAATTGGATTTGGTGTGACATCAGTGATTGCCTTAAGGCCGGCGTCCTTCTCACTCACAACTTGAGCATCAGTAGCCGCTGTATCAACCTTGTTGCGCGCTTCCTTAGCTGCTTCTTCAACTTGCTTGATTGCTTCATCTTTCTCTTCCTGAGTTAAATCAGTCCGTTCTTGAATAGCATCTTTCTTGAGATTTGCTGCTGCGTTAATAGCTTGCTTAGCGTCTGTCTTAGCCACAGAACCTGGTGTCACTGCTTCAATAGCAGCTAAGCCGTTGGCCTTTTCATTGGCTACAGCCCCATCAGTAGTCGCTGCATCAATTGCTGCTTGCGCTTCTTGAGCTGCCTTGTCGATAGCTGCTTTGGCAGCCTTCTTCTCTTCCTTAGTCAAATCGCCACGATCTTGGATGAGCTGTTTCTTAGCGTCTGCTGCTGCTTGGACTTGGTCCTTAGCAGTTGGCTTAACGGTTGGTGTTGGAGCGACAGCATTAATTGCCGCTTCACCAGCAGTCTTCTCGTTTGCAACATCAGAATCAGAATTTGCTGACGCAATGGCTTGCTTAGCCGCATCTGCCGCTGCTTGTATTTGATTAATAGCTGTATTCTTCTCTTCTTGAGTCAAACGATTATCCGCTTGAATCGCTCCCTTCTTAGTATCCACTAAAGCTTGAATTGCTTCTTGCGCAGTTGGCTTGGCAACTGGAGTTGGAGTTAGGTCACTAATTGCCTTAACGCCCTTATCCTTCTCTGCTGTCACCGTTGCGTCATCCGCTGAGTCCTTGATCGCTTGCTGCGCTTTCGCTAACTCTTCGTTGACCTTACGAACGGCTTCCGCTTTCTCATCGCTCGTTAACGCCGCGTTGCGCTCAATCCCTTGCTTCTTAGTCTCGGCTGCTTGCGCTACCGCTGCTAAGGCTGCTGGTTTAGACTTGGCTTCGCCCTGGATAGCGCGGATTGCACTTAGGCCCGCTTCCTTGGCTGTGCCTACTAACGCATTCGTGTCTGAACCGTTAATCGCGTTGCGCGCGTTTTGGACTGCCTCGGTGACTGCTTGGATCGCTTTCGCTTGCTCTTCTGCGGTCAATTCCTTGTTCTTGCTGATTTGATCCTTCTTAGCTTCCGCCGCTGCTTCCACTTCCTTGATCGCATCTGGACGTACCTTCGCTTCTGGCGTGATACCCGCAATCGCGGTCGTACCATTCGTCTTAGCTTGGGTCACCGCGTTTTGGTCTGCCGCATCTTCCACTTCTTTCGTTGCGGTTGCTGCTGCTTGAGTCACTTTCGCCTTGGCTGCGTCTTTCTCGTCTTGCGTTAAGTCTTGACGATTTTTGGATCGCTTGACGTTGCGTTTCCGCCGCGCGTTCAATCGCGTCCTTCGCTTCCGTCTTAGTCGCTGGGGTCTCGGCCACATTCTTGATCGCCGCAATCCCCTTGGTTTGTTCACCGGTCACGTCGGCTTGCTTAGCTGCGTCTTGGATCGCTTGCTTAGCCTTGGCTAATTCGCTGTCGACCTCCGCGATGGCGGTCTTGCGTTCTTCCTCGGTTAAGCCACCATTCGCTTGAATGTGTTGCTTCTTCTCATCCGCCGCTGCTTGTACTGCTGCGATCGCTGCTGGCTTCGCCACGGCCGTCACTGGCACTGCTTGAATCGCTTGCGTTCCTTCAGTTTGCTTATCCGTTACCGCTTGGTTGGTCGTTGCCTCATTAATCGCCTGGTTGGCTTGCGTTACCGCTTCGTCTACCTTACGAGTCGCTTCGGCTTTCTCTTCCTCGGTCAAGTCATTGTTCTTGCTGATTTGATCCTTCTTAGCGTCCGCCGCTGCTTGGATTGCTGCTTTCGCCGCATTCTTCGCTGTTGGTGTTTCTGGCACGCCTGCGATGTCGGCTTTCCCTTGCACTTCTTGAGCTTGAACATCCGCCAATTTCTTGGCTGCGTCAATCGCTTTACGCGCTGCTTCTGCTTTCGCTTCGACCGTGCTGATTGCGTCGTTCTTCTCTTCGCGAGTTAATTGAGTGTTATTCTCAATTTGTTGCTTCTTATCTTGCTCGGCTTGCGTAATCGCTGCTTTCGCTAAGTCCTTCGTGCTTTGGGCTTGGTCCTCAATCGCTTTAATCGCTTCGATCGCTGCCTTACCTAACTCACCTTGTCTTTCAACATCTGAAGTACTTTCGGCTTGCTTGATTGCTTCCTTCGCTTGACGCTCGGCTTCGTCAACCTTCGCAAGCGCTGCTTTCTGCTCTTCCTCGGTTAACTTGCCATTCGATTCAATCTCTTGGCGCTTAGCCGCTGCCGCTGCTTCCACTACACGGTCTGCTGCTGGACGAGCTACTGGTGTTTCGGCTACACCGCTAATCGCGATGCTACCCTTGCCTTGTTCATTCGTCACTGCTTCATCGTTCGCTGCGTCCTTGATCGCTTGCTGCGCTTTCGCTAACTCTTCGTTGACCTTACGAACGGCTTCCGCTTTCTCATCGCTCGTTAACGCCGCGTTGCGCTCAATCCCTTGCTTCTTAGTCTCGGCTGCTTGCGCTACCGCTGCTAAGGCTGCTGGTTTAGACTTGGCTTCGCCCTGGATAGCGCGGATTGCACTTAGGCCCGCTTCCTTGGCTGTGCCTACTAACGCATTCGTGTCTGAACCGTTAATCGCGTTGCGCGCGTTTTTGGACTGCCTCGGTGACTGCTTGGATCGCTTTTCGCTTGCTCTTCTGCGGTCAATTCCTTGTTCTTGCTGATTTGATCCTTCTTAGCTTCCGCCGCTGCTTCCACTTCCTTGATCGCATCTGGACGTACCTTCGCTTCTGGCGTGATACCCGCAATCGCGGTCGTACCATTCGTCTTAGCTTGGGTCACCGCGTTTTTGGTCTGCCGCATCTTCCACTTCTTTCGTTGCGGTTGCTGCTGCTTGAGTCACTTTCGCCTTGGCTGCGTCTTTCTCGTCTTGCGTTAAGTCTTGACGATTTTGGATCGCTTGACGTTGCGTTTCCGCCGCGCGTTCAATCGCGTCCTTCGCTTCCGTCTTAGTCGCTGGGGTCTCGGCCACATTCTTGATCGCCGCAATCCCCTTTGGTTTGTTCACCGGTCACGTCGGCTTGCTTAGCTGCGTCTTGGATCGCTTGCTTAGCCTTGGCTAATTCGCTGTCGACCTCCGCGATGGCGGTCTTGCGTTCTTCCTCGGTTAAGCCACCATTCGCTTGAATGTGTTGCTTCTTCTCATCCGCCGCTGCTTGTACTGCTGCGATCGCTGCTGGCTTCGCCACGGCCGTCACTGGCACTGCTTGAATCGCTTGCGTTCCTTCAGTTTGCTTATCCGTTACCGCTTGGTTGGTCGTTGCCTCATTAATCGCCTGGTTGGCTTGCGTTACCGCTTCGTCTACCTTACGAGTCGCTTCGGCTTTCTCTTCCTCGGTCAAGTCATTGTTCTTGCTGATTTGATCCTTCTTAGCGTCCGCCGCTGCTTGGATTGCTGCTTTCGCCGCATTCTTCGCTGTTGGTGTTTCTGGCACGCCTGCGATGTCGGCTTTCCCTTGCACTTCTTGAGCTTGAACATCCGCCAATTTCTTGGCTGCGTCAATCGCTTTACGCGCTGCTTCTGCTTTCGCTTCGACCGTGCTGATTGCGTCGTTCTTCTCTTCGCGAGTTAATTGAGTGTTATTCTCAATTTGTTGCTTCTTATCTTGCTCGGCTTGCGTAATCGCTGCTTTCGCTAAGTCCTTCGTGCTTTGGGCTTGGTCCTCAATCGCTTTAATCGCTTCGATCGCTGCCTTACCTAACTCACCTTGTCTTTCAACATCTGAAGTACTTTCGGCTTGCTTGATTGCTTCCTTCGCTTGACGCTCGGCTTCGTCAACCTTCGCAAGCGCTGCTTTCTGCTCTTCCTCGGTTAACTTGCCATTCGATTCAATCTCTTGGCGCTTAGCCGCTGCCGCTGCTTCCACTACACGGTCTGCTGCTGGACGAGCTACTGGTGTTTCGGCTACACCGCTAATCGCGATGCTACCCTTGCCTTGTTCATTCGTCACTGCTTCATCGTTCGCTGCGTCCTTGATCGCTTGCTGCGCTTTCGCTAACTCTTCGTTGACCTTACGAACGGCTTCCGCTTTCTCATCGCTCGTTAACGCCGCGTTGCGCTCAATCCCTTGCTTCTTAGTCTCGGCTGCTTGCGCTACCGCTGCTAAGGCTGCTGGTTTAGACTTGGCTTCGCCCTGGATAGCGCGGATTGCACCTAGGCCCGCTTCCTTGGCTGTGCCTACTAACGCATTCGTGTCTGAACCGTTAATCGCGTTGCGCGCGTTTTGGACTGCCTCGGTGACTGCTTGGATCGCTTTTCGCTTGCTCTTCTGCGGTCAATTCCTTGTTCTTGCTGATTTGATCCTTCTTAGCTTCCGCCGCTGCTTCCACTTCCTTGATCGCATCTGGACGTACCTTCGCTTCTGGCGTGATACCCGCAATCGCGGTCGTACCATTCGTCTTAGCTTGGGTCACCGCGTTTTGGTCTGCCGCATCTTCCACTTCTTTCGTTGCGGTTGCTGCTGCTTGAGTCACTTTCGCCTTGGCTGCGTCTTTCTCGTCTTGCGTTAAGTCTTGACGATTTTTGGATCGCTTGACGTTGCGTTTCCGCCGCGCGTTCAATCGCGTCCTTCGCTTCCGTCTTAGTCGCTGGGGTCTCGGCCACATTCTTGATCGCCGCAATCCCCTTGGTTTGTTCACCGGTCACGTCGGCTTGCTTAGCTGCGTCTTGGATCGCTTGCTTAGCCTTGGCTAATTCGCTGTCGACCTCCGCGATGGCGGTCTTGCGTTCTTCCTCGGTTAAGCCACCATTCGCTTGAATGTGTTGCTTCTTCTCATCCGCCGCTGCTTGTACTGCTGCGATCGCTGCTGGCTTCGCCACGGCCGTCACTGGCACTGCTTGAATCGCTTGCGTTCCTTCAGTTTGCTTATCCGTTACCGCTTGGTTGGTCGTTGCCTCATTAATCGCCTGGTTGGCTTGCGTTACCGCTTCGTCTACCTTACGAGTCGCTTCGGCTTTCTCTTCCTCGGTCAAGTCATTGTTCTTGCTGATTTGATCCTTCTTAGCGTCCGCCGCTGCTTGGATTGCTGCTTTCGCCGCATTCTTCGCTGTTGGTGTTTCTGGCACGCCTGCGATGTCGGCTTTCCCTTGCACTTCTTGAGCTTGAACATCCGCCAATTTCTTGGCTGCGTCAATCGCTTTACGCGCTGCTTCTGCTTTCGCTTCGACCGTGCTGATTGCGTCGTTCTTCTCTTCGCGAGTTAATTGAGTGTTATTCTCAATTTGTTGCTTCTTATCTTGCTCGGCTTGCGTAATCGCTGCTTTCGCTAAGTCCTTCGTGCTTTGGGCTTGGTCCTCAATCGCTTTAATCGCTTCGATCGCTGCCTTACCTAACTCACCTTGTCTTTCAACATCTGAAGTACTTTCGGCTTGCTTGATTGCTTCCTTCGCTTGACGCTCGGCTTCGTCAACCTTCGCAAGCGCTGCTTTCTGCTCTTCCTCGGTTAACTTGCCATTCGATTCAATCTCTTGGCGCTTAGCCGCTGCCGCTGCTTCCACTACACGGTCTGCTGCTGGACGAGCTACTGGTGTTTCGGCTACACCGCTAATCGCGATGCTACCCTTGCCTTGTTCATTCGTCACTGCTTCATCGTTCGCTGCGTCCTTGATCGCTTGCTGCGCTTTCGCTAACTCTTCGTTGACCTTACGAACGGCTTCCGCTTTCTCATCGCTCGTTAACGCCGCGTTGCGCTCAATCCCTTGCTTCTTAGTCTCGGCTGCTTGCGCTACCGCTGCTAAGGCTGCTGGTTTAGACTTGGCTTCGCCCTGGATAGCGCGGATTGCACTTAGGCCCGCTTCCTTGGCTGTGCCTACTAACGCATTCGTGTCTGAACCGTTAATCGCGTTGCGCGCGTTTTGGACTGCCTCGGTGACTGCTTGGATCGCTTTCGCTTGCTCTTCTGCGGTCAATTCCTTGTTCTTGCTGATTTGATCCTTCTTAGCTTCCGCCGCTGCTTCCACTTCCTTGATCGCATCTGGACGTACCTTCGCTTCTGGCGTGATACCCGCAATCGCGGTCGTACCATTCGTCTTAGCTTGGGTCACCGCGTTTTGGTCTGCCGCATCTTCCACTTCTTTCGTTGCGGTTGCTGCTGCTTGAGTCACTTTCGCCTTGGCTGCGTCTTTCTCGTCTTGCGTTAAGTCTTGACGATTTTGGATCGCTTGACGTTGCGTTTCCGCCGCGCGTTCAATCGCGTCCTTCGCTTCCGTCTTAGTCGCTGGGGTCTCGGCCACATTCTTGATCGCCGCAATCCCCTTGGTTTGTTCACCGGTCACGTCGGCTTGCTTAGCTGCGTCTTGGATCGCTTGCTTAGCCTTGGCTAATTCGCTGTCGACCTCCGCGATGGCGGTCTTGCGTTCTTCCTCGGTTAAGCCACCATTCGCTTGAATGTGTTGCTTCTTCTCATCCGCCGCTGCTTGTACTGCTGCGATCGCTGCTGGCTTCGCCACGGCCGTCACTGGCACTGCTTGAATCGCTTGCGTTCCTTCAGTTTGCTTATCCGTTACCGCTTGGTTGGTCGTTGCCTCATTAATCGCCTGGTTGGCTTGCGTTACCGCTTCGTCTACCTTTACGAGTCGCTTCGGCTTTCTCTTCCTCGGTCAAGTCATTGTTCTTGCTGATTTGATCCTTCTTAGCGTCCGCCGCTGCTTGGATTGCTGCTTTCGCCGCATTCTTCGCTGTTGGTGTTTCTGGCACGCCTGCGATGTCGGCTTTCCCTTGCACTTCTTGAGCTTGAACATCCGCCAATTTCTTGGCTGCGTCAATCGCTTTTACGCGCTGCTTCTGCTTTCGCTTCGACCGTGCTGATTGCGTCGTTCTTCTCTTCGCGAGTTAATTGAGTGTTATTCTCAATTTGTTGCTTCTTATCTTGCTCGGCTTGCGTAATCGCTGCTTTCGCTAAGTCCTTCGTGCTTTGGGCTTGGTCCTCAATCGCTTTAATCGCTTCGATCGCTGCCTTACCTAACTCACCTTGTCTTTCAACATCTGAAGTACTTTCGGCTTGCTTGATTGCTTCCTTCGCTTGACGCTCGGCTTCGTCAACCTTCGCAAGCGCTGCTTTCTGCTCTTCCTCGGTTAACTTGCCATTCGATTCAATCTCTTGGCGCTTAGCCGCTGCCGCTGCTTCCACTACACGGTCTGCTGCTGGACGAGCTACTGGTGTTTCGGCTACACCGCTAATCGCGATGCTACCCTTGCCTTGTTCATTCGTCACTGCTTCATCGTTCGCTGCGTCCTTGATCGCTTGCTGCGCTTTCGCTAACTCTTCGTTGACCTTACGAACGGCTTCCGCTTTCTCATCGCTCGTTAACGCCGCGTTGCGCTCAATCCCTTGCTTCTTAGTCTCGGCTGCTTGCGCTACCGCTGCTAAGGCTGCTGGTTTAGACTTGGCTTCGCCCTGGATAGCGCGGATTGCACTTAGGCCCGCTTCCTTGGCTGTGCCTACTAACGCATTCGTGTCTGAACCGTTAATCGCGTTGCGCGCGTTTTGGACTGCCTCGGTGACTGCTTGGATCGCTTTCGCTTGCTCTTCTGCGGTCAATTCCTTGTTCTTGCTGATTTGATCCTTCTTAGCTTCCGCCGCTGCTTCCACTTCCTTGATCGCATCTGGACGTACCTTCGCTTCTGGCGTGATACCCGCAATCGCGGTCGTACCATTCGTCTTAGCTTGGGTCACCGCGTTTTGGTCTGCCGCATCTTCCACTTCTTTCGTTGCGGTTGCTGCTGCTTGAGTCACTTTCGCCTTGGCTGCGTCTTTCTCGTCTTGCGTTAAGTCTTGACGATTTTGGATCGCTTGACGTTGCGTTTCCGCCGCGCGTTCAATCGCGTCCTTCGCTTCCGTCTTAGCTGTTCCTTCAACCTGAATGGCACGAATTACACCTAAGCCGTTGTCCTTGGCTGTCCCCACTAACACATTGGTGTCCGCTGTGTTAATCGCGTTGCGTGCGTTTTGGACTGCTGAGTCAACTTTTGCTAAGGCTTGGTTACGTTCTTCTTCGGTCAAGCCTTCTTTGTCGCGGATCTCTTGACGTTTAGTAGAGGCCGCCGTCTCAATTTCATTAATCGCTGTTGCCTTAGTAGTTGGTACTTGTGGTACTGAGTCAATTGCGAATTTACCTTGACGTTCTTGCTCTTCAACCTCTTGCAAGGTGTTGGCATTTTCAATTGCAGTGCGAGCATCACGAGCTTTGGCTTCTACGGCACGGATTGCATCATTTCTCTTCGCGAGTTAATTGATTGTTATTTTCAATTTCGTTCTTCTTAGCTTGCTCAGAAATTGCGATAGCCGCTAGACTTGTTGGTTTAGTCTGCGCCACAGCTTGGATGGCTTGGATGGCTGCTAAGCCGTCGCCTTTGGCGTTGGAGACGCCTGTTCTATCTTCCGCTTGGTTGATCTTAGCTTGCGCATCTTGAACGGCTTGAGTGATTTTCTGAATTGCTTCATTCTTCTCTTCTTGAGTAAATGCCTTGCTTTCTTCAATCTGACGCTTCTTAGCCTCTGCTGCAGTTTGGATTTCTTGCAAAGCGTTTGGCTTGTCTTGCGCTTGTGCCGGTACAGCTTTAATAGCTGCAATCCCATCAGACTCAACTTGGTCAACGTCTGTCTTTTGTTGGGCTTGCTTGAGTTTTTCTAGGGCATCTGTCTCAGCTGCCGTTACAGCTAGCTTAGCTTGGTTTCTCTTCACTAGTTAAGCCTTCAAGTCGGTCAATCGCCTCACGACGTGCTTGGGCTGCCGCCTGAATGGCACTTTTGGCTGCTGGTTTGGCCACTGGATTTGCAGTAATCGCAGCAATGGCCTGCGTCCCATTGGTTTGTTCTTGCGCTACCTTGTCATTTGTTTCCGCAGCGTTAATCGCGTCTTTTGCTCTATCAACCGCTGTGTCGACGTCTTGAATTAGTTGCGCTCTCTCTTCAATGGTCAAGTCTTGGTTGTCACGAAGCTCAGCCTTCTTACGATCCGCGGCCGCAACCACTTCCTTGATGGCATCTGGACGTGCCTTCGCTTCTTGCGTGACAGCATTAATCGCGACTAGTCCATTAGTCTTAGCTTGGTCCACAGCGTTTTGATCTGCCGCTGCTTCCACTTCTCGCTTAGCCAAGGTTGCTGCTTGATTCACTCTTTCCTTGGCTGCGTTTATCTCGTCTTGTGTTAAAACAGGAATTTCTTGGATTTCTTTGCGTCTCGTTTCCGCGGCTGCCTCAATTTCATTGATTGCTGTTGGCTTAGCATTTGGGGTTGCTGTAACAGCTTGAATGTTTTGGATACCTTGGGTTTTCTGAGTCGCCACTGCTTCATTAGAGTCAGCTTGAGTGATAGCCTGACGTGCCGTCTGGAGGGCATTCTCTACTTGAGCAAGTGCTTGTTCTCTCTCTTCCTTAGTTAAGCCTTCTGTCTGCTGAATCTCACGGCGTCTGTTAGACGCTGCTTCTTCAAGTTCGTGGATAGCGGTTGGCTTGACGGTTGGGTTAACTGGCACATTCCCAATGTTGGTAATGCCACCTTGTTTCACAACGCCTACAGTGAGGTCGTCAGCTGCTTCATTGATGTCTTTTTCAGCCTTAGCTAGCTCGGTGTTAACCTTCTGGAAAGCTTCGGCCTTCTCATCGCTTGTCAAGTTGTCGTTAGACTGGATTGCAGACGTCTTGTTAGCAGCAGCTTGTCGGACTTCCGCCAGAGCAGCTGGCTTGCTTACTGGAGTTTGTGGTACGTTTTGGATTGCTTGAAGCCCCTGACTTTCTTGGTCGCCGACTTGTTGGTTAGTCGTCGCTTGTTGGATTGCTTGGAGTGCATCTGTAAGGGCTTGGTCCACTGACTCAATGGCCTTGTCTTTCTCTTCCTTAGTTAAGAGGTTATTCTGACGAATCTCGTTACGCTTATTCTCAGCCGCAGTCCCCAAGGCTTGGTTGGCTGCTGCCTTAATCTTAGATTCTGTCCCAATGGCACGAATCTTTTCGACACCGGTCTCATTTGCTTCTTGGACCTTGTCATTGGTCTTTTGACGATGAACGTTTAATACAACATCAGCTAATACTTGATCTACTTTCTGATTAAGTTCCACACGCTCTTCATCGGTTAAGTTTGGCGCTGTCTGAATCTGTTGACGCTTAGTTTTCGCTTCTTCATTAAGACTTTTAACCGCGTCGGATTTCTTAGTAGCTACAATTGAGAAGCCGTGAATACCAGAAATCCCATTATCACGGGCATCTTCTACTTCACGGTCAGTCCCGGCATCCTGAATCATTTGACGCAACTGATCTCTGAGGGCTTCAAAGCGTTGCTTGTGGTCTTCACGCTCTTCATCAGTAAAGTCAGAGTAGTTATTAATCGTATTAGCACGCACTTGTGCTTCTCTATCAAAGGCATCCAAAGCAGCTTGACGAACTGACGCCGTCGGAGTGAAGCTCTCGATACCTGACTTATGCGTGTTAAGGGCTTGCTCCACATCTTCATTGCTTGCGGCATCCGCAATCGCCTGCAAGCATCTTGATGCTTGGCTTCTAATTGGGTATAGGCTGTCAGACGCTCCTCATTGGTCAGCGTTTTGTTGCCTTCAATCTCTTGACGCTTAGCCGCAACCGCCGCTTCAATATCAGCATTCGCTTGTGGCTTCTTAACTGCTTGGCCTGTTACATCGCCAATGTTAGTCAAACCTTGGGCTTGGGCTTGGGCTACATCATCTCGACCAGAGGCTTGTTCTACCTTGCCTTTAGCAGTAGCCAAGGCTTGGTTAACTTCCTCAATTGCTTTTTGCTTCTCTTGAGTAGTGAGGTTTATTGTCAGTAATTTGTTGACGTTTAGTTTGAGCGGCGTTCTCTAATGCCTCATTAGCTGCTTGCTTAGTTAGTGGCTCTGGTTTAATGGCTTGAATTGCAGTTAAACCATAGGACTTCGCATTGCCGACTCCCGCATTGTCAGCTGCTTGTCCAATAGAATCTTTTGCCGTTTGTACTTCTGTTGCTAAACGTGTCTCAGCAGCTTGACGTTCTTCAGCCGTCAAGCCTTCCTTGCTTTGAATTTCCCGACTCTTCGCTTCGCGTGCCGCTTCAATTTCAGCGAGAGCATCTGCCTTCACTTGGCCGTATGGGCTAATGGCTACAATGTTGCCCAGCCCCTGGGTCTTAGCATCGCTAACTGCCTGGGTATTTTCAGCGTCTTGAATTTGCTTCTTAGCATTATCAAGGGCTTGCTGAAGGTCTTGCGTATACTTGAGACGTTCTTCGTCGGTCAAGCTCTTGTTTTCTTGAATTTCACGCGTCTTGATAGCCGCCTGATCTTGCAGTTCTTTGATGGCATTAGGTTTAACTTCTGGAGTAACCAGCATGTTAGCAATCGTTTCTTCAGCTAAATTCTTCTCAGCTGTTACACTTTCATTGCTATTCGCTTGGTTGATTAAGCCAACTGCCTTCTGAACTTCAGCCTCAACAGCGTCTGTCAGCGTCTTACGCTCTTCAGCCGTTAATTCCTGATTTTGTTGGATATTGTCCTTCTTAGCATCCGCTACTTGGCGAACCGACTGGATGGCTTCGTTCTTAATCTTAGCTACTGCGGTGACTGCTTGGATTGCTTGAATCCCCTTGGTTTTGGCAGTATCCACTTCATCATTGTCATCAGCAGCCTTAATCTCTTCAATCGCCTTAGCAAGTGTCTGATCAAGCTGATTGAGTGCTGCTTGACGTTCATTCTCAGTCAAACCTTGCGCTTGGTTAATGGCCAAACGTTGAGCGTCTGCTTGTTGATTCACAGCTTGAATAGCCTGTGGTCTTACGGATGCTTGCACCTGAATAGCACGGATATTGTTAGTACCCTCAGTCTGCTTGTCTTCAACATCTGCATTACGAGCACCTTGCTTAATGGCTTGCTCAGCCGCAGCAAGGACTTGGTCTACCTGACCTAATAAGACATCACGCTCATTAGCGGTTAGATCAAGGTTATTCTCGATTTCTTGACGTTTAGTTTCCGCTTCTTGACGAACGGCCGCTAAGGCTGTATTACGCTTAACCGGCACAGCTGGCGCATTAATCTTCTGGAGTGCTGTATCTTTGGCAGCTTCAACCTCTACTTCACCGTAAGAAGCCAAAATATTTTGATGAGCTTCTTGAGCAGCTTGCTTAACTTGTTCAAGGTATTGTTCACGCTCTTCAACCGTCAGGTCGCCTTGAGCTTGGATTTGCTTAATACGTTCAGCAAGGGCTTCTTCAATGACCTTTCTAGCCGCTGGTTTAACAATTGCAGGTGGTCTTACTGCTTCAATTTCTGCAAGCAACTCATTGACAACTTGTTGCAAGTTTTCATTAGAAGTCGCTGCCAAAATTCTTGCTTCGGTTGCTTCTGCAATCCGGAACAATTTGTCGTTGGCGCCTAATTTCTCTTCGGCAGTCCAGTCACTGCTTGTTGCATTAAGAGCTGTCGACATAGCCTCACGCGCATCATCTACAGTGTGCTTGGCATCTAGTTTTTTAGTACCCTGGACAGAAACACTGTTAACAGTAGAGATACCGTCAACTTTGCAGAATTAAGTTCATATTCTCCGTTTGCTTGGTTAACACGTTCAAGCGCGGCATCCTTGGCTGACTCTAATTCCCGTAGCTTTTCGTTCTTCTCATCAGTCGTTAACCATGATTCATTGGAAATCAATTGCTTCCGCGCATTGTAGGCATCCATAATCTCATTAGTAGCCGTTTGACGGGCTGGAGATTGAGTTGGAACTGCTTGAATCTGGCTTAGTTGATTGTTTTCAATATTCTGAACATCCTGGTTAGATTGCGCGGTTTTCAGGGCATCCTTAGCCGCTTGAACCTTGCTGTCTAAGTCGCGCAGTGCAGCAGTCTTCTCTTCTACCAACATTTGGCTATCTTGAATCTGCTGACGTTTAGTTGCTTCCGCTGCTTCGATAGCCGCTAGGGCTGCTGGTTTCTTGAAGGCTAGCACCAGCGTATCGTTAATAGCCTGAACTTGCGCATTTTGAGTCGAAGTGACACCTTGAGTAGATGTTTGAGCCGCCACTGCTTGTTTGGCTGTTGCTTCTTTCTGACGGATAGCTGCGATTTGATCAGTACGCTCTTCATTGGTCAAGCTCTGAGACTTGTTGATCTGTTGAACCTTGTTATTAGCTGCGGTTTCGATGGCTGCGCGAGCCGCTGGTTTAGCAACTGGTGTTTGGGTCAAGGCATTGATGGTGCTTGTCCCATTATTTTGAGCTGTCGCTAAAGATTGGCTAGTCTTAGCTTGATCAATGGCAGCATTAGCTGAATTTTGAGCGTCGGTTACCTTTTGGCGTTCGACTGCTCGTTCTTCAGTTGTCAAATCAACATTATTTTCAATCTCAGTGTTCTTACGTTGTGCCGCATCAGCCACTGCTTGTTTAGCTTCTTCACGCTTTAAGCCGACAAGGACTTGTACTTGGACCGTGTTATCTGACAACTTACCTTGGCTGTCCTTGGCACGCAAAGTAACGGTGTATTCACCTTCAGAACTAGTGTCGATACTGTTAAAGTTTTGACCATCCTTAGTACGAGATACAATTTCAGCAGTAACTGGAGTGCCGACTGTTTGTCTAGCATCATCTTCAGGGTCTGATACATTAACCATACTTAAAATATCTGCATCACTAATTGATTGACCTACTGAAACTTCCTTAGTAGCTTTACCAGGCGCCACTTCAATAGATGGAGCCGAGTTCGATGCATCAGCGTATGTTATGCGATTTTCAAGCACTGCGCCAGACGCAGCATAACGTGGAACTATCTGCATTGATGCAACAACCGTATCCGTCTCGGGGCCAAGGGGTAGGTCTTTACCCTTATATCTTAGAACTTTATCACCGACTGCCTTGATTTTGAAATCATCAGACACTGTGATACGAAGAATTTGGTAGCCAAAAGGCGCTCCAGGAACGTTTTCTATTTTTGGATTAGGCTTCCCTGGCCTGTGTCTTTTCGCACGAACGTTCCCCCACCATTGACGGTCCATGGGGCTGTCGCCGAAAGGCGTCTGATGGATAGCTGCCAACGGTTATCATCTACCCCGAACTTTTCAATTTTCCCACGACTTCCTCTACCTTCATATTTGGTAATGTTAGTTTCGAGAGATAAACCTTGCGCATCATGAGGTATAAGTAGTTCGATAACCTTTTGACCAACAACCAATTTAGCTCGATCTGGAGTTGTCACAGTTGATAGAGGATTATCTCTAAAATAAAAATTCCCATGATCAACAGCCATAGTGACTGGAGCGCTGTCCTGATTATTTAGACTTTGTACAACCGAAATTCTTGGCCCTCTACCTGCAATCGCATCTGTTTCACGCATAGGAGTTGTGAGCGTTATACTCCAGTCACCACTAGGATCAACCTTAGTAGTTTGAACACTATTATCCTGTAAAGTAACTTTGATAGTTGCGCCAGGAATCCCTCTACCTGTAATTTTTTCATCTGTCGAGGACAGTTTCTCACCCGTAGTAGGGTTCACAGTCGGTGTAGCCGTCGCTGCAGGATTGTTCTGTTTAGTCACAACATCATCCAAGAAGGCTTCATAGCGGTGCTGTTTCTTGCTATCGGTGATAACAATCTTGCCATCGTCAGTGATGTCAATATTGCGTTCTGATAGTCTCAAGTTTGGGTTCAAGCGGATAAATGCTTCCCGTACTCTACGTTTTTCTTCTTCGTTTAAGCTTTGTGGGTCGATAACTGGCACAAGGCCGGTCCCAGTAGGTGCCTTCATGTCGCTATAAGCACCAGTCCCGATACCACGTAAGCCAGACCCTTGAGTCATCGGTTTGCCTTGTTCCTCAGGGCGTGGCATAGCCGCGCTTGCTGGTTTCTCAACAGGTTTTACAGCATAACCTGGCGTCTTGCGCGTATCATTTTGACGGCTTGGCTCAAGTTTGCTGTCTTCCTTTTGCTCAGGCTTGCTCTCGTCAGCTGAAGACTGACTAGACTCCGAGCTATTTGCTTCATTAGAATTAGCACTTTCTGAGCTTGCAGAAGACTCAGAACTTTGGCTGCTTTCAGCGGACACCAAAGAAGCCTCCTCACTAGAGGCGGATAAGACCGCTGCTTGTTCACTGACGCTGGACTCCTGGCTAGCGCCCGTGCCGTCGGACGATTCAGCCTGGGTATGTGCCGTTGCCGGTTGAACAGATGCTGGCTCAGCTGCATATGCTTGACCAGAGTTCAGCATAATGAAGGAGCCGACTGCAACAGAAGCCACCCCTACGCTAAGTTTTTTAATGGTATAATGTGTGATCTTCTCACCTTCGCGCAAGCGACGAAGGTAATGATTGTTTTTCCCTAACATAGCTTTCTCCCTTTTTTATACATTCATTTGGTGATTAGCAGAACGGAAAACACTTACGGGTTGTGCCTTCCTAGACATAATCATACATGATAGATAATACCACAAATACATAAGAAAACAAATACCAATTTGATAAAAAAGCATATTAAAAATAAACTTTCATCATTATCTCCTTAAATTATAATATTTTAGCCTTATAATTCTTGATAACCTTTGTTCGTTATAAATTTACCAACCTCTGTTTTAACCTTTACAGCAGGGCTTTAAGCAGGTATCACCCAGTTCACAAATAAGCTCCATAACTCGCTATAATTGCCTGGTTCATAATCTCAAATAATTGCGAACATTTTAAACTAATTACTCGCTAACGTTCAATACTATGAAAGATGTCTAGACATAGAGCTTTCATTTCATCCTTGTTTTCATTAGACTATGTGCACTTTCTCTTACCATAAGGCTTCTATCTGGCCCTAGCCCGCACAAAAAAAGGATGGAAGCAAGCTTCCATCCTCTGGGGCGCTGACTAGTCCTCGAAGACCACGTCGGTCTGTTGGGTCAGCATTTCTTTAATTTTTGGATAGTATTCGTGGAATTGCGCCTCACGGTCGCTGACGGGCTTACCTTCGGCAACTTCCGCCATGTTCTGGAGGGCAATCATCCAGCTAGTCAAGTCCTTAGGACTGTGGTCGTTAAGCTCGGCCAGCCACTCAGTGAAGATCAGGGTAGTCTTGCCAGGCTCTAACTCATGCAGTTCGAAGGTGATAATGTTCAAGTCCCAGGTAAAGGACAAGTAAGCATGAGGCTCCACATCCAGAACCATCATGTCTTCATAGCCGCCTGTCTTATAGTTGAACTTAAGGCTAGCTCCTGTCTCCAGACCTTGGAATTCTAGCTCTGGATACCAGGATTGCAGCTTGTCATTTTCCGTTAAGAGAGACCAAACTTGCTCCTTAGGCAAGCTGAAGACGCCGCTGAATTGGACGCTAACGCCTTGGTTTTCCTCGTGACCATGGTCGTGGCCACAGCCGCAGCCGCAACCTGCATGGTCATGGGCGTGAGCATGATCATGATGGTGATCATGGCCACAGCCGCAAGCATGCTCGTGGTGGTGATGATGGTCATGGCCGCAACCACAGGAATGGTCGTGGTCATGATGTTGACAGTGCTCGTGTTCACTCATAGGCCTTAAGCTCCTTTATTTAAACGTAGGTTTATAGAATTGACGCCGGTCTAGCGGATAGATAGCCTCGGAGAAATTACCGGGCTCGACCTTGGCTAAGGCCGTCGCAATCATATTGAAGGTGGCATCCATATTGTCAATGTGATGGATGAGCTCGGCTTCAAGCAGCTGAGGTGCCACCGGGCTACCGTACTCTAGCTTGCCATGGTGGGCTAAGACTACGTGCTTGAGCAGGAGGACTGGCTCAGAATCTGGGTCAAAGCCCAGTTCGGCACAGGCCCGGTCAATCAACTCGTCCACAATGACGATATGGCCCATCATCTTGCCCTTGAGGGTGTACTCGGTGGCAATGGCCCCGGACAGCTCGATGGTTTTACCCATATCATGCAGGATAATGCCGCCTAAGAGCAGGCTAGCATTAACCTCTGGGTAAATCTTGAGCAGGGCCCGCCCTACCTGCAACATGGAAATGGTGTGGTAGCTGAGGCCACCCGCTAGGGCGTGGTGGTTGCGTTTGGCTGCCGGATAGAGAAGAAATCCTCCTTGGCATAGTTGAGAATCTTGCGGACAATGCGGGCAATATGGGACTCGTGAATCTCCAGCAAAGCCTCATTGAGGGCTTCTTCCAGGGTTTCCTTCTTAATCCCGATATGTTCCACATAGAGGGTGGGATCATCAGGCTCACCCGCATCAGCTAGGCGCAAGCTCTGAATCTTAATCTGCGGGGTCCCGTTATAGGTGTCCCGCTCACCCTTGAGGAAGACTACCTTGCCGGCTTGATAGCGGGCAATTTCTTCATCGGTGGCCGACCAGTACATGCCGTCCATGCTGCCAGAACGATCCTGGAAGCGGAAGGCGATGAAGGGATTGCCATTGCGGGCTACCCGGATGTCGGCCGATTTAATGAGGACGAAGAGCGCAAAGCTCTCGCCATGATTGAGGTCTAATAATTGGGTCATGCCGGTTCCTCCTCTGCTTGACTGACTTGAATGGCGTCCAAGTTCACAGCCCTTGCCCCGTCGAAGAAGTGGACGGCTTGTTGGTCAAAGGTGAAGAAGAGGACTTGAATGCGTTCCGAAATTTGGCCTAGGACTTGGTACATGCTGGCCTTGCGATACTCGTCGAAGTTGACGAAGGCATCGTCAATCAAGATTGGCATCTTAACCATGGTCCGGACATTCTCAATGAAGGCAATCCGCAGGGCCACATAGAGTTGTTCCAGGGTCCCTTGGGATAGTTCATGCGGTTCAAAGTAGATGTCAGAGAACTGACGCACCTTGATGCCGTCTTTTTGGAGCTTGATCTGGGTGTAACGGCCGTAGCTTAGGGTCTCGAAGAGCTCATCAGCTAGGCGGTTCATCTCAGGCAGCGGATTGTCCAGCCCATGACGTAGGGTGGCATAGATCAATTCCATGGCAATCCGCTTGCGACCCCATAGGGCCACCATGTCCCGAACTTGGGTTTCCTTGTTGGCCAAGGCTTGGACCTTCTCTTGGTAGGTGCCGTCTTGTTCCAGATGGTGGATTTCCACTTCCAGGTCGGCCCGCTCGCGGTGATGCGGTACCAGGCGTTCCTTGAGGGTCTCCAACTGGTGTTCCAGACGGTGGAAGTTCTCCAGCAGGCTTTGCTTGTTCTGCACCTGGGTCAGGGCTTCTTCATAGCCTTCCATTTGCTCAGCGTAAAGGGCCCGTTTGGCGGTCAATTCCTCGATTAACTGGTTGGTTTCGACCTTTTGGAAGAAGTCCAATTCATCTTGGGCATGGGTGTCCTTGAAGACTTGGCCAATCATGGCTTGACGCTCGGCGATGGCATCTTCTTGGGCCTTCATTTGTTGAGCTGCTTCATCTAAGCGGTCATCAATGACTTGGCCCCGCTCCATGGTCCGCACCAGGCTGACTTCCACGTCTTCGACATGGCGAATTTGCTGACGCACCGTGTCGTCCACCAATGGGAAGCGTTCGAAGAGGGGTTGCAAGAGGCTGCGCCACTCGGTTAATTGTTGGGTCAGCTTATCCTTCTGAGCTTCCAAATCTTTCTTCTGATTTTCAGCGGCGAAGTATTGCTTAACGGGGTTAGCCTTGAGGATGAGCTCAGGGTCTGCCGTTGGGTAGAAGCCCATGGCTGCCAACCAGCGGGATTGCTTGCTGGCTAAGTTCTTAAGCTCGGCTTCAATGGCCTCGATGGCTTCCTCACGTTGGTTAATCTGAGTACCCAAGACCTTGCTTTGTTCCAGGTATTGAATCTCCTTCTCGCGCAGGTCCTGAATCTTGTTGAGGACCGGGCTATTATAGAAGGCCTGGTAGCGACGGCGGTTGGATTGGAAGATATAGCCAATACTGAGAACCCCGACCACCAGGATTAGCACCCCTAACCAAAAGAGCAGGTTGGCGCCCTTGGTCATGTTCTGATAGAAGGCCAGGAAGAGCCCGCCAGCAAAGGCCAGAATGCCAGGGAAATACTGGTTAAGGCTGGTTGCCTGCATGAGTTGGGCTTCTTCATTCATGCGCTGGTGCTCTAGGTGAACCACCTGCTGGCGCACAATGGCCGTATAGTTTTGTTGTTCCTTGCGTTGTTCCAAGTAGACCTTACGCTCGGCCTTGAGGGCTTCTTCCTGCTTGAGCAAGTCTAGCTTGTCAGCTTGAAGGGCTAGCCCTTCTTCCAGCTTGGCGTCATAGGCAGGACCCTGTTCAACCTTTTCAGGGAAGAACTGGCCTTGGTGGGCCAACTGGGTCATGAGCTCGCCCTGCTCTTGGATGCGGGCGGTCAACTGTTCAATGACGGTCTGGGTTTCCTTGGCCTTGGCGGTCTCGACTAGCCATTTCTGGCGGTCTTCCGCGTGGTTCCGGGCCCAGTTGAGCTTGGTTAAGCTACCTAGCTCGCCCTTGAGGTTGCGAATCCGTTCTTCCAATTGGACGATTTGGATTTCGCTGGCCTGGTTGAGCTTAAGGGCATCGGAAATCTCCCGCACGGTCTGTTCAGACAGGGGCGTGAAGACTAGTTGCTCCAGCTCCCGCTTGGCAGCCCGGTCCTTGAGGTAGATGTCATAGAGGCCCACTAATTTGTCTTGGGCCCGGATTTCTTTCTCCAGGTCCTTGATTTCTTGGTTGAGGCGGGCAATGGCTTCTTCCTCTTCCTGACGGCGACGGGTCAGCTCATCATAGGCCCCCATCTGCAGATGCAGGACTTCCACTTGTTGAGCCAGTTCTTCATACTCGGCCAGGAGCACATTGAGAGGCCGGCTCTGGCCATTTGGCCGGTAGAGGTCATCGGTCTCCTTCTGATACTGCTTGGCAATCTTGAGGAATTGGTCGCTCCCCACGGTCCCGATACTCATGAAGTAATCATTGAGTTGGTCGGCCCCGATATTAGCCAGCTCCTGCAGGTTCTGCAGGCTGAAGGCATAGAAGTTATCGAATAGCTTCTCATCCAAGCCCCCCAAGACCTCATCCAAGGTCTTAGCTGGCAACTCTTCCCCGTCGGTCCGCGTCACCCGCAGGGTCTTGCTGGTCCGCTCCACCCAAATATCACCGAAGTCGGTCTCGGTCAGGAGCATGCGGCCCCCATAGGTCTCGTGTTGCTTAGGTTCATAGCGGTTCTGTTGGTTGACCCGACGCCGACGGCTTGGGAAACCAAAGAGCATGCTGCGGATAAAGGATTGTAAGGTGGACTTACCGGCTTCATTCTTACCATAGAAGAGTTGGAGTTGGTCGCCCAGTTCGAATTTCTGGTTGACCCATTTGCCGTAGCCATAAATCTCCAGTGTCTTAATCTTCATGAGCCGTCCCCTCCTCTCCAGATGTCAGGTCCTCATCGTCAGCGTCAAAGCCCACGGCTTGGACTACCAGCTGCTGGCCATTGTGAATGACCGAGTCCTTAAGCTCCTGGTCTTGGGTCAGATCGCCCAACCAGGTTCTGAGGGTGGCATTGCTGAAGAGCGGCTGCATAACCCGACCATAGAGATCACCCGTCTTCAAGGCCTGGCTAGCCTGGTCAAAGCTGTCCTTGAGGCTAGCATCGTATTGGAAAGGCTCGATGGCCACTTGGCTGACCGTTTGCAAGCTAACTAGGGCTACAAATGGCGTGTTGACTACATCCGCTTGCAGGGCCGCCAGCACCTCACCCGATTCTACCTGGCTGGCCAAGTTAGCTGGCAACTTCTCATAGTGGTCCAAGACCACGGTCACCAGTTGGGACTGGTTAGAAGCTTCTGCCTCGGCTTGATAATTGCGCTGGATGCCTTCCAGAGCTTGGACTAGGTCTAGTTCATGCCAGTTAGAGCGGCATTCCAGATGGGCTTCCTGCCAGACAATAGGTGCCAGGGAAATAAACTGGGACTTGGCCGGCGTCTGTGGCTTGAGTTCCACGATGAAGGCCCCCTTGTCGCCCAATTCCTTGCGGTGGCGACCCTGGATGGTCCCAGGATACTGAATCAGGGGTTGCTCCTTGAGGACTTGAGCCTGATGAATATGGCCCAGCGCCCAGTAGTCGTAGTTCTTGCTCAGCAGGCTTTCCAGGTCAAAGGGCGCATAGTGGTCGCCCGATTCTTGGCCGTGCAAGACCCCAAGGGTGTAGGTGGTCTCATGCGGGTTAACTGGATAGCTGTCAATCATGCGGGCATCTACCCAACGTTTGGTATAGGAGAAGCCATAGCAACGCACGGTCTGGTCGTCAGCAAGGGGGATATCGATGGCGGTCACTTCTTGATCTTTGAAGAGGTGAACATTATCGGGATATGGGACCGACTGACACTCCATGCGTAGGTAGTCATGATTACCGTGGCAGAGGACCACAGGAATCTTGGCAATATGGAGACGTTCTAATTGCTTAAGGAAGAAATGCTGGGCCGTCACCGTCTGTTGCTCAGTGTCATAGATGTCACCGGCAATGACCATGAGGTCGACCGCTTGGTTAATGGCAATCGAGACACAACGCTCGAAGGCCTGGTAAGGAGATTGAATAAGGTGTTTTTGTAATGAGTGCAATTGCTTGGTGAGCCCAGTAAAGGGACTATCGAGATGTAAATCTGCAATATGTAATAATTTCATCAAATTCTCCTTTCTTTAGGGATTGGTGGACTGAACATCACAGGGTCAAGCGGGGCAGTCCCACCCCTTGACACAAAAACAACTGGGAGCCGTCACCCTCAGGTGAGGCTGGGGCTTCCCAGTTGGTGCCAGCCTATGCTTAGGCTTGTTGTTGATAGATTTCTTGTAAAGGCTTGGTGATGATGTTGTTGAGGTCGCGAATGATTTGATCCATACGGCGCTCGGCCTCAATCAAGCCTCTAATGTGATCATCTGCCATGATGCCCTTGGACAGTTCATCAATCTGCTTCATTTCTTCTTCGCCAATTGGATGGCCTTGAGCCTCACGAAGGCTGAGTGCTTGAACTTGTTGCTTATAGCTCTCAAATAAGGTCTTAGAAGTTTCATCTGCTTCAATCCCTGCTAGGGCTTGACGAATAGCGGCCACTTCTGGCAACTGACGAATTTCACGTTCTAATTGATTAGCTGTATCGTAGACATTTTGGTTAGACATGCGTCTATCTCCCTTCAAATTACTTCATTCTTAGTGTATCACATCCAAGCCAAGCTCGGCTATTAATACTTTATTACTATTGAATTAAATCGGTTCTTCCCAGTCCTGGGCGTCCAGCCACTGATTGACCAAATCCAGGTCAAAGCCCTTGCGATAGAGGGACTCCTTAATCTTAAGGATTAAGGCCTTGCCCTCATGGCGTCGGCTCAGTTGGCGACGAGCCTTGCTGGCGGCTTGGTCGACCAAGTCGGCTTCATGGTCCAAGTTGGCCTCTGGCTGACAGTCTTCCAAATAAGGCTGAATCATGGCCAGGCTGTAGCCCTTGGTCAGGAGGTGCTCCTGAACCTTGCGTTTGAGCTGGCCAGCCGGCAGTCGGCGATGGGACTTGTAGAACTTTTCAATTAAGGTTTGGATATTTTCCTCCAGCAAATCCAGCTCATAGGCTTCCAAGGCCTGGGCAATCTGACTGGCTGTCAGGCCCTTGTCTTGGAGCTTACGGCCGATTAGCTGGGGCCCCTTGCGCCCTACCCGGGCCTCGGTCAAGACCAGGCTGCGCCCGTAGAGGGCATCATCCAGGTAACCCTGGCTGACTAGCCGGCCAATGACCCGACCCAAATAAGGTTCTAATTCCGCTAGAAAATCTTCCTTGGCTTCCAGGCTATCCAGGTCCGCTTGCTTGAGGGCCTGGGCCTTGAGATAGTCATAGACCTCACCACTGGACTTAAGGGCCCGCGACAAGTGCTTGATGGCCCTAAGATAGAGGGACTCTTCCTGCTCATAGTCGCGAATGATCTGACACTCTTCCGGGGTCAGGGTCTGGCCCTTGGCCAGGTTGAACTTGATCAAGGTGCCCTCTGACACGCCCAGCCAGAAGCTGTCGTCCAGGTAGACCGAGTAACGACTCTTGTCCTTCTTCTGTACTTCAATCCGGCTTACGCGCATGGGGCACCTCCTGGGTCAAGTTGGCTGATAAGGCTGATATTTGGCTAAGGTCGCCTGACTATTGGCCGACCGTGTAGCGATAGGCCAAGCCAGCAGGATTTTCCTTGACGAAAGACACCAACAAGCTAGCTGCCTGGTCGCCACTAGGCGCCAAGGTCTCCACTAATTGTTTAGCTTGAAAGGCAAAGCGTTCTGCCGCCTCAGCGGATTCACAGTAGATGAAGTAGCTAGCTTGGTCAGCAAGGCTTAGTTCAAAGACCAGCTCGTTCTTAGCAATTAAGCTACCTTGTGCAAATGTTAAAACAGTTTCTTGATTATTCATGAGTTTATCCCTCACCTATTCTTAGAATGCCATACAGTCAGCGAGTGACGATGGGTCTTGCAAATGGTCTTGCTAAATGGTCTTACATTGCCCCAAAGGGCTATAGGTTACTAGAGGGGACAGCCATAGGCTCATAACCTAGGTGACTTCACGCCCAAAGATCCGCATCTTAATTCGATTCCCGGTCGGGGTATCGGCTAATCCCCCTAACCCTGTCTCACGAAGTTCGCGCGGCATATTGCGACCCACCTTGTACATGGCTTCAATGACCTCATCGGCTGGAATCTGATTTTCAATTCCGGCCAGGGCCATATCGGCACAAATCAAGGCGTTGGTTGAACCGACCGTGTTGCGCTTAACGCAAGGCACTTCCACCAAACCTGCCACCGGGTCACAAACCAGACCCAGCAGGTTACCCAAGGACATAGCGAAGGCATGGGCTGACTGGGCCGGGCTACCGCCCATAATGGCCACAGCCGCGGCCGCCGCCATAGCGGAAGCTGAACCTACTTCAGCCTGACAGCCACCCGCCGCCCCTGAAATAAAGGCATTGTTGGCCGTTACCATGCCGAAGAGGGCTGCCACGAAGAGGAAGTTAAGTTTGTCTTCCTTGGACAGCTTGTACTGTTCATGGATGGCAAAGAGCACTCCCGGCAAGGTCCCGCTGGCACCTGCCGTAGGGGTGGCACAGACCACACCCATGGCAGCATTAACCTCGTTGGTAGCCAAGGCCGCTTCCACCCCTACCAGGGTCATTTGCCCTGAGAGGGTTTTGCCTGCCTGGCGGTACTTACGCATCTTGACGGCATTGCCGCCCGTTAAGCCGGTTGGTGAGAAGACGCCTTCTCCGGTAATCCCTCGCTGGTAGGCATTTTCCATAGCTAAGAGGGCATCCGACATCTTATGGAGGACGGCTTCCCGGCTAGTCCGGTTAATCCGCATCTCCTGTTCAATCATGATCTCAGCCAGGGACAGGCCCGTTTCTTGGGCGTAGGCCACAATGGCTTCAATCGATTCAAAAATTCCCATTTCTTTACCTCAACAATTGATAGCTGTCGACACAACTAGAGTAGAATTAAAGACTCCACATGGTCCATTTCTTCCATGGCATAGTAGAGACTCTGTGGAAAGTGGTGCTGGATCTCGAAATAAGACAGGTAACGTCCTTGGACTGCCTGGCTCAAGGTCTGAGTGACCACAATGCCTTCGGCCGCAAAGCGCGCCAAGAAGCTAGCCTCCGTCTCCGGCCGGTCACTAATTAGGAGCAAGGCCGGCAAATAGCCTGTCGGCTCAATCAAGAAGCCCCCCAGCTCAATCAGGCGTAACTCCACCTTGCCGCCGCCCACCGAAACCCCGACTAGGCGGGAGGTCTTGTGGTCGTTGATTAAGGTAATGTCAGCCGTATTGGGATGGTTATAAGGACTTGGCCCCTCCATCTCGATAAATTGCACCTTCATCCCCTGGTTGCGGGCGATATCCACTGAGTTGGGAACCCGATGGTCGTCATAAGAAAAGCCCAAAACGCCAGCGATGGTCGCAAAATCCGTCCCGTGTCCCAGATGCGTCTCCGCAAAGGACTCGTAGTAGCGGACGATAATCTCGGTTGGGCGGTCACGATAAATCTTCTGAGCCGCTGCCCCGATATTAATGGCGCCAGCCGTATGTGAAGAAGACGGTCCTACCATGACAGGTCCAATCACGTCAAAACAGCTAGAATAGCTGGTATTTTTGGCTTGAATCTTGGCTTCCTGGCTCATGCTAGCACCGCTCCTCTCCATATGGCTTTGTCATCTCCTTATTATACACCCTCAGGACCCTGTTTTTCTAGCAAAAGCACTCAATTTTTCTGGCTTTTTTTAAGAAAATCTGGCGCCAAAAAACTGGCCCCCAGCAACTAGCCGGACTGGGCACATTGGTGTATAATCAATAGGGTATAGACATGTCAAGAAAGGGAGACCACGCGTGAAACAAGAATATAAGAAATTGCCGAAGTCGCCGTCCTGGCCGGCCGCATCATGCTGGAAAGTCAGGCCGAGAGTTATCGGATTGAAGACACGGTCGAGCGCATCCTCAAGACCAGCCAATGCCAGACCACCGAAGTCTTCGCCAATACTACCGGCCTCTTCGTCACCTTAGACGACCCTAGCATCGAGCCCATTACCATCGTCCGCCGCATCAAGCACCGCGGCACCCACCTGCGTAAGATTCACCACGTCAACAACATTTCCCGCCAGCTGACCAAGGGCGAGATCAGCCTAGAAGAAGCTCGCGTCCGCCTGGAAAAGGTGGACGTCTCCGAGTACACCCTCTTCCACTTCGACCTGGCCGTCTTCTTCCTGGTGGTGTCCTTCGCCGTCCTCTTAGGCGGCTCCATCTGGGATATTGCCGTATCGGGTTTGGCCGCCCTGCTGGTTATTTGGTTACTGGCTACAAGGCAAGCTGGCCATGAATGCCCTCATGACCGGGACGGTCTCCACCTTCTTCCTGGGTTCTATCATGCCCTTCGTCTTGCTGGGCGTGCCCCAGCCCCATAATCTGGATATTATCATTATTTCCGCCCTCATGCCCCTCTTCCCCGGCACGGCCTTCACCAATGGGATTCGGGACACCCTCAAGGGCGACTATGTCTCCGGTATGGCCAAGATTGCAGAAGCCTTGGTTATCGCCGTTAGCTTAGGGCTGGGTGTGGCCCTAGGACTCTTTGTATCGAATGGAGTGTTGAGCCTATGACCTGGATGTCCCTCTTTTCCTTATGCTTCCAAACAGCCGGGGCCTATGTGGCCACCATTACGGCTGCCATCATGGTGGAAATCCCTCGTTCCCTCCTCTTCAAATGCGGTTGGGTGGGCGCTCTGGGCTACCTAATCTATCTCTTAGTCATGCCCGGCCATGGCCCGGCCGTCGCCACCTTGGTGGCCGGCATTGGCATTGCCATCCTGTCCCAACTCTTCGCCCGCAGTTTCCGGGCGCCAGTCACCATGTTCTACATTCCCGGCTTCTTCCCGCTGGTACCTGGGATTGGCGTCTACCGGACGGCCTTTTACTATATCAACGACAATCCGGCCCAAGCTAGCTACTATATGGTCCAGTCGGCCCTGATTGCCGGCGCCATTGCCCTGTCTATTTTCCTGGTGGATTCTTGCCTGGAAATCTACCACCATCTGCGCAATCAAGCCAAAGCCAAGCGAAAGGAGCAGTCTCATGGATAATTGGATCGACCTCAGCCTGCCGGTCGCCACGACCCTCAAGGCCCATCCCGAAGTCAAGGAACTTCTCATTGACCTGGGCTTCAAGCCCCTAGGCAATCCCGTCATGCTCAAGACCGTAGGCGCGGTGACTAGTCTGGAAAGTGGCGCCAGCCTGATTGGCCTGGATCTACAGGTCCTCATTCAGGAGCTCCACCACAATGGCTACCTGGTCAAAGGAGTGGATGACCATGACCAATAGCAGTCGCGACCAACGCATTCAAGTCCTTAAGGACATCCTGCTCCGCCTCCACCATGGGGCCAGCCCCGACAGCGTCGAGGCTGACTTCCAGGCCCATTTTAGCGATGTGTCGCCGATCGAAGTCTCCCTCATGGAACACGAGCTCATGAATGGCGACCACGGCGTGGGCTTCGAAGACGTTATGAAGCTCTGTACCGTCCACGCCAAGGTCATGGCCGCCGGCGTCCAGGGCAAAGAAGTGCCCGACAGCCAACAGGAAGGCCATCCTGTCTGGCTCTTCAAGCAAGAAAACCAAGCCCTACAAGCGGGCCTGCACCGGATTCAGCGCCTGTTAGATGCCCTGGAGTCTGCGGAAAGCCAAGGCCAGGAACTAGATCCCGGCCTCCTACGCGGCCTGACTCGCCAGTACCAACTGCTAGACCAATTCCAACGCCACTACCGCCGCAAGGAAGAACTCTTCTTCCCCATCATGGAGTCCTACGGCCACGACGCGCCGCCTAAGGTCATGTGGGGCGTGGACGACCAGATACGGGATTTATTTGACCTGGCTAAGGAAGCGCTGAAAGGGTTAGTCGACCAGACCGAGGGCGCTTCGGTGGTCCAGGTTCTGGCCACCTACCAGGCCTTCGTCCAAGAATTCAAGGACATGATTTTCAAGGAAGAAGCCATCCTGATTCCTCTCTTGCTGTCCCTCTTCAGCGAGGACGACTGGCTAGCCATCGCCAAGGACAGCCCCGAGTTCGGCTATGCTATTATTCAGCCGGACAAGGAGTGGGTGCCAAGCCGGGTGAAGTTTGGGGAGCAAGGGGGAAATGGGGAAATGGCTCCCGGCCAAGCTGGGCAGCCGACCCAAGCGTCGGCTTTGGGTCAAAAGCAGCCACTGCCAGGCACCGACTCTTGGGCAGGCGCTGGCCAAGGTAGCAACTTGGCTAGTGGCCCGGCCGCCGACTCAGGCACCGGCCCAACTGCTAAGCCAGCCTCCAACTCAGTCGCTGACTCAACTGCTAGCCCGGCTGCAAACTCCACTACAAGCCCGGCGCCCAACCCCGAGGCTGACCTGCCCTTTGGTGGCGGCTATCTCAGTCTCAAGGAAGCCAACCTCATTCTCAACCACCTACCCTTTGAGATTACCTTTATCGACAAGAACGACCTCTTCAAATACTTCAACACTTCCATGGCCATCGAGAACAAACTCTTTCCCCGGGTGCCTAGCGCTATCGGCCGCCACGTCAAAATGTGCCACCCGCCCCGCAGTCTGGACATGGTCATGACCCTGATTGACGACCTCAAGCACAAGCGCCGGGCCAGCGAATCCATGTGGTTCCACCGCTCGGACGGCCGCTTCGCCTATGTGACCTATATCGGCGTCTTCGATGACCAGGACCAATACATGGGCGTGCTGGAATATGTCCACGACATCGCTCCCCTGCTGGATTTGGGTCCAGACAAACGGGGGCTGTCGCCTTTGGAGGGGGACGGGGAGCAGGGATGAGACAAAAGCTGCTCTGACATTAGAAAGGAATGAATCCATGACCTATCGTTACCTCCTTTTCGACCTAGACCATACCCTGCTGGACTTTGATGCCAGCCAGGAGCTAGCCTTTGAAGCCTTTTGCCAGGCCCACGGCCTAGCCTATAGCGAGCAGCTTCTGGCCGACTACCATGCCCACAGCCACCGGCTCTGGCACCAGCTGGAATTGGGCCAGCTGACCCTAGACCAGCTTTTGGAACGTCGCTTCAAGGAATTTTTCCAGCCCCATCTAGATCACTTGGACGGCCGCAGCCTGGATGACCAATACCGCGACCTTTTAGTGGTCCACAACCAAATCTTTCCCGACGCCGACCGCCTCTTGCAAGACTTGAAAGCGCTGGCTACCAGCTGGTGGCCGCCACTAACGGCGTCTCCGACACCCAGCGCAAGCGCCTGGCACAGGTTCAGTGGCTGGACCTCTTTGATCACCTAGCTATCTCAGGCGAACTGGGTCACAGCAAGCCAGACCTAGGATTCTACCAGGCCATTTACAAGATGACCGGCCTTGACGACACCCGCGCCTACCTCATGATTGGCGACCGCTTGCAAAGCGACATGCTGGGCGCCCACCAGGCCGGCATCGACAGCCTCTGGTACAACCCGCATCAAGCCGCCGCGCCTAGTGACCTGCCTCTGACCTATCAAGTCCAGGATTATGCCGGAATTAGAGATATTTTACTTTAAAAAGAAGGGGACTGTGGCTCCCCTTGATTTTCTGCCCGAGCTAGTGGTCCACTCGACGGAGTGGACCACTGGCTCCTGGCGCTTGCCCTGTTTGGGGCTGTTTTCCGATTAAGTCCCTATAATTGTGTAAAAAGAAAAAGCCAGGTAATCTCTGGTACAATGTAGTTGTCGGAAAACATTGAAAGAGGAGATTACCATGACTTACCTTAATATTAACCTAAAACTTGAAGAATTAACAGAGGCAGTTTTAAACAGTGACATGAACACACTTATGAAGTCGCTGGCCATTACCGTCTTTAATGCCTACATGGAAGAAGAACGCCACCAGTTCATTCAAGCCGCAACTTTGAGCCCCTAACAAATTAAATCATGACTCATTTGATTGCTATTATCGTAATGTCGGGTTTCGCACTCTCCGTCTGACGTAATTGTAAGATAGAATCACTATAAATAACTTCGTTCTCCTTATTATAGGATTGACCCTAGATAATTGCTCGGATAAGACGTCAAAAGAACTAAGTAGAGATATAGAATTGTGACAAAAAATGATAAGTTGTCAACTACTGATAAAAATGGTATAATCAAAAAAACATATGAAAGGGTTTTATTTATGACAACAAGAATACCTTTAACTTTATTATCAGACGAAACACATGAAATCTCCGGTAATTATGTCGAAAGAATAAGAACATATAGATGTCCTTGCGGATCAGGGAAAGTTGTGTGGTCTAAGGAAAGACCTAACGGAGGATATGGGTACCAAGCAACTTTTTCAGATATTTTTTGCCAATGTGATACCTGCAAAGGTATATATGACTTTTCAGATAAAGGGTATGCTATTATATAACAATGTTGTTCGTCTATAATCACATAGCAACTAAAGCATCTAGTGTAGCGGATGCTTTTTTTATACCCTTTACTATATCGGTTGATGGGATACAAATTCAAATAGAATTCAAGGAATATAACGTACAATTCGTGGATACCGTAGGACTAGAAAAGTCAAATCGTATCCTCACCTATTAAATAAAACATAAAGTCGGCATTCAAAATATGAATTGATCCACATTCCCCCTATTCTTCCATTTCCTGCATACCTAGTCTGGGCGACGGGAGCCTAGTTCCTAAATCCCCACTAAAGGTTTTACTTCACAATTCACTTGAAGTATACTAGATAAAAGTCCATTTCCTCTCCCACATCAGTTAGGAGGCTAGATCATGAAGTATCTCCACCCCACCTTGCTCTGTGTTTTATTAGCGGCGGTAACCTGGGCCATTCTGGCTCACAGCGACTGCTTGCTCTGGCTCGTGGCAGCCACCCTACTTGAGGGAATTGCCTGTCTCTATTACTATGAACGGCGCAAATCCTAGCCCGCATCATTTTTTTCTTTAATTTTGCCTATAAGGTATGCTATAATAACGAAGGTATCGAGGCTTTGGCCTCAAATTCAACTGACAAAAGGAGCAGTAAGATGATTAGTGTAAGTGATTTAAAAGCAGGGATGACTTTCATCCTAGACGGTAAATTGTGGCGCGTATTGGAAATTTCCCACCACAAACCAGGGAAAGGTAACACCATCATGCGGATGAAAATCCGTGACGTCCGCAACAACTCTACTGTGGACACCACCATGCGTCCAGATGAAAAGGTAGAACGTGCCCACATCGACACCAAGGACGTACAATACCTCTACAGCCAAGACAGCACTGCTTTCTTCATGGACTTAGAAACTTATGACCAATACGAAATCGCAGAAGACGCTATCGAACGCGAGTTGAAGTTCTTATTGGAAAATGCGGAAGCTAAGATCCAATTCTACGGCAGCGAAGTAATCGGGGTTCAACTCCCATCAACCGTTGTCCTCCAAGTAACCGAAACTCAACCTTCTATCAAAGGTGCAACCGTTTCTGGTTCTGGGAAACCTGCTACTATGGAAACTGGCTTAGTAGTCAACGTGCCAGACTTCATCGAAGCCGGCGAATACTTAGTCGTTAACACCGCTGAAGGTACTTACAGCGGCCGCGCTAACAAGTAAGCATAAAGAAGCCACTACCCTGAGGTAGTGGCGTTTTTTGTGACGTTATGCAAATAACCAGCCACCTCACCCAAACAGGGCCAGGTGGCTGGTCTATTTAGTTTTAGTCATTCCTGACATCAGTCTTGCTAGTCTTTATAATAGAGTAATTTTGCTGAGATTGGATTGTCTAGCACCCATTGATGAAGATCAGCCTTGTCAATTAATTCTTCTTCACTTGGTTGGTTAATAAATGGTTCAACCGGATAAGGCTCCCGTATTATCTTGGCCCCTTCTATTTCGCTTTCTGGCACCATTTTTTCATACACCATAAATTCTCTCATCTCAAAGCCATTTTCTTCCTTATCAATATGATTAGAAGAACTTAATGTATAATAAAAGATACCTTTTATTACTTTGACAAAGCCAACCTTGTCATAATAGATACCGCGATAAAGGAGTTCTATATATTCAGAATAGAAGTTATCTAGTTCATCATCTTTACAGTATCGTTCATACATGGTCAAATTATCCGGACCAAATCCTCCCTCTATTAGTTCAAATCCAGGGTCCGGTGTGGGTGATACAATTTGAACTAGACCAGGCCATCTGCCTGTTACTCGATATGTATTGCCTTTGTAAATTGCAAAGTTCATTCCCATCCCACCTTATCTGGCTTTTATCAGGTCTTCTGCCAAGTACTATTTTAGTCCAAATAATAGACATCTACTGATAGAGGATTGTCTAAAATCCATTGGCGTAGTTCTTTTTTGTCGATTATTTCTTCTTCAATAGGATAGTCCTTAAATCGTTCAATCGGATAAGGCGTCCGTATAATTTTAGCAGCGTCTACTTCACTTTCTGGTACAGTTTTCTCATACAATAAGGGCTCCCTTATCTCAAAACCATTCTTTTCCACATCCTCATAGTCATAAGACGTTAACAAAAAATTAAAGACATTTTTCTTGGCGATAACTCTAGCAAATACAGGATAATAGACTCCTTGATAAAGAAGTTCGAATTTTTCTGAGTAGAGGTTGTCTAATTCATCATCTGTACAAACCCGTTGATACATGGTCAATTTCTTTGACCCGAACCCACCTTCAACCAGTTCTAATCCTGGAGCGGGTGTCGGCGATATGATATGCGTTTGATTAGGTCTTCTACTTATTACTTCATATTTTTTTCCTTTGTAGATTGCGAAATTCATTTGCATCCCACCTTATCTGGGTTTATCAGGTCTTCTGCTGATGATTTTTTTAGTCCAAGTATCAAAGTTCTGCCGAGACCGGATTATCTAGCATCCATTGATGGAGGTCAGCCTTGTCAATTATCTCTTCTTCACTCGGTTGGTTAATAAATGGTTCAATCGGATAAGGCTCCCGTATAATCTTAGCCCCTTCTATTTCGCTTTCTGGCACCATTTTTTCATACCATCTGAAATCAATTACCTCAAAGCCATTTTCTTTTCTATCAACTTCATCAGAAGAAATTAGCGTGTAATAGAATATATCGTTTATTACTTTTACATAACCAACTTTATTATAGTATCTCTCGCGATAGAGAAGGTAGATTTCTTCAGAATAGAAATTGTCTAATTCATCATCTGTACAGACCCGTTGATACATAGTTAATTTCTTCGACCCGAAGCCCCCTTCAACCAGTTCTAAACCTGGAGCAGGTGTCGGCGATATGATTTGCGTTTGATTAGGCCATTCATTTAGCACTTCATATTTTTTGCCTTTATAAACTGCGAAAAGCATTAGCATCCCACCTTACACGGTATTTAATCAGGTCACTCTAGTTCACTTTACGTTAGCAATCATCTAGTCCTCATAACATAAACCCGTTGTGTCCGGATGGTCTAAAATCCATTGATGAAAGTCTGCCTTATCGATTAACTCCTCCTCAATTGGAAAGTCTTTAAATTTCTCGATCGGCGACGGGGTCCGCACAACTTTCGCCCCGTCTATTTCACTTTCAGGTACAATTTTTATATACCACAGCGGCTCCATTACCTTAAAGCCATTCTCCTCCAGATCTATTCTATCGGAAGAACTTAACTCAAAATAGAAGACATTGCCTCGAGATCTGACTCGATCAGACAAACCATAATAGGCGCCACTGTAAAGAGGATAGATTTCTTCAGAGTAGAGGTTATCTAATTCATCAACTTTACAGTATCGTTCATACATGGTCAAATTATCCGGACCAAATCCTCCCTCTATTAGTTCAAATCCAGAGTCCGGTGTGGGTGATACAATTTGTACTATGCCAGGCCATCTACCTGTTACTCGATATGTGTTGCCTTTGTAAATTGCAAAAATCATTATCTTCCCACCTTGCATGGCATTTAATCAGGTCACTCTAGTCCAGTTCATCTTACGGTAGAAAACATCTAGTCCTCATAACATAAACCCGTTGTGTCTGGATTGTCTAAAATCCATTGATGAAAGTCTGCCTTGTCGATTAACTCCTCCTCAATTGGAAAGTCTTTAAATGGTTCAATTGGTGAAGGAGTCCGCACAACTTTTGCCCCGTCTATTTCACTTTCAGGTACAATTTTTATATACCACAGCGGCTCCATTATCTTAAAGCCATTCTCCTCCAGATCTATTCTATCGGAAGAACTTAACTCAAAATAGAAGACATTCCCTCTAGATCGGACTCGATCAGACAAACCATAATAGGTACCACGATAGAGAGGATAGATTTCTTCAGAATAGAAGTTATCTAATTCATCATCTGTACAGACCCGTTGATACATGGTCAATTTCTTCGACCCGAAGCCCCCTTTAACCAGTTCTAATCCTGGAGCTGGTGTCGGGGATATGATATGCGTTTGATTAGGTCTTTCACTTATCACTTCATATTTTTTACCTTTATAGATTGCGAAAAGCATTAGCATCCCACCCTATCTGACTTTTATCAGGTCTTCTTCTGATGTTTTCTTTAGTCCAAGTATAAAAAATCTGCTGAGACTGGATTGTCTAGCATCCATTGATGGAGGTCAGCCTTGTCAATTATCTCTTCTTCACTTGGTTGGTTTATGAATGGTTCAACCGGATAAGGCTCCCGTATAATCTTGGCTCCTTCTATTTCGCTTTCTGGCACCATTTTTTCATACCACATAAAGTCTATCATCTCAAAGCCTTTTTCTTTTCTATCGACTTCATCAGAAGAAATTAGCGTATAATAGAAAATATCATTCATTACTTTTACATAGCCAACTTTCTTATAGTAGATTCCGGAATAGAGAAGGTAGATTCCCTCAGTATAAACATAGTCTAATTCATCATCTTTACAGTATCGTTCATACATGGTCAAATTATCCGGACCAAATCCTCCCTCTATTAGTTCAAATCCAGGGTCCGGTGTTGGGGATACAATTTGAAATATGCCAGGCCATCTACCTGTTACTAGGTATGTGTTACCTTTATATATCGCAAACCTCATTTTCCTATCATCCTCTCAAAATCAGGTATCCATTTATTTTCAATATATATATACTGCTTTATTTTTTCTCCTGTTAAACTATTGTATATGCTGAATACATCTCCGGTCTCAAAGTATCTATCTCCAAATAACCGATATTCAGGTAAAACCATTTTGTCAGTTCCAGTAAAACCTCTCCCAGTAAAAGGATTAGACTTTTTCGAAGAAGAGACATTATCTTGATAAGGAATCTTGATATTTTCTACATTATCTTCAACCAAATCAAATTCGAACTTACCATATGTCTTATCTGCCAAATGAAAGTCAGAATCAGGATATCCTAAAGAGTTCCCCTCAAATATTTCCTCCATAGTTTTTAACGATATCGAATCTTCTTTTACTGAAACAAATCCGCTAATATGTTTTCTTGGGTTCTCACCAAGATAACTATCAATAAATTTTTCTGGAATAACCTTGGCCATCTTGGTATATGGTTGAGGAATTCCTATATCATCGCGGACTTGTCTTACTTTAGCTATAGTACCTTGATGTAATACTGCATCAGCGTCGGTCAAGGACTTAAACTCATCAACGCTATAACCCCATTTTTGGAGAGACTTTTCTACGCTTGCTGAAGTTGAGAAAGGCTGAGGCTCGGGCAGCTTCACTTCACTATCTATATCAACCGCCTTAATTTTAGCTGCTTGCACGGAAGCTTGCGCTGCAATATTATTAAAAGCAATCGAAGATGAATACCCCGCTCCAATTCTTGAAACTAAGTATATGGTTGCCTTTACCTTATCCCAGAAATTCGCTTCTCTTTTCTCTACTGGATCATAATTTGCGAAATATACATTCCCAACATATTGCATCACAGGATCCTGATATGAAAAACGCTTTGGATCAGTCTCTTCAGACAATATTTCAGCCATTCGTTTTGTCGCCGGTGCAGATGCAATACCTTTATGCGCATATGTGTTTAGAGTAGTACTCCAAGAGTACACTTGGCTCATTTGCACATAATTCCAATGCTTTATCCGCTCCCATTCTTTTTGTTCTTCTTTGTTAAAACCTGGACGAAGAGTAGACCAAGGAAAGCGCTTCTTCCTTTCGTAAGCTGGCGAAACAATCTCTCGTTCTTCCTTCGTTAATTCACTCATTTCTGGTACATGGAAAAGGCCTTTTTCAGCATTCCAAGAACTAGTTGTCAGTCTGTATGCCATATTCACCTTTAAATAAGTCTTTTGTATTTCTACCGATTGATCAGTAAACATATGCTCAGAACTAACGTTAAAGGCAAATAACTTCTGTAATCTTTCCACTAGAATACGCCGCGCTTCCACCATACTAGTCAGCTGCTCATCAATATACTGTAATTGTACCGTGTTAACAGGACCAATCTGTCTTGTCATCACTTCTTGACGATGGCGTTCCCATACTTCAATACTCCTATCGAATTGCGCAATCGCTTGTTCAAGTTGGGATTGCTTAACATCTTCAGTGTGAACATGCATTTGAAACTCCGTAGGAAATCGCACCATCGCTCTACTTACTTTTTGAGTGAGCTCAATTGTCGATTTAATCATCGGCCAAATGATAGCGTCAATATAATATCGCACTGAATCGTAGGCTTCACCCTTCAATTCATCCTTAGTGTCAAATCCTAATCTCCCTATTGCATCATACAATGCATCTAATCTTTCTACGACTTGATTACAATAAGTTTTCGCAGAATCTGCTTGAGCTAGAGATTCCCCTAAATACATATCTATACTCATTGGCTATCCTCCTCCTGATTCGAAGCAGATAGAGACTCTATTTTTCTAGCAACTTGAAATTGCTCTTGTTGATGGTCTTGATATGCTTCTTCTAGTTTCCTAGGAATTTTAAGACGCAAAGAATTCATGTGATTTAATAACCCTTCCAAGGCAAAATCACCTTTAAAAACCGGGAGTAGATCCATTAAGCTAGACCAGCCTCGGTCCAGGTCCGCTTGGAAGACTTGCATTAATTCTAAGAGATTTCTACTTTCTTGTTCAAGTTGCTCTTTTCTCTCAAAAAGCGCTTTTCGATTATCATAGGCATCTTGAGTCATTTTATATCACTCCTCTGAAGAGAACTGACTAGCATTTTGAGCATCGACTTCAGTAAATGTGCTAACTACTGACTGTAAGTTAGTCACCATGTCATTTACCACGTTATGAACGTTCATCGTCATTTCTTCAACCATTTTTATGGCCATATGAGCAGATGCATTTCCCAGCACCGTTGTTTTTTCATCCAACTTGACAGTATTCAAGCTTTCTAAATCCCTTAAAGCATTCATAATTCCAGTAGCAACTTCCCCGGCAAGCTCTGGATTACTGTTGATATCTGATGCCATTTTCATCCCCTCCTGTTATTATCTTATAACTATTCTAGCACACTATAAAAGCCATGACTACCCTTTCATCTATCTATTCCCTACAAATCCCTCATAAAAAGAACCACTCCTCCTCATCACATAAGGTCAGTAAGCTGGCCCTCTTCCCCACTCCCCAGTGACTACCTGGCCTCATGGTCAAAAGCGGGCCTGGTGCTGGCCAGGATGGCTGGCCTATGAGCGGGGCTTGGAGCCTAGCGACTTAGCCCCGCCATAGCCAGCCAAGGCGGAAGACAGCCGCAGGCTGGCTGGAGCCGGTCCCTGCACCAGGCCCCGACTTTTGGCTTAATGAGGCCAGGCAGTCACGCCCCGGCAGGCAGACACACACAAAGACCAGCCACCCACCCCACAAAGGGGCCAGGCAGCTGGTCTTTTTCATTATATCCAATCGATTGCCGTCAGGCGGGCACAAACTAAGTAACTAACTAGCTAACTCCCCCCTACTTGTCCTTGTCCTTCTCCTTATCCTCCAGAATCTCAAACCCGTAGCCACGGATATTAGCCCGCAAGAGGTCCAGGTATTGGCGGGTAATGGGGCTTGGCTCCACCTGTTGAGGCATGAGGTAGCCCAGGGTCATCATGTCGTCCACTTCCAGGGGAATGGCGATAATCTTGTCGTCGTTGAGCTCGCTGGAAATAATCCCTGAGGAAATGGTATAGCCGTTGAGCCCCACCATAAGGTTGAAGATGGTGGCCCGGTCGCTGACCTTGATGTGCATCTTGCGGTTGAGGGTACTCAAAATTTCTTCCGCAAAATAGAAGGAGTTCTCCTGGCCTTGTTCATAAGATAGGTAAGGATAGTCCTCTAGGTCCCGTAACTTAACCGAAGACTTCTGGGCCAAAGGATTGTCCCGGCAGACGAAGACGTGGGGCTTAGCCTTGAACAAAGGCGTAAACTTGAGCTTCTTCTCCTTGAAGAGCTTGGTCAGGACCTGGCGGTTGAACTTATTAAGATAGAGAATGCCCAGCGAACTCTTGAAGGACATAACGTCTTCCAGGATGTTCTGGGTCTCGGTCTCCCGCAGGGTGAACTGGTACTCTTCCGCATCCACCTGCTTAATCAAGTCCACAAAGGCATGGACCACGAAGGCATAGTGCTGGGCGGACACTGAGAAGGCCTGCTTGCGGACGGTGTGTTGCTTGTATTTGGCTTCCATGAGCTTGACTTGGTCCAGGATTTGGCGGGCATAGATCATAAACTCCCGGCCTTCATTGGTCAGGGGAGACCCCCGACTTCTGGCGGACTAGCAGCTGCAGATCCATCTCCTGCTCTAATTCCTTAATGGCATTACTGAGGCTGGGCTGGGATAAGAAGAGGGCCTTGGCCGCTTCGTTAATAGAGCCCGATTCCACGATTTTCTCAAGATATTGCAGTTGTTGGATTCGCATCATAGTCACTCCCTTGAATTACTCCAGTATATTATAACCTAAAACTATAACCGTGTATACTTTTTTTCAATTATTCAAGAGGACCGTTTCCATGATAGGATAGACTTATCAATAAGGAGGTCGATTGCATGACAACATCGATTATTGGTTTCCCACGAATCGGGGAACACCGTGAATTAAAATTTGCTACTGAAAAATACTTCCGTAAGGAAATCAGCGCTGAAGAACTTCAAGCAACCGCTAAGGAACTCCGCGCTAAACACTGGCGCCTAGCCCAAGAACGCGGCGTGGACCAAATCCCAAGTAATGACTTCTCCCTCTACGATACCTTCTTGGACACCGCTGTCCTCTTCAATATCGTACCTGAGCAGGTTCAAGCCATTGACTTGAGCGAATTGGACAAGTACTTCGCCCTAGCCCGCGGTTACCAAGGGGAAAAAGGTGACGTACGCGCCCTCCCAATGAAAAAATGGTTCAACACCAACTACCACTATATTGTACCTAAATTCGAAGCTGGCACCCAAGTTAAGTTAGCCGGCCACAAGCTCTTTGATGAATTCCAAGAAGCTAAGGACTTAGGCATTCACACTCGTCCAGTCTTAGTTGGGCCATTCACCCTCTTACGTCTGGCTGAGTACGCTGAAGGTGTTAACCCAGTTCAATTCATCGAGCCTTTAGTGGCAGCCTACAAGGAAGTTTCCGTCGCTTGGCTGACTTAGGCGCGACTGATATCCAATTAGATGAGCCTGCCTTAGTTAAGGACATCTCTGAATTGGAATTGACCCTCTTCGACAAACTCTACCAAGGCTTATTAGCTGACAAGGCTGGCTTGTCCGTCCTCTTACAAACCTACTTCGGTGACGTGCGTGACGTCTACAGCCACTTAGTTAAATTACCAGTTGAAGCCATCGGTTTGGACTTCTTAGAAGGCCGCAAGACCTTAGACTTAGTCAAAGAACACGGCTTCCCAGCTGACAAAGTCCTCTACGCAGGGGTGGTTAACGGTAAGAACATCTGGCGTAACGACTACGCTAAGACCTTGGCCCTCTTGGAAGAAATTCCAGCCCAAAACGTGGTCCTATCTACTTCATGTTCTCTCCTCCACGTGCCTTTCACGACGGCTAACGAAGAGTTTGCGCCTGAAATCTTGGCTCACTTTGCTTTCGCTGCTGAGAAATTAGACGAGTTACGTGAATTGGATGCTATCCGTGCTGGCCAAGGGGAAGAGTTCTTGGCAGCTAACAAGGCCCTCTTTGCGGCAGAACGTACCGTTCGCAATGCCGACTTGGCCGCTCAATTGGCTGGCTTAGACGACGCAGCCTTCACCCGCCAACCTGCTTTGGCTGAACGTGCTAAGGCCCAACACCAAGCCTTCAACTTACCAGTCTTACCTACTACCACTATCGGGAGCTTCCCACAAACACGCGAAGTTAAGGTTAACCGTGCGACCTTCCGTCGTGGCGAGAAGACTGAAGCAGAATACACAGCCTTCATCGAAGCTGAAATCGACGAATGGATCAAATGGCAAGAAGAAATTGGCCTAGACGTTCTGGTTCACGGTGAATTCGAGCGTAACGACATGGTGGAATACTTCGGTGAGAACCTGTCTGGTTACCTCTTCTCTAAGAACGGTTGGGTACAATCCTACGGGACCCGCGGCGTGAAGCCACCAATCATCTGGGGCGACGTTAAGCGTGAACGTCCAATCACTGTTAAGTGGTCTGCTTACGCTCAAGCCCAATCCGACCTGCCTGTTAAAGGGATGTTGACTGGTCCGGTGACCATCCTTAACTGGTCCTTCCCTCGTGAAGACATCACCATCAAGGAATCTACCCTCCAAATTGCTTTGGCAATCCGTGAAGAAGTCCTTGACTTGGAAGCTGCCGGCATCCACATCATCCAAATCGACGAAGCGGCCCTCCGTGAGAAATTACCTTTGCGTAAGTCTGACTGGTACTCTGAATACCTCGACTGGGCTATTCCAGCCTTCCGCTTGGTTCACTCCGGCGTGGCACCAACCACTCAAATCCACACCCACATGTGCTACAGTGAATTCACTGACATCATCCCTGCTATCGAGCAATTAGATGCGGACGTGATTTCCTTCGAAGCATCCCGTTCTAACCTCCACATCTTGGACGAATTAGAACGCCAAAACTTCCAATTACAAGTAGGTCCTGGGGTTTACGACATCCACTCCCCTCGTGTCCCTTCTGTGGAAGAAATTGAACACACTATCCGCGCCATCTTGGCCAAAGTGCCAACGGAACGTGTCTGGATCAACCCAGACTGCGGTCTCAAGACGCGTGGTATTCCAGAAACTAAGGCTAGCTTGGTTAACTTAACCCAGGCTACCCGTAACATTCGAGAGGAGCTCTAACCCCTATGACACAGCCACCGGCACCCTTCCACCATCCATCCTTATCCTATGAAGTCTTTCCGCCCAACACCCAAGTTGGGGCGGAACGACTGACCCATACCTTGAATGATTTGGCGGAACTCAAGCCGGACTTCATTAGTGTCACCTGCAGCAATCGCCAGCCTAATATTGAGGAAACCACCCTCAAGGTGGCCAATCACGTTCAGAACACCCTGCATATCCCGACCATCGCCCACCTGCCAGCTATGTACCTGAGCAAGGAGCGCGTAGCGGATAGCTTGGATTCTCTGGACCAACTGGGCATCCGTCGGGTCCTGGCCTTGCGTGGCGACATTTTGGAAGGCCTGGAGCCGGTCGGCGACTTCTCTTATGCGGAAGAGCTCATTCATTTCATTAAGGAACGCAAGCCCCACTTCGACATTACGGCGGCCTGCTATCCGGAAGTCCATCCCGACGCACCTAATGCCGTCGCGGACATCCGCTTCCTCAAGCGCAAGGTCGACGCTGGCGTTGACCGCCTGATCACCCAACTCTTCTTCGACAATGATTGCTTCTATCATTTCCAAGAAAAGTGCGCCCTGGCCAATATCGAAGTGCCAATCCTGGCGGGTATCATGCCCATCGTCAACCGCAACCAGGCCCTGCGCCTGCTGACCACCTGTGAGACCACCAAGTTGCCTCGCAAGTTCAAAGCCATCCTGGACAAGTACGAGCACGAGCCTCAAGCCCTCCGGGCAGCCGGCCTAGCTTATGCCCTGGACCAAATTGTCGACCTGATCACCCAAGGCGCCGACGGGATTCACCTCTATACCATGAACCAGTCAGACACCGCCCACTATATCGCGGACGCGGCTAAGGCCTTGTTTAAGTGAAAATGAAATAGAAGAGCCAGCCCTAGGGGGCTGGCTCTTTTGACTTGTTGCCTTATGTTAGTTTTTTATGTTCAGCTTCTTCTTTTAATGCCTGAATTTCAGCGTCTAGCTTATTAGCCTTCTTCGTAAGATAAGCTAGATAAAGCGATAAAATTATTTGGACAATAAACAAGATAGTTAGGATAATTTTCATGATGATTGTCATGCGCGACCTATCACTGGAGCAATCACGCACGTATTCACCTCCAAGCTTGTGATAACACTAGTATACAACTTAAGCATTAGATTTTCCAATAGAAAGCTAACTTTATGATATGATCCTATTTATTCATCTCCATATCTGCTTATTTTTTCTTACAATTTTTTTGATGTGCTTTTAATTTCTTCATCGCCCAATCATAATGACTTGAAGTAGTGCTTACAAAATACGAACCAAGTACACTTCCTCCTACCCACTTATAGACATCTTTTGAAAACAATTCTTCGTTTGTAAATCTCTCAGCTAATTCTAAAATATCTTTATGGGATTTACGAAACATTTCTTTTGCATCTTCAAGAGAAGTATTTTGATGTTTTTTCCAAAACTCGACATTCATATCTCCATAAGTTTTCCAATTATATGGAGCTGGAATAAAAGGTTTTGCCACTCCCTTTAAATTTGTATCTACCCAATTCAAAAGAAGCTGGTGCCATTCATATAAATGGATCAAAATATCTCTTAGATTTTTATCTCTTTTCCAATGAGCCTCTTTCTTTTTTTCATCACTTGAAAAGTCAAAAGGTGTGTTTAATTCTTCGTCAGATAGCTTAGCAATTAATACATTCAACTTATCATAGTTTTCTTTCGCTGCAATCATTAAATCTTCTTTTGTTCTTGGTCTTGGCATAATATTTCCTCCTACTTTACGCTATATCTCAATATGGTTTTTGAGTTTTCTTCTGATGTTCTATTCTTGTTGCTCAAATAGATTAAAAGATAAAAAACTACCTCAAAAGCCTTATTTAAAAGGGCTTTTTCCTTATTTTCCCACTATTTCTAATTCCGAGAAACTATTTGAATTAAAAAAGAATGCTGATAAATCAACATTCTTTTTTTGTATTGTTTTAAAGAAACTTGATATTCTGTCTGTTTAGCTACCAAAAAGCTACCAAATTTTATTGGCTCCACTGTTTTATATAATCAATTATATCCTGTTCGAGTTCGCTTTTCTATTCTTTACTAAGTCCCTTTAACCTCGTTTATTTCCATCAACATACCTGTGTCTTCAAATTATTTTTTATTTAATAGATAAATTGTAAAATATAGTGCAGAAAAGACAGATTTCTCAAAATTTAGAATCTGTCTTTCTTTTCTTAATATACTGTTCGTGTATGGACCAGTCCATTTGGAGCTTCAAATTCGTATTCTAAATAATCTTGATAGGTCCCTGGTGCAATCACTCCCCGCACATCTAATACGGCCGTTCCCGCCTGTCCCACAATTGAATCTGCTAACAGGCAGCAATTAGTAGACAGAACAAAATAAGATTTAAAACGCGAAGAAGTAAATTTATATAGCTCAGCCCCTAAATCATACTTCAATTTGTAGGCATAGGTCGGCTGACCGTCTTCTTGTAACCTACTAGGCGGATCCCAAGGTGTTAATAACTGATCAATCTCAGCTAGACGCTCCTCCACTGCCTGACTCTCTTCTTCAGTAAGGGATAGACTGTATCCAAACAGAGTCTTGTGACTCTCCTTTTTACATAGTTCGATGTATGGTTCCTTATCCACTTTAAAAAAAGTACGCCATCGCCAATCGTCCCAAACAGACGCTCTGAAAAGGGATCGTAACTTCCGTAAGAAATCACCGTCCCCTGGTAACAAATATCAACATGCCCAATGGCACCAAATAGGTTGCTATCAGAAGTATGAACTAAAAATTTCTAATTCTCTTGCCTCTTCTTCTTTTTTTCACCAGTCGATAAGGACCGCTATGGCCCGCCGAACTTCCTTTTTGAAGAAATTGGTTAAACCGTTTTAGCGATTTAGCTGGGATAAAAAGCAGCAAAGATAACAGGTAGGCTAATACGAAAGCGACGTTTTTAACTCCTGGCCTTGTTGGTCTTTATCAAATAAAATACCATCTCGAATATTAGAAATCCCCAACAAGACCAGATAAGTCCCCAAGATGATAAATTGAAAGTGCCCATCTGAACTAGGTCCCAAGACGCTTGCTATACCAATCCCCCCGTTCAAAAGAGCATCCAATAAATAGAACCAGCCTCCTTTTACACGATTGGCCTTGTAAAGCCAAAATGTAATGGCATAAATCAGAGCTGTTCCCAACTGGTAAGCTCCTAAACAAATTACAATCAAATCAACGGGTAAATTGGTCAATCGATTCAACCAACTCAAACTAACCGAAAGAAAAATTAACCAAATGGAATGGCTATAGGAAATAGACTTGCGACGCAACATAAAGCGCAGAAGAAAGCTTCCTAGTCCATCGACTAAAAAGTAAACAGCTAATAGGTCCAAGGAAAATTTGGTGAAACCAACACCGTTTCGAAAAATGAGGACCCCAAAAATGACGGCAAGAACCCCAAACAATAAAGTCCGTCTTCTTGCAACTTCTTCAACAGATAATTTTTTCACCGTAGCACCCTCCTTCATAGTTCAAAGGTCTTTACACAACTTATTTTACACTACCTAAATACTTCTTTATCAAGAAATATATTTCTAACTTTTGTTCATCAGTTAATTCCACTTTTCTAAGTAAATCTACAATATCATCCAATCCATCATTTCTACCTTGAAGTTTATCAAAAGTAACTCCAAATATTTCAGCTAGTTTTTTTACTGTTTCATCTTTTGGATTCCTCCCTCCGTTTTCCCACCTAGCATATTGAGCTTGAGCTACACCTAACTTTTCAGCAACTTCTATTTGAGTGAGACCTGCATCCAGTCGGGCTTTTTTTATATTGTCTTTTAACATTATAAAATTCCTTTCGCTTTTTCATTGACCTATAACCAAAAAGGTTGTATTATACTTATATAACCTTTTTGGTTATAATATGAAACGTACAAAAATAGATGATACAAGCTAACTTATGAATATACAAAAACACCCCAGAAAGCTTTACAAAGAGTTCTTAGGCTTTCGTTTAGAATCCATATAATTATACCAAAATGGTAATACAAAGTCCATGAAAAACGAAAAATGATTATGTTGAGGATATTATGAAATCTACACATTACGCAACAAAAGACAATGACACTCATTCTTTTTATTTGTCTAGTTTAGGGAAGCATCTGTTTTAATAAATGATGATGTATTTAACGACATTCGAGGCGAAGAAATTGAATTTAGACCATTTGAACTGCTCTCAAGTTTTTTAGACAAGTATTTAGCTAGTATATAAACTAATAAGATGGAGATTGGAGAACAAGTGCAAGGGCGCGGGCCGAAGGCAGAGCGCCCGAAGCCCGAAGTTCTCCAAATTCTCCAACACAAAAGCTGGCGTTTCTAACAGCCAGCAAACCGATACACTTAAGACAACGTCCTAAGTAACGAGTCATTGGCAAAAATCAATAGTACCAACGAATTACGCATATTTTAAGCATAGAAAGGAGGCGTTACAGTTGAAAAATACCATTCAATCTCTACGAGAATATCAAAGTCAAGTAGATTTATCAAAACTAGAAAAATCTATTTATATCAGCATTGACCGATTAACAGTAATCTTTGATAGTGAGAACCAATCACTTAGACGAATATTTCGTGAATTACGAAAATCACTCGATAATATAATTCAAGAATTTAGTATTCAAGAAAATCTAAAAGAAGACTATTTTACTCTTTATAAAACGATAAACGAAGATGGTATAAATCTAATTTTCTTTCAACTATCGGATTATGGTGGTTATCAAGTCATACGCCTAGACTTCAACCCAAACTCACTAATAGTGGGGCGCATATTTGTTTTCTCTGGGCATCATGTTCACCCTTGGTCGAAATTAGGTAGGTCTTAAAAGTTAAATTCTGAAAACCGTCTGTCTTGGTCCCATTATCTCTGACCGCTGCCGAATAAAGATTCATATCAAGATTATCTGGCAACTAAATTTTGTATTGCATTGATAATATGATCGACCTCCTCAACTTATATCTAACCCTCGGTCCCTATTAATACCACTTTTCGAATAGTCTTTCCTTTAATATAGCTGGGTTTGTAGGGGAAAGGAAATGATAGAACTTGTATTAATTGTACTATTCACGAAATGGGTTGTAAAGGCATTTATGTCTTCTATGCTTATCCGTATTCAATAAAGCTATGAAACACGCAAAAAAACGACCACCCTTACCAGAGTGATCGACTAATCAAGTGTTTGATTATAGTGAGGCTGGTTAAGCCTAGTTTGAGTTTGCTTCTTCTGAGCTACTACTGACTGCTTCTTCCGCCACTTCTTGGCTGGCTTCAGCAAGGTCTTCTGCCTTTTCCTGGACAGTTTGAGCACCTTCTGCGACCGCGTCCTTGGCGTCATCGGCTACTTCTGCGTATGGCGATTGCCTATGTCGGGCTATACCGAAATATGCAGGATCTCGTAGACATTCATACCTTGAATTTGATCCGGCAAGTTTTGGAAGAAATAATATTCTGAGCATTCCCATTTATCGGGGTTATAGATTAATAAGCGGGCTGCGTCCTGGTCAGTGTCGCAGGAGAAGGTCAATTCCTGCATGGTGGCTGACTCTGGGATAGCTCTTTTGAGCTCTATGCAGTATCGCGCTGACAGGAAATCCTCACTTCTTTGGAAGGATAAGGGAACCCCAATGGGAATCTGTTGCCAGCCAAAAGACTTGAGAATGTTGTCGTAGAAGCCCTGCCAAATGAATTGGTTCATCCCCTCTACCCCACTCCACAAATAGAGGGGCGCGTATTGATTTACCTGGGCATCATGTTGGCCCTTGGTCGCAATCAGGTAGGCCTTAAAAATTAAATCCGGAAAACCATCTGTCTTAGTCCCATTCTCTCTGACCCGCTGCCGGATAAGATTCATATCAAAGTCATCTGGTAACTGAATTTTGTATTGCATTGATAACATGGTCGTTCACCTCAACTTATATCTAACCTTCGGTCCCTATTATTATATCGCTTCGCCGATAGTCTGTCATTTAATCTAGTTGGGTGCCCTAGTTGATAGTCAAGTCTTCCTAGTCAAAAAAATCGACCACCCTTACCAGAGTGGTCGACTAATCAAACGTTTGATTATAGTGAGGCTGACTAAGCCCGGTTTGAGTTTGCTTGCTCTGAGCTACTACTGACTGTTGCTTGGACAGCTTGGTCGCCATCCTCGGCAACGTCCTTAGCCTCTTGAGCTAGCTCTTTTGCGTCTTCAGTTGCCTCTTGGCTTGCCTCAGCAAAATCTTCTGCCGTGTCTTGGACCACATGTGCTGCTTCTTCTGCAGCTTCTTCAGCCAATGCCTTCGCGTCATCGGCCCTTTCTTCGACAGCTTCAACACCGTCTACTACTGCTTCTTCAGCTTGGTCCGCAGCTTCTTCGGCTAGATCCTTGGCTTGATCAGCTGTATCCTCGGCTGCATCTTTGGCCTGCTCAGCACCGCCACTTATGGCGTCCTTGGCCGCTTCAATGCCTTGGCCTACTTTGCCTGTCACCGCAGCGATACCACTGCCAATCCCATCTTTGGCTTTGCCTAAGGTGTCAGAGGCAAATTCGCCTGTGCTTTCAGCCATATGGCTTACATGATCTTGCAGACTGACAGTATCAGCTTCTTGCTTGGCTTGAGTCTTGACTTCAAGGACCTTGAGATTGACATCAATCACGCTAAGGCCTGTCATGTTCCGAATGACATCGATCACTAAATGCTTGATGTCATGATATAAATCAGAAACGTTTTTCTTATATTCTGCAATGACATTAAGTCTACACGCGCCTCTTCCTTACCAAGCACTAGCTTGACGCCACTGGTAAACTTGTCGGTGTTGACAATCTTGCCCGCTAAGTTAGAGAAGAAGCCACCGTCAACTGCCAAGAGGCCGTCAACATTGGCTAGCGCCTGTCCAATCTGCTTTTTGATCGCTTTGCGATTGTAAGACTTGCCAGCAGGACTTGGATTGAGTGTCTTATCTGATGTAGGTTGATTATTTGACATACCCTATCCCCTCTCTACTTTTATTTGCGAGAATTTTGAAGATACCAACCAGCTGCTGCGCCAGTTCCTACAAGCGCGACAACAAAGATGGTTCTGAAAAACCCGATATTCAAAATGACAGTTGCCAAGCCAAGGCCAATGGCCCCTCCGAGAATAGGATAAGGTAGGTTTTTGATTCTCTTCATCATAAGACTTACTCCTAGTTCTCTAAGTTTTCTTGTGGCTGAGCTTCAAATGCTTCAGCTTTTTGGCTAGTTTGCTCTGCTGCAGTATTCAAGACCTTCACATTGAGATAAATATTATGGTTCAAGCCCAAGTAGGAATTGAGGCCATTAATAATTTCCTTTTGTAAAGCGTTTGTTCTATTGGCAACGTCTACCCCTTGGTTAATGTCACCCTTAACGGTTACTTCACACTTTTTCTTGGTGAGTTTGACCTTAACTTTAGGAGAAGCCATGTAAGAGTGGGCTGCAATAGCCGACTTCACATGGCTGACGATCGCTGATTTTTTAACTGTCAACCGTCCATTTGCCTCCGACAAGACCACTTGGGTGTAGTCTCGCGGATAGAACAAGATGACGAGTATCGCAATGAGTGTCGCAATGGTCAGGACGAGAGATAACCAGAAAATGGCCTGGTTATAGTAGTACCCGAATGAAGACAGTTTGTTGAGGTACTCTCCTATCCAATCCAAATTGACATAGGACTGATTACGATACAAGTTAATCGAAAATAGAACAAGCGGTGGAATACACAGTAAGATGAGCAGAGATTTTTTAATTCGTGACATGATAGTCTCCCTATACTCTATTTAATGTTTGTGTAACTGCTTGTGTTTCCTCTGGGTTGCTTAAGCCTTTTTGCCAAGTAATGCAGATACGACTGCGATGACTGCTACGGCGCCTAATACAGATGGAATTAAAGCCATACCTGCAAGGCTAGGGACCCCAAGACCCAAGGAAAAAAATTGACCAACAGAAGAACCTACTAAACCAGCAAGTACGTTAGCCACGATCCCCATTGAACCGCGTTTTTTTAGTGAGGCTACCGGCTACTAAACCGATCAAGCCACCTACGATAATAGACCAGATCATGATATTGCTCCTTTCGTTCAGAATTGCAATGTAAGGACAACTTTCCGCCTTACATCTTCCACCTTAACACAGGAAACTTTACAAAGCAAGTTCAATATTCTTGTTCACTCTTTACCATTTTGACAACATTAGATTTTAAAATTTGAAACTAATTAAATTAATTTCACAAGTTGCCGTGCCAGAAATCAAGCTACAACTCACAATCTGATTACCTTTATATCAGTTTATATTGCATATTTACTTACATTGTTCTAATGGCGTTTGATTTTTATGTGAAGTCAAATTAGAAAAAATCAGTCTTAAGACCGATTTTTAGCTAAAGCACTTTCCAATCAAAATTTCCTGTGCTATACTTAGGTCATCAAATGAAAAGGAGGACATTAAAATGTCTGATTTATTAAAAGATTTGTCTCAAAAAGCTGGCGAGTTCGGCGAAAAAGCTATGGACGTAGCCGGTGATGTCTTTGAAAAAACCAAAGAAGTAGCAGGTAACGCCTTCGAAACCGCTAAAGATGTAGCGGGCGATGTTTTTGACAAAGCCAAAGAACTTGGTGGCGCAGCTAAAGACAAGGCTGAAGATGTAGCAGATGCTGCAGCTGACAAGGCTGAAGACGCTAAAGACGCAGCGGCTGACGTTGCTGAAGCGGCAGCTGACAAAGCTGAAGATGCTAAAGACGCTGCTGGCGAAGCATTGCAAAACGCTGGCCAAGAACTCGAAAACTAATTCGATTTCGCAAAATAAAAGAGAGGCACAAGTGCCTCTCTTTTTTTGTGTGAATTAGCTAAATGATTGCTTCATATAGCCTATCGATTGCCCCACTCCCTATGCCTGGCTCTCTTCTTTCCTTGCCGTCAAGCCGCGCAAGGCTAGGAAGACTAGCACTGAAATCAGCGTGAAGAGGATCCAGGTCTTACTAATGCCAATCAAATCTGACAGGTAGCCGTTGACGGTTAGGAGGAGACTGGACGCCAGAGCCTGTAAGGAATAGAAGGAAGACACAAGCGAAGTCCGCAGGTGATCCTGCTTGATCAGCTTTTCGTGGATATAGGTGATAATCAGCGTCCCATTAATGCCGACTAAGAAGACGTGGAAGAGGAATAAGTAAGGGAAGACCGGCAGATAGAAGCTGATGACCAGGAGGGTCACCACATCCAGTAGGAGGACCCGGTCAATTAGGGCCACCATATCCCGCTTTTTCTTCAAGAGGACCTTGCTGAGGAAGAGGTTGGACAGGATGGTGGAGAGGCCAATTCCGATAATATAATAGCCCACAATATAGTCCTGCACGGCATCCCCCAGGATGACCTGCCACTGGTTAGAAGGCCCCAGGTCCAAGACGGCCGGAATGGAAACATGATGAAGTAGAGCAGGATGCGGCTGTCTTTGAGTGCTTCTATTAGGTTGACCACGGTTTCTCGGTAGACCTGCTTAATCTGGCCCCAGTGGTTCTGACGCGGTCGCGGCTTGAAGACATTGGGCACCAGCTGCACATAGACCAATAAGCCGATCAAGATGGCCGATGCCACATAGAAAGGAATGGCCGGGTTGTCTTTGCCTAGAATTTGCGCGCCAACAAAGCCGGACAAGAGGCCGAAGAAAGGTCCGATAATCTTGAGGTTAGAAAATACTTGTGCGATATCGTAAGGCGCATTGGCTTCTTTGATTTCATTAACAATCCAAGACTGCAGGGTTCCAGAGCTGAGGGAGACGGCCAGGCCGGTTAAGACAGCCGTCAGGATCAAGACGACAATGTTGCGGGTCCCGGCCATGAAGAATAGGCCAATGGCCCGCAGGAGAAAGGACAGGGACATGACCCGCTTCTCTCCGATAGAATCGACCAAGATCCCACTAGGAATCTCGGCAACCATGGTAGTAGCCGTGAAGGTAGCCAAGAGCAGACCAATCTCTGTCATTGAGTAGCCTAGGTAGACTAAGAGCAGATAGGTTAAGGAGACAAACATCTGCTCCGCAATGGTCTCCACCGTCATAATCAAATAAAAATTCTTAATTTTCCAATTCATGGGCTGCCTCCATCTGAGGCGCTTGCCCTACTTGGGGATTTAGCTGGTAGGACTTACCGTAGTTATCCCGGATCAGATACTTGTAATCCACCAGGTATCTGCGCATGGTCGCGAAATCCTCATAGACTTCCTTGATTCGCTCATTGAGTTCAGGCTCGGTGAATTCTTGGGCATGTTGCTGCAGGTGTTGATAAATATATTGAAAGACTTCGAGTCTATTTTTCTGTTTGCGCGGCAGGACATAGAACTTACCATCTCTCATATAGCGCGCAATTGTCTCTTCAACCATGCTTTGGCCTCCTCTGTTCATTAAAATGTTGCTCGTCTCTATTCTATATGGCAAT